>Ga0114922_10003393_pt1 | contig 14854 bp, 11 predicted proteins | sample AartaG_FD_100975 | JGI IMG/M metagenome (GOLD analysis project Ga0114922, IMG submission 100975) | Deep subsurface microbial communities from Aarhus Bay to uncover new lineages of life (NeLLi) - Aarhus_00045 metaG | ecosystem: Environmental > Aquatic > Marine > Oceanic > Sediment | place...
ATGCCAACCTCTTCCACCAAATCCTGAAGCTCGCATTGCCCGTCGTTCGGACAGAACCGGCAGCCGGTCGCGACGCCGGTTTTCCTTATGGTAAGTTGATTTTCCTTGCATTCGTCCTGCTCGCCACAAAGGAGGCAACTCGAGGGGTGCTCGCTGAGAATGAGCTGGAGGATCTCCTTTCTCATATCGCGTAGCGCAACCGTGTTCGTCAGGATTTTCATCCCTTCTTCCGCGGCGGTGCTGCACGCGAGCGGGTAGCCCCGCATCCCCTCGATCTCTACCATGCACATTCGGCAACCGCCGAAGGGCGTCAGGTCCTTATGTGAGCAGAGGGAAGGGATAGAGATGTCGTTCAACTCGGCGGCTCTGAGCACAGTTACCCCTTTGGGGAAGGTAACTTCGCGATGATTAATTTCCAATTTACCAGTGCGTGTCATTTTCGAGCTCACGTTATCCTCACGACTCGATGATGATGGCGTCGCCGGCGATAGCATCGAAGCGGCAAACTTCGTAACACGAACGACATTTGATACATTTACTTTCGTCAAGGTTGTGGGGCTCGGAGCGCGGTCCCGTTATGGCCTGCGTAGGACAGACCTGTACACACCGCTGGCAGCCGGTGCATTTCTCCTTGATTATGCGATAGACGACAAGGTCGCGGCAGACGGCTGCGGGACAGCGTTTGTCCTTTACGTGTGCAAGAAACTCGTTGCGGAAATATTTAAGAGAAGACAGGACCGGGTTCGGAGCCGTTTGCCCGAGCCCGCAAAGCGAGCCTTCTTTTATGGCGTTGGCAAGTTTTTCAAGCTTTGCCAGATCTTCGAGTTCGCCCTTTCCCTGACAGATCTTCTCGAGCATCTGGACGAGGTGCTTCGTCCCCACACGGCACGGCACGCATTTGCCGCACGACTCCTCCTGCGTGAATCTCAGGAAGTACTTTGCCATATCGACGATACAGGTATCTTCGTCCAGGACGATCAGCCCTCCGGAACCCATAATCGAGCCGGCTGCAGCAAGGTTCTCGTAGTCGATCGGCGTATCCAGGAATTCATCGCTTAAGCACCCGCCTGAAGGACCGCCGGTCTGGACAGCCTTGAAATCCTTAACCAGGCCACCGCCGATATCGTAAATTACCTTCCGGAGTGTGATCCCCATCGGGACCTCTATAAGCCCCGTACGCCTCACCTTTCCGACGAGGCTAAACGTCTTGGTTCCCTTTGAGGTCTCAGTGCCGTACTGGCTATACGATTCGGGCCCGTCGCGGATAATATTGGGAAGTGTTCCGAGCGTCTCGACGTTATTGATAATCGTAGGCTTGCCCCACAGTCCCGAGACGGCGGGAAAGGGCGGCCGAGTACGCGGCATTCCTCTTTTTCCTTCGATGGACGCGATGAGGGCCGTCTCTTCACCGCAGACGAAGGCACCAGCACCTTCCTTAATCTTGACGTCGAAGCTGAAATCGCTTCCGAGGATCTTGTTGCCGAGAAGTCCGAGCTTCCGCATCTGGTTCATCGCTCTTCTGAGCCGCTCAATAGCGAGAGGATACTCCGCGCGGATGTAGATGAATCCTTCGCTTGCACCGATCGTGTACGCCGCTATCAGCATGCCTTCGAGCAGCGCGTGCGGGTCGCCTTCGATAAGAGAGCGGTTCATGAAGGCGCCGGGATCGCCTTCATCGGCGTTGCATATCATGTAGCGCTGGTCGCTTTCAGTCTCCCGACAGAAGAGCCACTTGCGCCACGTCGGGAACCCAGCGCCGCCGCGGCCCCGCAGCCCGGAGTCCTTCACGCTTTCGAGTACATCTTTCCACGGCATCGAAAGGCATTTCTCGATCGCCTCGTAGCCGCCCCGAGCAAGGTAGTGGTCGATATCCTCCGGGTCGATGATGCCGCAGTTTCTTAGGACGATGCGAACCTGCGGCGCGATCATCGGCTGATCAAAGAAACTGGGCACGCCGTCGATTCCCGCCTCACCGAGGTGACCGGCGAGGTTAAACTTCGGTATCTCTTCGTTTGCGAAGAAGGAGTCGAAGATCTTCTCAGCCAAGGCGGGCGTAACGTTCGAGTAGCTGATCCGCGGCTTCCGAGGCATCTGGACATCTACTAAAGGTTCGAGATAGCACGGACCGATACAGCCGACCTCGATTATTTTCGCTCTAATCTTTTTCTTATTAAGGTACTCTTTGATCGATTCGATGACGTCCCCCGCCCCGGCCGCAAGTCCACAGGTACCGGCGCCTACATATATAACGGGGTATGCGTTATCTTGAAGCTCTTTCCACTTCTTCTCAGCGCTGACACGGCGCGCCTCAATCGTCTTCATGCGCATCTAAGATCCCTTGAAGTTTTAAGACCGACATCCGACTGTAAATCTTGTCGTCGATAGCAACGACCGGTGCCAAAGCACAGCATCCCAAGCAGGCCACTCGTTCGAGATCGAATTCGCCATCGGCAGTAGTTTCTCCAGGTTTAATATCCAGACGGCGTTCGATAGTATCGAGCAACTGCTCACCGCCCCTGACATGGCACGCGGTACCGAGGCAAACCTTGAGGTGGCGCCTGCCCGGCGGATTGAAACGGAACTGTGCATAGAAGGTTGCGACACCGAAAATCTCGTTCTCCGAGATCTTGAGCCAGCCCGATATCCGCCGTATCGCATCGGCAGACAGGCAGCCGTCGGCTTTTTGAACTTCTTGCAATACGGGAACTAGATCCGCCAGCTCACCCCTGAAACCCCGAGTAATCTTGTCAAACGATTCTTCCGTCATGGCCCAAACCCTGTTTTCGTCGCTGGAGTGTTCCTCGTCGTGTCTGATCGGGAGAATGATGGCACTTATGGCGGCTAGCCGATTGCTGACGCGGCGGACACTATTTGAGGCCCAGTTCGGCGAGCTTCATCGCGAAAGACCAAGTGTCCAAATCGGTGACGAAGAGTCCGATACCAGCTTTCTCAGCGAGGCCGACTACGTCATCGGCTGGTTTCTTTCCGCGGGCAAAAACGATAGCAGCGACGTCGACAAGATTCGCGGCCGCGATTACGCTTTTATGCGTCTGGAGAGTCACTAGAATGCCGTTGGACTTCGCTCCCGTGATGATGTCGGAGACCATATCGGAGATATAGACTCCCTCCACTTCCTTGTCCTTGTATTTGTTCAGGGAGTCTAAACCAGCTTTCTCTGCAATTTCGGATACTCTCATCTCCTGTTTTATCCTCCTTTTCTCTACGGCAAGCTCTGTTCGCTTAACACCACAAGTTCGGTTAAGAGTTAGTAGAAATCGGTCAGGCCGGTATCGGCTATCACTATCCCCTCACACGTGTCGATGCTCTTGCACTTTATGCAGGGAACTACAATTACTTTCTTGCGCGGATCCTTGATGTTTGCGTTGAAGTACTCAGTGAGGGCCCTAATACCATCGTCGCTCACGCATCTCCCGGACGCGTGCGAGCTGTCGGCGCACAGCGCCACGTAAATCCAAGTACCCTCGCCTTCTTCAGATGCGAGCTGCGCCACTTCGCACTCCGGGTCTCTGCAGGTCGATAGCATCAAACCCATCATGTCGTCGAGGTTGACAACCTCGCCGCAATAATCGCAAGCGAGATCGAATTTTACTGCCTGAGAACTGCCAAGATGTTTCCAATAGTGTTCCCCATCTTGATAGTTGGCAATGGGTGGTACGGCTTCGGTAGAAAAGAATGAGGCGCGCGCTTTACACTTGTAGCACCCCTCGACTATAAGGTATCCGCTCCGGATGTTGACCATGGACCATTTATGGTTGCAAGTGCCCATTTATCCTCCAACTCTATTTAGCTGCCGTTGCCTATGCCCATATCCGGCAAAACGCAGTCTCAGAACCTGCGCAGGTGGTTAAATCTATGGATGCGTAGAGCGCGTCATCCCAATGGGAAAAAGCTCCACGAAGCAGTTGTCTGAATAACAGTCACCTCGACAAGAAGCTTAGTTACCCCTCCCTGATATGTCCTTGCAATTGGAATACCAGAGAATGTGAAATGCTCTTTACAAAAGAGAAAACCCGAGACGATCACATCGAAGAATCTTAGACCCGTGCATATTCGGTGTCAAGGGGAACCGATTGCGCTAGGGGATCAAGGACAGAGTGCAGTGTTTGTTTATGCAGCGGATTGTCACGGCACCGGAAGCGCCCAGAAAGCCGTCAGTCAGGCAGGTGGCTGTATCTGTTCCTCCTGTATGCGCTCGCGGAGCCGCCAGAGCGCGCGCAGGCTTTCGGCGGCCGCCCGCCCCTCCTCGGTGTCGGGGTAGCTTTCCGCGACCACTTGGTACTGCCGTTCGGCGGCGTCCAGGCTCCCAAGCCGCTCGTAGATGGCCGCGGCACGCAGCCGCCCGCGAGCCGGCCAGGGTGCCAGGTCGAGGTGCTGGTAGGCGATGGCGAGGAACTCTTCCGCGGCCTGCTCGTCTTGCCCTGCCCGCTCCAGCAGCTCCGCGGCGCTGAAGCCGAAGCGGGCCGCCTCTTCCTGGCTGGCCGCCAAAAGCCGCAGCTGCCCGTAGAGCTCGGCCGCCTCCAGCAGGTCCTCGTGGGCGGCGAAAGCCTCCGCGACCTGCAGCATCCTCTCCAGGTCCGGCCCCTCGCTGCGCGACTCCTCCACGTAGCGGCAGTAGAGCTCCTGCGCTTCCGGCCAGCGCCCCGCGGCTTCAGCGGCACCGGCGGCGCCTAACAGCACCTCGAGCCGCGATCCGGTCGCCAGCGGCTCGTCCAGGAGCCGGCGGTAGAACGCAAGGGCCTCGTCGGCCTGGCCGCCGTCGAGGAGGATGCGGGCGAGCATGCGCTGCAGCAGCCGGCGCTGGGGTGCGCGCAGCGGCTCGGGATCGAGGGATGCCAGTATTGGGTAGGCCTCCTGGTAGGCATTGCTCTGGTAGAGCGCTTGGGCGAAGAGGAAGCGATGGCGGGTCGGCATCGCCGTCGGGTGCGGGTGGCGACGGTATAGCGTCACCGCTTCGCCTATCCTGCCGGCCAGGAAAGCTCTCTGGGCCTGGATGAGGAGGCGATCGGTCCGGTACTGACTGTCGGGATCGAGAGAGTTGAACACCGAGTCGGCGCGCAGCGCCTCCTCGTGACGCCCCGCCGCGACGGCCCTACGCTGGACCTCCTCCACGGCGGCCGCAGCGAATGGCCCGGGAGGGCGCGCTGCGGCGAGGCCTTGCAACACAGACGCGCTTTCCTCCCGACGCCCCAGTCGCTCCAGGCTCCGCGCCGTCGCGAAGAGTGCCCAATCCGATTCCCAGCCGCCGTGTTCCTCGGCCGCCAGGAGCCGGCAGCGCTCGACCACCTGCTCCCAGGCCTCGCCAGCGATGGCCACCGCCACCAAGCCAACGGAGGCGGCGAGGCGTATTGAGCCGTCGTTGTTGCCCCGCAGCCGGTCGTAAATCGCCTCCGCCAGTGCCAGGTCGCCGGCCACCGAGGCCCGGTCTGCCGCGAAAAGCAAAAGACGCTCGTAGTCAGCTGCTGCCGGGCCGTCGGAAGAAAGCAACGCCTGTAGAGCCGCATCCGACGCCCCCTTGCCGTTGCCAGTCATCGCCCAGGCTGCTGCCGCCTCCCCCCAGTCCCGGGCCGCCAGCGAGCCAGGCGGGGCCAATTCTAGCAGATTCTCGAAGGCGCCGACCGCCTCGCGAGGCCGACGCAGGTGCCGGAGGCATCGGACGAGCGCGGGGTAGGCCCGCAGCCGCACCGCCGAGGGAGAGCCGGCTCCCACGGCGCGGTGCAGTGCAGCCTCGGCTCCCTCGTAGTCGCCGAGACCGAGGAGTATCTCTCCGGCGGCCTCAGCGGCTTCGGCCGCCCGCGCCGACTCCGGCAAGGCCTCCACGCGCTCCAACGTCTCCAGCGCCTCCCGCCGACGCCCCAGCCCGCGCTGGAGCGCTGCCCGTAGCAGAAGTGCCTCTGCGAGCGCCGCTGGCGAGGCCGCTTCCTCCGCTGCCTCACCTGCTTCCCCCGCTAGTTCGACGCGATGCTCCGGGTCGCTCGCCACCTCGGCGGCGCGCAGCAGGAGCTCGGCGCGCCCGTAGGGGTCCGCTTCCTCCCCGGCGAGCTCGACCAGCACCTCTGTTGCCTCCTCCGTTCGCATGGCCTCGATCAGCGCGTTGCCCAGCATCCTCCCCAGCCGCGCGCGGGGTAGCGTCTCCGGGTCTTCACGGTAGCGGGTGGCGAGCAGATCCGCGACCGCCCCCCACTCGTCGAGCGACATCAGCACCGCCGGCATCTGCGAAGCGGCATCGGATTCCCGGCGGTCTCCGCGGGCCAGCGGGCGGAGCGTTTCGTACGCGCCGGCGTAGTCGCCTAGGTGGTAGTAGCTGACGGCGAGGGCAAGAACCAGGCCGCGCTCCAGTACCGCAAGCTCCCCCTCCCCTGCTCCCGGAGTCCAGTCGGAGAGTAGCCGCAGGCAGTCCTGGTAGCGGGCCGCCTCGACATAGAGCGCCGCCAGCTCGGCCCTAGCCTGGGGCGCGACGCCGGCCGCTCCGCGTGCGGCCAGGAGCCGCAGCAGGACTGCCTCTGCCTCTTCGAGCCGCCCTGCATCCGCGGCCCCGAGCTTGCGCAGCGCGCGCGCCAAGGTGAGGAGCTCGGTCGGCGAGGCGCCGCGACCGACGTCGCGTAGCAGGGCTACGGTGTCTTCAAACCTCTCCTGAAGCAGGTAGAGCCGCGCCAGCATCTCGCGCGCCGCCGCACGGCCGGCCGCGTCGTGGCCGGGGTCGGCGAGGATCCCCGTCAGCAGGGCCACGGCGGGGGCGTAGTCGCCGACTGCGATGCGGGCGCGGGCCAGCATCAGGCTCACCGGGCGACGCCGGGGGCCGTCAGGGAACTCCTGCAGGTAGCAGCGCAGCAGCGGTATCGACTTGGTCGCGTTCCCCTCCCGCATCAGTATCTCGCAGATCTGGAAGAGCAGCGGCTCGCGGCGCGGGTGTTGCGGGTACTTGAAGACGAAATCGAATATCCGGTCGGCGGCTACCTCGTAGAGACGGTCACGCAGCAGGCCGCGGATCAGGTTCTCGTCGTCGCGAGCCTGCTGCCGGGCGCAGATCGCCGCCGGCGCCACTAGCAGCATGGCGGCGACCACAGCGGCCGAGATAAGGCGAGCAGGCATAAGTCCTGATTCCACGCGACGTTGCGATGTATACCACAGCGTCCCGAACCCTTCAACCGAGCCTGAAGCTGGCGCCCCGGCGGCGGCGTCAGGCCTGCGAGACTTTGCAGACGAGCAGTGTGAGGTCGTCGTGCTGGGGGGCGCCGGCGGTGAAGTCGTCGACCGCAGACATGATGGCATCGAAGATCTCGCGCGCGCTGCGGTGGCGCTCCCGCAGGAGTATCTCGGTAAGGCGCTCTTCGCCGAACTCCTCTTCCTGCGGATCGAAGGCCTCGGTGATGCCGTCGGTGTAGAGGACCACCAGGTCGCCCGGGCGGAGCTGGACTACCTCTTCCTGATATTCGGCTTGGGGAAGGAGGCCGAGGCAGAGGCCCCCGGACTGCAGAAGATTGATCGAGCCGTCGGCGGAGACGACGAGAGGGTAGTTGTGCCCGGCGTTGACGTAGGAGAACGTCATGCGCTCCGGGTCGAGCCTGGAGATGACGAAGGTGATGAACTTGTTGGAGAGGGAGCTGGCAAAGATGCTGCGCGAAATCCGGCCCACCAGCGCGCGCAGATCCCTCTCATCCTCGGCGATGGCATGCAGGGTGGCGTGGAGCGTGGAGACCAGCAGCGCGGCCGGGATTCCCTTGCCGCTGACGTCGGCGATGGAGATGAGGTGCCGGCCATCCTGCTCCAGGAAGTCGTAGTGGTCGCCGCCCACGGTGCGGCAAGGGATGGTGGTCGCGGCGATCTCGAAGCCGGGTATGCACGGCGGGGAATCGGGAAGCAGGTTGCGCTGGATCGTCGCCGCCACCTGCAGTTCGCGCTCGAGACGCTCCTTCTCCACCGACTCGGCGTAGAACTTGGCGTTCTCGATGGCGATGCCGGCCTGCGAGGCGAAGTTTAGCAGCAGACGCTGATCCTCCTCTCCGAAGTCGACGAGGCCGCCGTCGCGGCTCTCCTTGTCTGCGAGCCCGATCAGGCCCTGCACACCGTGCTGGCCGCGCAGCGGGACGACGAGTGCCTTGCTGAATCCGAACGGGTTGGAGGCGGGGTCGATGGCGTTGTCGCGCAGCGGCTCGCCGTCCAGCACCGCCATCACCGGCTCGTAACTCTCCAGGGTCAAGATGTCATCGGAGGGCAGGTTGATGCTCGAGGCGAGCTCGAGGCCCCCGTCCGTCTTGAGGGCCAGGAGCCCGACGCTGGCGTCGGTGAGGCCGACAGCGTTGATGAGGATCAGCTCGCAGAGTTCGGGCACCTCCATGAGGCCGCCGATGGCGATGCCGAGGTCGTAGAGGGTCTCCAGTTCGAGGATCTTGCGGTTGAGCTGGAAGTTGATCTCCCTGAGGCTGCTGATCAGGCGGAAGGTGTTGAAGCCGATCGAAAGCTGCTGGACGATGATGTTGAGCAGCTCGAGGTCGACCTCCTCGTACTCGCCCTTCATGAACTTCCTCGAGACGCTCACCACGCCCAGCAGGCCGCGCTTGACCCGCAGGGGGGCCCAGATGTGGCTATGCAGCGCCTCCAGCTCGCCGGCGTGGTCGGCGAAGAACTCGGCTATTGCGGGGTCGGGCGGGTCGTCGACGAAAAACGGCTCCCGAGCGGCGTGCAGGGCGCGTACCATACCCGGCGGCAACTCCAGGCGCAGCGCCGTGTCGGCGAGGCCGCGGCTGGCCGAGACCGCCAGCTCCCCGCTCCGCTCGTCGTAGATCATGATGGCGGCCTTGGAGATCACCAGCGTCCCCATGACCAGGTGCAGCACGGCGCGGCTGGAGCTGGCGAACTCCTCGATCGAGGAGAGTTCCTCGCCGATTTCGTTCAGTGATTGGATGGAATAGAGAAGCTTCTCTTTGAGATCGGTGGCGGCGTCTTCCGCGTCGGAGCCCATCGCGCGCCGCCGCGGCTACTGTTGCTCGCCGGGGATGGCGGCAACTGCCTCTTCCTCGGAGGCGAAGACCGATGCGTACTGCGTCAAGCCCATGATCTTGAAGGTCTTGGAGATGGTCGAGGTTGTGCCTATGAAGCTGAGCGTACCGTCGATTTCCAGTACCTTCTCGATGATCTCGATCAGGATCGAGATGCCTATACTGTTGATCACCTTCGACTTCTCGAAGTCGAGTATAAAGTGCCTGTAGCTCTCGTCGATCCACTTATAGCACTCACGCGCGATCTTCTCGCCGCCCGGATTATTGATGTAGCCGTCGGTGCGCAGCACAATGAATGTCGATTCCCTCTTGACCACTACCTTTAATTCCTGATTCATCTTCTCGACTCCTTAATCGCGCCGTTTCAGCATCACGATCTGGGTGCCACCCTGATGGGAGAATATCTCGACGTCGTCCATCAGGGTCTCCATTATCTTCAGACCCCACCCGCGTTTAATCGGGCTCTTGAGTTTCTCGTGGATGTTTGGTTCCTCAACACCTTTGGGATCGAAGCCGACGCCGTAGTCCTTGACCGTGATTTCGAGCTCCTGGGGCTTGATGCGGAAGCGCACGTGCACCATCTGGTCCTTGCTCTGGCTGTGCTCGAAGGCGTTGAGGCAGGCCTCGATGATCGCCATCTTTATCTCGTCTATCTTGTTGGGATCGAGGTTGATCGACTCGGCCAGCGAGGACGCCAGACGGCTGACGGTGAGCTCCATATCCGGCAGCATCGGAATGGAGACTTTGATTTCCTTCTCTACGCTTTCCTTGCCGGCCACTAAACTCGCGTCCCGGGTTTTAACCGCCGCGTCCTGTCGACAAACGCCAAAGAGATGACGAACTTACCGCTGTAAAAGTTCATGCAGGGGGTACCCTTCACGGCCGCTGGATCCCTCGCGCCACGGCGGCCTCGCCGGAACGCACCTCGACGGTTTCCGTCCTCTCCACGTCACCCCAGATGAATGTGATCCGATATGTGCCGGCCGCCACCGGCCTGCCCTGGATCGGCAGGACGCGGCCCAACCTGTTGCCGTTGACGACCACCTCGCAGTCCATCGGCCGGGCGAAGACCCGCAGGATGCCCATGGGTACGGTGACCGCTTGAGTCCGGCCCTCGCGCACCTCTATGGGCGGCGTCGTCCAGTTCAGGAAAAGCTCTGGATTAACCAGCCGCAGGCGGTGCGTGCCGACCGGGAGCTGGACAGAGCGGGCGTCGCGGCGCAGGGTTGAGCCATTTTCCCTCAAGACGGCTAGGCGGAACCTTTCCCGAATCTGCCCTTCGAAGACCTGTGGTAGTACGAACGACACAGTTCCTGTGGGAATCCTCTCGAGGGTGAAGACTAGTGGCTCGCCGCTCTCGAAGTCCCCGGCGCTCAGCGTCCGCCCCGCCGAACGGTAGCCGGAGGCGACCAGCGCCACCTCGGCCCCGCACTCGATCTCCAGGGTGGCCGGCGTTCGGCCCCGCTCCTCCCCGCCGATCCGGATCACGGCCCCCTCCGGCTCGCTGGTGACGCGGAACTCGCCGCTGCGCGGCCGCATCTGGCCGTCCCACTGGAAGTCCTCGCCGTCCTCGAATTCGACGACCTCCTCGGCCTCCAGGCAGCCGCTCTCCAGACGCAGGGTGATCCGCGCTCCCGCGGGCCGCGTGATGCCGATCTGCGCGGGCAGCGTCTCCTGACGCAGCTCGCCGTCGACGTAGATCGCGGCCCCCTCGGGGCCCGCGATGCCGATCAGCTTGGTTACCTCCTGCGCGGCCGCTTCCCCTTCGATCGCGGTGGCGGGCAGGGGGCCTGCGCCGCCGCCGGAGCCGCCGCTCTGCGAGAGCAGGTAGACGCCCCCGACGACCACCCCGACGATCACGACGAGCAGGAACACCATCAGCAGCACCGGCGCGCGGCGTTTGCCCGCTCGGGGCGCCGTCACGGACTGGTAGCGGTCGAAGCTGTCCGAGATCTCTCCGGTGCTGAGGATGGCGGTCGGCATATCGAGGCGCGATGTGGAGGCTGAGAGCTCAGGCGTGTTCTTGACCAGATTGATCAGGTCGCTGGCCACCCTGCCGGCCGTCTGGTAGCGGTCCTTGGGGCTCTTGGCCAGCGCCTTCATCACGATGGCGGAGAGGCCCTTGGGCAGGGTGAGGTTGACGGTGGCGGGCTCCAGCGGCTCGGAGTGCACGATCTTGTACATGATCGTGGTCGGGTTGTCGCCGAGGAAGGGGCGCTCGCCGGTGATCAGCTCGTAGAGGACGATGCCGAGGCTGAAGATATCGGAGCGGGTGTCGAGCTGCTGCCCGGTGATCTGCTCGGGGCTCATATAGGAGGGGGTGCCGAGGATGATACCGGTGCGGGTCATGGTCGACGAGGAAACGCGCGCTATGCCGAAGTCGGCGATCTTGGGCTCCCAGTCCTGCGTCAGCATGATGTTGGCCGGCTTGAGGTCGCGGTGGATGATGCCGCGCCGGTGGGCGAAGTCGACGGCGCTGCAGACCTTGACGAAGATGGCCAGGATGTCGTGCAGCGGCAGGACGATGCGGTCGCTATTGATCTGTTCGAGGTTGGGGCCGTCGACGTACTCCATGGCGATCCAGTGCAGCTCGCCGTCGGTGCCGCCGTCGTAGATGGTGACGATGTTGGCGTGTGTCAGGGTGCCAGCGGTCTGCACCTCGCGCTTGAAGCGCTGGATCAGCTCCTCGCCCTCCGGTGTGTCGAGAATCTCGGAGGTCTTGACCGCCTTGATGGCCACGACGCGATCGATGTTGGGGTCGCGCGCCTTGTAGACGACGCCCATCGCGCCCTTGCCGATCAGTTCGATGACCTCGTAGCGGCCAATCTTTTCGGGGGGGGTAGCCATCCTCTCTACGTCCGGGTCCCACCGCTAGCGGGGCGCCCCGCCGCAAGACGGGGGGCCCGATTTCCCACCGCGACACCAGTTTTCGCCGCGCTTCAGGAGGCGCGACAAGCTACCATGGGGCCCCGGGGATGTCAACGGACATAGGGAGGTCGGGGGGGCATCGGCGGCTGTAAGTTGTCCGCCAAGCAACTCTTCAGCCCGCCTTCAGTCCTCCGAGCTGCTCACTTCCAGCGGCTCCTTCTCCAGCCAGCTTTTGATGGTCTCGTCGTCGACGCCCAGCTCCAGTAGCTGCTTGACGGCCATCTTGTTTGAGGCCTTTGTGTCGCGGCAGATCAGCAGCCGACGCTTCCAGGCGGCCACCGCCTTGGCGAGGCTCTCTTCGTCACCCGACTCCTTGAACAGGTTTTTGTAGAGGAAGCCGAGGTTGTTGGCCGCCTTGCGGTTGAAGGGATCGAGCTCGAGGCTGCGCAGGTAAGCGGCCTCGGCCTTCGCCGGGTCCTTGAGGAGCTGGTAGGCGATGCCGAGGTAGTTGTAGACGTCGCTGTCCTCGCCCGCGATCTCGAGGGCTTTTCTCACCGCCTCCAGCTGCTTGCCGTAGCGCCTGCGGCGGCGGTAGACGTCGCCGGCGCCGAGCCAGGCCCAGTACTCGTTGGGGTCGACTTCGAGGGCCCTGGAGAACGTCTCGAGCGCCTTGGTGTACTGCCGCTTGAGGAAGTAGGCGTTGCCGAGCTTGGTGACCGGGTAGGCGAAGCTGGGGTCTTTGCTGATGGCGATCTTGAACTGGACTATCGCCTCGTCGATCCGCTTCTGCTGCATCAGCATGACGCCGAGGTTGTTGTAGGGCACGGCGCTCTGCTTCTCGTATGCGATGGCCCGCTCGAAGTAGTCCTGCGCCCTATCGTAGTCGCGCTGGACCAGGTAGACCTCGCCGATGTAGTTGAGGGCCTCGCCGCGCACGGTGTCGCCCGGCTCCAGCTCCAGGATCCTCTTCAGGATCGCCGCGGCGCTGTCGTACTCCTTGTGGCCGAGGTAGTAGTCGGCCTGCGTGAAGTAGCAGTCCCACATGCGCGGGTTGATCGAGACGGTCTTGCCAAAGCACTGGTAGGCGGACTGCAGGCGGCCTTCCACGAGGAGGACCTTGCCCAGTGAGAACCAGGCGTTGGCGAAGCAAGGTTGCAACTCGATCGCCCTGCCATAGCTGGCGCGGGCGGCTTCCAGATCGTCGAGCTCGAAGTGGCAGTGCCCAACCATCCAGTGGGCGCGGAAGTTGGAGTCGTCGGCTTTTATTACCCCCTGGAATTTCTCCAGTGCCCCCTTGAAGTCGTCAGAGTTGTAGTCGATGTAGCCGAGCACCTCGAGGGCGTGATAGTGTACCGGATCGGCCTCTTTGGCTGTGCGGGCCAGAAGTCTCGCGGCCTTGTCGTCGCCCAGGTAGTACTTTGTCAGGGCCAGCGCAGTCTTCATCCCGGCGACGCCCCCCTTGCCCTTCTCTAGCAGCCCCTCCATGCTCTCAAGGATCAGGTGCAGGTGCTCCTCGCCGACCGCCGAGGCCGCGATGGCGTACTCGAACCAGCCGGTGAAGTGAACGGGATCGAGAGCGGTCGCCCGCTCGGCCGCCTCGAGCGCCTGCGGAAACATTCCGCGCACATTGTAGGCTCCGGCGAGGGCGGCGAAGTCGGACGCGCTGCCGTGCTCATCGGCCGTCGTGCGGAAGCCCCTTAGCTCCTCGTCGATCATGAAATCGTACTTGGCATCGGGTTTCATAGTTATCGCGTTTCCGGCTGTAATCGAATATTAGCATACAGAGTCGCAGTCCACAATCGCGCTCACCCCCTTCGGGGCGGCCCGGACGGTATGCTAAACTTTGACTCGTGCGTCGACCTTACGGGAGGGGAAAATGGAGTGCCAGCATTTTGCAGCCAACATGGAAACCTGCAATTGCAGCTACGAGCCGTGCAGCCGCAAGGGTTACTGCTGCCAGTGCATAGCCTACCACCGGCGCATCGGCGAGCTCCCGGCATGCTACTTCACGGCGGACGAGGAGCGCACCTACGATCGCTCGATCACCTTTTTCGCGCAGCAGCGCAGGGGCTAAACGGCGCGGCGCCGTCAATGTCGTCCATTCCTCCTTCCGTAGCGGCTTGGACTACGATTACAGCCGGCGCGGGAACTTGGCCGTTCCCGCATTGCCCGTCTGAGGAAAGGGGGGATTCTGGCTATGAGGATGAGTCGTCGAGAACTATTTGCCCTAGGAATCGACGGCGCCGTCGGCTTGGCCGCTGGCTCGGCCGCGCCCGCTGGCGCCGCGTCGGTCTGGTCGGCTGCGTCCTTCCGGCGACCCTGGTGGGTGCGCGAAGTGGAGCGGCCGACCGTTGGGATCGACGATTCCACCTACGGTCGCTACGACTCGATCAACAACGTCTTCGGTTCCTTCCGCAGGTACGTGGGCGCTGAGCGGGCCGCCGAGTTGCAGCAACTCAGCCGGCGGCGCACGCGACGCCTTTTCGAGTAAGGCCGCGCCGGCTTCACGCTACGCGACCGCGCCCTGGCCGACGCCGCCTGGGCACTGTCGCGCATGGGCGGCCTCAACCGCGGCCTGCGGAGCTGGAACAGGATCGCCGTGAGCACTCCCGAGCGCTACGGCGTCGAGCCGTACCGGGCCACCCCCGGGGAGGCGGCGCAGACGGTGAAGGCCGCCGCGCGCTACTTCGGGTCGGCCCTGACGGGGATAGCCAAGCTCGACCGGCGCCATATCAACGCCCGCGACTACGGGCGCGAGATCGTCTTCGAGAACGTGGAGCAGCCGTCGTTCGACCAGGGCAACCGGCGACTGGTCATCCCGACCGGGTGCGAATACGCCGTTGCCGTCTCGGTGCAGATGTCGCTGGAGACACTGCAGTGCTCGCCCTCCGGCATCGGCAGCGCCGCTTCGTCGCTCGGCTACAGCCGCATCGAGTACACCGTGGGCGCGCTGGCCGAGTTCATCCGCG
>Ga0114922_10003394_pt1 | contig 14854 bp, 11 predicted proteins | sample AartaG_FD_100975 | JGI IMG/M metagenome (GOLD analysis project Ga0114922, IMG submission 100975) | Deep subsurface microbial communities from Aarhus Bay to uncover new lineages of life (NeLLi) - Aarhus_00045 metaG | ecosystem: Environmental > Aquatic > Marine > Oceanic > Sediment | place...
GTGCCTTTTTCTGTCTGCGAATCGACAGAAACGGCGTTGCGTCCTGTGTTTGCGCTGAAAAGCCCTGCGCTTGTCGCTCCTCCCGGCCCGCCGTTGTAGAAGACGAATAGCGGTTTGGATGAAGGATCAATGTCGGCCGGTTGAAAGACCCTCCATATGCGTGCTTGAGAAGATCGCAAAGCGAGCCGGTTGAAATAACTATTGGTGTGGAAATAAAAATCACTCTCTTCCAGGAAACAAAAGCCAGCTTCTGGTTGGGTTTGAGCAATCAAGACATTTCCTGCCCCCATCCCAAATGCGATCCACAACCCTAAAAAAAGAATCGATATTGTTTTTTTCATATTTCCTCCAGGGCTACCTTGCCATTTAAAATTCGAACTCTATGCCGATGTAGGGTATGGTCCCCCACATGTATTCTGATTGGTACTGATTTATGGATGTATCCCAGAATCTGTAGAGTTCGTTTTGATGATCGAAGATATTCCATGCTCCAGCATATATGATAAGGTTTGTCTTGTTGAAATTAAACCGCCTCTCTGCCCGAATAGAAAGATTTTTGTAGTCGTTTAGATGGGCGACCATGACATCCTCGACCCAAACCCAAGGCCATCCGTATTGGATTGATTTTTCTTCATCGACCGGACTAAAAGCCTTGCCGCCCATCCAAGTCCAGCGCGCGCTGAATTCCCAATTTTTGCTGGGTTTGTACCCCCCGGACAGGCAAACGATAAAGCGGTTGTCGTACACTCTATTCCGCCAGACGCCCATCAAGTCTCGGTATTGGGCGCGATAATAGGTCAAGCTGACAAGCCCGTAAAGGTTTTTGGCCAGTTTTTTCTGGATGGTGAATTCCACACCCCGGGCATAGGCTTTTCCTTCATCTGCCAAACGTCCCCAATTGTAGAACATGGCATCATCGCCGCTTATATCGTCGATCAGATAAAAATAGGGTGCGATGGATGACATCGGGAAATGATCGTATTGTTTGTCATAGATTTCCAGGGTTGCCTGTGTATCGGGAAACAGGAGATATTTGAAACCCAAAACGAGATGGCGTGCTTGCATTTCATTCAGCTGGATATTTTCTGGATGTTGTTTGAGGAGGAAAAGCGGCATCTGCTGGAAGAACATCCCGAAGGCCCCGTTTACTGAGAAGCGTTTGGTCAGCACCCAGTTAAATGAAAGCCGTGGGGACAGGTGGAATCGTTCGGATTGGGGGAAATAATCCAGCCTGAAGCCTGAAGAAATGGAAAAGTTATCAAACGGATAAACGAGATAGGTGACAAATGCCGCTCCGTATGTTCCTTTGAGGTTTTTGGGCCCGTCATCGTCGAAATTATGGCTAAAAAAACGGTTGTGTTGGGCCTCCACACCAAATTTCAATTGATGGACAGGGCCCAGGTGGATCTGGTTTATGTTCCGGAGCGTAATCCATTGGTCACGATAGTTGAAATAATAGGTGAACTCATCGTCCGATACGCTCCTGCCATCATCTTTCCCCTTCATGAAGGAATAGGAAAGGGAAGTGTCGGAAAAACCCTTGCCTCCCCATACATGGCGCCAGTTGAGCCCGACGGTCGAAATATTGAATCTCTCCCAACTGTAATTGTCGGCCCCGGCTTCCCTTTCCTCTTGGCGATCCTCCTTGGTTTCGCTGTATCCGTTGATCGTCAGGAAGGAAAGGCGGTTGGAATCGTCGATGTCATAGACGATCTTGCCCTGGATGTCGTAATAGTCCGATGGATTATCCGAATCGAGGAGACTCCCCACGATATCGAGATAGCTGCGGTATCCGGACAGCATAAAGGAACCCTTTTGTTTTGCTAGAGGCCCCTCTGCCTGTGCCCCGAACCCTATGATACTCAAGTTGATCAGGCCATTGAAGCTTTCCCTGTTGCCTTCGCGGTAACCGATATCGATGACAGAGGAAAGCCGGTTGCCATAAGGTGCATCGAATCCGCCGGTATAGATGTCCAGCCTTTCGATGAAATGCATGTTCAGCATGTTGATGTTTCCCCCGGAGGCACCCCACTGGGGGAAGTGATTGATATTAGGAACGAATATATTGTCCACATAAAATCCGTTTTCTGCAGGACTGCCGCCGCGGACGATCAGATCGTTGGCCTCTTCGTCGACCTTCAAGATACCAGGAACGTCGTAAAGAGCGCGGCTCACATCTCCTGCCGCCCCGGCATTGCGCCGCAATTCCTCGGTGTTGAACTGCCTTTGGCTCCCGGGTTTATCCGGTGTGGTGGGGAAATAGTCCGCTGTCACCCGCACTTCTTCTGTGAGCGTGCGGACCGCGAACATCTCGATGTTGACGAATGTTGTACGCCCCGGGCGGATGATGACATCTGTCCGGGTGTCTGTGTAATATCCCTCCAGTTCAAATGCCAGGACATAATGTCCTATGGGGATGTCCGGCAATTCATAGCTGCCCGTCACATCACTTTGGCCTATCCAGTTTGAGTCCTTGATCTTGACAGCTACGCCGGATAAAGGTGTCTGGGTTTCATAGTTAATGATCCGGCCCTTGATTATGCCCAATCGATTTTTTTCTTGGCCATCTGTCTGACCCCAAGACAGGATAGCTGCTGCCATCAAAAAGCCGAGGATCAACAAAAACAGTCCGATTTTTTGATCCCATCTTTCTTTTTTCACCATTCGCTCTCCTTTTTCTGGGTAGAAAACTCCATCGTTTTTTAAGCCCATTTTTTATTGTCGAGAAACGCTATATACTAAAAGCGAAAATATATGCCTAATCTGACTTGAAAACCGGATAGATTCAATTCAAAATCCCTGGCTCGCCACCAGGTTCCTTGGGAAACCACCCAGGCGTTCGACGGCCAGAGAAAGCTGGCTGTTCCCCAGGGTCTTTCCCTGATATCCTGCTTAATTCCCCAGTCCCCCTCCCAAGTTTCTCTGTGTGAGGTCATAGACCGTATCCCAGGGCCAGATACATCGGAAACGTTCTGGTATGCGTATCCTCCCTCGACGAACAACCCATAGTGTTTGGAAAAATCATAATCCATCTTGGCTCCCACCTTAAGTGCTAAGCCGGTCCCGCTTCCTTTTTCTTCCAAAAATCCTTCTTTCAGATTCCCGAAATCCCCGCTTGAGTCGACAACCGGCCAACCCGAGCTCCAGTCTAAAAAATATGAACATTCTGCAAAAAGCGGACCTCCGGTCAAAAAACCCTCTAGCCGGAGAAAAGGCGTGATTTTTTCCCCCAAGTGAATTCCCAACGAAGGAATATACCCTTTAGCTGACAGTGTGTAGCTCAGAAATTCATCCGAGTATAAAGCCGGGGAGCCCTCGAGTTCGAAAACTTCGAATGTATTTTTATAACTCGATTCCCTTGAACTGGTGAAATAACTAAATCCGATGGAGATGTCGAACCAGTCTGTAACACCGTATCGCAACCGCATTCCAACAGGGATAGAGTGCCGGAGAAGCCGGGCTTTTCCCCCTTCGTTTGTTTTGGTGAAGGAGAGGATCTCTCCCTGTTTCACCTGATACTGAAAATAGTCTTCGCTGTAGAAATGGTCGTACATGTCATCGAATGTCGCTCTCAAATTCAGGTCCCCCGGATTTATACCCGAAAAGCCTCCATACATTTCAATCCGCCACCGGCCATTGCTTGTCATTTTGGGCTTCGGAATAGACTCGGGAAGATTGCCCCGGAGTTGGGTAGGAATCCTGTCGGCTTGACTGAATTTTGCAAGGTCCAGCTCCGAACTCTGACCGCTCTCCAGCGACACCTTTGCTTCCCATATGGCCTGGTCATCTATGCTGAGAATCCTGTAATCTCCGGCATCGAGTCCTATGGAGATATCTCGGCCTGCCAATTTGTTTAATTCCACAACCAACACATTGTCCTGATTGTGAATGTAGATCTTGCCTGTGACGTCTTTTTTGAGGACCAGGACCGCCGTGCTTTTCCAGATCTCTGTGATCACCACATCCCCGGTGCCCGACATCCAGATGTGGTAACTGGGGTGTTGAGGCCCGGCCATGGTTTTTTCCGTTTGGTTCAAGGTGCCATCGAAAGCAAATTGGTAGGCTTCGTTGAGCGTGATACGGCCATCCAGATTCCTGTCGGCTGCTCCGCGCATACCGGATATCAGGTTGTGGGTGAAAAACGATCTTTTCAACCGGCTAGATTCTTGAGCGGCTTCGGTAGCCGAGCTGGAGGTTATAAAAGCATAACCCTTCATGTTGTAGGCTGTGTCCATCAGAAAGGGGGGTTTTTTAATGACTCCTTTGGGGAATGTAAGGGCACCCGATGCACAAGAATCGAGGATGCCAATCCGCACATCCGCTCCGAACGATGTGATCAAATCCTTGAACTCCTTGTAAGAGACCCGGTCTCTTCCCAGGAAAAGATTCTCCTCGTCCGAGTGGCCGGAATAGTAAAATATCACCTCGACTCGCCTGAAATTTTCTTTTGCTTGTTTCACATCGCTGGCAAGAGTTTTAATTTCTTCGAAAAAGTCTTTTCTGCTCGGTTCTGCCAGAAAACGGCTGTCTTCAGGGAGAATTCCGCCCATCTCTTCCAGGACAGTTTGCACCGCCCTTGCATCGTCGATCGCATAACGCAGAGTGATCCGGTCTTCTCCACCATAGTTGGCTCCCACTAAAAAAGCGAAACGGCGGGTGTAAAGCTTGTCTGTCTGCTGGTCAGCCTCGAGTCTAGGGAGAAAAAATAGACCCATGAGAATAAAAACGAATATAAGTTTGTGTCGTTTCATGACCCCTCTCCTTTGAGGATAAGAACAGAATATTGTTTATAACTTACTGGCAAGTCAATATTTTGTTTCTGGACCTGGTCAGCATTTCTGGCTAGATCCTGTGCCTCTTGTAAAACTCCATCCACATCGATCGGGGAGTTGGATGTGAGGAAGAAAAAACGTTCGAATTTTGGGGCATCATCCAGCTCGATGGCGTTGGGAAGAAGGAATTGTTTGCCTGATTCCAGCTTGGCGGTTTCCCCTAGGCTTTCGGGCAGGTGCAGGGTGACGGTTCCTCTTCCGTCTATCGACAGGATCATGCCGTAGGAGTCTTCTGTTGCAACATAGGCAAGCTGCAATAGGTCCCCTGCCCTTGCATGCTGCCCATCCGCTAGAATCTCCACCTGGTCTTTTATTTTTCGATAAACCAGAAGTTGAGTTCGGGAAAGGTCAACTGCAGGAATTCCCTTGACTGAAACGACATCCTGCTCTACATCTGGGTATATGATCCGTGGATCTTTTTTGAGTAAAGGAAGAACAAGGAAAAGGATCAGAAAGGTGGCGACGGCAGATGAGATAGTGAGTACTGTTTTCAGGGGAAAAGCCTTTTTTACCGGTTCTTCAAGCTGTGTTATCAGGCTTGCTTTTACAGTCAGGGGAGGGTAGAGCGCAAGGATGTCACGATTGGAGGATTTTATTTCTTCCAGCGCGGCCTGTATTTCTGGGATGGATGAGGAAAGCTGCCGGATTTCTTCTTCTTCCTCTTCGGGCAGTTCCCCCAGGGCATATCTTTCTAAATAGTATTCACTGATGGTTTCTTTGTTCATCAGATTTCTCCCTTGTCCCGTATTTTTCTTCGGAGTTTATCCAGGTGTTTGTGAACACCGGATATGGAGAGATTTTTTGTTTCGGCAATCTCTTTGATTGTCATCCCATTGACAAAATACAAAACTGCGATCTGCTGGGGGGATTCTTTTTCATTTTCGAGGATATAGGCCAGCAAATTTCGAGCGGAATTCTCCTCCTGGCTTTCGATAAATGAGATGTTATGCAGGATATCCAGGTATTCGTTCAAGGAATGTTTCCGCTCGTTTCTTATTCTGTTCAAACAGACATTTGTGGCAATCCGGTACAGTAGGGCTGACGGGTAATCGCCGGTCAAGCGGTTTTGGTTGGATAAAACATTCAAGAACACCTCATGCATCGCATCATAAGCGGATTGCTCGTTTTTAAGCATCTTGCGGCACCGTCTCAGGACCATCGGGCCGTAACGGACGTAATAAGATTCGATATCGATCAGAGTCTCTCCTCTCATACAATATTAAACACGCGGGAAAAGCAAAATTCCACCCTCCTCACAATATCTATATACCTCATTTAGGCGGATTTGGTTTTATTTCCTTTAGGCACGCAAAAAACATACCTACTTTTTCTGTAACTTTTTTTATATTTATCACCCTCAATTTCACCTTGGGGGATGATTGACACTTGTTATTTTTTGTGTAGAATCTTTAGAAAATCATAAATTTAAGCTGCGATATATGCATACGGAAAAACGAAGAAATTCTGACCGGAGGAAATTTCCTACCCGCCCCTTCACCAAATTCATGTTCATGGGAAAACGAAGGCATGCACGTCGTGCGGAGGAAGACCAGAACTATTATGTCGACCGTTACGATGCCAAGTACCTGGCATTGGTCCTTTCGATCGTGGTCTTGTGTGTGTTCGATGCTTATTTCACTTTAAAAATCATCCATATTGGGGGAAAAGAACTGAATCCGCTGATGATTAAATTTCTCGATAAGTTTCCGGAGATTTCTCTTTTGATGAAGTATCTGGTCACGGTCATCTGCCTTATCATCCTTTTGATTCACAAAAATTTTATCCTTTTCGGCAAGATCAAAGCGTACTTCTTTCTTTATATCGTATTTTTTCTCTATTTCCTCTTGGTTCTCTACGAGGTTTTTTTCTTATATTTGCGTACCATTTAGGGAAAATGTTGGGGGGCAAAAAAATGGCAATATTTGTTACAAAAGACGAATAATTGTCATTTTTTTCATCTTTGGGTTCATGGCGAAAATTTTCAACCTGTACATAATAAATAGGTTACACGTTGGCATGATATTTGCGAATAAAATGGGCGTGAATAACAAAAGGAAGCGGGAGAATGGAGATGAAAGAAAGATTAAGAAAACATTTTAAGGTGATCGGCCTGATCGGCATTATTTGTTCGTGGACGACTCTGGCCTTTGTGTGGATGGGTTTGATGACAGCTTCTTATGTCGGTTATACCTTGACGGCTGGACTTTTCGGGACAGCCATCATGGTGGGAAAAAATTAAGATGCAAATATCATTCATTTATTTCAGCAATCCTGTTGGAGACAGGAGCATAGCTGAGTGGGTATCTCTATGGAATAACAAAGAGCTTATGTCTTTATATTCTGCAGCAGATATCCCTCAGGATCAATTCTCCGAAATGGAGGAGGCAAACTTTGCCATCGTTTATCCTCATTTTAGGAGTCTCTTTAATCACTAAGCCTCCATTCTAACTTCGCGCCTCTAGATCCAATCCTCGGCCCCCCTTGACCAGGGGGGCTTTCTCTTTATCCTTTATCTTATATAGCCCAAGGCTTTTAGCTGATCCATTAGCCTCGAATCGATGGCTTTTCCTTCCCAATATTCTCTTTCCAATTCCAGAGCATATCGATAGTGATGAAAAATTCTGCTCAAAATTTCTTGTGTCCTGTGCCGGTTGTCACCAACTGTATTTGTCAACTCTCCTGGGTCTTTTTCAAGATGGTACATTTCTACTTCCTCAACAGGAAAAGGAGGAGGAGATGGGAAAGAAAATAAAATATTTTTTTCCGGGTAAGGATTGTTCAAGATGAGCTTGGCGGAGTCTTCGATCGCACAAAAGCTTATCAGAAATGGGGCAAAGCTCTCTCGTTCCTTGAGCATATAGATATATCTTGATCCAAGTATATATCTTTTCTCTGTCTTTCCTCCTTTGATTTCATCCAAGAGACTGATTCCGTCGGGATTGTATCCAGAAAATTTTATCCCTGTGTATTCAAGAATAGTGGGCATCAGGTCGACCAAACTAACATTGCGGGGGATCCTTTTCCCCGCATATTCAGAATCTGGAAATTTAATTATAAGCGGAACTTTCAGCTGTTCATTATAAAGGGATAAGCCGTGTCGCCATCCTTTGTGATCATAAAATTCTTCCCCGTGATCGGAAGTCAACACGATGAGCGTCTTATCATAAAGACCCGATTCCTTCAAGAGATCAACAAGAGGTTTGATGAGATTTTCATCGGTGTATGTTATTTCTCCGTCATAGAGTGCAACCAGATTTTTCCTCTCATCGGAATTGAGTATTTTATAGGAATCCGAACCAAACATCTTAACGAGATTTGCGCTTTTCCACTTCGCGTTTTTGTCCAGGTACATCCGATTATAGGGTTCCGGGGAAGAGTAGGGCTCGTGAATTTGGTAGGTATGCAGAAAAAGAAAAAATTTTTTATCTCGATTTTCTGCCAACCATTGTTTGGTTTTTTGATAAAGATGGCCAACCGACACTGGGTTATAAGTGGATGGGTCGTTATAATAAAAATCGAATCCCTTGGAAAAGCCATACTTGGCATCCACATAGGCGCCCCCCGTGAATGCGCCTGTGAAGTAATCGTGATTTCTCAGCACTTCAGTTATCGTGCGGATGGATTCATCCAGTCTTTGAATCACGTAGTTTCCGTTGGCCAGCAAACGGTGATGGATCGGATAAAGAGAGGTAAACATGGACATGTGGCTGGGTAGAGTTTTTCCGGTTGGGCTGTAACAGTTTGCGAATAGGACGCTGTTTTCTGCTAGTTTATCAATATATGGACTGGTCCTTCTTTCATACCCATAACAATGGAGGTGATCCGACCGCAGAGTATCGAGGGAGATCAGGATGATATTTGGATTGTTCTGGATTTTATTGTTTTTGCCGATTTCATAAGGGACTATTACAGGGTTATACCAATAGGAATAAACTTGAGAAGGCTCAGGAGCGAGGGAGGAAGTGGTTAGAAAGTGTAAAAAAACAGTCTTTCCTGCAAAGGGAGATAAATCTATTTTGTAGGGCTGTATCTCCGGGAGCAATTCCGCTTGGGAAGGCGAGATTTTTTCTGTGAAAATAGAGATCTTTTCTTTATTTTTCTTGACGTAGATGGAATATTCTACGATCTCCTGATTTTTTTCTTCCCAAACTGAGATGTCTTTCAAGAATCCCACCCCAAATTCCAAAAAACCCGACTCAGGGATCTTAACCTTAAAGCGAAATTCACTAACGGGAGGTGAGAAAAGCGAATTCAAGGCGTAATCCTTCACCCGCAATTTTTTTTTGATAAGGAAAGGATTTTTTTTTATATCCAAATTCTGGATAGGGGATTGATCTCCAAAACGGTGCAGGGAAAGAAGCGTATTTTTTTGGGGAGAATAAGTGGATATCCTATGAATGTGTATCCGAGTATCTAAATTTTCATCTCTCCCGCTCTTTCGACAGGTCAGTCTGATTTTTTTGGATCCGCTTTTCTCCGATAAATAATAAGCATATGGTTTTCTTAACCACGGATCGATCCTTTTGGCATCGATTTTCTTATCGTCCATCCACAAGGTGAGAATGCATTCTTCCTCTTCAGCATGGCAGAGGATTTCAAGGATTTGGGAATTGGAAGATAACGAGATCTCTTTTTCGAGGGATTCTCCATCCTTCAGGATGATATCGCTCAATATCAGTTTGGGTTTGGGCTGAGCCTTCAGGATTACCTTGTAAGATTCGTCTGGCTTTTTACTCCTTTTCTCTTCAGGTTGAGAAACGAGAATGAAATCCTGATCGCTCTTGATGTGGATTCGACCCAGGATCATGGTCTCTGTCTCATCGTATGAACCGAGCTTTTGGGTATCCGAAAACCCCACTTTTAGCCTGTACTTTCCGGAAGGGATTTTTACATGGGATCTATACAGACCTCTGCCGATTTTTACAGCATATTCGTCGACGATCCTGTTCTCGAGATACAATTGCAATCGGGGGAGGTATTTTCTAGGCCTATTACTTCGTGCTTCGATTTCAAAGATGAACTCTGCTTCTGGAAAATATATTTCATGTGTCGTAAAATATTCATTTTTTTTAAGTACGATAGATCCGTCGAATTTTTTGTATCCTTCGAATATTCCTGGCTCGATGGTCTCTTGAATTCTTTTCCATTTCCATGTTTTTTTTGTGGGATGTGGTCCGTTTCTAAATTCGAGCTCCTTTCCATTATAAAGAACTTTCATACCTGCGGGAGGGAGAGAATCATTCCATCCAAGGATGGGCACATTCAGTGGGAAATATCCGTTCCCTTCTTTATCACCCAACCAAGGATCCAAGCGTGTGTCAAGTTCCAGTTCTACTTGGTCAAAATTATCTTCCAGATCGATCAGCGGAGAAGACACGATATTTTTCACATCTAGATGATCGATGAATCGATAGATCTCTGATTTTTGTTTACAGACAATTGATAAGACGGGAATGATAAATAAAATGAGGAAGAATACGAAACGGGAATTTTTTCTGCGCATATTTTACTCTAGATAACATAGCGTGATATCCATGTCAATGTGAGCAAATATTCCTATGATTTTTTAGTTGGAGTTAAGTTGTTTGATCAGTTCCTCAGGGGAGGTGACGGGGAGTTGGCAGGTAAAATTTTCACACACATAGGCTGTGGCTTTGCCTCCGCTCAGCGTGCGGCCATAAAGGAGCGGAATTTTTTTTGCGAGCTTTTCTGCGTCTATGCTGTGGGGATCGAGAAGGGCTATGACGCGATTGGGAAAAAACCGGCCGTGTATAGCTTTCAGCAGTTCCTTTGTATCTTCGGAGTCTTTTTGTCCCACGATAGCGATTTCTTTTGGTGGGTGAATCAACGAATCCACATTCATCAGGAGGGTGAGATATCCTTGAGGGGCTTTTTCCATATAGGGATGGTTGGCTATGAGGATACGCTCTGCTTTTTTTAAATAGCTTTTCTTGTCCAATAGCTTTCCCAGTCTCAGAAATGATTGAACGGCCACGCCAACCGGTGAGGGAATAGCACTGTCGTTGGCAGTTTTGGTACGCACGATCAGATTTTCGTGATGTCGGGATGTGTTAAACAAACTGTCCCTTTTTTCATCCCAGAATTGGGCGATCATCTCCTCGGTCAAATCCTCGGCAGTGAACAACCACTGACTATCGAAACCGGCCTCATACAGGTCGATGAAAGCCTGGATGGTGTAGGAATAGTCCTCTAGATAAGCATAAAATTTGCTCTCTCCCGCCCTGTGTGTACGGAGAAGTTTGCCTTCCTTTGTGCGCATCTTATCCATCACGAAAGCGGCAGCCCTCTCGGCGGCATTTAGATATCTCTTGTCACTGAAGACTTGAAAACCGCGAGCGAAAGCAGAGATCATCAAGGCATTCCAGGATGTGATGGTTTTGTCATCCAGTCCCGGCCTCACTCTTTTATCCCGAACTTCAAGGAGTTTTTTCTTGATGCCGGTTATGGTGTTTTCCAATAGTTCTTCGGTCATGTCCAGTTTTTTTGCTACGGATGCAGCATTCTTTCGGATGTGCAGGATGTTGAATCCCTGGTGATACTCCTCTTGGGATGAAAAATTTCCCCTTTTGTCTACGTTGTAATACCGAGAAAAAATTTCAGCTTCTTTTTTACCTAAGATCTCATTGAGTTTTTCCCGTTTCCAGAGGAAAAAGATACCTTCCTTTCCCTGGCTGTCGGCGTCTTCTGTCGAGTATATTCCTCCCGATTCGTCGGTCATGTAAGTCATCTCGTATTCGAAAATCTCCTTGGCTATGCGAGCGTATTTTTTGTTGCCGGTTGCCTGATAAGCTTCGATATAAACGACGGCCAACTGGGCATTGTCATACAGCATTTTCTCGAAATGGGGCACCAGCCACTCTCGGTCGACCGAATAGCGGTGGAATCCTCCTGCGAGGTGGTCATACATCCCTCCTTCGCACATCTTATCCAGGGTGAACGTAGCCATTTCCAGAGAGCGTTTGTTTCCGTTATGCTTGGAGTCACGAAGCAGGAACCTGACGGCATTGGAAGGAGGGAATTTTGGCGCGCTGCTGAATCCTCCCCACTTGTCGTCAAAATCCGCCTCCAGTTGGTTTGTGGCATTGGTGAGGAGGTCATTGTCGAGTTTGGCATCTCCATTGACCGGAAGGCTCATGGATGTCCTTTGTTCAACGGCCTGGCTGAGGGTTTTAGCATCCTGGAGAAGCTTTGTTCTGCTTTGGTCGTTTTGCCAAAACTCGTTGAGCCGCAGGATGAGGTTTTTGAATCCCACGCGCCCCCATTTGTCTTCGGCGGGAAAATAGGTGCCCCCAAAGAAAGGTTTTAGTTCAGGTGTGAGGAAAACCGTCATCGGCCACCCTCCGCTTCCGGAGATTGCGACTACGGCTGTCATGTAGATGTCGTCCAGGTCGGGACGCTCTTCCCTGTCCACCTTGATGGAAATGAAATGTTTGTTCAGGATTTCGGCTATCTCTTCGTTTTCGAAAGACTCTCTCTCCATCACGTGGCACCAGTGGCAGGCGGCATAACCTATCGAGAGAAAAATCGGCTTGTTTTCCTTTTTCGCTTTAACCAGAGCTTCCTCGCCCCAGGGATACCAATCGACCGGATTGTGAGCATGCTGAAGAAGATAGGGGCTTGTTTCATCGATAAGTTTATTTGTGTGCGCGTGTTTTTGGTTAAGGATCTTTTTCACTTTTATTCCTATAATTCCTAGATGATAACTATATTATTTATATCATATGACAAGTCTGGGGTCAAACCTTGATCAAAAAGAGGAGTGCTCAAAATTGAATCGTCCTCTAAAAGTTTCAGAAATGTCACCTAGAAAGGACAAAAGACAAACAAGGTCTTCAACCTGCCCCTGGATATATCTTGGCATGTATTTTGCAGTTTGATCAATCGGACGAGAGGGAAAAACATTGGATGTCATGAGGAGAAGCCGATGAAAAAATTATTGCTACCGCTGCTTATTCTGGCTTGTGTGTCGTGCGCGATACAGACTGTTAAGACAGAGTCGAGCTATTGGCGGGATCGGAACTTTGATGAAGTTTGGGATGCATCGATACATGCTGTGAACGATATAGAATTCACGATCGATAGCCTTGACAGAGAAGCGGGATTTATTGGAGCAGAAAGCGGAAGGTATGTGCTGGGAGGAGATGCCCCTCCTCGGTTATCCATCATGATCCGGGAGTTTGACAATAGCGTCAGTGTGGATTGTAAAGTCCTCCAGAAAGAGCAACTCATAGACGTTTTTGGGATCGGAAAAAAGATCGTGCGCGAATTTATGATAGCTTTGAATCGAAATCTTAGCGGAAATTGATCTCTTTTGTGATGTCTAAAAGTTCAGCCAGGACCATGGCTGTGGCTCCCCAAATTTTGTGTTCGCCAAAGGCATAAAACGGAACCTCCACATCGGCTCCCCCGATGGTCCATATTTCCCGGCGGACATTTTGTGGGTTGAGCAGGTGATTCATCGGGATCTCCAGGATTTCGGCCACTTCGATATGCGAGGGTTGAAAATCTGGTCGGTTTTGGGTAAATGCCACGACCGGATATATGCAGTAGTTACTCGGTGGGATGTAAAGCGGTGTCAGCATTCCCAAGATCCGGACAGACTTGGGATCGATCTCCAATTCTTCCTGGGCCTCTCGTGAGGCGGCTTGCTCCAATCCTTCTCCTTTTTCCAGTCTTCCTCCCGGAAAGGATATCTGCCCCTTGTGAAAGTCCACTTCGTCCGTCCTCCGGGTGAGCACGAGATGAAGAATGCCCTCTCTGGGATATAACAGCACGAGAACCCCAGCTTTGAGGCACGTGTCTTCCACTTCGGAATATGCTTGATGGCCTGGTCGGGGTTTCGGACACATCACCAATTGGGCTTTCAAACCGCGTTTTGATCCGGCGATTTTCTTTTCCAGATAATGCAGCGCCTTGGGAAATTGCGGATTTTCGTTGGCAGGCATTGGATGCTTTATTTTGCTGCTTTTATTGATAAACGAATTTCCGATGAATGACAAGAGAAAAATTGTCGTTTTTACTGCAATTTCTTTATAATTATCCAAGGTATATATCATGGATACATCCAACCTCAGCACAGTCAATCATTTTGTCCTGAAAAAACAACACCTGGCAGACGATTCAAAACTGAACGATGTCGTACAGATCGCAAGAGACATCGGAGGGCTCCATGGCACGAGCGCCACGGGGCCTTACCTTTCTCTTTTTGCCCGGTCGATATCTTTTCAGCGGGACGATCTCGCCGTCGAAATGTCCAAAAAAAAGAACCTGGCCAGAATTCGGTATGTGCGGAATACTATTTACATCCTGCCCAAAGATTTCTTCCCTGTGGCATATGCCGCCACTTGCCAGATGGCCGAGGTGACAGCCGCACGGTTCAGCAAATATTTGGGCATCACGCCAACACATTATGCAAGGCTCTCGAACAAAATCCTGAAAATCCTTAGGGGTAGAGGGCTGACCACAAGAGAGATTAAACAGAAACTACGAACGGCGACCAATATCGCTCCGATCGTAAACCTGATGTGCGACAAGGGCCTTTTGGTGCGGAGCCTTCCCAGGGAAGGATGGAAAAGCACGCAGCATGCTTACTTTCTTTTAAAAGATTATTATCCCGATTTGGATTTGACAGCCTGCGATGAAAAGGAGGCAAGACGGAAAATCGTCAAACAGTATATTTTGTCATTTGGGCCTGTTAGCGAACGGGATATTGCCTGGTGGACTGGATTTCCAAAAACACAGGTGAAGGAAATTCTCGAGGATTTTGGCGATGAGGTGTCATCTGTCGAGATCCCTGAATTGGAGGGCGGCTATTTCATCCTTTCATCAGAAATAGAATCATTGCGTTCCCAGCCAGCTCCGAAACATCCTGTTGTCAATATCCTCCCCAGCCTCGATCCCTTTATTTTGGGTTACAGAGACAGAGAAAGATATCGCTCCCCAAAACACGACAAGATGATTTTCGATCGTTCCGGAAATAGCACTTCGACAATCCTTCTGGA
>Ga0114922_10003395_pt1 | contig 14854 bp, 9 predicted proteins | sample AartaG_FD_100975 | JGI IMG/M metagenome (GOLD analysis project Ga0114922, IMG submission 100975) | Deep subsurface microbial communities from Aarhus Bay to uncover new lineages of life (NeLLi) - Aarhus_00045 metaG | ecosystem: Environmental > Aquatic > Marine > Oceanic > Sediment | place: Aarhus...
AACTGACTGCCTCCAGAAGATCTCCGTATCATGGGTACTCCCTTCGGTGCGGTAGCCTGGTTGAGCGCTGGAAGCTGTAATGCAGGAATTTGTCCAACGGTGTCTGAAGCTGAAAGCAGCATCTGAAGTACCGGCGGCGAAACGCCACTCGCCAGTGCTCGTGCAGGATCCTTCCCGGCAACCGCTGAACTCGCGTTCCCAGCCCGGCATGTCGAAGCGCACGCCAAACGGTGCTCGGTGAGACGACACGATCCTGTCGGGCCAACTGCAACGACAGCCGCTTCGGCCCCATGTCGGTCTTGCCAGAGTTGTCGCGATGACCCTCTTTTCTTTGGCTGAGTCCAGTTGTGGGTGGCCTCAGCCCTGGACGAGCTGCTGTTCGTCGTGGGTGCTGACCATCGCTTCCGCACATCGAGAACCGCTTCTTCCAACGGTGGAACAACGTTCGTGAAATCCCGGCCTCACGGCAGGCCGCAGTGACATTGCCCAGTTCTTCGGGCCGTCGCGAACGTGGAGACGAAAGGCGCGCGGCTTTTCTTCAAGGGTCATCGAGAGACCTCCCAGGTCTCGTGATGAATTCCTGGTGATCTTGCCTCGGTGGCCCTCTTCCTTCCTCCACTCAGCCTTTAGTCCGGTTGACCGTAAACAGTACTATGACACAGGATGTTTCTATTCTGGACCCCCAAGGACTACAGATCATGACGCACTAGAAGCTACTGCCTCATGATTACAAGAAGGGAAATCGCGACCAGCTTCACTTGCGGCAAGACCCGAGGATTCCACTTGGAGATAATCTGTCTTCCACCTGGTTCCTCATCCGCCTTCTGACTTGGCATACCATTCTCTCAGGATTCGCTCAGCGGGTTTGCCTTGAGGCGAATAGCCCGTGTCGGCCTCACTGATCTCGCTTAACTCGGGTAGCCACGTCCACCAGTAGAACCCGTAAAACCAGGGCTTATTCCACACCGCACGAAAGGCTGCTTCATAATAGTGGGCCTGCTCTTGAAGATCGACTTCTCCAGGGATTGTCCAATCCCAAGGTTGGGCACTGGCTCCTGCCACACTGCAACACCCGATCTCGGTAAAGAGGATTGGCTTTTTGACTATCTCATAGAACGTCTCAAGTTCCTCTACCCAAGGAAGCCAGGCGGCGAGAAGGTTTTCCGGTGTAGGGTTGTCATTGGTGACCAGACTGAAATACGCATCAATTCCGACGTAGTCCAAGGCGTCCCAGAAAGGCACATCCCAATAACTACTCCAGTTGGCTGCGTACGTCAGCGGCTCTTTGAAGCGTGCCCTGACATTCTCGATGATCCAACGCCATTCTCTCTCGCGCTGAACTGTATCCTCCAACTCTACTCCCACACAGAATTCTTCGACCCTGCACCTTGCAGCAAGCTCAGCATAGTAGACAATGAAGTAGCGGTAGCTGGAGAACCAAGCTTGCCACTCTTCCTCCTTCCCAAAGCGAATCTTTCCACGCCATGTCCCATCCTGGATATCTACGGTTGGCTTCAAAAGGACTTTCATCCCCAGCTCGTGAATGCGATCGATGGCGTGAATCACGCCTCGGTCGTCCGGGGTGAGATGAGGATCGCGATAGAGCACAACGGCATCCGCTGTCTCTTGATACCACGTGACAACCAAGGAGACCCATTCCGCGTTGTTCTGTTTCAGAAGGCCAAGGGAACGGGAAGCTTCCAAAGAATCATAGGCGTTGTGTTGCCATGAGGCGTAGGTAATCCCCTTTTGAAAAACAGGTCCCTCTATCTCCTTTAGAGGCGGCTGGGTAATTAACAGCAATGTCGCCAGAAGAGCCAGTGTTCCCCAAAGTATCTTGTCGATCATCTACGGGTCACCTGAGGAAGCATACAGATGAGAGGGGAAAAATGTCAATCTCACCGATCTTGCTTGGGTGATTCAAGCGGATAGGAACCGGAAAAGAGCGTTTTTGATGTCGCAAAATACACAAAAAAGTGCGCCTAATGTGATGCATATTACAGACAACCTGAACGACGTGTGGTAATATTTGTCTTGTTTCTGAAAAAGGCAAGGCCGCAAAGAGCGAAGTACGGGCCGCGCAAAGCCACGGGTCTCTCGAAGACAGCCGGGTTGCCAGAGCAAAGATCGGGGCACGGAAGGTGGCAATTGGCTGTGAGAGATCTGACAATCACAAAGATCCATTCTTTGATGGACTACCTTAAGTATTCTCCCCATTATGGCGGCAAGAATTCGGGGCATGCGCAAGATTCTGCGCTCTTTGAGAGACAAGGACAAAAGCGGATTTGAACGTGTGAAAAAAGGAGACGCACAGTGATAACTTCATTCCCAGGGTTCCCCACCCAGGCAACTCATACACGCTACCCGCTGTGCGTCTGCTTTTATTATTATACCACATTCATCCACCGATTAGCAGTAATCGAGGTCACATTTCAGGAGGGAGGCTTTCGTCAATTACTTGACGAGGCGGGCAGTTTAGGCGCGGAGTGTGCGAGGGTAGGAAAGAATTGAGGGTGTAAAAAAAGGAGACGCACAGTGATAGCTTTGTACCCAGGGTTCCCCACCCAACAGGCAACTGATTCACGCTACCCGCTGTGCGTCTGCTTTGATTATAGCACACTCATCCACCGTTTAGCAGTAATCGAGGTCACATTTGAGGAGGGAGGCTTTCGTCAATCACTTGACGAGGCGGGAAGTCCAAGAAACCAGCATACGCGCGCAGGAAAGAATTGAGGGTGTAAAGAAAGGAGACGCACAGTGATAGCTTCGTACCCAGGGTCCCCACCCAACAGGCAACTGATTCACGCTACCCGCTGTGCGTCTTTTCCAATTATACCACACGTCCGTGTCCCTGGCTATTAGGTGCGGTGCAGATCACCGGAAGAGAGGCTCCAGATGATTAAGCATCAAGTTACCCAGACAAAGAGGGAAAAGGGTGCAACACCATCGATGACGGAGTTGGTAAAACAGGCTGCGCCCCAACGAAGGGTGCAATCTCAACGCGGTCAAACGAGAAAGGTCTTGGTTGGGGCGATTGGAATAGCGTTACTGTTAGTGACCCTCTCATCCGCAACGGTTCAGTGCGCAGATCCTTCATTGTGCACGATGGAAATACGAACTGATAAGCATCAATATCATCTAGGTGGATCAGTTCAGCTCTACATGTGGCTTAAGGTAGATATAAACGCCGATCTCCCAGGAATAGAGAACGCGCAATTGCACGTGGAATTATGGCGACCGGTTGAACCCATGGTAACCTTGGCCCCCAGGGAGGACATTTCCCTGCGCAAGGGAGCGGAGCGGGATGAGCTATTACTCACTCTCCCCGTAACGGAAGATTCTTTTCGGAACAGGGGAGTATATGTTGTTCACGCGACTTTCCTTTCACAGACTGGCGCGACTTACTGCGAGGCTTATACGAGCTTCATCATTTCGAGAAGCAGTTTTGGGAAGGACCCGGATACACGCACACTTCTGGTCACCTCAAGACGGGCGGAGATATCAGAGCCGTTTGTCTCTACTCTGGCCGTCTGGCTAGAGGCTGCCTATCGAACTGAGGTTCAACTTATCTACCAGGAAGGGGTCTATCAGACCTATCAGAGCGGGATTTATGAGGATTTTGACGTCCTCATCTATTATGCGACAGACTATGAATCCCCCCCGCCTCCAGAGTTAATCTGGGATATCTTCGTGGGCGACGGGATAACGAACAAAAAGGTCGTCTGGATAGGCTACAACTTAGACACGGCCCAGGACTATCTGCCTCTATACGGTTTGGGATATGAAACGCTCTCGCCAGAGAATGGGTCGGAAGAGCTGCTCTACCTTGATTCCGGAGTGAGTTACGCCTTGTCCCAGCCAGGCCCCATTTGCGTTGAGGTGACCGACGATGAGCTGGCCCGCGTCCGCGCTACGGTTGAGGGGGAACCAATCATCGTTAGTGCAAAACACGCTTACTATCCAGAGAACGGGGAGTGCTTCTATTTTGTCGGCTTTCATCCCACTGCTTACCTTACCCCCTTCGGCGCCCACCTCGTCTTCTGCGACATACTAAGTGAGGTCTACGGAATCGACCGTGGAAGCTTTGCCCTGGTTAGGCTGGAAGATATCAGCGCCCGCACTACTTCTGAAAACTTACTTTCAGTAACTGGCTTTCTAAAGGATGAGGAATTTCCTTTTACGTTGGCTGTAATTCCAATATATGTGTTTGAAAATAAGACAAAGATCCACATCAGCTGGAACAGCGATTTCAGGCTCAAAGTCAAGCGCGCTCTCTTGGATGGAGGAGAGATTGTCCTTCACGGAGCCACCCACCAATACGATGGACTGACTGGCATAGACTTCGAATTTTGGGACGAGAAGAGCGATACCCCTGTTGGGGATTCAGAATACGCTTTGCAACGCGTGGCCGACGCCTTGATCGAGATCGAATTTTCTGAATTGAAGCCCTACCTGATCGGTTGGGAAACGCCGCATTATAAAGCCAGTGATGAGGCCTACGCTGTCTTTGAGGAGTACTTCGAACTGCTGTATGAGCACCAATACTGGGGATACGATCTGGTGCTGCTCCCTTATCCGGTGCAGAGAGGAAACACCACGTACGTACCGACAAACCTGTACTACGTGAGGGGGGAGGATCCACAGAACGATGTCGACAGAATCCTCGACGAGGCCCGACTTCTAGCGGGCTTGCGATACGGGGCAGTGGCTTCGTTCTTCTACCATCCTTCATTAGGGCTGGAGTACCTGAAGAAGATCGTTTGGGGTTTGCAGGAACAAGGATGGGTCTTCCAGCGCGTCTCACATTTTATAGAAGATAAGTAGATCACTGCATAGGAGGTGTGTTATAACATCATGCCTAAGAAAAGAGTTCAGTTCATCTTCCCAGACCAGACTATTAAGAAGCTTGATTACCTGAAAAAACAAATGGGGGCTTCCTCCCGGACTGAGGTCCTGAAGACTGCGATTGAGCTTCTGAACTGGGCTATGGTGCATCTTGCCAGAGGCGAGGAGATCGCGGCAGTAAAGGATGATGAACTGTCAGAGACCATAGCGATCCCTAGCGCTTGTACTCCTACTTCCTAAAGAAAGGAGGTGCCAAAGCGATGACGATTTCGACCGATTTTCTGACCTACTTCTTTCTCTGTGCTTGCGTCGTCTACAACTTTCTTCTCTGCCCGGTGTTCGTAATTTCCGAGTTGTTGTGTCACAGGAGAACAAGACGCAGTACGTATTCTTCCTTGGCAAATTCAGGCGAACTGCTACCCATAACGACTATCATGATCCCTGCATTGAATGAGGAGAGGGTGCTGGAAGGCACGCTTCATAGGCTACTGTCTCTTCCCTATCCCACTCAGTTAGAAGTCTTAATCATCGATGACAACAGCGATGATGGTACCGCCTCAATTGCCGAGAAGATCAGCGCCACTCACGAGACGGTTCATCTCCTGCGAAGAGGCCCTGATCGTTCCAGACGTGGGAAGGGTGACGCTCTTAATTGCGGCTTTTCCTACTTGCGCGCGACCTTCCCGGAACGAGATCTTGAAAACTGGGTGATTGGGGTTTTCGATGCGGATGGCAGGCCGGTGGAGGAGGACTTTCTCGTTGAGACCGGGAGGGTATTCCTTGACCACTCAGTTGCCGCCAGTCAATGTGGGGTAAGGATTAGAAATGGTCATAATTTGCTCGCTGCGCTCCAGGACGTTGAGTTCCTTGCGTGGTCGTTTATTGCCCAAACGGTCCGTGACCGAACCTCTGGTGCAGTAGCTTTGGGCGGTAATGGGCAATTCATCCGCGCTGCTGTCCTGGATCAACTAAGAAACGAGCTCGGTTGTTGGGATGACCTATCTCTCACCGAGGACCTGGATGTTGGCACGCGCATTCATCTTCAAGGGGGCCGCATCAGGTTTATTCACAGATGGGTAGAACAGGAAGGTGTCGAGTCCGTCAAGGTGCTCTTTAGGCAACGCCATCGTTGGGCCTGGGGGACATTGCAGGCCTTTCTAAAATACGTCACAACGGGGAGAATCATGGGTGCCAAGATTTCCTTGGCCAAGAAACTGGATCTACAGTACTATCTTAGTCTGTGGATTGTACCGGTTGTTGTTTTTATTTCCTGTGTCCTTTCCCTCCTGACTTTTTCTGGTCTTCTATGTATAGAGAACAACTTCGGAGTGGCGCTATTGATAGCAAACTCCTTCTCATTTGTACCACTTGTCATCTTGGGGTTGCTTTGGGCGAAGGTTCCCGCTTATAAGCTCACGTATCTTATTCCCCTTACGGTGATATACGCCTATCACTGGATTCCCGCAGTGATCTTAGGCTGGGTAAGTATTCTTTCCAAGAAAAGGCCAAGTTGGGCAAAGACCCGAAGATTCGTTGTGGAGGAGGTTCGAGAATGGCGATAAACATAACAAAATGGATCATCATCCTATTGCTACTTGCCATTGGGGCACTAGTTCCCAGCACCGCACTGCTCGCCCAGAGCTCTCCACAGGACTTGGCCCTCCAGTTTATCCTGAGTGCAATGATGAACGAACAGGGAGGTGTCTATACCCAATATCAGAACCTCCCTGCTTCTGGCGAAGAGCTGATCGGAGGGCATTCGATCTTGCTCCAGAATAACAGCCTGCTGATGCTCTATGCTGCTTTTCAAAGCAACCGTCAGCTATTTGACCAGCAAGTGAAGGTACTTGAGGAGTGTTTTCTAGAAAAGCGCACCGGGATGCTTCACTGGAGATTGGATGCTCAAATGCAGTCATTGGAAAGCTCGTGGGGGACCTATTCGAATAACCCCGGTGACAGCCTGCGAGTGGTGGAGTCCCTCCTTCTAGGGTATGACGTTTGGGGAGATGAATCCTATAAGGAGCTGGCTCTTAAGATTGGCGAAGGCATCAGAAAATACAATATTGCCTCAGACAACACGCTGCGATACTACGCCTCTTGGACCTCGGAGAATGAGCCAGCAGAATACGGCGATAAGGTTGTCTTGTCACAACTGAACTTAAGGGCCATGACCGGACTGGCGTGGCTGACCAGGTCTTGGGAGGACCCCTTGTTTGTGAACCTTCTAGTCGCTCTCTCGGGAGCCACTGAACACGGACTATTCTATCAATGCTACTTTCCAAAGGAGAAGAGGCACGAAAAAGGCGATGGCAGCATGATCCAGATGGCTCAGACTGCTTATCATCTCGCCGTTTACGGACACATTATTGGTGATGTAGCCGCTTTGGAGGCTGCGCAAAACTTCCTTGCCTTCGCCAAAGAAGAATATGACACGCGAGGCAAGATCTTCGGTCGATACGATGCCGACACGGGCACCCCGCTCGTAGATTGGGAGAACATCCCCGTTTACGCTCTGATCGCACAAGTTGCACTGGAGCTTGAGGCATCGACATTCGCAGAGACACTTATTGCGGAGAGGATCCTGCCCCATCAGCAGCTTCATCCGCAATCCCGTGTCAATGGTGCCTGCACTACTGGATTTGACGACGCGTATGGCGTTGACACACTTCAGGCTCTTCTCGTTCTGCCGAAGAACGGGGGCTATGTGACGGCCGTGGAGGAAGAAGCCATCCGAGCAGTGTGGTATCTCGGTTGGGAGAAGGAAAGCTATCTTCAACCTAGTGTTGCGGATGATCTACGGCAAATCCAGTCAAGACTTTGTCCAAACTACATCGGCATTTTCGCGATCACTTATCAGGACAACAAGACGTCTTCAAATCCGCATCGCGACCCGGAGAGGACTGCAACCGATGAGACACTTCGCTACGTGATCTCCCAGATCCACCGAATGGGCATGGGAGTGATCCTTCTTACACCGCTATTTCCCGATGATGGAACCTGGGAAGGAGAGCTTAGGCCAAAAGATATCGCCATGTGGTTTGATCACTGGCGGGAGACCCTCCTACATTATGCCGAGCTGGCCGAAGAGACCCAGGTAGACGTCCTGCTCCTCGGCTCGGAACTGGTTACATTACGTGACCAGACCGACGAATGGGACAAGACGATAGATGCTGTTCGCAGCTGCTATCACGGCAAGCTCAGTTACTCAGTCAACTACTGGTTCGACCGCAACGAGTACGGAAACGTTCTTAAGATGACTCAATGGAAGCAACTGGATTTTATCGGGGTGACAGGCTACTTCGAACTTACCGAGAAGCCCGATCCCTCCATCGAGGAGCTTGAGGCCGCTTGGACCAATGACCGCAATGGTCAGGACATTGTGGCAGACTTGGAAGCCCTATGCAGCACATATGAAAAGCCTGTCGTTTTTTGGGAAATCGGCTACGTAAGCCAGGATGGCACAAACACCTATCCCTGGGATTATCCTCTTCCCGGTGACATCGATGAACAGGAACAAGTCGATTGCTGGGCTGCCTTTTTGAATGTGTTTTCTGACATCGAGTGGTTTCGTGGGTATGGAATCTACGCAGAAAATGTTGGTTTACCTACAAAACCCAAGATGTATAGTGTGCTAGGAAAACTGGCTGAAGGTATGTTGAGCCAAAACTGCGATGAATAACGCTTAAAACGGGAGATCACGAAATGCACAAGTTTTCAACGAGGATAGTAGTTGCACTCGCATTATGCTTCACTGTTCTGCCGCTCGCCTTCAGCAAAGTCGGAAATGGTCTCTCTGAACCGACATCCTTCAACCCCCACGATCCTGTTGCAGCGCTGACTTCACCTAGCATCATCAATGGTGTCTGGTATCTGGGATGGACTGAGAGTGCGTATGGCTCATCGAGGATGCCCAGCGAGCTGATGAGATTGAAGACAGAATTAGCGGCGAATTACGTCGGCCTGATTATCCTTTTCTTTCAGGATTTCCTAACTTCAATCGATCCTCATCCAGACCCGGGCCGAACACCTTCCCTTGCCACTATGGCTCGTGTCATCGAGGAAGCCCACCGGCTTGAATTGGGGGTGATTCTGCTACCGTATCTAGTAGTTGATTCCAAACACCAATCTGAGGGAGCGACACTCGAGGATTGGGTTGGACATCTCCAGCCTGAGGATGTTGAAACATGGTTTGACAATTACCGCGAGATACTCCACACCTATGCAGCATTTGCGGAGGAGACATCCGTGGAGATCATGTTGGTCGGTTGGGAGTTTGAACCGATGCTCCCCCATCATAGCGAATGGCAGAGCACCATCACTGAATTGAGAGATCTATACAGTGGCAAGCTGTCCTATCTCACCAACTGGTGGGCCGATCGGGACAAGTATGCCGAGGTCCTTAACTGGACGCCTTGGCGATCTCTTGATTTTATCGGGGTTAGCGCCTACTTCGAGCTTACAAAAGACAACGATCCTACTGTCGGAGAACTCAAACAAGCGTGGTATGAAGACGCCGCCGGTCAGAACATCGTGGAGGACCTGGAAGCACTCTTCGCACAATATGAGAAACCTATCGTCTTTTGGGAACTGGGCTATCAGAGCAAAGACGGCGCCAACGGAGCCCCTTGGAATTTTGTGCTTTGTGCTCCACCCGATGAGGGTGAACAGGCCGATGCATTGGCTGCTGCATTTCAAGTGCTTGAGAACCAGCCTTGGTTTGCGGGCCAAGTCATTTGGGCAGAGGAGGCTGGTCTACGCAAGACCCCAGACTCTTATGGCGTGCTGGACAAAAAAGCAGCAAGAATCATTAAGTCTTATGTGTTTGGCTTGGATAACGCGGTAGATGCGGTCTTGTACGAAGCAAGTGGTATGACCGTAGGGATGTTCACGAATCTGAGCGAAGCGATAGTGAGCGGGTTGCACGTCGAGTTCGACCGTGAAGTGACAATCCTTAACAAAATCGAGATCGGTGGCTACCTTCCCATGCTTGAAGAGCCAACCGGGACTACCTTCAACTTCGGAGAGGGAGAGGTGGAACCCGGCGGAATGGTGGAACTCGATTGGGAACCGGCAGCGGCAGGGCCCATTCTCGTTCGGTGGACAGACTGAACAAGGCCGGAGGCAAAGGGAGCGAAAATGAATCATCGCAAAGCCAGCCTTTCGCAAAAGAACAAGAGGGTAGTATTCTCCTCTCTCGCCTTTCTGATGCTCCTTTCCTCCTTCGGGATTGGCCTTCAGGCCCAGATTGAGGCTGGTCGTGAAACACCACTCGTTCGCCTCGAAAGCAGGCAGGTTGAAGTCGGCGAAGAGGCGGTCCTCAGACTCATTCTCGCACGGACGCCAACGGGATTAAGACGGTATGACATTTCCGTCTCCGTCAGAGATGGTAGCATCGCGCGCATTGGCTCGGCAGAGAAAGGGAGAGCGATAGACGGGCTGCTCTTCCAGGTGTTGAAACAGACGGGGGACGCGATCAAGTTCCGCGCGTTGAGCCTTTTTGAAACCCGGATACTACCCGCAGCTCAAGACGTCATTTTAGCCGAGATAATCCTAGTTGGGGTGAAAGAAGGCAAAACGTGGATGGACGCGAAGGTCACGGCGTTTATCGATGACGAAGGGAACAATGTAGCACCCGTCGTAGAGCCGGGACTGCTGGAGGTCGTTGCTGCATCTTCGGGGAACTCCCGCATCGGGGTTTCAGCTAGTGCCGCTCAAGACGTGGATGGAGACGACTCGCTTGAGGACATTCACGGTACTGAAATGTTGACACTGGAGAATGTTATCCAGTTTGCCTTCAACGTGGACAGCCCACTCGTCCAGACACAGGTTGACCGCTTCGACTTCGACGGTGACGGTGACGCCGATTTCGACGATGCGATGGCATTGGCTAAGTTGGCAAAGGTTACCCCACCCGCTATCAAGCTAAGCACTCCTCGGTTATTTGACCACTCCAATGCGGTGAGAAAGGCTATCTCGGAACGCAGCTCATCGCTCATCCAGCAACCCGGTGGGGGCAACCGGCCGGTCGGTCAAGGCGGATATTCCGAGCACACGGACACCCATTATCCGGAAGAAGCCCTCTTCACCCACCCCCTTCAGCTCAAACAGAGCGACTCGGAGGGATCTTTTGGGAAAGAAAACCCCGATGGTAGGATCACGGATCTTACCCTGCTTAACCACGATCCTCTGAGCGTCAAGATCGAGTTTGAGAACACGAGCGCAACCGTATTGAACCCTGAGGGGTGACTAGAGATCAGAGACATAACCGGTGAGGCGATGATAAGTATCCCGATAGAAGCCTTCTCACTCGTTCCTGGCGACAAACAGCTCATAACGTGCGCGGATGAAGACGGGAGGCTGCATCCGGGAACGTACCTTGCCGTTGGTGTCATTGATTTGGGAGCAGGCCGCTCGGTGGCAGGACAAAGGGTGTTCGTAATTCAGGGAGAAGGCAAAGGTTGACAGGATGATGACAAGGTGGATGTTGAATGAGGACGTTGCGAAGATTTTCAGTTCCTTGTCTATTGGAGACGGAACATGCCGACGACGCCCCCCCCTGAGCAAGCCTGCTTCCATAAGCGGCCGATATGAGCTTAAGCACTTAATCCAGCCAGACCTTGCACGAAAGATAATCGATTTTCTAATCCCCCACGTCGAAATGGATGAGTATTGTCTCAAAAGCGATACAGGCAGTTATACGGTCAGAAGCATCTACTTCGACAGCCCTGATTTTGAATGCTTCCACGAGAAGCTTGACGGACAAAGGCACAGAGAGAAGTTCAGAATCAGAACATACAATCACCCTGCATCGGCCCCTCTCTTTCTAGAGCACAAGAGGAAAAACGGTATTTCCTACATGAAAAGGAGGCTACTGCTTGACAAGGACACCCTTGAAGCAGTGAAGGCATTTGGCTACGAGAGCCTGAAGGCTTCCACTCCATCCGGCAAGGACGGCCACACCCTCGAGGAGCTCCTTTTCCGAGTGCACAGCAGAGCTTATTCTCCAGTTACACTAATAACGTACGATCGAGAAGCGTACGTCTATCCCGGGGACGAGACAACCCGAGTCACATTCGACAGGAACCTCAGAGCAAGCATGTTTCCCGATTTGGATCAGATATGCGACGAGGCCGGGTTAGAGTACGTACTGTATGACTGGATCGTTCTAGAGGTTAAGTTCAACCACGTTGTCCCACAGTGGTTAAGACGGCTGAATACTCTTTTTGATCTGAGACGGCAAGCGTGCTCCAAATACTGCACATGTGTGGGGCATTTCCTCGGTGGGATGCCTACTATTAAGGATGGTGTTGCCCATGTTCGGACAAGTTGACCCTGCAATACTCTCATTGGTCGATGTCGTTAGCGCCGTGGCCGTCAGTTGTCTCTTTGGACTGTACGTCGCGTTCGTCTATCGAAGAGTGACCCCCGATGCGAACTACTCGGTATCGATTCTGCGAACTCTCACCTACCTTTCGATGATCGTCGCACTCGTCATGATGATCATCTCCAATCAGATTGCGCGAGCGTTCACCCTGGTGGGAGCTCTTGCTGTCATACGCTTCAGAACACCGATCAAGGATGCAAAGGACGCTGCGTTCATCTTTCTCTCTTTAGCTGCTGGCATGGGGGCAGGAGTAGGGTTGTATCTGGAAACAGCCTTGGGTACCTTCCTTATCGGCCTATTTATGATGTTGATCCATCGCACACGCTTTGGCTTCCGCGGGACAAAACAGACACTGGTCAAGTTCACCGTTCCACTCAACGGAGGAGAGGATTTCGTTCATCATAGGAAGGTTTTCGATAGATACCTTCGGGATCACAAGTTGGTGAATGCTCGATCATTGCATGACATCGACAGATTGGAACTTACTTTTCTCGTCAAATCCCTGAGAGAATCCGACGTCGTGAACTTCTCTCGCGCCCTTTCTTCTACACCCCAAGTGGAAAAAGTATCCGTAATAGTATGCAACGATGACGATCTCGCCCAGAATGTCTATTAAATCAGCATGGACGTTGGCTACAAACGCAGATGGAGACTTGAGGCTGCGTGTTCCGCTCAAGATGCCAGCGTGGCGCATGGTACAATGCTTACTCTTCGTTCTCCTTGGTCTGTACGTCGGAGGGGCAACCGTTTCCACCCACGGACAGTCAGTTGTGATTAACGAATTCTTGGCTTCCAATGTCAGCATTCTGGCTGACGAAGACGGCGACTTCGACGATTGGATCGAGCTTTACAATCCTACAAGCGACCCGATCAATTTGGAAAACTATTCCCTGACGGACGACCCGAACGATCCCCGGAAATGGACGTTCCCAGAAGTGACGATTCAACCAGCGGGCTTTCTGCTCATTTGGGCGTCCGGCAAAGATCGGCGAAAGCCTGGCAACTGGGACTTTGGTGCTCCTCTAACCTTACGATTCACAAGCGCTGGGTTTTACGACGGTAATGTCGCGAGTATTTTGGTCAACGGAAAGGAGAAGTCACTTAACCTCAGAGGACTGAATATCGTCAGATTAGATGCTCAAGGCAGTTTTGTTGCCAGCACGGTGTATGATACCTATGAGTCGTCTGATGCTTCGAATAGTTTGGTTCGCTATTTAGAAAGCATCCCTGCCGGGGAGATTCTCATCATCGCAATAAGAGACGAGGCCTCCGATCGGCTAACGGCCAAGATAAGAGCTGCGTTGGAGGCCCTTGGTAGCGAGTATGTTGGGCAACTGGGGTACTGGGATTCCTGGGGGATGATCTGTGTCGTGGGACACGGCAAACTTGTGGAAGACTACCGATCCAGCGCGCAGGGCCCGGCTACAGGTTATGTGGCAAGCAACATGACCTACCATGCCAATTTCAAGATCGACAAACAGGGAGAATACCTAGCTCTCCACTCCCCTACTGATGCGCTACTTGATTCGGTAAGCTTTGATAGGCAAGCAGTGGATGTTTCCTTTGGTCGCCAGCCTGACGGGAGTGAGAACTGGTATTTCTTCATAAAGCCAAGCCCGAATGTCCCTAATGATACATTCTGCACAACAGGGATTGCCCGGCCACCCGTGTCTTCTATAGGTAGAGGGTTCTACAAGGGACCCATTACAGTAGCATTGTCCGCCGCATCAGATATGTCGGAGATCTACTACACGTTGGATGGTTCTATACCCACCGAAGCCAGTCGCCGATATATTGATCCCCTGATCATCGAAGAGACACAGGTCCTTCGAGCCCGCATCTTCAAGAATGGCCTGCTTCCAAGTACCACAGTGACGTACACCTATCTCATCAACGAGAATGTACACTTGCCTGTTCTTTCGCTGGTAACCGATCCAGTAAATCTGTGGAGCGATGAGATCGGAATCTATACAGAAGGCCTCTACCCTACTCATTCCAACTATTTGCAGCGTGGGGAAGAATGGGAACGACCGGTATCAGTAGAGTTCTTCGAAAAAGATGGCTCTGTAGGGTTTGCATTGGGGGCAGGTATCCGCATATTAGGAGGATATACTAGAATCTATCCGAAAAAGAGTTTTGTCTTGCATTTTCGAGAGCGATATGGCCAAGATTGTCTAGACTACCCGGTGTTCATCGGAGACGAACCGGCAAAGCCAAAGCTGCAGAGTTTCGAGAGACTTGTCGTAAGAAATGCTGGGCAAGATGGCTACGCTAGCAATTCCCGAATCCGCGATCCTTTGATGCATGCCCTGTGGGCAGAGGTCGGTGGGTTCATCTCAGCGAAGAGGTCAGTCTTTGTCTATCTAAACGGTGAGCCCTGGGGAATTTACAATCTTCGAGAGCGCATTGACAAAGATTATCTGGATTCGAACTATGGCATTACGAACCCAGATTTGCTGAAAGAGGTCAGCGTAATTGAGGAAGGCGATGCATTGAATTGGAATGCGACGTTTTCCTTCTTTGAGCAACACGATCTTGACATACCTGAGAACTACTCCCACGCGCAAAGCCTCATTGAGTTAGAGAACTTCTCAGATTTTCAGATCTTCCAGATATATGGCGCAA
>Ga0114922_10003396_pt1 | contig 14852 bp, 9 predicted proteins | sample AartaG_FD_100975 | JGI IMG/M metagenome (GOLD analysis project Ga0114922, IMG submission 100975) | Deep subsurface microbial communities from Aarhus Bay to uncover new lineages of life (NeLLi) - Aarhus_00045 metaG | ecosystem: Environmental > Aquatic > Marine > Oceanic > Sediment | place: Aarhus...
AAGGACAATACCACCTGGCCTGTCACACAAAGACAGAGTACAACCCTGGCTACTCACTCTGTGGAATTAGCACCCGGCACCATGCGGACTTTCACTTTTGTCTTGGCCTGGTTTTTCCCCAATTACTCGAACGGCCGCCAGTACGCCAACCATTTCAATAGTGCTCCCGATGTTGCTCATTATGTTCTTGATAATTTTGACCGTCTCGCCGGTAATACAGGCACATGGCATAAGACTTTTTACGAACATAGCACACTTCCCCTATGGCTGCTTTTCCGTCTCCACTCGACGGTATGCAATCTGGCGACCGGGACATGTCAGTGGTGGAAGAACGGGCGATTCTGGGCATGGGAAGGCGTCGGCTGTTGCGCGGGCACCTGTACTCACGTGTGGAACTATTCTCATGCGCCTGCCCGTCTTTTCCCACAGCTTGAGCGAAGCGCCAGAGAAATGCAGGACTTCGGCGAAGGTTTTGACACCAAAAGCGGTCTGGTCGGATTCAGGAGTAATCGCGCTTACGCCGCAGATGGACAATGCGGAAGCATGCTTAAAGCCTATCGCGAACACCAGGCATCCGCCGACAACAGTTTTCTCAAGCGCAACTGGCCGCGTATCAAGAAGGCTTTGGAATTCTCCATACAACAGGATGGCAACGATGACGGCCTCATCGAAAACAGTCAGCACAATACATACGACATTAACTTCGAAGGGCCGAACACATTTGTCGGCTCGCTGTATTTAGCTGCACTGCGGGCAGGCGAAGAAATGGCAAAAGATATGGGCGATGAGCAGTTCGCCGAACGCTGCCGAAAGATATTCGAAAGCGGCAGCCGGCTCACCGTTGAGCAGCTCTGGGACGGTGAATACTTCATCCAGCTTGTTGACCTGCAGAAGCATCCGAAACATCAATATGCAAAAGGCTGCCTGTCCGACCAGCTTTTCGGACAGGGCTGGGCGCACCAGCTCGGCTTAGGTTATATTTACCCGCCGCAGCATGCTAAAAAGGCGCTTCAGTCGGTATGGAAATATAACTGGGCCCCGGACATCGGGCCTTATAATACCGAACATAAACCGGAGCGATGGTTTGCCAGCCCCGGCGAGGCAGGTCTGTTTACCTGCACATGGCCGAAGAGTCCGTACCATAAAGAAGGTGTTCGCTACAAGAGTGAAGTCTGGACGGGAATTGAGTACCAGGTGGCCGGCCATATGGTCTGGGAAGGAATGCTTGACGAGGCACTTGTGATTTGCCGCGGCATTCATGATCGCTACCATCCGTCCAAACATAATCCCTTCAATGAGGTCGAGTGCGGCGACCACTACGCCAGGGCAATGGCAAGCTGGGGCGTTTATACCGCCCTTGCCGGCTATGAATATCACGGACCGAAAAGACATCTGGGCTTTGCGCCAAAGATAACACCCGAAAACTTCCGCGCCGCCTTCACAGCCGCCGAGGGCTGGGGCTTGTTCAGTCAAAAACGAGACGATAAAAAGCAAATCGAGCAAATTCACCTGCGCTGGGGTAAATTAAATATTAAAACACTTGCTTTCGCGGTCCCTGAAAATTTCCATAAAGTAAAAGCGGTTGTGATGTTGGACCGTGAAGCCATCGAAAGCAGCCACAAGCTTAAAAACAGCCGTCTCGAAATCACAGTGACAAAAAAGCTGACTATATCTGAAAACAAGATTCTGACCATTACTATTCAGCGTCTCGAATAAAAAAAACCGTTGTTTTTCAACAACTTTCGGTTATGCAATTGGTCAATTCCGGGCACCGTTGAGAAACTCTTCTCTTATAAAGGCACAGATATTGTGCTTCCTCCCACAAATATTTCTGGACATAACGCTGTTGATTTGCTAAAATCTTTTAGAAGTACTGCGGTGAGATTCTTCTTAGGCGGAATATAAAATGGATAAGAGGATAATTCTAAAGACCTGTCTCACAGTTTTTTTTGTTTTGGCGCTGAGCATTGCAGGTAATGCCTCAGCAGATCTCCTTGTTCACTGGAAGTTTGACGAGGTTTCCGGGACCACCGCCTATGACTCAAGTGGTCATGGACGCAACGGCACCTTAGAGGGTAATCCCGGGTGGGTGGCCGGGAAAACAGGCGGCGCCCTGGATTTCGACGGCGAAGGTGATCGAGTAGTTGATGAGGACGCTGAAAACTACCTCATTGGTCTGGACGCCCTGACGGTATGCATCTGGATCAAATCTGATATAGCTCCCACAGATAAGGGTTTTATTATCTGCGAGGAGCCCGATGGCGGTGACCAAATTATCACTATGCGCTACGATGCCTCCGGTGCGAACGGCGGTGGCACGAGCTTGCTGAAGATGGCTGTGGTAGCACCCAACGATGAACAGCAGCTGGAGAGTTCCAGTAACCTTCAGGCCACAGAATGGCAGTACGTTGCAATGGTCTGGAGCCGTGGAGAGCAGCTTAAGTTCTACATTAACGGAGTTGAGGACACACCCATGGTCAACGAAACACCCAGGGATGTAAGCACGTCAGACGTGACAAAATTGATTATTGGCCAGGGAGCTAAAGATACCGGTGGAGGCTGGGATGGTCTGATAGATGACGTACGGATTTACAATGAGGCGCTAACGGAGCCCGAGATTCAGGCCGCTATGAAAGGTGAAGGATATCCGTATGCCCTGGGGCCGGCCCCGGAAGATGGTGCTGTACATCTGGATACGTGGGCGAACCTGAGCTGGTCGCCCGGAGACTTTGCTGTCTCGCACGATGTGTATTTCGGTGATAATTTTGAAGATGTGAACTCCGGCGCCGGCAGTACGTTCAAGGGCAACCAGTCCTCGACGTCTTTTATTGTAGGCTTACCCGGATTTCCTTTCCCTGATGGCCTTGTACCGGGTACAACTTACTATTGGCGGATTGATGAAGTAAATGATTTGAATCCGAATAGTCCCTGGAAAGGCCGTCTCTGGAGCTTTTGCCCTGCCGTGGTCGCCGCACTCGACGAAGAGCCATGGCCGTTAATCGGCCGAAACAGCTTACCTGAAGACGCAACTTTGTTTTTGCAATTCTGGGATGAAGTGGAAAAATGTGATATTCGCGTCTGCGGTAACACGGTGCAAACAAAGGGTAACTACCGTTTAATTGCAACATTGCCAAAGAGTATAAATTATATTTACGTAGAGCTTACCGAGGGACGAGGTTATGTTTCCGTGTACCAGGATCCTTGCGAGGAAAATGACTATGAAGCAATCATCACTGTACAAGATGTTGGGGCCGGTCCGGGATGGCACGAGGCGCGTGCATATTACTCACAGATCTGCCCCGAAGATCCTCCATTCATCAGCGTGATTAGAATTCCAAATGCACCCCAGCCTTACCATACTACAGATGGTCGATTTATGGGGCCGGTGAAGCCCCGGCCTTTGACCAGGTCATATTACAATCAGGATGGTCGATTCTGGGGCGAGAAACCGGGACAGGTTCGCTCGTTTATTGACTTTACATCTCCGACGGCATTCCACTGGGAAGGGCAAATCAATGAGTACGCGGTCTTATCTTTTGACGGGACAGAAGTTGAGCTTTTCGATTGCGGCCTTACTGGTTCTCAAACCATCATTCAACAAACAAATCAGTATGAACAAAGCATTGAGGATTACTATCTCGTTTTGTCCGAGTGTACGGGACCGGGCCGCGTGAGAGTAATTCAACCAATGAACGTAATAGACGTTGGCCGGAGAGTTTTACCCGACCTAAAGGTTCTCATTGAAATAGATGACCGAGACATCCCGAACGAGTCGCTTTACAGTCTGACAGCTCACCTCGTACCAAAGGCCCAGGTGGATGAGTTCTATAGTATGACAAGCGACTTTGCAGAGATGATTAGCCTGGCTAATGAAGCGCAAACTCTGGGCGACATGAGTACGGCCGCTTCACATTGGGCCTGGATAGCCGCATATACCCAGGAGACTCAAAACCGCCTCTGGGCCATCGAAAAATTCTGTATGTTACAGCCTTACCGTGGACCGGAACCGAATCCACAGGAACAAGAAATGCTCAACATCCTGCAAAACCAGGCCATACAGGAAAACCCCGAGTTAAGTAATCCCACTCCGGTTCCCTTTAATGACCAGTTGCTGGAAGTACTGCCCGGCAAGAACATGATATTAGCATGGCCCAAAGACTACACACAACACGTTCCAACCAAATGGCGGTTTCTTGCTGAGCTGGACGTTTGTATGGAATGGTTGAAGGAATGGACCGGCAATAACGAGGTTCAACTACGCCGAAAGAGAATGATCTCCCGCTTCCGTGTCGATGAAGGCGGAACAGCAATATACGTCAGCTTTAGACTACATATACCAAGGCGGGAAATGTTAAAACCACCTGACCATGAGCCATACTCCCATGAAGCTTCACACGGTTTCGTTTACTTTCCTGCGATTTCACCTACAGGCCGGTTTAACGAGGGGCTCACGGAAGTCAGCCGGACCGGCTACTGGCATTTCCTTGGATTGGACAACGCGAGTATAGCTTTTCGCCAGAAGTGCCTGATTGGTCTGATGCATCACATGTGCCTGGGAGGAACTGTGCTGGATTCATCGGGTTATGCAGGTGCCGCCGCCTTGTATTTTGTAATCATGGAACACTTCTGCCCGGGCGCCGGTGAACAGCTTGACTGGCACAACTTAACTAAACTGTTCAACCTGGCCGGGGATGCCGGGGTCAACGAGCAAGCCGGCGAATCAGTGCGATGGCAATTAATGGCGGATTTGTGCGAGGAAGCATTTGGCAAAGAGACCCGTTCAGTCCTCACTGCCTTAGGAGTGCCAGTGCTGAGCAATTCCCGTTAAGAAACGAACGTCGCCAGCAATATAAATGGCGACTTCAATGTAAGTTTCACTGACTTTGCGGTCTGTTACATATTGCCGACGAGAACGTTATCAGCCTGAAAAACTACCCACAAATCCGGCAATAACCGAATCTGTTGGAAATCTTCAAAAATCTTCTTGTGTTTTTCGCAAATAGCTGCAAAATGTTATTCTGCAAGGCCCGGAACTCTATTCGGGCGGCAAAGTAGTTGCCCTCGGGGGTAACCGCCAAGCAGGCCGGAAGGAAATGCTTCTCAGGCGGGGCGGTCGAATTGGCCCACGAGAAGGCAATAGCTATCACGAATGCTACTGAACCAGAAAGGAGCTAAAGATGAGTTCGGATACCCTCCCCAGACTTCACAACGCCATGTGGCCCGGGCTGGTCGGCAAAGGAAATGAGCCGGGCCAGGAGCCACCAATCAGTCTCGAACGGATGCTCGAATTGACAGCCGGTGCCCAGGTGAACGGCCAGAAGTTCGACGGGATTGACTACTTCCTTTTCCTGCCGCACACCGACCCTAACGCCAGCGACGACGAACTGAAGAAAATCGCCGACCTGATTCAGGGGTACGGTTTTAATGTCGGCTCGCTTGTCGCCCCGGTTTGGCCCGGCACGATCGGCGATTCGGCGATGGGGGATGCAGCGGCTCGCGAGAAGTTTCTCAGCGCCGTGCGCATGGGATGCCGCATTGCCGGCGTATTCAACGAGCATGGCGTGCGCAAGTACGGCGTGATCCGGATTGACTCGGCGGAGTTCGGCGTCGAAAAATGGCGCGAAGACCCAAAGACGAACACCGCGAAAATCGCCGAGACGTTCCGCGAAGCGGCCAAGATCGCCGCCGACCATGGCGAGCGCCTGGCCGCAGAAGGTGAGATCTGCTGGGCCGGCCATCATAGTTGGAAGGACACTCTTGATCTCCTGGAAGCAGTCGGAATGCCGGAGACGCTCGGCTTCCAGGCCGATATGGCCCACACGTACCTGTTTTTGATGGGTTACAATGCACCGGAACATGCGCTGCTGCAGCCCGGCTATTCGGACGAGGAATTCTACGCCGCCTACGAAACGATGGTCGACAAGCTGCGGCCCTGGACGATCGACTTCCACGTGGCGCAGAACGACGGCGAGGTACACGGCGCTGGTACGCACGACAAGACGGGCAAGCACTGCCCGGCCGGCGACCCCAACGGCAAGCTCGACATTGTCCGCTGCGCAGGCTACTGGCTTAAGGACGCCGCGGCACGCGGCATCCAGCACATCTGCTGGGACGGGTGCATGTTCTCCAACGCGATGCTCGAAACGCAGGATACGTGGAACGCGATCCTCGATGTGATGCTCAAAGTGCGGACGGCGCACGGGTGGACGTCTTAGTTGTGAATTCGGAATTGGTGCTTCACATATGCTTTTTATAGCCTAAGAACTTGAATAAGGAATTACTAAAATGGCGAAGAAAAAACTTAATATTGGACTGATCGGATACGGCTTTATGGGCAGGACGCACTCCAATGCCTACCATAAGGTCAAACACTTCTTCGACGTCCCTTACGACCCTGTGCTGCAGGTTGTATGTGGACTGGTGGAAGAAGAAGCCAAGGCCTTTGCCGATAAGTGGGAATACAAATCATACGTTACCGACTGGCACAAGGTGATTGAGGATGAAAATATCGACGTCGTGGAAATCTGCGTACCAAACAATCTGCACGCCGAGATAGCAATCGCCGCCGCCAAAGCAGGCAAGGCCATATGTTGTGAGAAACCTCTGGCACTGAACGTCGCACAGGCCGAACAAATGGTCAAGGCTATTGAAGATGCCGGAGTACCCAACCTCGTTTCATTCAACTATCGGCGGGTGCCCGCAGTGACACTGGCCAAAATGCTCATCGACGAAGGCAGGCTCGGAAAGATTTTTCACTATCGGGCCAACTTCCTGCAGGACTGGACCATATCAAAAGAAGTACCGCAGGGCGGGATGGCTACATGGAGGCTGGACGTCAAGGCCGCTGGCTCAGGCGTAACCGGTGACCTGCTGGCACACTGCATAGACACGGCCATGTGGCACAACGGGCCTATCACCGATGTATGCGCCATGACCGAGACCTTCGTTAAAGAGCGCATGCACGCTGAAACCGGTAAGGTCGAGCCGGTGGGTATCGACGATGCCTGCACATTCATTTGCCACTATGATAACGGCTCGCTCGGCAACTTCGAGTCAACCCGCTACGCACGCGGCCACAAGGCCCTCTATACCTTCGAGATCAACGGTGAAAAGGCCTCTATCGCATGGGACCTTCATGACCTGCATCGTCTCAGCTACTTCGATCACAATGACGATTCTATCGTACGAGGCTGGCGTTCGGTTCACGTTACAGACAGCGATATGCCGTACATGGATAAATGGTGGGTCCCCGGTCTGCAGATTGGTTACGAACATTCTTTCGTCCACCAGGCCGCTGAATTTATGCAAAACCTGGCCGAGGGCAAGCCCACAGCTCCGACCTTCCGTGACGCCCTCGCAACACAGTATGTTTGTGACGCAGTACTGACATCGGCTAAAAGTAAAGAATGGAAAACAGTCAAAAAAGCATAAGCACAGAAGCGTATGTGTTTTTATTTTTTCACCTATAACGTTCGCTCTTATGCACTTTTGAATTAAGGAGTATTTATGTCTGCTAATTCTATCGCAAATAAAGCACTTGAACAGGGAAAGGGAATTTTAAGACTGGCCCCGAACTGGGTGCCGCGTTCCTTTTGTGTGCCGGGTCGGCGTATCAAGCTCCATCCGGACGATTATTATGCGCTTGGTGGTGAACGAGGTGGTATCGATGAGCGCTGGTTTGCATCAACAACACCGGCGGACAACGGCCCTTTGACCTCACCTAATGAAGGCTTGAGTTTCATCGTCTTCGAGGACAATGGAAAAACCGAAAAAGTCCTTCTCAAAGATGCTATTGACGAGCTTAAAGGCCAAATCATCGGCGAGAGGCTGTGGAACGAACACAAACGCTGGCCGATGTACTCGAAATTCTTCGATAACAAGGGTGCTCTGCCGCACCATATTCATCATCGCGATGAGCAAGCCGCGCTGACCGGCCAGTTAGGTAAGCCCGAAGCGTATTATTTCCCACCGCAGGCGAACAACCACGGCGGCGACTTCCCCTATACCTTCTTCGGCCTCAATCCCGGTGTGACCAGGGAACAGGTCCTCAAGGCCCTTAAGGATGCGGCCGAGGGAAGAGACAACACAATCACGAGTCTGTCGGCTGCTTATCGTCTCGATGTCGGGACAGGCTGGGATGTCCCGCCCGGCGTCCTGCATGCCCCCGGAAGCCTTTGCACATACGAGCCCCAGAAGGCCTCGGACGTCTTTGCGATGTATGAGAACATCACGCACGACCAGGTCGTGCCTAAGGAGCTGCTGTGGAAAGATACCCCGAAGGACAAGGAAGGGGACGTGGAATGGCTTCTAAGCGTTATCGACTGGGAACTCAATGTCGACCCGGATTTCGCAAAGAATCGCTTCATGGCGCCAAAGCCCATCCGACCGGTTAAGCAGATGCAAGCCCAGGGATATATCGAAAACTGGATTTGCTATAAGTCAGCCGCCTTCAGCGCTAAAGAGCTTACAATCCTGCCCAACAAGACCGTCACAATCAAGGACAGCGCCTGCTACGGATTTATCACTATGCAGGGGCACGGTACAATGGGACCTTGGGACATAGAGACACCAGCGCTTATTAGATATGGCCAATTGACCTATGACGAATACTTCGTCAGCGAACAGGCAGCGAAAGAGGGAGTGAAAATCACAAATCTCTCGAAGTCTGACCCAATCGTTTTGCTTAAACATTTCGGGCCGGAAAACCCGGACTTGGTCATCGAATAAACAACTATACCCCGTCCCGGTTTCGGCCGGGACGGTTTTTTATTTGTATTCACCTTTTTTCAGACGTCACAGATGGTGACAGCCTCAGTCAAGCCCTCGAGGGGATTTCGCGTAGGTACGAACTCGTGGCCGACGTAGCCGCGGTAGCCCGTCTTTACGATTTCCTTTATAATCGGCGGGTAATTTATTTCCTGTTTGTCATCGAGCTCGCCCCTGCCTGGATTACCGGCTGTATGATAGTGGCCAATGTAATCCTTGTATTGCCTTATACGAGAGATTACGTCACCGTCCATGACCTGCACATGGTATATGTCAAACAGCAATTTCATCCTCGGTGAGCCGACCCGCCTGATAATTTCCATGCAGTAATCGGTATGGTCGCCCTGGTAGCCGGGGTGGCCTTTCATCTCGACGTCAACGCGGCTGTTGAGTATCTCCATACACAGATTGACCTTCTTTCTTTCTGCATAGCCGATTATTTTCTTGAGCCCTGTGACGCAGTTTTTGGCACCGACATCGTCAGGTATGTCCTCACGAAAACCGGTAAAAGCAATGACATTGGGAAAATTATATTCGGCGCATGCATCAATAGTCTCGCGGGTTTTGGCGATAATCATATCGTGGTATTCAGGATTGTTGAAGCCCTTTACAAACGGAGGATCAGGCGTACCGTTCGGTGCCAGCGCACAAGTCAGTCCGTACTTTTTAAGAGTGGCAAAGTCATCAGGGCCGACCAGCTCAATGCTCTTGCAGCCGAGCTGCCTGGCGACTTGGCACATCTTGTCAAGATCCCAATACGGCGCAAAGCACCAGGAAGCAATTGAGTGCTTGATACGTCCCCTGGTGGCTGCCGGCCTCAAATGTCCTGCTCCAGTTGCACAGGAGCCAATGGTAAGGGCAGCAGCACCGGCAGCACCTGTACCGGCAACCATCCTGAGCATACTGCGACGGCTTATGTGATTATTGATGCGGTTTTTTGACTGTTTTTTTTCGCTCATCATAGTTCCTTTCCGTATGATAAATTTTTTAAGATTGACCATGATTATAACAGTTGCATAAAATGTGAATATAGTTTCTTTTTTTAACAAGGTCAAGCAAAAATCCCCATACTTCAAATAGGTCTGAAATAGAGTTTTTGATTAAAATAAGATTTGACATATAAAGATTGGCATGTTAGTTTTCCTCCTGACTGCTAACACTTATTTTACTTAAAGTTTATTAAAAATAAGTTTTACAATGGACGAAAACCTTAACCGACGTGATTTTCTAAAAGTCGTGGGTACGTGCACAGCGGCAGGGATTACAGCATCTTCTTGTACCCATGTCGAAAAAAAAGCCGTCACTGCAGAACAAAAGTGGCAAATGCGGCTGTCAACCTCGTCGATACATTTCATGCAGTTACCCATCGAAAAGGCCTGCGAGCGAATTTCCAATATAGGCTTCGAAGCTATCGACATCTGGTCGGCCCATAATGGCTGTCCTCATCTTGACGATGTGGCTAAGCGACTGGGGCCGGATGGTCTTAAGAACATGCTTGCTGAGCATAAACTTAAACTGTTCTCGTTTTCGGTTTACAAGGGAGGCTACGAGCGTTACGCGGAACTGCTGGGCAATGTCGGCGGTGGTGTAGCTGTTCGAGGCAGTGCCCCGCCGTGTAAGCCTGAGGAGTTGACCGGCAGGATGCAAAAGTTTACCGAAGAGCTAAAACCTCTGACGGAACTGGCCGCCCAATACAACTCATACCTGGCAATCGAAAACCACGTCGGAGCGCTGCTTTGCACGCTGGATTCGCTCAAGGCGTTTGTCGATATCAACACTTCACCGAGGTTGGGCATTGCGCTGGCACCGTATCACATCCAGAGCCTTAAAGCTTCAGTGCCCGAGGCGATACGCATCTGTGGAAAGCAGCTTTTCTACTTCTACGCCTGGCAGAACTATCCGGACTCTCAGCAGCTCCCCGGTATCGGCCCGACGTATATGGTGCCCTGGATACAGGCTCTGGCCGATATTAAATACCAGGGATACGTCAATCCGTTCATGCACGGCCATCCCAACGCCGATGTGATGTCGGTAAATCTGGTCAAATCGAGAGATTATCTAAAAGAATGTTTCAAGAAAATAAGCATAAAAACGTGATAATAAACTATAAGCAGCAATTGCAGTTAAGATAAAAAGGGAGAAAACTATGGACCATAAGCAAGGGCAATCGGGCAGAGCCAATGACTTAACACGCCGCAAGTTTATGCGCAACGGTGCAGCGGCCGCAGCGGGTCTTGCTGCAGGTCTCGGCGCAGCCGGATGTGAAAGTATGCAGTTCGGTAAAGCGGAGAAACCCCGCAGCTACAACCCGGATATGGAGTATCGGCGCCTTGGGAAAACCGGGCTTTCGATTTCGGCTGTGTGTCTGGGCGGGCACTGGAAACGAATCGATAAGATGGTTCCCGGAGTTTTCAAGGGCGGGGGCTGGCTGAGCGCAGACCTCGAAAGCGACGGCTTCAGGAACAACCGCCGCGATGTTGTTACAAGATGTATCGAACACGGCATCAATTATATTGACGCCTGCACGTGGGAGGAAGTTACGGCTTATTCCGAGGCCCTGAGGGGAAGGCGCGATGCCATGCACCTCGGTTTCTCTTGGTACCAGGAGGAAATGCGAAATGAAAAGTTCCGCACGGTCGATGCCTTGCTGGCTACGCTTGATAAAGGCATGAGCAAAACAAAGCTCGATTACGTGGACCTCTGGCGCATCACGATGCACGAGCAAAGCGGACGGCACACCAATTCCGAAGTTGACGAGATGATGGGCAGCTTGAAAAGGCCAGAAAACAGGGCAAAGTTCGCTTCACCGGGCTTTCTTCTCATGACCGGCCGCATATCAAAGGGATGATTGAAACCTATCCGGAGATCGTTCAGGTCGTCGTTACACCATATACCGCCAAGAGCAAAGAACTGCCGAAAGACAGCCTCTTCGATGTGTTAAAGGAGCATGATGTGGGCTTCTTCGGTATCAAACCTTTTGCAAACAATTCACTCTTTATGGGAGATAGCTCACCCAATAGCCCGACAGCCCAGCAGGACGATAAACTTGCTCGACTGGCCATCCAGTATATACTCTGCAACCCGGCTATAACCGCGCCTATCCCCGGTATGATTAATCCACACCAGGTGGATAACGTCGTAAAGGCCGTCCAGGAACGCCGCCAATTAGACATTGCTGAAGTCAAAGAGCTTGAAGAAGCAATGGACCGGGCGTGGGCCAATCTGCCGGCAGGCTACCAGTGGCTCAAAGACTGGGAATATGTCTAATAGAAAATAAACTCGCGAAGTCCGTAAAGCCGGCTTTAAGGGGCCGACAAAGCAACGAAGGAATCAAGCAGGAAAAATATGAAGGCCACGAAATCGCACGTCGTGACAGTGGTTGGATTTATTGTGAGCAGTTTGCTGGTTTTTACAGCAAACTGCTCATTTGAAAAAAAGACCCCTGACGACTCTACATTAAAACAAGCCAAAGGGCAACTCTCTCAAGAAAAGACCAAAAAAGAAATATTTGTCGCCAATCCTTTTTGCAGTGCGTGCCATTACGCTTTCGGTGACGAAAAGCTCGCTCGTACCCATGAACGAGCAGGCATAGGGTGCGAAAGATGTCACGGCGAGTCCGAGCGCCATCGCAGTGACGAAGATAACGTAACGCCGCCTGAAATCATGTATCCTAAGGAAAGAATTAACCCGACCTGTATGATGTGCCATCCAAGGAACGAAATCAAACATGTGAGCAGTCACAAGCCCTTTCTGGCGGGAGCTGAGACTATTTTCGATAAGTCCGCTAATCAGAAATATTGCACCGATTGCCATGCTGAAGACCACCGCATTAAAGTCCGGACCATACGTTGGAACAAGGCAACCGGCGAGCTCTTAGACAAATAAATCCTTGCGCCCAATCAGTAATTGATTCTAACTTCTGATTTACCTCGGAGTGTTATTACCAGATTTCCATATTTGCTGTGAAATTCCTTTTCAGCAGACTCAAAAGATAAGGTCTTTACAGATTCCTGAATAACTTTACGCACCAGGACATCTCTGGGCCGCTGCTTAATCCCTGAAACCAGCACATAGTACTGTTTTTCTCCCCAGCCTTCTGTTCCGAACATAACCGACTTATTATCTTCCCGTATATCACTTATCACACAGGGGGCATGAATGAACCAGCCGGGCCTGCTCACTTTCTTCGCATCATATATTTTACCTTTATCGTAAAGCTCCGTTATATGAGCCTGCACCGTGCCCGGATTGATAGCAGGCCCGTCGCTTATTTGCACCTCCAAGTCGAAGAAATCAGGCAGCAGCCCCTGTCGTTCCTTATCCGTCACAGGCCATGACATTTGCAGGCCGGTAGCTGTAATCCCCTTTGCGATTTTTTGCCAGGGGCCTTCCTTATCGTATTCGCTCAGCATATGTAACGCCGAGCAGTAAACAAGCCCGCACCATTGTACAGGCCTTCCCAGCCAAAGAGGGGCCCGCCAATTTGTTGCGCCTAATACGGCGATTGTCGAATACGGCCCCACCGAAGCCGATGTCGGCGGATAAATATAGACAAATGGAACACCTGTCCATGCCCAATACCTCGCCTGTTCGAGATATTTCTCCTGACCTGAAATAATATAGCCGAGAGTATAAGCCTTAACCATATACGCAGAAGCCAATATATCCGGCGTGTGCAGTGGCACCTCCCATGTCTGCGCTCCACGCGGTACGGTCCCGGCGTAAAGATCCGTCTGTTTATCAAGCAGCTTAAGCGATTTACTGATAAGCTCTGTATCCCCTGATAAAGCTGCACCTTCAAGAATCCCGACCATATCCCGTCCTGATAAACCATTGGCATGTTTTGCAAAATGAGTTCTCGAATAGTCTGTTTTGCCGGATGTGTAAATTTTTATGCCGTCTTCGTCGAAATTACCAAGCAGCCCCATCGATTCACGATGCCTTTTCTGTACGAATTCATACGTCCGCCCAAAGATAAAAGGCGCCGTCGGTAAGTGTGCATGCCCGACACTGCTCGAAAAATGCTGTCCCGATGGTATTTTTCCCAGCGTCTGATATTTTGCATCGTTAAGTCTCCCACTAAGTGTTTTATCATTACAATAATTGCTGAGCCAGTCGATAAACGCTGCGGCATCCGCCGCCCGTGTAGGCGGAAAATTGTTACCCCAAACCGCATGCCTGAAAAGACCATCGTGATTTATCTGCGAATCGAGCCAGCCGTGGGCAAGCAGATTGACCGCAGCCTCTAAACCCCCTTCGAACCTGGGCACAGCGGGCAATCCTTTCAACGCCGCATAATGCTTAATCGCAGGGACAACAGTTTTTCCAACGCCGCCAACTATCAGAATGGAAACCTTCAGCGGCTTATTCGCTTTAAGCTTGAAAGGCGTATGGGCACAAAATCCATTCTCAAAACGAAGCTCCCCCACAGCAGGTCCCGATAGTGCCATAACGTGTGCGCCCGAATTATAAATCCTGTCCGGCGAATCGAAAGTAGCCGCAACCATATCGGATGGTTCCCATATCACCCCGATATAATTGCCATCATGCGCAACTGCCATAAGAGGAAAAGTTATCTTGACCGGTTCAGGAACACGGCGGACATGTTCCGGAGTTTCAATATCTGCGGTACTGCTGCTTGGCTCATCACAAAGATATTCCACGCCAGCGAATAAACCCTGGTATTTTCTTTCGCCGAACGTGTCGAGACCCGGAAAAATCGTCAGCCAGGGAATGTGGACAATGTCCCTGTCTTTATTTACCCTCATCTGCGCTTCCACTATAAGCGTTCCTTTTTGTTTAGCGGGCATGATGCTTCTTTGAACTTCCCACTCCGCCCCCCTGCTGTCTTTGATGACCGCCTTACTGATAAATTCGCCCGCCGTCTTACCCTCAAACGTAACCTTCGCGTCTTTTAGATTGAGCCATTCAGGCACCTCATTGAAAACCACCCCTATCAATTCGCATTCATATCCGGCCGCCATTTCTGAACCGTTTACTTTAACGATATAGTTTCCCCATTTGTCTCCATATTGTTCAAATTCCAAACTCCCCGATTCGACCGAGGCCCCCCTGCTTATGATTCT
>Ga0114922_10003397_pt1 | contig 14851 bp, 14 predicted proteins | sample AartaG_FD_100975 | JGI IMG/M metagenome (GOLD analysis project Ga0114922, IMG submission 100975) | Deep subsurface microbial communities from Aarhus Bay to uncover new lineages of life (NeLLi) - Aarhus_00045 metaG | ecosystem: Environmental > Aquatic > Marine > Oceanic > Sediment | place...
AAACCCTGTCCTGAATTAGCCGAAGCCCTGAGCGCAGCCGAAGGGGCAGTCGAATGGGCCAATCTCGAAACAACCCCAGGGCCCCGATCGGAGTCGAGGGCAGGTTTTATGCTCTCTAATTGGATGGTTGAGCTTTGCAGCCGTTCAATTGTGACAGGACACAAGGTGACTTTTGGATATGCGTTTTTTTGTCTTCTGTCTTTTAGGCTTTTCGCTTTATCTATCGTTTTCCTCAAGCAATTTTCTGAGGTATTCGTTTTCCCGGCGAGTAGCTTCAAGGTCGAAGACCTGGTATTTGATACATACCCGCAGGTAATCCAGCGATTCCTGCAGACTATTGATACTTTTTTCAAGCTTCTTACGGTTTGCCTGTGCTTCTTTGGCAAGCTTCGCCAGCTTTTTATGTTGGGGGGTAGCTGTCTCTCCGAATTCCTTGACCAGTTCGTTAAGTTTGTCTTCCAGGCTTGTTTCGTCCATCGCACTGCTCTCCTCTCAAATGCACGTTCTTTACAAATCACCCTAAACTTAGGGAGCCCCCATAGCCCCATACTTATTTAATATAGCAAAGCCTATACCCGAATGCCTAAAAAGCGTTTTTCCGCCCAATTTCGCTGCCCACCCTCGAAAAAAGCCAGCCAGGGCAACCTCTTGTGTCGTCCTTAAGTTTTGTTTCTGTTTTCCGAAAAACAGCCTTTATAGGGATTAAAACCACATGTTGCCAAAAAACAACGCTTCGAGCTTACGCACATTTTCTCGCTGTGGATAACGACTTTATCATAAAATAGTTAGATTAACGTTGACTATTGTAAACATTGTTGTTGATTAATAGCCCCAAATATGCTTTAACAGCCCTATAAAGCAGCTTTTTGTAGTCCATACGGCAAGATTGTACTGCACTATTTAGGAGAGAGTAGTAGAGATGCAGTTTAGACGGTAAAATGGCGGAATTTTCTACAAGACTGCGGCTTTTGGTGCCCAAACCGGCTGCCCAGAACCCAAAAGAGCTTTGTAAAGAGTTTTGTGAGGATGCTGCTCAAGTACTGAATATCAGGTCGAGTTTTCCCCGCTCCGGGGCGGGCAATTCAGCTTGGCACCGCACGCAAACAACCCGGGCCAGTCCTCGGCGTTTGCCGCAAACAGGGCATTTGATAACCACGGTGTGGTTCAGGGCCAGGTACGTTAATAATCCAGCCAGATTAAATAATCCTGCAAAAACCACCCAAAAGGCAAATTTGGCCCAGGAGGTTCGTCTCGGCCAGCCGTGTAAAAACACGAAAATCATCATCAGTGCACTTAATACCCGGTTTATGACGCCGCCATACGGCTGAATATCCATTACCATCCTTGCTAAGGAATAGAAGAAATCACCACGATTCTGATAATTAAGAGCGCGTGACCAAAATTTTCTACCTAATAAGCGTAAAACATAGTCATAAAACGGCGGTGAGATTTGTGATACATAACGTTTAACTGCCGGCCTGGGGTCTCTGGCTCTGACCACAGATTCGGATGGGGCCGGCACGGTCCAATCGTAGCGATTAAGTAAATCAAGGCCGCCCTGGTCGTCCACTTTATAAAGCTCAACCCACAAGTTCCTTGGTTTTCCCCGGCGTTCCTGCAGCCATTTATCAAAAAGCTCTCGCGAATCGGCAATATCTGCGGGTGGCATCCAATCGCTCCAATAATTACGAACAAAAATGTTCTTCTTTGTGGCGGTAACCGATGGGTGAGGAACGTCGAGACTCAATTGATGTCTGGGTTCTCGTAATATCAGGTGATACTTGCCGTCCTCCGTTCCGCAGATAAGCAAAGGTCGGTACTTTTTAGGGTCTGAAGACCCCACCGCGCCCGGTTTTAAATCTCTCCATGCGTGCAAGCTTGTCCTTTCAATTTCAATATCTGCTTCGGTACTTTCAAAAATCAGTTCTACGTGTTGTTTTTCAAAATCGATTTGATAGATGTGTCTTTGTGTCTGCCATAGCAATATCGCATTGGAAGAATCCTGCGGGCACCAGGCCGTAAAGAATCTGAATTTTCCGAATGGTTTTGCTTTTAATTTCGAGTCTGTAAATCCCGTCGAGCCGATGTAACCGATTTTCTCACCATTGATATTGTATCCCTTAAAATAATCTGCGCCCGGATAATAACGCCAAATCTGCTCGGTCTTATTGTATGAGCTAACGGGTATCTCAATGTTTCGGGAAAAGTCGGGCGTAAGCATTTGCATTTGCTTCATCCGCTCCCTGGTAAAGCCATAGGGGCGTAATTGCATAGCCCAGGAAAGGTACCTATATGGTCTTCTATTGCTTGGGCCTTCCCAGAGCAGGTTGTCGTTGGCGTCATATATCTGCACTATCTCGGGTTCGTCCATTCGACCCTGTGTACGTCTTGTTTGTTTGTGGACAAGGAGAATCGTCCCGTCGGCCAAAAAGTATTTGGTCGAATTTCTTATTCTGTTAAGCCTCTTTTCTTCCTGAGTGAGTTCTGCTTCGGGCTTCGGTGCGGCTGAAGGTCGAAACGTTTGTTCTATTTGGATAATAATACCCTGAAGCATCGACACTGCGAGCAGGACTATGAGTAGGGTTATAAAAATTTTAGTTGGCGTTGCAATGTGCTTTAAGCTGATTTTTCGTTTCATATTACTACTCCCTGGTCAAAATTCCCTTCTCAGGAATGTGTCAAAAATTTGCACAAGCAAGATAGCAACACTTACAGCTATTGCCGTAAAAATCCCAACAAGTGTCCATTGAGATAATGTCGTAACAATAATGACGGTCGATAATAAAAGGCCGAATATCTTTGTTGTGTACCAGTTAGCTGTGCTCAGGGCCGAAAGGGCTGTTCCCAGATAGACCACAAGCCCTAACATTATGAAAATCCAGCCCTCGATGAAGACCCTAACCGTTTGCGGTACTGGAAAGACCTCCGGTCGGTTGGCATACCAATAAAGAGCTACCCACACAGTTCCAAGCGAAATGACGAAAGCTATCGTTCCCGCAGTCAGCTTCACGGCAAGTATGGTTTTTCTGCTGACCGAGCGATGGAGTAAAAAAGGCCAGGTCCTTGTAAAATGTGGTATCCAGAACTGTCGAACACCGAGGACCAGACCGAGTCCGATAGATAAAAAGAAGAACCACGGACCCGTTGCCCGCAGTATTGGATAATGAGTAAGCCGATAATGATCTACGATAGTGCCGGCCGACAAACGCGAGTAATGCCTGTCGCTTTCGTAGTAGGCCTCTGCACGCAGAAAAAAACCACCTACAGCCAAAAATGCAATCGCAGCTAACAGCAGCCACGGCAGACATTCGCGTAGTTCTTTGCGGAGAAGTATTGAGAATTTCATTTTATCTTTCCTCCCACTGGAATAATCTTCTGTGATTAGCCGGTGCGGTAAATTCGATAAACTGGTCCTCCAAATTCATCTTGACGATGTTGCATTCTTCGGCGCCGGCTGATTTTGCCCCTTCGGTTATTTTTTCGTCGTCTATGCCGACCAACGTCAGCTCAAGCTGTTTTTCACTGCGCTTGCAGTGCAGAAGCCCATCGATATGGATGTTGTCCGGAACAGAATCGGCGAAACTTAATATTGCTTTCTTAATCGCTTTCTGGAATTGCTCAAGCGAGCAGTTCGCCCTTATCACACCTTTGTCAATAACTACTATCCTGTCGGACACCCTTTCGACGTCGCCGAGGATATGGCTGGAGAAAAGAACCGTCCTGCCCTGGCGCGTAATAAGCTCAATCATACCCTCTAAAAACTGCCGTCTGATTGCGGCATCAAGTCCGAGTGTCGGGTCATCCATTATCAGCAGTTCAGGATTCGGAGCAAGAGCAAGGGCCAATGAGACCTGCGCTCGCTGGCCGTTTGAAAGGTGCTTTATCTTTTTCTTTTTTGGCAGCTCGAAATACTCAATCATATCGGCAAAGAACTTGTCGTCCCACTGCTTTGGGAAAAACGACCGCTGAAATTTCTCCAATCCGCCGATACTCATCCAGCGAAACAGCCGATGACCTTCCGTTACATAACCTATGCGCTGACGAATCGCAGGCGTTAGCGCCGACGAATCACATCCCAATAATCTTGATGAGCCGGCAGTGGGGTTTAATAAACCTAACATTAACTTGATGGCGGTGGTTTTGCCCGCCCCGTTTCGACCCACGAATCCGCAGATGCAGCCGCGCGGTATCTCCAAATCCATATGGTCAACTGCAAGGGTGCCGCCGTAATATTTGGTAAGGGCTTTTGTTTCCAATACTATCTCATTCATTTCTCTTCTTCCCGCTTCTTTGATTTGTTACCGAATTTCGCCAGTCTGCTTTCGAACAGTGAGATTAAATCCTGAGCTTTAAGACCCAGGTTCAGGCCCCTGGTAATGAGGGTATCCATTCTCTCGGTAAGGATATTGATATCTGCGGCGTCAGTTCTGCGCAGCTTTGGGTCGCTGACGAATGTGCCGGAGCCGGTTTTAGTGGTAACCAGCCCGGCCTGCTCTAACCGGCTGTAAGCTCTGGCAACGGTATTGGGATTTATTACCAGCTCCGAAGCAAGTTTCCTCACCGCGGGCAGCTTATCGCCGCTCGCCAATTCACCCCTGGCGATAGCCTTGCTTATTTGCTCGGCAACCTGAACATAAATAGGCTCACCCGAACCGGGCAGTATTTGTATCCACAAAGGCATTAGGACTATTTTCCTTTTCTTTTAAGAGCTTTCTTCGAGTTCAACGAATCCACTATTTAGAAAATTGTATTAATACTATTAATACATTATGTACTACTTGTGGCGACTTAGCAAGTATATTTTTAAAAAAATTCAAAAAATCTTTTTTATTTGACTGGGATATAGAAATCCGCTTTTTAAGGCTGTTATTGGGGTTATTTATCTTTTCAAAAGCTTGAAGAATGCTACAAGTTGTCCGGAAAGGGTATTTTTTTTTGCAAAGCCACTTTTTTGAAGCAGTATTTTTGAATGAAAGAGTGGCGGTTATAACCGAGGTATGAAGTCGTAGTATTATGGTTCAAGAAATGGAAAACAGTTTGTTGCTTAGGCGTTCGGGTTCATTACCCGGCCAATGAATAAAATGCTGCCGGAATGGTTGTCACGTATTACAAACAGGAACGGATGGTCCGCCTGAAAAACCGGTATCCGGGTTGGCCCAACCGACGTTAGCTTCATAGTTACTGCTGTTGCCGCTGCTGCTTCGGTGCCTTCTTCATTGACGTCAACATAGGCCTTGTGGATGACTGCTGAGATAAAAAGGTCTCTTCGGCCGTTCATCCCGGAAAAATCCGCATTCACGGAAAAGGCATCTATCATCCCCATCGATTTGAGCACAGAGGTCAAAGCGAACTGACTGGTCATCTTAAATTTCGGGACAGAAACTCTTACTTCGCGATTGTGTAGCTCGTCCATCCATTTCGAAAGATTCTCGACTGTGAGTGTTTTCTCAAATTCGTCCAGGCCGTCAAATTCCTTTGGAAGCAGAATAATCATCGACAGTTCATCATCCACATAGGGCAGTTCAAGACCCTGAAAACTTTCAGTTTCCATATAGTTAAACTCTGCCGTCTGGTTCATCATTCCAACATCCACCTTCTTGCCGTTGGCAAGAGTAAACGGAGCATCCTTTGTTCTATCTTTTTTGAACTGCCTTGCCCAGTTGCCCTTAAAGTAAATAGCGTTTGTCAAGACCAGCCGGGTCATCGAGTCCAGCACGCCTTTTTGGATGAGATTTTTAATCTTATCGTTGGTCTCTTTTTCCACCCATGTGTTAATGGTCTTGCGTGCGGTCTCGGTGGCCTTTATGAAATCAACTTGTTTGCATTCGCCGCCATAGTAGTCTAAGACAACGCGTATAAAGTTTGTAACAATTCCATAGCCCTTCTGGCCCCACAAAGCGTTGGCAACGGTAAGCTCATAGCCGCCTTTCTTACCTCTGGCATTCAAGTCCTTGATGATAACTCCAAATGCAGAATGAAACCGCTGGCGGTTCCGCACTTGCTCTGAATAGTTCAGCTTTTGGTTTGGGTCTGGCCAACTCCCACCCGACCTTGTGGGAAAGTGCAGCACCTTAGCCATCTGCGCTTCTGTTTGGCCTCGCGCACCGGCATGGGCCATCGCCAGAGCTGTTGAGATACTGTACGGCGAGAAGAACAGATTTCCCTCTTCGCTGCACAGCTTTGCGTAAAGCTCCAGGGCAAATTTGTTATTTCCGGCCACGATGAGCTGTTTGTCGGTTTTTTCGTTTGCAGTTGTTTTATCCAACGCCCGGCAGTCGGCCGCGGTCGTTATCACAACCGCCAAGACAAGCACGCATTTAATGGCTTTCATATTTGCCGCCCTCTTATTTTTGTCTAAATATTACCTATATACATTTGCTCCATATAAACTACTACGCTGATTATAGCTGATTGGTTGACAGTCCACGGCTAAAAATGACGGGAAAAAACTGAAAATATCGCACAAAGACGGCTATTTGCTTAGCCTCCAGCCATAATTTGTTGAGTTATTATCTTTCAATTGTTGACAGAAGCAGTTTTTTTTTATATTATTGTATATTAGAGACGGGCTGTGAAAAAACCATTTTTTTTCACAAAAGGAAGGTTATGGACTCGCAGAAAGACAGCTTCTTACAGCGATTCAAAGGGCACATTGCCATTATTTGCGTTGCATTAGTAATCGTGGTTCTGCTTACTTTTTACACCGACATCTTCCGGGCGGACGAAACAAACCTTCTCCGGCAGCTCGTACTAATGCTTGGTGGCTTGGTGTTCCTCAGTGCACTTCTGGCAATGCTCTCTAAGGTATTTAAGATACTTGAAGCGCTTCGGGACAATAGTGCAAAGCTCGAAGAAGTTGCCGGAGCCCTCGGAAAAATCCACGCAGGGTTAGCGCAAATCAATCACAGCACCCGTGTCAGCGAAACAGCAAAGGCGATTGTATTCCGCGATGCGGACAGACAATCTCTGCGGGAGGCCGTTTTCGAGAAACTCCAGCAGCAGGATTTCGATGCTGCACAGGAAATACTTGACGAAATTGCCAAGCGACCCGAATATCAGGAACTGGCCGAAGATCTGAGAGCACAGGTGGAAAAATACCGTACAGCGACCGACAAGGAACGGATGAGTCAGGTCATAGCGCATATTGAAAAGCTGCTTGATGACTGTCAGTGGGTCAGGGCAAGTGCCCAGATTGAAGGGCTGATTAAGGCCTATCCGGATAATGAACAGGCAAAGTCAATGCGACAGAAACTGCTCGGTAAAAAGCAGGAGCGCAAAAAGATACTGCTCGCCGCCTGGGACGATGCCGTAAGGCAGCAAGAAACCAACCGCAGCCTGGAGATTCTAAAAGAGCTTGACCTCTATCTTACCCCCAACGAAGGATTGGCCCTGCAGGAAGCAGCCAGGGACGTCTTCCGGACAAAGCTGCACAACCTCGGCGTGCAATTCTCCATTGCCGTTGCTGAAAAGCGGTGGACCGGCGCACTCGGAATCGGCCAACAGATTGTCACAGATTTTCCGAATAGCAGAATGTCTGAGGAAATCCGCGGGAAGCTGGAGGTCTTGAAGCAAAACGTCCAGATGCAGAGCGGCTAAACAGGCCTGTTTCTCACGTTGTTGAAAAATCGAACAAAGACTGGGTCTTAATCATTGTTACCTGGTCGGGATAAGCGGCAAACGTGTGGATGTGCAACTCAGTTTGTCTGGCCTCAAAGTCAACATAGCAGAACGGCTGGAGCTTTCCGATTTCCAGTTCCGGAAATTTTATGAAAACGCCACGATTTCGCGCGAAACGCTCAAGGTCGCTATGGCTCTGGCGATACAAATTCGGACTCATCTTCTCGACCTGAAAATCGGTCATATAATTGACACCTCGGCTCAAAGTGCATTTATGGGTCCGTGGGCCGCGGAACTGAAATCGCTCAATCAAACCTCGAGACGGCAGCATCTGGCCGGGTGCGCTTACGACCTCAGCAAGGCAGATATCGTCGGCAAAGACGCTGACGACATGGGTGCATCCGGTAATCCAGATAATCGCCTCGTACTTTTCCGTATTTAATTGCCGATTGGCATAAATCTTGAAAAGCTCAGGATGCAGAGGTCGTGTAAAAAGGCTGAACATCAATTCTTCAACAGCTACATTAATTTGCGGTGATTCCATCAAAAAATCCAAACCCAAATATCGGCTTCCAATCTTCCAATTCTTCGCTATTATACAATAATCAGCCCGTCTTTTCAAGCTTTATATCAGTATTGATAAGGCCGATATCGGCACTTATGGGACGGTTATTTTGCAAGCTCCGCAACCTAAAAGACTAACAACAGCAAACTTTTTTTGAAAAAAAAATCAGAAAAATTGGACCGTGTCCTGATTTTACTGCTGGAAGAAGGCAGCCTTGATAGAAACTGCAATAATATTGTAAAAAGCGTGGGTTCCGGCTGTAATCCCGAAACCGCGAATTGCAAAAAGAACAGCAAAGTAAATTCCTGCGATTGTTCGAAATGCGAACCTTATCAAATTAAACGGGTCAGTGGCATTTGGCTGCCCGTTGAGCAAATCTATGTGGTGATGTGCGCTGAACAACGCCGCCGAGATAAGGACCGAAAGTACGATAGAATTCTTATGAGTAAGCCTAAGCGCATCCTGAAATAACAGCATCAAAAGACATATCAAAATCAAACGAAAAACAAGTTCTTCGTAAATCCCGGCTCCTATTCCGGTAACGATATTTGCCAGTAGTGACTGAGCCGGCTCAACGCCGCCGGCCTCGGCTCCCGGCGACGATATTCCACCACTCGCGACCGAAGAGCATACCGGTAACGACTCGATTTGTGTTTGTGTCCCGCTGTTGTCGAATCGGCTAACATTATCCTCTGGCACAGCCCACCTGCCCAGGAATAATGTCAGGACAATCAGCGGCACCGCGAGCAGAATACACTCAACCGCCATCGGCAAAATATCGCGAAGCCAGAAACGCCATTGTTTGCCTGACGTGATTTGCAGCGCTATTAAAATCACCACGACCGCCAGTGGAGGCGCCACCCACGCCAACTTACCTCCGAAACCTAACGACTCAAGCAGGTTCTGTAGCCAAACAAATGCTACTACCCGAATCTGCGATTGGTTCAGAACGTCGGTATTAATGCCAAACGTCCCCACCTCGTAGAATATGATGAATGGCAGCAGAAAAATTATGGCGTAAATCGGCCGAGACGTCCTCTCGAGATAGGAATCTTTTGTAAAATTAAACAACTGATTCGTGCTGTATTTATATTTGCCTTTAATTCTGTTAGCTGTTTTGACTTTTGCCATTTTAATTTTAGAGCTTTTTCTGTCCTCTTCGGCTGTTTCTTAATTTCCACTACCGAATTTTTGCAGAGTCTACTTGAAATAAGCCGAAAAAACAATAGTTAAACACAGCAAGTACTAAGGACGTAAAGGTAATATACATGAAACCGTTTTTATGTTTTCTTGGTGGATGTGAGTTCGAATTCATTATCTTGGAGCTAAAATCCAATCCGCAAAAATATTTTGACTTTGATTATTTCTCCAGCTTTGAGCACCGCGGCCAAACGAATCCCTATACTTTTCTATCCGAGCATGCAAAAGAGGTTCTCGACCTCAAACCGGATGTGGTTATCCTTTCACAGCACGACTTTATGATGGGGTCGATTACAAAGATACAGTTGAATTACAACATCTCGAAAGCACAGCAGGACGAGGAGCTCAGCGAGCTCATCGAGAAGTGTGAAGGAATGATAATAACGCTCCAGCCGCTAAATGTCCCCGTCATTATGCAGTTTCTACCCTGGTTTAGAACAAATATGCTCAATCGGTTCAAGCACACAGCGCCATTTTACAACGAAGAGCAGTTTATGAGAAAATATGTTACCGCGATGGAAGAGCTTAACGTTAAGTATCCCAACTTTTATTTCCTCAACTTGACCAACGTCTGTTCAATGTACGGATTTCTGCAAACCCTCAAACCGGCGGACGCTCCTTGGTACAGCCACATCGCTTTCCCCGCTGCTCATTTGGCGCAGGAATATACTCACCTTATTAATTACGTGTTGCGGCGCAGCAAGAAAGTTAAGTGTGTCATTGTGGACCTTGACAACACAATGTGGAAAGGTGTTATTAGGGACCTCGGCGTAGAAAACCTCGAAATCAGAATTGACAGAGAACGATTTCATTGGAATGTCCTGGCCATCCTCCACGCCAGAGGCATTCTCATCGGCGTAATAAGCAAAAATGACTCATACCTTGAAAGCGATATAAAGGCTTTTATCAGGGAGCATCTTGCCGGGACCAAATTCGTGTGTTTCAAATTGAGCTGGAAGGACAAATGGGAAAATCTCTTGGAAGTGCAGCAGCAATTGAATATCGGCCTGGATTCCATCGCCTTCATCGACGACAGCCGGTTCGAGAGAGAGCAGATGAAAGCCATGCTTGGTGATGTAAGAGTCTATGACCGGAACATCTTCGAACAATTGCTCTACCTGCCCGAATTTCAACCTGAATTTATCACGAGCGAAAGCAAAAACAGAACAAAGTTTTACGTTCAGGAAAACCAGCGTAAAGAAATCCAAAGTACATTAACGAGAGACGAATTTCTCCAGCAGTGCCAATTCAAAATCAACGTAGAAAAAATGCAGCCTTACCAGGTTGACCGGGTAACCGAATTGATTCAGCGAACAAATCAGCTCAATACATCCATCAAGCGTTACACGAAAAGCCAGATTATCTTTTTCGGCCGGAACCGGAACTGTGATATATTCACGGTAAGCGTTTCTGATAAATTCGGGGATTACGGCCTGGTTGGAGTTTGCGTATGTTTCCGCAAAGGTAACGTTTACGAAATTGATACACTGCTTTTCAGCTGCCGCATTATGAGTAAAGGCGTCGAAGATTATACCCTTACATCAGTCCTTAATTATGCCGCGACAGAGAATTTTGATAAAGTGATTCTGCGATTTGACAAAGGCACAAAGAACGAGCAGATGCGCACCATCCTGAGTAATAATAACTTTATCGATTGCGCCGCTTATAATGATTATTTGATTTACAGTTTTGACCTGAAACAGCAGCAAATAAAACCGTTCCCAAAATGGTTCCCACTACCTAAGGCGGATGCCGAAAAAGTACCGATGCTTTCGGTGTAACTATAGTATAATGACCTGTGAAGTGCTAACTGAGATTTATCGATTGCTTTATGATGCGTTGGGCCCTCAGCACTGGTGGCCCGGCGAAACCCGGTTCGAGATAATTACAGGTGCAATACTCACCCAGAATACGAATTGGGCCAATGTAGAAAAAGCAATAAAAAGTCTAAAATCAGCAGAGTGTCTAATCCCTGAAAAACTCCACCATCTTGACCTCGCACAGCTCGCTCAGCTTATCAGGCCGGCCGGCTATTACAATATAAAAGCCAAACGCCTCAAAAACTTCGTAAACTGGCTCTTTGACAATTACCAGGGCGAGCCGGCGAACCTTGAAGGTATTGATACTTATCGGCTGAGAGAAGAGCTTTTGGAAATAAAGGGCGTCGGTCGTGAAACCGCCGATTCGATTTTACTTTATGCCTTCGAGAAGCCTATTTTCGTCGTGGACGCCTATACCGCTCGAATTGTCTTCCGGCACGGACTAATCGGGCCGGACGCCGATTATGAACAGTTACGAGAATTGTTCGAGTCGTCTCTGCCGGCCGATATACAGCTTTACAATGAGTACCACGCGTTACTGGTAAGAGTTGGTAAAGAATTTTGCAGGCCAAAAGCCAGATGCGCCGACTGTCCCCTGGAAAAATTACCACATACACTCGATGCCGAATATCTCTAAACCCCCTGCCAAATCAATATGTACGACCCTGGCCGACCAGGCACCGCCTCGTACAGATATAACGCAAAACCAGCACAAAGATACCCCAACTCAATACCAGCGCACTTAAAACGGAGACCGGATTTATTATTGTACTCAACTGATTGAGCCAGACGATTGCTGAGAAGAAAAATAACAGCATGAACAGCAGCATAACTGACAATATTATAAAAATTGGCTTTCTATAGAAAATCAAGTTGATAGTGAAAGCAAACGGGACAAATACCAAAGGAGCATAAAAAAGCTTTATGGTAATGGTGTGAAAAGCGATGGTGATACCTCGCACTATAATATCGGGGATAATTACCGCTAATGGCACAGACAAAGCCGCCAGGATTATAAACAGCACACCACCCAGTACTGCAGTTGTAGCAGCCAACGTTATTACCGTGGCGAACCTTTCCCTTCGCCCGCCTGAGAAAAGCATGCTCGAGTAAACCGGTGAGTGTATATATCCTGCGATTCCTATCAAAGGAAAAAACATAAGAAACCACATACGTTCCATGTAACCTAAAAAAAACACCATAAACAAAACAAAAATTATGTTGCCTTGCCACTGTGATAGCAACAGCCCAAATGTCGTGTACAACCCGCCCCATACATACCGACCCGTACCCAGGTAATCGCATTTGTTCATTCTGCCCAGAAAAAATCTCTCTACCCACGGTTTCGGATGCTTTTTCAATTTGTCCCATTTGATATTTGCTCGGATTTGTTTGTATTTTCGCAGTTTATCCCGATTCCAGGCGTCAAAAAAACCTACCCATGGCACACCACAGTATCGTCGCGCCAGACCCACATTACCCAGCCAAAGCCACGCTGCAATAGTGCTGAAAGCCCCCAATAGAGTAATCCCAATAGGGTTTTCAACTATGGCGCGCTCTATAATTATATGCAGGCCAAAGAATCCTCCTCCAACAATAAACAACGGCAAAAATCCTATCCAGGCCCAAGAGTTCCTGACGCCAAAAGCAAACAGCACGCCAAGCCAATAAAAAACCAGACCCGCAAAAAAGGCCGAGCAAATCACTGCAATTCGGTGCGGCCAATACAAATATAAGAAGGGGTACAGAAGAAAGATAAGTGAAGCCGTAAGGTTAATTGCTACCCCTGTGGAAAATATGAATTTCCTCGGCACTTTCCGGTGACCAGGCAGACAATAAGAAAAAGGTTTGTTCAGGACCTCTATTTGCAGTACCGCTACCAAAAACCCAACAAATAACGCACCCATCACAGGGATTATGAAGTCCCCTCTTCCTGCTCTTTTATCCAGCGCTTCTGCGATACTTGCAAACACAAGGAATCCCAAAAACACATAAGCCAGCCAAAGCCCCCGACGTTGATAAAGATGCTTCAAATTAACGGTCAAAATACCCATTTTCTTTCTGCTCCGTTTACCCATATATTTCGCCGGTCTTTTAACTAACAACAATCTTGTAGATATCTTCCAGCGTCAATGTTTGTATCTCGACTTTACATTTTAATCCTTGCGCAGCTTCCTCAATTTGTTCTTCTGAAGAATCCTGCACAGTAAGTATCGCCTGTCCGTTGCTTCGCTGGCACTGTACCACGTTTGCGAACGGCAGCTCGGCCGGCAGCACCCCACTCAAAGCGCTAAGGCGTAACCGGCTGAATCGCTCACGCAACTGGTCAAAGCCGCAATCTAACAGGATACGTCCTTGTTTCATTATCACCGTATGGTCAATAACCTTCTCCACATCACTTAGGATGTGCGATGAAATGATAATCGTGCGATTTTCATCCTGTATAATCTGCAGAAGCAAATCCAGGAACTGCGAACGTGCTATTGGGTCCAGGGTTGATGCCGGTTCATCCAGTATCAATAACTCCGGTTCAAAGCCTATTGCTAAAAGTATCGCCAGCTTCTGCCTCTGCCCCGGCGATAGGGACCCGACCCCTGCCTTGGTTGAAATCTCGTAATCTTCGATGTACTTTTCTTCGAGCTGGCGGTTCCAGTTCGGATAGTATGTGCTGACATAACAGATGAGCTGCTTTACTGTCATCCATTCAAGAAGCTCACCTTCCTGATGAACATACCCGATCCGCCCAAGTTCCCTCGACCCGAGCTTTGCTGCGTTGCAGCCGAATGTGATACACTGTCCTTCATCTGCAAGGTACAGTCCTATGATGTGTCGAAGCAATGTACTTTTGCCTGCCCCGTTTGCTCCCAGCAGGCCTATAATCCTGCCCGAGTATATCTGCAGGTCAATCTCATCAAGGGCTTTTGTCTCTCCGAATCGCTTGCATATGTTGTGCATCTGTACTATTGGATTTTCGCTATTCATTGGAATAACTCCTCGTTCTCGAATTGTATTTTCGATATAATTTAGCTAACATTTCTCCGGCCTTTTCTTCCGGTATCTCGAACTGCACTGCCGTTACCGCCGCCTTTCTCATAATTTCTTCTAAGAGCTTGTCTTTAGTCCGCTCCTTCTGGTCCTTTCGCAGTCTGGCGGCAAACAACCCTATCCCCCGGCGTCTTTCGACCAGTCCCTCAACCTCAAGCAGTGCGTACGCTTTGCTGATTGTCATCGGATTGACTCGAAGTTGGGCCGCAAGCTCACGCACCGACATCAGTTGCTCTCCTTCGCTAAGTTGACCGGACATTATCTGCCGACGTATCTGCTCGATTAGCTGGCGATAAATTGGCACTCCGCTGTGATGGTCAATTTCCAGTAGCATATCGTTTTTGTTCCTGTTCTGTATTAGTGTATTACTTAACTAATACACTATACTCAATAATTAAGCCGTGTGCAATAAAAAAAAGAAAATTTTTTCAAAAAAATTATACTAAGGGCTGGTAAAGAAATTAGGTTTCGTTTTGGCTCCAGCGAGGACAAGGCTGGCAAGGAAGCAAAACGCAGGCCTACTGGTTGGTAGTCCGAGTTTTGCTGACACCGCCAGCCGCAGCCGCAACCAGCCAAAAATGGAAGATAATTTATTTACAAGTCC
>Ga0114922_10003398_pt1 | contig 14842 bp, 9 predicted proteins | sample AartaG_FD_100975 | JGI IMG/M metagenome (GOLD analysis project Ga0114922, IMG submission 100975) | Deep subsurface microbial communities from Aarhus Bay to uncover new lineages of life (NeLLi) - Aarhus_00045 metaG | ecosystem: Environmental > Aquatic > Marine > Oceanic > Sediment | place: Aarhus...
GCTTTATTCTTCTATAAAGAGATGCTTATTGAAGAAAGGTTTTGTCTCGGTAAATATGGCAATTCCTATAAGGAATATTCAGAAAGGGTTCCCAGATGGATTGGTTTACCTAAGAAAGTTTAGCAAAACGATTAAAAAAGAGGGTGTCCAAAAATGGATACCCTTTTTCTTTTTTTAGATTTAAGATTTTGATTGTTAATAAAATAGCGTGCCATTACTAGGACATATGACTGATGTTTAGTATATTAAGGCATGAAAAGGATCAATTTTAAAGAATACAATCAGGGACAATCAGAATTATTTCCAACCCGGCTTGACGAATATATTTCGGAAGATTCTCCGGTACGGTTAGTGAATAAAATTGTTGATGATATTGACATCTCCATCATAACAAATAGTTATAAGTTAGGTGGATGTACGGGGTATCATCCAAGAATGATGTTGAAGGTGTTGTTTTACAGCTATTTGTCTAATATATATTCTTGCCGTAAAATGGAGACTGCTTTAAAGGAAAGTATTCACTATATATGGCTTTCGGGAAAACAATTCCCCAAACACAGCTGCATTAATGATTTCCGAAGTAAACGTCTAAAAAAGCATATCAACTCATTATTTACACAAGTAGTTTTGGTACTTATCGATTTGGGGTATGTAAGTCTTGAAGTTCAATACATAGATGGGACAAAAATTGAGAGTGCTTCCAATCGATACACTTTTGTTTGGCGTAAGTCTGTAGAGCGATATAAGTCAAATCTTGAGAAGAAGATAAAAGGTATTTTAGAACAAATAGACGAAGGTATTCAAGAGGATAATCAGATACAGGATAGCGCTCCAAAACCGATAAACTCAGAAGAACTGAAGCAGAAAATTGAAGAACTCAACACTAAAAATAAACCCCGGGACAGGCAAGGTAAAAAGCTGATAAAGGAGCTGAAAGAAAAATACCTCCCAAAGCTTAAAGAACATGAAAAAAAACTTGATGATATCGGAGAAAACCGAAACTCTACATCAAAAACAGATAAGGATGCTACCTTTATGCGAATGAAGGATGACCATATGAAGAACGGTCAGTTAAAACCAGCCTACAATGTGCAAATAAGCACAGAGAATCAATTTATAACACATTATGGGATTTATCAAAACCCAACAGATACACGAACCTTTATAAACTATCTTACAGGATTTAAAGAGCAATACAATAAGCAATCAACTGAAGTAGTAGCTGACTCAGGATATGGTAGTGAAGAAAACTACGAATATCTTGAAAATGAAAATATTGAACACTACGTAAAGTTTAACTATTTTCACAAAGAAAAGAAAAACACTTTCAAATCAGATCCTTCCATAGTTGAAAACCTGTACTACAATGAAGACGAAGATTATATTGTTTGTCCCATGGGGCAACACATGACACTTACTGCTGAGTATGAAAAATCAAATCCTCATGGTTACGTCAGCACAATAAAGAAGTACAAAGCTCAGAACTGTACAGAATGCCCAATGAGGGGCAGTTGCTTCAAGACAAAAGGGAATCGCATTATTGAAGTAAATCACAAACTTAGAAAACATAAGCAGAAAGCAAGAGAAAACCTAAATAGTGATAAAGGCCTCCGGCACAGAAGTAATAGACCAATAGAACCTGAAGCTGTTTTTGGTCAGATAAAATACAACAAAGGTTTTAATCGATTTAAGCTAAGAGGCCTCGATGGTGTTAATCTTGAATTTGGACTCATAGCTATTGCCTTGAACCTTAGTAAAATAGCAAGAAAGGAAGCTGAAAGGATAAAAAACATCATTTTATGGCTGAGAAATCACATAAAAACCACTTTCAGTTGGCCTAATCAGACAACTTTTAGTTTTACTTGATAAAATTGGTTAAAATAGAAAATATGAATCTTTAGAAAACAAAAAAAGGGTATCCATTTTTGGACACCCTCTTTTTTATGTCTCTTTTTATATTATATTAATATTCCCAAAGGTCGTGTTCCGTTTCAAACAGCCATTGTCTTTGTTTATCAGCTTCCAGTAAAGCATCCAATCCTAATGCGTAAGCTATTATTTTTCTGTTATTGTATACGTTTGATACTCCAATAATAAAGCTGCTAAATCTTCTTTGCATAAAGAAATCATCAAATGATATTCTTTGTGCATCATTATAGCGGTTAAATATTTCATGATTTGCCAGCAGGGGTCTGACTTCAGGATAATATATCCAGAATGTCTGTTGTCTTAAGATCAGATCTGTTGGCAGGCCCTGATCATCCAGTTTATTATATACTCTAATTGGACTCATTCCAACAATTCTTACTTTCATGACTGAATGGTTTTTATCAAAGAACCATTTTTCCTTTACCATTATTTGTTTTACTTCATCTGTTTTTCTTTCCTGTTCTACAAAAGATTGAATTATTTCTCCGTCAGCATCAATTGTAGGAATTGTATCTATTCCTGCCTCAAAAACTTCATCTATTTGATCCCTGGTCATAGGAATAGTAAATTCATTTAATGGATCGAGGGTTGAAAATGCACGTATGCCTTCATTATCGACACCATACAACAACAAATCAACCAAATTTAATCGATCTCCTATAGGTTGAGTAGGGTAATATAAGGACAAGTTTTGCTTCTGTTTAAGATCAATTATTCTATATACATCTTTTGCCCACATAACATCCGCTTCACGCACATATGTATAAGGAACAGGCGTTTTATTCGGGATATGTTCCCTTACATAAACTTCTGTTAAAATATCTTGAGCAGGCAGTTTCACTACTGATACTGCCATTAAAGATAATCCGATAAACAAAATAACAATTCGCTTCATTATATTTTTGTTTTAAAGATTAGTTTATTCTAAAATTTATTGTCTGCAAATTTCTTACAATTCCATCCGGCCCAACAGCTTTTATGTCTTGTATATATAATGGACTTCCTTTGGATAGTCCTCTTATAATATCTTTCTGTTTTTTTGTAAAACGGTTGTTGTTTGATTTTGACTCCCTGACAAATCCCTGCACGATAGTTAATACTTTAAATTCTGTTACTGTATATGTCAGTTCGAATTCAAAATTCTCCATTACTGTTGCAACGCCAAATTGAGCTAACAAAATGTTTCTGTTTATTGCACCTCCTTTTTGATTGTTCACCACTGCAAAAGGTGTAGGTACGGTTTTTACCCTGAATTCTTTTCTATCTACTTCACGTTTAACATTATCTATTTCAGCACTCACTATCACATAACAATTTCCAGGTCTTCTGGGTCTCACAATCCATGAGCCTCCTTTTCTTATTATTTTACCATTTGTAATATTAGCATATACTTTATCAGGGGGTATGCCTGCAACTGAGATATCAACAGGATTATCAACTGCAAGGTAAAATAAATTCATTCTAGTAGGAGAAACAACTACACTGCCTTGAGCTACCTGATAACTTTCAGTGAATGGTTTTCTGATAGGATTACCTCCGGGCCCCAGTATTTGTATGATACCTCCCCAATTTTTATTTCCAAGGCTAGCGTCTTTGATTTTTAAAAATCCTTTTCCATTTTCAACCGGAAGACTATCATATTTAACATTATCTAATTTTTGGTAATCTATGATATTTCCATTTTCGTCTTTTACTATTTTAAATGGATGATCTCCTGAAGCTATCCATACTTTAGGCGGTTGTGTAGTATCTCTTGCGGCTAAAAAAACCTGGGCCTGATATTCATTACCTTTTATAATGTAGTTTGAATTATGCACAACCACTGCTTCAATTTCATTAAATTTGACATCTCCTGCTTCTATTTGTGAGTAGAGGTATTTTATCATTTCTGATTCCGCATTTCTAATATCAATTTGCAGGCTTGACATTATTGCTATAAATCCAACTAGTGGTGAATGACCGAATTTATGTTCTTCCCATCTTAAATGTTGGGTTTTACGTCCTCTCCTGGATTCAGATACGTGGTCTTCTGTAATAAGACCATTGCTGACTGATTCTCTTAACTGCATGTTGTCTTCCTGAACCATATCTAATAATAATTTCCGGTATCCTTCAATCATCTTTTTTAGCATGTTGGCTTTACAATTTTCCCTGTATTCACTACCGATCATAATTCTTTTGGGGGTGTCATAATCTGTAACAGCCTTGATTAAAGATCTGTTAATTGTTTTATCTTCAATTGCTGCTTCATCTTTTGCTGCAATAACAACTTCAATTTTTAAATCCTGTATATGATTATAAAGTTTAGTTGCTTCCTCTTTTATTTTCAAAGCTTTATCTCTCCAGCTTGATACCTTTGTTTCACTTATTGCCAGCTGTTTATCAAATTCATTATATACATCTTCATTCTTATCCTGTATTGTCTGAACAGTTCTGTATAAACCCTCATCTATTATTGAAAAAGCATCCAGGACAGTGGTTGATACATTAAGTGCTAAAAGTGCAGTAAGCACTAAATACATCATACCAATCATTTTCTGTCTCGGGGTTTCCTTACCGTGGGCCATACTCTATAAAATATTTATATATGAAATTTTATTATAAACAATTACTTTTTAATCATTATATTCATTGCAGAGAGCATATTACCATAAATAGTATTTAAGGATGAGATATTGTCCTTCAATTTAGTGATTTCATCCTTGTACTTATTTGTTTCTTCAACTGAGTCTTTAAGTTTTTTTACCATATCTCCCAGTCCTGTATATACTTCCTGTGCGCCTTTCATTTGCTCATGGCTCCCCTTAATTTGCAGTTCGTAAACTGTATTTAGAGCTGATAAGTTTTTATTAAGAGATTCCAGATGTTTTTCATGGGTTTTACTACCATCAGAAATTGTTTGATGCTCGCCTTTTATTGTATCAGCAATCTGTTGATATGAATTGGCAACTTCCGAACCGGATTTTGATATCAGATCTGCTGATTGAAAATATGCACCTGCAAGATTATTTGCTGATTCCTTAATTGTTTCAGTGGTAGTGGAATAGGTTTCATTCAGAGAATTTACTGAGTTTGCGGCGTTCTGCAAATTATCCAGGAAAGCTTTGGTAGCAACTGAGGCGTTTGATATATCTGCAATATTTAAAACCGTCTGATTTAATTTATTCAAACCGTCTCCCAGATTTTTAAGAACCTGTTCATCTAAACTAACATCACCCAATAAAGTTTCAATTTTTTCGATAGGTCTTTCTCCGGTAGATAATGCACTTTCTTTAAAATGTTCAATTTCTTCTTCATCACCCATACCTGCAAGCTCAGGATACACTAAGGTCCAATCAAGTTCTTCATGCAATGGTTCAAATGCAGAGAAAAAGAATATTATCGCCTCTGTAATTAATCCGAAGGCTAAAAACACACCTGCAAACTTCCAATGCTGGATTTTAAATAAAGCGCCGATAATTACTACTGAAGCACCAATACCGTAAAGCTTGGACATAAAATTTTTCCAACCTGAACTTTCGACAATATCTGTAATACCTGCCATAAAAATTTAGCGTTTTAGATAGATTAATATTAATTAGTACCCATATATGATCTTACACATCTGAAACCTATATATGATTTCGCTGTATCTTGATACTCATAACTTCTGATTCCGCATTGTAAATAGTAACCGATATCTTTCCAGGAACCACCTCGGATAACCTTTCTTTTCAAAACCGGAGGATCATCTGGTTTTGAATTATAACGATAATCCGGATTTAAGTCATGTGAAAATGTGTACGCAGATTCATCATAAGCACTTGTAGTCCACTCTGAAGCATTGCCTGCCATATCATATAATCCATATTCATTTGGTTGATAAGTACCTACCGACAGAGTGATAACACCGCCATCATCAGCATAATTACCTCTTAAAGGTTTAAAGTTAGCCAGGAAACAACCTTCCTTATTACGGGTATAATAGCCTCCCCACGGATACATGGAATGATCTAAACCCCCTCTGCTGGCATATTCCCATTCCGATTCAATAGGTAATCGATAATTATGGACTCCGGGTTGCCCTGCCTGGCTTAGTGAAGAATTTAAAAGTTGAGTTCTCCAGATACAAAATGCAGCTGCCTGGTCCCATGTTATCCCGACAATAGGATAATTGTCGTATGATGGATGCCAAAAGTACATCGTCGTATAAGGTTCATTATAGGAATAAGTAAAGTCAGCTATCCAGCACAGTGTATCAGGATACACATTAATAACATCACGGATAACAAAAGATGAGCGGTCCCTGATTTCAATACTTTCACCATCATTGTTTAAAATGAATCCCTCATATTGTTTAGTTTCAAAATTATACCTGTTGGATTTTTTTGCTGCTTGCTTTAAGTCAATCCAAAAGTATTCGTACATTAATTTTCTAATATCAATTTCTTTTCTTCTGAAAAATCTTTCATTATCAGGCAAATACATATCACTGAGAATTTCATTGATTTCTTCATCGGTGAAATCAATCTTCATTTCCCAGTTTATTGAAGGAGGATCGATCGGATTATTAAATGCATCTTCAGTTATAACAAAGTCATCCAATTGTTCACCGAGCATTCTTCTCATAATGGAATCACGCACCCAAAAGATAAACTGCCTGTATTCGTTATTTGTTATTTCAGTTTCATCCATCCAGAAAGGATCAACAGTTACAGTTTTAGATAACATTGTTTGAGCAAATGATACATCCTGATCATTTGGGCCCATCGTAAACGATCCCTGGGGCACAAAAACCATCCCGAAAGGATCCGGCTCAAAATATTTTGTTCTGCCCGGTACTCCAGTTAATTCCCCGCTTTTGAAATTAGTGCAATTACTTACCAAAAGTAATGCTATTACTAAACTTAAATTAACTAATTTTTTCATAATCAAAGGTATTTATCTGAAATAACAATTATATATAATTACTAATTTTCCTTAAATTTAATTAATTTTTTATAAAAATCTAATACTCTTATATTTTTGTGGCGTTTTTTCAATTCCAATTTTGAAACAATAATTCACCGCTATCTCAAATGGCATTTTAATATGTTGCATAATTGCTGATGTATCAAAATCATATGCATATCCGATTTTCAGGCCATTAATAATTTCTATGCCTAACATACCAACAACTGCACTGCCTGGCCTATATGTAACGCCCATCCAGAACTTTTTATTGTATAGCATTGTAATATTTAGATCAAATTTATGTATTGCTCCATCAGATTGTATAAACATCGACGGCATTAATTCAAATGACGGATTAGCCAATTGTATATTATATCCGGAGGTTATATAATAATGTCGTTTGAGTTTAACATCTACTTCTTTATCACCAGCTTCAATGTATTTAAAGTTTCCTTCATTCAGATGTGATGAAGAAACTCCGACATATAATTCGTCTGTTTTATAAAAAAGGCCAAAACCAAAATCCATTGCAAAAATTGGATCTTCACTTTCCGGAATTGCAGGATCATTTGCAGCACCAGTATGGAAACCTGTGCCTGTTGGTATTTGCCATGTAGGCTCTAAGGTTCTGTTTTGAATGTTTAGTGTAACACCGATTCCCAGTTTGCCATTTCCAACACTTGCCCTGTAAGCATAAGAAGGTTTCAGAGAAATATCCTTAAAAAAACCAATTTCATCATATGTGATTGAAAGTCCAAAACCATGGTCTTTACTAAAAAGCTTGAAAGGAAAATCTATGCCACCGATAAAGCTATATGGTGCACCGTCAATACCGGTCCATTGCTGACGCAATATCCCACTTGCACATACAACATCATTACTGCCTGCAGAACCAGGATTTATGGATAGATGACTAAACATATATTGACTAACCTGCTGATCTTGCTGAGCTTCTGCTAAAAATGGGATAATTAAAAATAGCAGTAATAAAAAAAGCTTATGCATATTAATTACCTTCCTAATTTTTTAAACTTGTTTCCGGCGAAACTATAAGTTATTCCCCTCTTTACCTTATATAAAAAGTAAAATAAGTAAAAATATTGTATTCACGCAAATTAAAATTAACAGTTATCTGTTAATAAATCTACAAAATAATAGTTTTTTTCCTACTTAATTAGCGTAATAAAATTACTTTTTTGAGAATTTCTTATAAAAGAGCAGCCTTCAGGGGCGACTTCTTATTTCAGGAATATTCTTTGTATTACTAGTTTATTCTCTGATAAGTTTTCCACCACAAGTCAGGAATTTCATGATTACATGCTTGTTGATAATCTTCATGAGAACATGCTATTATTACTGAATCGGACGAATTAATCTGTGGGATTTCCATCCACCAGCGACTGGTAACAAGGCTTTTGTAAAAGGTTATTTCATATTCCATATCTTTATGACTTACCATGAACACTTTAAAATTGTGTTTATCAGATAGGGGATCTTCAATTTTACGAACAGAATACCCTTCTATAAAATACCATATTATTTGAGCAGCAAGACTTGAAGTTTGGTTATTATTTTCGTACACTGGATTAACATTATAAATTCCAAAAAAAGATATTGAATCACCTAATCCTGAATATTTGGCAATTTGGCAGGCTTCATTTGCCAGTAAGCCATTTGGTGATGTATATTGACTGGCAGGAGCGTCTGATTGCTTAATTGCACCAATATCGAAACTTAAAATGTCGGCATCTCTAAGTACAGGCTCGACAATTGATATATCTGAACGGATAGGTCCAAGCCTTATTGAATTATGATTAAGACTTTCTAATAGTTCTATAATTTTCCGGTCATTTAGATGCTGTTGATGGGCAATGTTTATATACTTAAATAAACTTTTATTGTTTGGTATAATTTTCGATAAATATGATTTTGAATCAAATTTGGTATCGTTAAAATCAATAACAGAATCTACTGTCACGAGACTAATATTAGGTTTATTATTCTCGAATGCTAAGTAGTTTGCATAGGTCAGGTCTTGTGTTCCCCCAATAATTACCGATACAACCTGGTTATTTAAGAGTTCGTGCAATACATCACGCAATCCGAAATAAGTATCATTAAATGTATTACCCTCCTTAAAATTACCAAGATCAATAATTTTTAATTTATCATTTATCTTATATAGCTGGTAAAGTCTTGCCCTGATTTGATCCGGAGCAAGTGAAACTCCTTTATCCAAAGAATTTCTGTCTTCAGGTACACCAAGGATAGCTATATCATAGTTACTTATTTCATCAATCGGGCTGCTTGGAGTATTTATTCTGATGTTACGGCCAAAAATTGAATCACTCAGGATTTCAACATTTTCCGGTTTATCAAGTTCAACTGGATTAAAGTAATTATTAAGATTCATGAATATAAATAACTTATTACTTTGATTTCTTTTTAGTTTTGGAAGATTCTTCAATAATCTTCAGACAATCTTCATAATTTAATGATCCCGGATCAACCGTTTTTGGAATTCTGAAATTTTCATTTTTGAATTTTAAATATGGGCCCCATCTTCCATTAAGAATCATAAGTTCTGATTCTTCTTTAAATGCTTTGATTATTTTATTCTTATCTTTTTCACGTTTTTCAACAATAATTTCTATTGCCCTTTCCATATTGATTGTATAAGGATCATCCTCTCCTTTCTTTAGGGAATAAAACTTTGAGTCATGTTTAATATATGGGCCGAATTTACCAATGCTAACAATCATCTCTAAATCCTCATACTGTCCTACATTTCTCGGAAGCCTAAATAATTGCAGTGCTTCTTCCAGTGTTATTGATTCTATGTTTTGACCTTTTCTAAGACTGGCATATTTTGGTTTCTCATCACTTTCTTTAACTTTATTCTCACCTATTTGTGCAAATGCCCCATATTTTCCCATTTTGATTATAACAGGTTTGCCTGTTTCAGGATCCTCTCCCACATACCTGTCTCCTTTGTTCAGTTCTGATTTAGCCAGAGTATTTTCAACCTTTGGATGAAAGCGTTTATAAAATCTATCTATCATGAATGTCCAGTTGTTTTTGCCTGAGGCTATTAGATCAAATTCCTCTTCTATTTTAGCGGTAAAGTTATAATCCAGGATATCCTTAAAATACTGAACAAGAAAGTCATTTACTACCATTCCGATATTATCAGGGAAAAGTTTTGACTTTTCAGTTCCAAAAACTTCCTTTTTCATTCCGTCAGAAATATTATTACCAATTAATGTTAATAATGAATATTTTCTTTCAGTACCTGGTTTGTCCTGCTTCAGAACATATCCCCTGTTTTGAATAGTAGAAATTGTTGGTGCATATGTTGAGGGCCTTCCTATACCGAGTTCCTCAAGTCTTCTTACTAAGCTAGCTTCAGTATATCGTGGGAGATGATGTGTGAATTTTTCTGTAGCATCAATATTTACCGGTTCTAAAGTATCATTTAGATTAAGCGGAGGTAACAGCCCTTTTGAGCTCTCTTCCTGATCTTCATCGGATGATTCAATATATACTTTTAAAAAGCCGTTGAATTTTAATACTTCACCGGTGGCTACAAATTTTTCATCTGCATTTGAAATATCTATTGCAACTGTTGTCCTTTCGATTAATGCATCACTCATTTGAGATGCAATGGTTCTTTTCCATATTAAATTGTATAATTTATTTTCAGCATTATTTCCTGTAATAGTTTGTTTGTTCAGGTATGCCGGACGAATAGCTTCATGAGCCTCCTGTGCGCTTTTTGATTTGGTTTTATAATTTCTTATTTGAATATACTTATCTCCATATTCTTTTGATATTATCTCCTTTGCAGCATTTAAAGCAGTACCGGACAAATTAACCGAATCAGTACGCATATAAGTTATATTCCCTGCTTCGTAAAGTTGCTGGGCAATTTTCATTGTTTGCGATACTGAAAATCCCAGTTTTCTGCTTGCCTCCTGCTGTAATGTTGATGTTGTAAAAGGAGGTGATGGTGTTTTTTTTGAGGGTTTCTTTGTAATATCTGTTATAGTGAATGTTGAATTTTTACATTTTTCGAGAAATTCCAATGCTTTTTCTTTGCTGGCAATTTTATCCTGCAATTCAGCTTTAAGCTCATATATATTATCGCTTTTATCTTTAACGGTGAAATTTCCTGAAATTTTGTAATACGAAATATATTTGAAATTAATAATTTCCCGTTCTCTTTCAACAATTAACCTAACTGCTACTGACTGGACTCTTCCCGCAGATAAGGAGGGTTTGATTTTTTTCCAGAGAATGGGAGATAATTCGAATCCAACTAAACGATCCAGTATTCTGCGAGCTTGCTGGGCATCAACCAGGTTATTATCAATACCCCTGTAATTTTTAATGGCATTTTTTATTGCATCTTTAGTTATTTCATGAAAAACAATACGCTTAGTATTTTCTTCCTTAAGATTAAGTACTTCGTATAAATGCCAGGCGATTGCCTCTCCCTCTCTGTCTTCATCCGATGCTAACCAGACTGTTTTTGCCTCTTTAACTGATTTTTTTAATTCCGATACAATTTTCTTTTTATCTTCAGGGACAATATATTTTGGTTGATAATTGTTATTAATATCAATACCAAAATCTTTTTTTGATAAATCACGAATATGGCCCATACTTGACTTTACCTGAAAATCTTTGCCAAGGAATTTTTCTATTGTTCTAGCTTTGGCAGGCGATTCAACTATTACTAAATTATTTATCATCTATATAAAAATAATTAGAAACTTCAAAAGTAAAATAAATACAATATTAAGTTCAAAATTTTAATATAAATAATTATTATTTTTACGATAAACGGATTGATTTAATTATGAATAAAATAAAGATTAAAAAAGAAAGCTTCAATAAAATTTTCTGGGTTATTTATGCATTACCGTTTTTATTAATGATAATTATTTTCGTTTTTGTTGCAAAAGGGAAACTTGGATATATGCCCGACTTCGAAGAATTGGAAAATCCCAGTATTAATTTAGCTACACAGGTTATTGGTGAGGATGGGCTATTGTTAGGATCGTTCTATTATAAGAATCAAAACCGAACATTTGTTGAGTATGATGATTTTCCACAACATTTAATAAATGCCTTACTTGCTACTGAAGATATAAGGTTTTACAGACATTCAGGAATTGATGCAAGGGGATTGGCCAGGGTTCTCTTCAGGACTATATTGGGCGGCCATAGAAGAAGCGGAGGGGGCAGTACAATTACTCAGCAATTGGCGAAAAACCTTTTCCCGCGTGATACTCTGGGGTCTGTATCCGGTATTAAAAAGTCAGTAGCGCTTGTAATCACAAAATTAAGGGAATGGGTAACTGCTGTTAAGCTTGAAAGGTCATATACAAAGCAGGAAATTATTACTATGTACTTTAATCAGGTTGATTTTTTGCATAGAGCCGTAGGTATACAATCTGCAGCAAAAGTATATTTTAATACAAGTCCTGATTCACTTAAGATCGAAGAAGCAGCAACGCTTGTAGGCATGGCAAAAAATCCTGTTATATATAATCCGTTAAGGGATAAATACAAAGAAAGAGCATTAAGCAGGAGAAATATTGTTCTTTCACAGATGCATAAATACGGATATCTGGCTAAGCATGAATATGATTCATTGAAAATGCTTCCAATAGTAACAAATTTTCAAAAGATTTCACATAATATGGGATTGGCAACCTATTTTAGAGAATTCATACGAAGGACATTTACAGCTAAGAAACCGGTCAGGAAAGAATACTATTTATATAGCAGGTTTCAGGAGGATTCGGCCAAGTGGGAAAAGGATCCTCTATTTGGATGGTGCAATAAAAATAAAAAGCCTGATAATATACCTTATGATTTATATACCGACGGATTAAAAATTTATACAACGATTAATTCCAAAATGCAGCTATATGCTGAAGAAGCTGTTAAGGATTATTTGGGAGGGTATTTGCAGGTTCAATTCTTTAAAGAGAAGAAGGGGAGGAAAGATGCTCCGTTCTCTGAAGATCTTATTCCTGAGCAAATTAATGATATTCTCTGGCGGGCAATAGCTAATTCCGATAGAGGCAAAAAGCTAAGGGCACAGGGTATTTCAAGAGATTCAATTTACAGGGTCTTTAATATACCCGCAGAAATGGCAGTCTTTAGCTGGAAAGGTGATATTGATACAGTAATGACACCTCTTGATTCAATACTTTACTATAAACATTTTCTTCAAACAGGATTACTGTCAATGGATCCTGTTACCGGTTATGTTAAGGCTTATATCGGGGGACTGGATTTCAGTTATTTTCAATATGATCATGTTACACAGGCGAAAAGACAAGCCGGATCAACATTCAAGACTTTTTTATATATTTTGGCAATGCAGGAAGGTTTTTCACCGTGCGAGAAAGTTATGAATTCAACCCAGGTCTTTTATGATAAGATCCATGATACAGTATGGATTCCCCAAAGTCATAGCAAGCCTAAGGATCTAAACCAGATGAAAACTCTAAAATGGGGGCTGGCACTATCGGAGAATAATATCTCTGCCTGGCTGGTAAAAAGATTTAAACCTCAGCCAATTGCAAATATTGCATATAAAATGGGAATAAAAAGCTATATTGATCCTGTACCTCCTATGATCTATGGAACTTCTGATATGGCAGTTGAGGAAATGGTAGCAGCATATGCTACTTTTGCCAATAAAGGAATTCATTCTACGCCTTTGTATGTAAAGAGAATTGAAGATAAAAATGGTAATCTCCTGGCAACGTTTCAACCGGAATTAACTGAATCAATAAGCGAGAAGACGGCATTTCTGATGCTTAATTTGATGGAGGGGGTAATAAATTTTGGGACAGGTGCAAGATTGAGATACAGGTATAATTTCACATCTCAGATTGCAGGCAAAACCGGTACTACTCAGAATCATTCTGACGGGTGGTTTATTGGAATTGTTCCCAGACTTATAACGGGAATATGGGTTGGAGCTGAAGACAGATCTGTTCACTTCGATGAACTGTATATGGGCTCGGGTACAAATATGGCATTGCCTGTATGGGCCCTTTACATGCAGAAAGTATATGCTGACTCAACTCTTGGAATAACAGAGGAAGAAGTTTTTGAAGAACCTGTGGATTTTGATATTGTTTTGGATTGTAATAAATATGAGTTTGAAGATTATGAAATGTTTGATTTTAATGAAAGTGAATTTTATTAATATTTACTTAAATAAGTATTTTATAGCATCTTCAACCTTTTTTACATTTGCAATTTCTATTTTACTTTTTATTGACTTCCTGTTATGGTTTGAAATAAGAATTTTCTGGAATCCTTGTTTCTCTGCTTCTTTTATTCTTTGTTCTATCCGGTTTACCGGCCTGATTTCTCCTGATAATCCAACTTCTCCGGAAAAGCAGATTTTTTTATTAATTGCCTTATCAAAACTTGAGGATAATATTGCACATATTACGGAAAGATCTATTGCCGGATCAGTTACTTTAATACCTCCTGCAATATTTAAAAAAACATCTTTAGCAGCAAGCCTGAATCCTGCTTTTTTTTCTAATACTGCCAATAGCATATTTAATCTTCTAATGTCAAATCCTGTTGTACTGCGTTGAGGTGTCCCATAAACAGCTGAGCTTACCAGTGCCTGAACTTCTATTAAAAAGGGCCGTATTCCATCTATTGTAGATGCAATGGCAACACCACTAATATCTTCTGTATTTTCTGAAATTAATATTTGAGATGGATTACTTATTTCTTTCAATCCGGAGTTTTCCATTTCAAAAATACCTAACTCTGATGTAGCGCCAAATCGATTTTTTACTACCCGCAATATTCTGTAAACATAATTGTGATCTCCTTCAAATAATAATACTGTATCAACAATATGCTCCAGAACCTTGGGCCCTGCCAGACTGCCATCTTTTGTTATATGCCCGATTAAAATAATGGGAATAGA
>Ga0114922_10003399_pt1 | contig 14842 bp, 12 predicted proteins | sample AartaG_FD_100975 | JGI IMG/M metagenome (GOLD analysis project Ga0114922, IMG submission 100975) | Deep subsurface microbial communities from Aarhus Bay to uncover new lineages of life (NeLLi) - Aarhus_00045 metaG | ecosystem: Environmental > Aquatic > Marine > Oceanic > Sediment | place...
AATCACGCCGACAACCATATCAGGCCTGCTTTCTTTAATGTGTTTTAGATGGCCAAGGTGCGATAGAACCCGTTGCTCCGCGTGTTTGCGGACCGAGCAGGTGTTTATCAAAACAACATCAGCTTCTTTGACGCTGTCTGTCACCCCGAACCCTCCCTCACCAAGCGCAGCGGTTACCAGCGCTGTATCCAGCTTGTTCATCTGGCACCCGAAGCTTTTGATATGGATATGCTTGTTTTTCATATTACTTGGCATAACCCATTTGCTGTGCTAAAGCTATGACATTCTTTGGGTATAAGAGTAGCAAAAAACCCGGATTAGTCAAATCGCTGGAGTTCGTAAGGTGAGGTATATCTTAACTGCAACGCAGCTTAGACCACTTAAATGCGCATATTTTCCTCTGCCGCAGGATACTGTTATCCTGCCTGGCTACGGAGGTGGGCTTATCCTGGCGGTGGATTTGTCGGCTGAAGACCGGGAGCTTTGGCTCTCTTGGGTCTGGGGACTTCCTTAATCTCTATTTCTTTTTCATATTTTTTCTTGGTGTCTATTGCTGCCTTCGGGCATTGGCCGTTCCAGCAATATAGACAGAGCTTCTCTTTGGGCAGGCCGATGGCCTTGACCATATCATCCACGCTCTGATATCTGAGCGTTGTGACCTCTAAATCCTTGGCAATCCATTCCACCATCTTCTTGTATTTTTCGCAACCGGCGTCTATATATTCTGAAACGTCTTCGATGTCGCGGCCTTCCAGACCGCGAATAGCCCTGCGTGCAGCAAGCTCATGGATGGAGCGTGTGGAAAGATTGAACCTGCACGGGAACATCAGAGGCGGACAGGCAGGCCTTATATGTATCTCTTTAGCCCCGCAGTCCCAAAGCTTTTTTATAGTGAAGTTCTTAAGCTGAGTCCCCCTTACGATAGAATCCTCACACATAACGATGCTGTTCCCTTCGATTACCTCTTTAATGGGGATAAGTTTCATCTTTGCTACCAGGTCACGTGTTTCCTGAGAAGGGGGTGTATAACTTCTGCCATATCCCGGAGTGTACTTGACAAGTGGACGTCTGAATGGTTTGCCTGATTCCATCGCATATCCTAACCCATGAGCTATACCAGAGTCAGGAATTCCTGAGACCACATCAACATCGATGTCTTTGTCACGTCTTGCAAGATGTCGGCCGCATCTTTCCCTAACTATCTCTACGTTTATTCCTTCATAGCTTGATGTAGGAAACCCGGTATATATCCACAGGAATGCGCAAATCTGGTTTACATCTCCACCTGGTCTTCTTTGTGCTATGCCATCTTCGTTTATTAGAATTATCTCTCCCGGTTCGATGTATTTTGTTGTATCGAACCCATTATTTGTAAAAGCGCTCGTCTCAGTAGTCACGGCCCACCCATCATCTCTCCTGCCAATGACAAGTGGTGTATATCCAAATCTGTCTCTTGCTGAATATATTCCGTCTTTGTTAAGCAGTAATAGTGAGCAGGAGCCCTCAATCGCATTAAACATCTTTTCTATGCCATCTATCAGATTTCTACCCTGGCTGATTAGCTTTGCTACCAACTCTGTGGTGTTGACCGCTCCTTTGCTTACTTCGCTGAAAGATATTCCTTCTTTTAACAGTTTTGCTGTTAATTCTCTGGTATTTTCAATTATTCCATTTGTAACTATACAAAATGGTCCGAATTTTGAGTTCAAGTAAATTGGCTGTTCCTCAAGGGCACTAATGACCCCGATGCCCTTATTACCATCCATATGCTTATAATCGTCGTAGAATTTTGACTTGAACTGGCTCTGGCTGACGTTATGTATCTGGCGGGTAAAATCTTCTCCAAGTACGGCCATGCCTCCATATTCTGTTCCGAGGTGTGAATGATAATCTGTGCCGTAGAACAGGGTTTCGGCACAATCTCCCTTTGAGACAACCCCAAAAATACCGCTCATCTCGTATCTCCTTTGTAATATATGGTTTCTTGAAGAAATTTAATTCTACATTATTTTTGAAAAATGTAAAGCTAATAATAGCTAATAGTAGTTATTAACAATGATAAAACTTTTGTCCCAGTATTTCTGAATAACTTGGTTAAAAAACCTGTATTGAATATGGTATGGTGATAGCCAAGGCTTTAATAAAACAGGAGTTATTGTAAGGAAAGGGCGTGGTTAATCTTCTTTTGCGGTATCAGTGGGTAAGGCTCTATTTAGTTTTCTCTGGAGGTCTTTTAGGCGGTTTACTTCATCGAAGCCCAGCAGAATGATTGGAAAGGCGGTTTTATTGTGCATTAACGGCTCATCCATATCCACCCATTTTTGGCAAAGCTCACCATCGGGTGTCCCGGGTATCGGTGAAAAGTCGGCGAGCATGCCTCTTATGCCCAAGCTATTGACAAAATGCATCGAGGCTTCGAGTTGCTGAACATCTGTTAGAGGATGGCCGAGAATTTGATATGCCGTGATGTTTGCCGGCTCTACCCCGGCTATTCTCAGGTGCTTAACCGCTTGCGACAGTTCAGGGGCGGAGACTTTTGAGCCGGTCTGCTTTTGCCATTGTAAAGAAGCGCTCTCAAATCCAAGGTAAAAGGTTTTAAAACCAGCCTTGACCATCATCTCAGCTACCCCTGGTGTGATGAAACGTATATTAAGGCCGTTTGGGCTGTGAAAGTGCACCTTTATCTTTCGTCTTAACACCTCTTCCAAAAACGGTATTAAGACTTTTTTGGCATCAAACAGCAGAGCATCATCATAGAAAGCGATATTATCAACGCCGCGCTTTACTAACAGCTCCAACTCAGCTAAGGACCTTTCAAAAGGTCTGGCTCTGAATGTGCCGAAGAATTTTGGTACAGAGCAGTAAGTACAATTAAAAGGACAGCCGTCACTGAGTCTAAGGACACTGGTATCCAGTTTTTCATAGGCCTGCCACAATGCCGGCTGTTTCAAATCAGGCCTGATGCCCGAATATGCCCACAGCGGCTCAAGATTATTACTCTGAACTAAAAAGTCTGCTCCCAGTTTTTGAGCATGATTGTGGCAGAGCGTCACATAGTTACCGCCCAAAACAATTTTCGTTTCTGGCCGGGCCCTTCGAACATCTTTTATGACCTCCTGGATGCCTTGATACCAGTATGTCATTGTCGTTTGAATGAAAGCAAAGTCAAATGGCCCCTGTTCTTTCAAAAAATCATCGAACATATTCCGAGGCAGCCCGAATCGCCGGAAGTATCGTGGAATTTGCTCCAGGCAGGCAGGAGGAGCTCCAATTCGTTCGCAGTAAAATCGGCCTCGTCCCCACTGGTCGGACTCAAGCTCCTTCTGTTTTGCTGCGAAAGGACGTGAACGGTTCAGGTAATCGAAGAGCTTAAAATCGGCTTTGCCGCGAAGAAAGCCGGCAACACTTAGCAAACCATAAGGCTTGAGCCAAAAATCATAAGCGGTGAAATCATAAATCGGCGGATTTACCAAGAGAATTTTCGACATCATATTTTTGTATATTACACCGGAGGAATAAAATGTCTAAAAAAACTTTGACGCTGTGTAGATAAAAGTGGAAACTAATGTTCAAAACAGCGGGTGGCTATTTCTTGACATTTTGCTTTAAGGTGTAAATAAGGGAGCTTTTAAGGTGGCTTTGCTGAAGAAACAGCTCGGTTTGGTTGATGTCTTTGCCGTAGCTACTGGTGCGATGATAAGTTCAGGTTTGTTTGTTTTGCCTGGCATTGCTTTTTCAAAAGCCGGCCCTGCTATATATTATCATACTTTCTTGCTTCAGTTCTGATATTGCCAAGTGTCCTCAGCAAAGCGGAACTGTCTACTGCAATGCCACGTGCAGGAGGGACCTATTTTTTTGTCGAGCGGAGTTTAGGCTCAATTTGGGGCCTCTTTGTCGGATTGGCAGGCTGGTTTTCACTGGCATTGAAAAGTGCTTTTGCCGTTGTTGGAATAGCAGCCCTTATCAAGGTCGCAGTTCAAATGGTTGCTCCCGCACAGCTCGGGCCGTGGCATCTAAAAGCGGTGGCCGTCGTTTGCTGCCTTGGTTTCACTGTCCTTAATATAGTAAGTGTCAAAAAAACAAGCAGATTTCAGGTTCTGCTTGTAGGGGTATTACTGGCAATACTTAGTTTGTTTGTGCTTTTCGGCGCCAAGACAGTTGAGGCTGCAAGATTCAGCGGTTTTCTTGAAAAGGGCTGGCCTGCTGTGCTCGCAACTGCAGGCTTGGTCTTTATAAGTTTTGGTGGCTTAACTAAGGTCGCCAGCATTGCAGAAGAGGTCAAAGAACCTGGCAGAAATCTGCCGTTTGGTATGCTCCTGGCCTGGTTTGTCGTAACGCTGTTTTACATCGGCGTAATTATAATTACAGTAGGCATCGTCGATGGCACCGAATTAGTTGGCAGCCTTATGCCTGTATCGCTGGCGGCGAGTAAATTTATGGGCCTGTCGGGTTTTGCGGTTCTCGGTTTGGCTGCAATAGCTGCCTTTGTAACCACCGCCAATGGCGGTATACTCGCCGCCTCACGCTCTCCTATGGCTATGAGCAGAGACCGGCTGCTGCCGCCTCTTCTGGCACATATAAATGAGCGTTTCAAAACGCCTCACATCAGCATACTGCTCACAGGTGGATTTATGATTGCGGCAATCGTTTTCCTTGATATCGAATTGCTGGTTAAAACGGCCTCGACCTTAATGATAATACTTTTCATTCTTGTCAACGCCAGCGTGATTATAATGCGCGAGAGCAAGATACAAAGCTACAGGCCGAAGTTTCAATCACCGTTATACCCATATATACATATCTTTGCCATCATTGCCTATAGCGTCCTTATAGTCGATATGGGGAAAGTGCCGCTCCTGATTTCCGCAGGCTTTATCGGTTTAAGTGCAGCCTGGTTTTGGCTCTATGTTTCCAGGCGGGTCAGCAGGGCCTCGGCAGTAATGCACGTCGTCGAACGCGTTACCGACAGAGAGCTAAAAACCGTTACCCTCGAAAATGAGCTTCGCGATATCTTGATAGAACGCGATGAAATAATCGAGGATAGATTCGACAAACTTATAAGAGAATGTGAAATCCTGGATATACAGGGCCGCATAAAAGCAGAAGATGTCTTTCGCCAGGTCTCTCAAATACTCGAAAAAAGGCTCAACGTAAATGAGTATGTACTTTTTGAGAAGTTTATCCATCGCGAGGCTGAGGGCGGGACGGTAATCCAGCCCGGCCTGGCCATACCTCACATAGTGGTGGAAGGTGAGGAAAAATTCGACATTTTACTTGTCCGAGCCGTCGACGGCATTGATTTTCCACATGCTCCGGACCCTGTCAGGATAATGTTTGCTCTGGCAGGCAGCAAAGACGAGCGTAATTATCATCTGCGTGCTCTGATGGCAATAGCTCAGATTGCACAGGAAAAGGATTTCGAGAAGCGTTGGCTCACCGCCAGGGACACTCCTGCCATCAGAAACCTAATCCTCCTGTCGGCAAGAAAAAGAGATACAAACGTGTAATACTTGTTCTCTAACCATATTTTGTTTGTGGCCGTTTTGAATTACATGTCCTCACACAGCAAGGGAGTGAAAATGGTTAGAACTGGGCCTGGGATTTCTCTTTTTCTTCTTTTGGTTGATGTTTCCATCGGCGGTGCAGCCACCAGTATTGGCTCGGGTCCTCCCGCACGAATTTCTCTATTGCTTTTGTGTACTCTGCTGTAATCCATTTGAGTGGGTCGTCCTTGTCAGCCCATTCTTCGGGGAGGATAACCCGGGGCACCCCCATTTCAAAGTAAAAACGATTGTCAACTCTCCTGCTATAAGCCACTCCTATCGGTATATTATTTGTGATAGCAAGCAGGCCAATACTTTTGTAGGTACTGGCCTTTCTGCCGAAGAAATCGACAAATATTCCCTTCCTGCCGGCGTCCTGGTCAACGATAAAGCACAATGTCGAGCCGGTCGATGCGATATGCCCCATAAGTTCTGCTGCACCTTTCTTATCGATTATATTTTGTCCAGCCCGCCGACGAACGTTGTAGAGGTATTTACTGATGAATTTGTTATCTAAAGGCCGGGCGATGCTGTAGACGTTAAAGCCGAACAGCCCCAGCATATAGCCCATTATTTCGAAATTGCTATAATGGGCTGCGACCATAATCATCCCCTTGCCCTCCTTCATGAGCCATTTGGCCCTTTCACCGGTTGTGAACCATGAGTAATCCCGCCAGTTGTATCTTTTCACTAATCTTGGAGTAAAGAGCATATCAACCGGCAGCATTGCGATATGCTCGAAGCTTCGCCGGCCTGTCTCCCAGACCCATTGTTCACTCTTTTCAGGGTAGCTGGCGTGGAGATTGTCCAAAGCCCTCTTTCTGCCGCGGTGGTAGTATTTCCATAACAGCCTGCCGAGAAAACAGGCAAAGTTCAGAATGGTCTCGACATCGAACAGATAAAGAAACAGCACTAAAACCCGCAGCCCAAGATAGTAAAGCCAGTCTATAAAGGGACTGTGTTTTTTCTTTATTTTCTTTGGCTGGGCCGATTCTGCCATAGGCCGTGATTTTAGAGGCAAAATCGCTAATGTCAAGTACAAGTAGCTCGTACCCTGAGTTGCCTTGTGCGTATCAAGGATTATCGACGATTATCGACAGACTGAAAAAGCGGGCAGGTGGGAGATTATGGTTGATTATGCAGCCGGTTACGGGTATTCTTGCACACCGAGTGCTTGCAGCAGCAAGGGGGGACGTCTGGTTAATTTTAGGCTGATGCACAAATGATAGAAAGGTAAGATGGCCGGTAAAATGGAGAAATTGTACGCTGAACGGCTGAAGCGCTACGTTACCGCAATGCGGAACGACAAACCCGACAGGATTCCGATTCGCCCATTTGTTGCCGAGTTCACAGCCAAGTACGCCGGCTACACCTGCCAGGAAGTAACGCACGATTACGAGAAGGCCTTTGCCGCCGTCCGCAAATGCGCTGCCGATTTCGACTGGGATGCTGTGGTCGGCAATATGGTTTACGTATGGACAGGATTGACTGAAGCTATTGGCCTAAAATACTATGGCGTTCCCGGTATTGACATTTCGCCCGACACCGGTTTTCAATATCGTGAGCCGCCTGAAGAGCAAGCGTTTATGAAGCCGGATGAATACGACCAGCTCATCGAGGACCCAACCGGCTTTTTGTTCAATGTCTGGCTTCCCCGTGTCTCATCGGATGTTAGTCAGATGGGTCAGCCGACGTCATATCGCAGCAACTTATCCTTCCTGAAGGGTGGGATGGCGATGCTCTCGTACTTTAACGCATTTGGCAGGCAGAACGAGTTGTTACAGTCCGAGTCCGGAACCGTCTCAGCCATCTCAGGGATTCTCAAGGCACCTTTCGATATCCTCGCCGATAAGCTGCGAGGCTATCTCGGCCTGGTGACGGATTTGTTCGACCGACCGGACAAGGTCCTCGCCGCCTGCGAAGCCTTGATGCCGCACCTTACACACGTGGCTTTATCCGGTGCGGACCCGGATAAAAACGTCCCCATCGGATTCTGGATGCATCGCGGGTGTGTGCCCTTCGTATCGCAGGAGCATTTCGATAAGTTCTATTGGCCGACACTTAAGCCCATCATCGAGGAAATCTGGGCCAATGGTCATCAGGTACTGTTCTATGCTGAGGGTGACTGGAATGCTCATCTGAACTCCTTCGCTGAGCTGCGAGATGGGAGTATTGTTTTTCATGTGGATAAGGCCGACATCTTTGAGGCTCACAAGGGGATTGGGCACAAGTTCTGCATCAGCGGCGGCATCCCCAATGTTCTATTGAGCTATGGCACGCCGGATGAAGTGCGGGACTATTGTAAGAAGGTAATCGATGGTGTGGCCGGTGACGGCGGCTACATTATGGACGCCAGCGCTATTATCCAGAACGATGCAAAGGTCGAAAACATCAAGGCTATGACTGAATTCACTCGCGAGTACGGAGTATATTGACTTGATTATTCATTATTACTGGAGTTGTCCAAATGGATGAAAAACAAAAGTCAAAGCTCAAACCGGGCGTTTGCATCCCCTGGGAGGAAAAGCTCAAGGAGATACCAAAGATTTCGGGAGACGAGCAGCTTATCCAAAAAGTTTGGGAAGACATCGACGCACTCGCCTATATGTATATCTGGCAGTGCCTGCTCTCGTTCTAAGCGCAGCCCTAAGCGCAAGACGATGTTTTTGAGGTCCTCTGCGAAAGTTTCGGCGGCGCCGAGAAGTTGACACCATAGAATATTCGGTCTATAATGCTGCTTACGTTTTTTGAAAGGGTTTATTATGGATTTTGAGCAGGATAATAATCAATTACAGCCGGTCTCCGGCACTGCTGGGAGCTCACCGGCAGATAAGCCGAGAAAACGAACCGGCTGGAGGATTTTCTGGGGTATTGTTTTAGCCCTGTCGGTTCTGGCAAATATCGTGTTGTTTATGATGCTAATTGGCGTAGTTGCAACCTTTGCTGCGGGGCGGAAGGAAGCTTTTGGCGAAGAAGTCATACGAGAAGGACCAAGGACAACTAAGATTGCAGTTATTACGATACAGGGTATAATAGATAACGAGCAGGCCGAAGACGTTCACAGGCAGATAAAGTCGGCTCGGGAAGATAAGCGCGTAAAGGGATTGATTCTTCGCGTAAACTCACCCGGAGGGATGATTTCAGGCAGTGACCAAATCTGCCATGAGATAAAGACCTACCGCGAAAAGGAGGAAAAACCAGTTGTTGCGTTTATGCAGAGTGTTGCTGCTTCGGGCGGCTATTATGTGTCGGTTCCGTGTGACAAAATTGTAGCTGAGCCGACTGCAATCACCGGCTCGGTCGGCGTGATAGCAGGGCATTTTGTCTTGCAGGAATTGTTCGAGGAAAAGCTTGGCATTCAGCCGGCCATTGTCAAATCGGGAGAGAAAAAGGATTGGCCCAGTCTATTCAGACCCTTTACGGAAGAACAACGACAATATATTCAAGACAAGCTTATCACTCCGGCTTATGAGAGATTTGTGCAAGTTGTTGCCGATGGAAGAGATGCGCTTACCTTAGTTGATGTCAAGCGTTTAGCTGACGGCAGTATTTATGGCGCCCAGGAAGCACTTGACGAAAAGCTAATAGATAAGATTGGCTATCTCGATGAAGCAATAGAGGAGGTTAAATCGTTGGCGGGGATTGAGAAAGCCCGGGTCATAGAATATCGCAAACCTTTTTCTTTTGCTGACTTTTTAGGTTCCTACAGCAAAGGCTTCCTGAAAATCGACAAGACTACACTATACGAACTTACCACACCGCAGGTATTGTATCTTTGGAATTTATATTAGCAGGGCAGCAGCAGAGTATGTGAAATTGTTATTGATGTTAAATAGACTTTACCTCGTAAACAACGAAGTGGTGCAGGCTTTAAATGGCAAATCCTTTCTAATAAAAAACAAAATGGATGGGAGAAAATTATGGCCTGGGTAATAATTATCATTGCAGTTCTTATATGTGCTTTTCTATTGGTTGCCCGTGTATATACTACTAAAAGCGAAAGAACCAAAGGAATGTCAAACGAAGTGGTACAAGAGCATGCAGATGATGATGCAGAGGCTGGCGGTGACGAGTAGCGATACTCGATGTTATAGAGGAAATGCTCCACTTAATATAGTTTTTGTATAATGGAGCTTGTGCAATGGGATTTGACGCTGAGGGAACACTCACCGAAGAGCAAATTCAATCAGGCCTAAGCTATGTAATTAAGGACGGCATAGCATCCCAGGCGATGGGGATATTGACCGGTGGGGCGTTTTTGGTCGCTTTCGCCATCAAGCTTGGTGCATCTAATCTGGTTATTGGCCTGTTGGCAGCTATCGGACCATTAGCACAACTTCTTCAACTGCCCTCAATTTTTCTGGTTGAGAAAATACGTAACAGACGTGCCATTGTTGTTGTTGCAGCAGGTTTGAGTCGATTATGCTGGTTGTTGATTGTCCTGATTCCATTTTTTTTCGGGGGCAAAATTGGTCTTGCCGTGCTGTTAGCATCAATAATAGCGGCTTCTGCATTTGGAGCGGTCTCTGGCTGCAGCTGGAACTCCTGGATGCGGGACTTGATACCGCAAAATATATTGGGGTCTTTTTTCTCGAAAAGAATGAGAATAGCCACAGGTGTCGGAATAGCATTAAGTATTGCAGCAGCGGTATATCTTGATTACTGGAAGAAATTTTTTGTTGATTATGAATTACAGGGGTATTCAATTCTGTTTTTCGTTGGTTTTGGAGCAGGAGTTTTGGGGTTATATTTTCTTGCGAGGACTCCTGAACTGCGTATGGCTGTTGCTGAGGAAAAGCCTAAGATTCTGAAGCTTCTTGCTCAGCCGTTCAAAGATGAAAATTTTAGAAAGCTTATTGCATTTTTGTGTTCTTGGAATTTTGCAGTCAATCTGGCAGGGCCTTTCTTTATGGTTTATATGCTCAAGCGATTGGAGTTGAGTATGTCATTTATCATCGGTCTTTCAATTGTCAGTCAGGTTATGAATTTTACTTTTCTTAAGATATGGGGCAAATTTACAGACCGTTTCAGCAATAAATCGGTCTTGGCAATAAGCGGGCCCTTGTTTATACTTTCAATTCTGGCCTGGACTTTTACTACGATGCCTGAGAAGTATGTGTTAACTATACCACTGCTGATTCTCATTCATATTGTGATGGGTCTTTCCTCGGCAGGCGTATCGTTGGCATCTGGTAATATCAGCTTGAAATTAGCGCCACAGGGACAGGCGACCGCTTATCTTGCTACGAATACCATTGTAAATTCAGTAGCTGCGGGTATTGCTCCTGTCCTGGGTGGTAAGTTTGCTGATTTTTTCTCTGGCCGAGAACTTGTCTGGACATTAAAGTACACGAGCCCGACCGGAGCATTTAGTTTACCTACGCTGAGCTTGCAACAATGGGATTTCTTTTTTGCCTTTGCATTTATTATTGGTTTATACTCGCTGCATCGCCTGGCTATGGTGAAAGAGAATGGCGAAGTTGAGGAAAAGATTGTTGTAAACGAATTGGTTACGGAAGTACGAGGTCAGGTTAGAATTCTGTCATCTGTAGAGGGTTTGCGACAAATGGTAAGCTTTCCATTTTCAATAGTAAAGGGTCTGACGGGCAAAAAGGAGGTTAATAATAATGGCCAAATTGATTAAGAGGTATTCGAAGGTGGCTGGTTTGCCGCCGGGGACTTTAGTGCATGTTGGAGAAAGAAAGGAAGGAACTGTACGAATTACGGTTATCGACTACGATGAGCAGAATTTTAAGGAAAAACAGGTATCCTCTGTCGAAGAATGCTTCCCATTCAAAACAACTCCTACGGTAACGTGGATAAACATTGATGGCATTCATGATGTGGCCATCATAGAAAAGCTTGGCAGGCAATTTGTACTGCATCCGCTTATTCTTGAAGATATTCTGAATACAGTTCAGCGCCCGAAGTACGAAGACCTTGAAAAATATATATTTATCGTGCTGAAAATGCTAAGCTATGACGACGAGAAACAAGTATTGCAGACCGAACAGGTAAGTTTAATAGTAGGAGCAAATTTTGTGATTTCTTTTCAGGAGAGTATCGGTGATGTTTTTGAAGAAGTTCGGGATAGACTCAGAAATGCCAAGGGCCGTATCCGGAAGATGGCATCCGACTATCTCGCCTATGCTTTGATGGATGCAGTCGTTGACAACTATTTTGTGATACTGGAGCGGTTGGGAGAGAGTATCGAAACTATGGAAGAAGAGCTTGTTGCTGAACCTACAGAGAAAACCCTCCAACAAATTCATTTGCATAAAAGAACGATGATATTTTTGCGCAAATCAGTCTGGCCTTTAAGAGAATTGATAAACGGTTTACAGAAAAGCGAATCTCCGCTTATCAAAGAATCAACCGGTGTGTATTTACGAGACGTTTACGACCATACAATACAGATTATAGATACCATAGAAAGCTTCAGGGATATGGTCTCGGGTATGCTTGATATTTATCTTTCAAGTATCAGCAACAGGATGAATGCCGTGATGAAGGTTTTAACGATTATTGCTACAATATTCATCCCCCTGACATTTGTTGCGGGAATCTATGGAATGAATTTCAAGTATATGCCGGAGCTCGAGATGTGGTGGGCATACCCTGTGGTGTGGCTTATTATGGTCGTTATTGCAGCTTGTATGCTGATTTACTTTAGAAGAAAGAGATGGCTTTGAAGGAATTCGTGGCAATTTAAGGAGGAATAAGCATGAACTTGGCGTTATTTATCGTTGTGCTTATCATTTCGTTTACTGTTGTAAGAATCGGTGCGATTGCGTTTCAGTTGACCGGGCTTGAGTGGTCCTTAGCAAAGTTTCAGGCACTGTCGTGTTTTACGTCGACGGGCTTTACAACAAAAGAAGCTGAGCTGATAACTGCGTCTCCTCAAAGGCGGCGCATTGCCTCTATCCTCATAGTTTTAGGTCACGCAGGCTTTGTTACTATGATTGCGACCTTTGCAAACTCTTTAAGGCCGCCGGTTGTTGGATTTTCCATTCTGTCTGATTTTATCTCGCCCGGCGTGATGCCGTGGATAAACTTGACAGTTATTGTAGTCGCAATATGGGTCATCTATAAGGTTTTTACTAATACGAAATTGGCACGAAGATTAACAAACGCTCTTAGGGAGCGTATTGTAAAGAGAGATATTATTAAATCAGTTTCCTTTGAAGAACTCGCGATAGCAACCGGAGGATATGGGGTCTCGAGAGTTGCTGTCGATGCCGGCAGTGCTGTACTTGATAAGACTCTTTCCGAGTCGCAGTTAAGAAAAAGCGATATTACTGTTTTGGCAATAATACGGGCCGATGAGACGATACCTAATCCTTCGGCGAAAACGAAGATTTTGTTAGGTGATGAGCTTGTTTGTTTCGGCAAATTGGAAAATATTAGAAATCAGTTGTGCCCAACGGTGGCGTAGTTTAATTTTAAATAAGTTTTGAGGTATTGACTTAAGGCGGAGCCATTTCTAACTACAATCGTAACAAATACATATCACAAGCTGAAACAATCGCTGACAAACCGAGTAGTTTCAAGTTGTAATATTACTGCTTATCAGCTATAATAAATTCACATTCATTTGATGTGCCATTTTCGAATTGCAGAGCAACTGATAGATTTGGAAGGTATCATGAGCGTAAAATTGAGCAAAGAACAGTTTTTTCTGCAGCGACATGTATTATTGGTGTTGATACTGGTTATCATCATACTGACAGCTTGGTTTTTACTGAGGCCTGAGCTTTCCCCCAGAAAAGGTATACGTAATGTCCTGCTTATCAGCATCGACACGTGCCGTGCTGACTATCTAAGCTGCTACGGCTACCCCGACAGGACCACCCCTAACATTGACGCCCTTGCCAAAGAAAGTCTTCTCTTTGAAAATGCTATAACGCCGATTCCTCTGACCCTGCCAGCCCATACTTCTATGCTCACCGGCACTATTCCCCCTTATCACGGCGTCCATGATAATGACTATTATAAGGTCAGCCCGTCGAACGAAACCATTGCTGAAGTATTACATCACAGAGGTTTCTCCACCGCCGGCATAATCAGTGCATTTGTTCTTGATTCACGGTTTGGACTTGACCAGGGTTTCGATAGCTATAATGACAGGTTCGAAGAAGAACTCGATAGTGTTAGCATTGCCCAGCGAAGGGGCGGCGAAGCAACCCGATTTGCCCTCGAATGGCTGGACAAAAACAAAAGCAAAAAATTCTTTATGTTTTTGCATTACTTTGACCCTCATTGGCCGTATGAACCGCCGGAACCTTTTGATTCGGTCTTTGCCGACAACCTATATGCCGGGGAAATTGCATATACAGATTACTGCGTTGGTCTGGTTATTCGAAAATTAAAAAGCCTGGGTCTCTACGATTCGACTCTGATTGTCATCACCGGCGACCATGGGGAAATGCTGGGCGAGCACGGAGAGCAAACTCATGGTTACTTTGTTTATGAAAGCGCAGTGAAAGTGCCGCTTATAGTAAAAATACCAAAGGGACCTAAAGGTAAGAGGATATATGATATGGTGGGATTAATCGACATAATTCCTACCATATATAACTGTTTGCAAATGCCGATTCCCGCACATATTCAAGGTGTGGACCTCTCCGGTTATTTCACCGGCACAGGTGGTGCCTACGAGGATAGATATCTGTACTGTGAATCGTTGTATCCTACAAAATATGGGGGCAATTCCTTATTGGCTGTGACGAACAATCACTGGAAATATATCCAGACTACAAGACCGGAATTGTATAACCTTGATGAAGACCCGCAAGAGACCAACAACCTCTTTTCAGAGAGGCCAAAACAGGCACATCTTTTAAAAGAGCACTTAAAATCGATATTAGAAAAAAACTTATATCAGACTCGCAAAGATACCGCCTTGATTTTAGATTCCGAAGCCCAAAAACGCTTGCAGTCCCTGGGATATGTCACTTCTATTAAGGTGGACGAGAGCTTTACATTTGACCAAAGTAAAGAAGACCCAAAAGACCTTATTGATTTTCACCTTGCCAATGCAACTGCAGACGGCCTGATTGCTATGCAGGAGTATGACGAAGCTAAAAGTATATGTAATAAGATGCTTGAAGAAAGGCCCCACTTCGTTGAGACGCATCGTTATCTTGGCATAATTGCATTTCAGGAAGAGGACATGCCAACAGCAGTCAATCATTATTCAAAGTACCTTGATTATATAGCCAGCCAGCAGGAGGCGGGGTTAATTCAGGTTGACCCCCGAATAGAGAGGGCGTACGTGGATCTGGGGCAGGCTTTCTTAC
>Ga0114922_10003400_pt1 | contig 14841 bp, 23 predicted proteins | sample AartaG_FD_100975 | JGI IMG/M metagenome (GOLD analysis project Ga0114922, IMG submission 100975) | Deep subsurface microbial communities from Aarhus Bay to uncover new lineages of life (NeLLi) - Aarhus_00045 metaG | ecosystem: Environmental > Aquatic > Marine > Oceanic > Sediment | place...
CATTCCTTGGGGATTATGTACCCCACCTTCATCCTGCACTTGGAACACACGATGTTAACTGGCTCAGAGGGTAGAGTCTTTGCTACCTCTACACGCTGGAACTCCGCAATGTCTTTAAGCAGTTGGTCTGCTCCCGATAGCTCTTCCTTCTTCGGGACTGCTACGCCAGCGAACCTGGGCTTTTCCGTTGTTTCCTTGTACGTTATCTTCCTCTTCTTGTCTGACATGACCTACTCCTATTCTGCGCTGTGTCGATTTATCTCTTCCAACTGGTCGTCTGTGGGGAACTCAAGACCCCCATCCTCAGGCCTGCGAGTGGCCCTATCGAAATAGGCATCGTCATATACCTCTGTATCATCAGGGAACTTGTCAGACCTACCCGCTCCTGGCAAAAGGTAGCGAAGCTCACCAGGGTCTTCTCCCTTTGTGATTCTGCCTAAGGCAACTCCAATTAGAAGTGTAACAATTCCAGTTCCAAATCCTGCTGCGAAGTAGATGCTTGCAATTACCAGTTCATTTACCATGTCATATCCTCTGTTACGTTATCGCCATCAATGGGATACTTGGTACGTTTGTAGAAATCGTTAGCGTACTCCTCGTACCCATCGTCTATTTCTGCTGGTGGTTCTTCTAATGACTTACTCCATCTCTCTAGGGATGTCATGGGCCTCTTGGTTAATTCCTCAGGGTAGTACTCAGCGAATGCCAGCATCATGCCGTCTGCTATATCGGGTGATCTGATACCCTCTCGCCTCATTTTCTCCTTAGACCAAATGATGATCTTTCCCGTCGGGTTGTATTCGTACCTGATCGAGGCTATCTGCTCAACCAGTTGGATAACATCGGTCTTGCTCAAAGTCTTTGTCAGTGGGTAGAGGCTTATGCTCCCCTCTTCGAATCGTGTCCTCAATTCCCAGTAGTACTCCGCCCTCAGGTTCTGAAACTTCTCCTTGTGGATGGCCCTGCGGCCCACATCTACACCTGTAACGTTGTACCCCCGTTGCACGGCACGATCAACCACACCAGCGCCTATGCCGATCTCGTCAACCTTGATGTCGTTGGGGTTCATCTTGTCACAGAGAGCAATCACCTGTTCGGCTGTCTTCATCGTACTCTGCTTACGGTATGTGAGCATCCCCACAACGGTGATGCCACGGACTAAGATGAAGATAGTTTTGTTCTCTCCATATCTGGCCACATCGACACCAGCGGAATCGAACGACTTACTTGCCAGCCGCTTATGGTAAGAGACTTGTCGTTCAAGAGCGGCCATAATCCAGGCCTTTGGAATGAGAGTATAGTCGGCCTGAACGGGAAATTGACCAAGTACCCTGACTCTGTATACGTCGGAGTCTTCTCCGAACTCTGTTGCGATTTCATTTATGTACCTCGCTGCCACCAGGGGTGACTTCTCACCGTTGAATGTCAGGCAATGCCAGGGGTCACCTTCCCAAAGGTTGTGGGAGTTGTAGAAGAAGCCAATAGTCCTGGTAGGGTTCGAGGTCATTACGCAATGGTTGGCCTCGTCGGTAAGCGCACCACGCACAACCATGAATACTTCCTCTGCCACACCTGAGGCTTCCTCGATCATAAACAATAGGTTGCCTGAGTGAAAACCCTGTAGCGCCTCTGGCTTCTCCTTCCGTGCTGTTCTTGCGACTGCGAACCATGTGCGCTCGTAGTCTTTATGGTAGAACTTCTCAGAGGTCAACACGAAATGACTCTGGAAGAAGGGGTCTAGCTCACGAAACCATTTTGCTAACTCCGCCCATAGAACGTTCTTCAACTGGTCTTCACTGGGGGCGGTACACGGAACTCTTGCGTCAAACCTAGTACACATGAACCATATAATTATTACTGCGTCGGCAGCGGTCTTACCCGTACCGTGGCCAGACTTCACGCTAACGTGAGTATTTGTACTCAGTGCGTTGAGAAACTTTTCCTGGTCGGGAGTGGGGTGGAAGTTAAGCATTTCCCTTGCGAAGCGTACGGGTTCATCCCTGTACGGCTCCATCTTGTACCACCAGTACTCGTTCGGACGCTGGCGTTTCATCTCTTCCTCTATCAGCGCCAGTTCCAACTTGTTTAGCTTCTCCAAGTCCTTGTAATTCTTTTGCTCTTGCTTCGAGGAGTTCATACGGTACGTCCGTTATCTCTGCCAGTAGAATGTTAACGTTCTGATTCATATTGATGTTAGCGTCGAGAGCGGCCTTCTTAACTTCTGTAAGGTTAAGGATGTGAGTGGCTACAGAGCTTGCCTTGTCGAGATTGCCAGACTGTAGAGCCTCTGCAAGCACAGCCTTCTTAACCTTCCACGAAGCGTCATTGAGGAGCCGCTTCAGCCTGTTTGGGTCTGTGGTGGTCATAATCAAGTCCAGGGCTTCTTGTAGTATATCTTTGAGCCAAATGGCCCTGACCACCTTGTCCTCTTGCTTGCCGCCATCTTTCCTTGGTTTGCTCTTTGACACCATTTTCCCCTTATGGTTGTAGGTGAGTAATGAAAAACGTGACAAACATGTTGTCACCGACGATGCTTATGTCAAGTATCGTCTGTGTGGTGTCGTCAAGAGTCTCGATGTACGTCTCTGCCTCAGCCGCAGCATCCTCAGGCGTACCGTTAAGTTCGTAGACTTCTACTGCGTAAGCCGCCATGTTCTCTCTCCTATGGTTCTAGATGTGTGATGAAGATGGTAACAAATTGGTTGTTGCCAACTTCGCTTATGTCAAGAATCGTCTGCGTAGTAGAATCAAGAGTCTCAATGTACGCCTCTGCCTCAGCCGCAGCAGCAGCGGGAGTACCATTAAATTGGTGAACCTCTGCCTCATACAGTGGAATCTCGTCACCATTAACCTTGAACTGGCCTACGTCAGAAGCACCAAAGGAAAGCCAGTTGCCATCAGTGGGGTCTGAAGCATCTGTGGCCAATCCTACCAAGCCCCCTGCATATATATCTGACGCAGTCCTCCAAAAGAAAACAATGTCTCCTGGTCGGTGTACGACAAACCAGTACTTTACCCCCTTGTCCATCCGAACCGCAGGGGTGAACGTAAATGTTATTGGCCCCCCAGGTGAGGGGAATGGCATTAAAGCTACGTTACTGGTAGCAATCGGTGCGCCAGTTGGCTGGTCGGCTCCATTATCTGCATAAAGGTAACAGGTGAAATTGTTGCTGGTTCCACCATACATTTCACCAAACCAGACAGAGTCAACATCCCAGAATGCGCCTGGGGTTACCATGCACCCCACCCAAACTGAGCCGTAGGAGAACGCACCTGTGCCATTTATGTATAGGAGTTCAGCCATCAGAATATCCCCTAAAAGATAGTGAGAGTTACTTTCTTGAAGTCACCAACAGTCTTTTCCCATGCTCTCTCGAAAGCACCCTCGACATCGGCCTCGTTCATGAACAGCCTCTTGTCTGGTAGCTCGTCAATGAGGTTCTGGTTCAGGTCGTTGAAGACCCTCTCTGCCTGGTACTCGTAGACTATGTCCTCGAAATCATCCCCTAATCTTGTCTTGATGTGTCTGATTATGGCAAATCTTAGAGCCATGTTATAACCCCTTGATGGTTGCTATTTGCTGACCAAGCAGCGGGATAGCCAAAAGCTTGTCATGTTCCTCTTGGTCAAGGCCGCTACCAGTGGCAACAGTCACACCGTCCACTGGGCTTTCCAGCACAGTTATGTCTCCCGCAGTCCCAGTTGCCTTCATAGGTTCGTCTGCCAAGCCACCAACAAGCTTAGCACCATAGATGCGAGTATACCCGCTCCCACCGTAAAACTGCACTTGCCAGGGTGAGTTCAGAATGATGATTATCTGAGAGTAAACCCCTGGATTAGACGGGTCTTCTATCTTCCCCTCTGGCAGTTGGACATCGTCGTAGAGCAGGCCAACTGGAGTAGCCATCTGATCTTCTATGAAATCAGAAAGCGTCTGACCGTCAATGTCTGTCTCTGGAGACGTAACATTGATGATAGAATTGAAATAATCAATGGATAGTCCCATGAGCCTTATCCCTCGCTGCCCTCTCTTCGTTGGCACGATACTCGACCAGTTTCTTGGTGAGCGTATCAACTATCGTTTGGTGATGTTCCACTGCATCTCTTGACAGCTTTGCCTTGTCGCTCATGCTACGAAGGTCGATTACGATCATGTCTATGGATTTCTCCAGCGCATCATCGTCGTACTTACTGTTCCCGACCAGACCACTGTAGTGCCTCTTTCTCTTGATCAACTGAGACACGCTGTTCCTATAGCTATACAACTCTTCCTTGCTACGCACCAGTAGGCTGTTGTGCTTAGCTATGTCCCTTTCGAGGATTTTGTCGATGCCCCTAATGAAAACCCAACGCTCTTTAGCTTCCATAAACAGTATTCTCGATTCTGGTGGTGCTGGCAATACCGCCACCTGTTCCGATTGTTACAGCCTGGGTAAATCCCTTAATCTTTATGGCTGCGTCCGATGTGTTCCTCACTCTTACCTGTGCGAATATGTCTGCGACGTACTGCATTGATGCTGAAGTAGTACCGTCTGACTCTTGGAACTCAAACACTATGGCGAAGTAAACATCGTCTGCCGTATCAATTGCAATCGGAACCGCATTCAACTCAATATGATCTGTGTTAGTCTGGCCTGTAATTGCAGGAAAGATACTAACCTCATTGGCACTGACCACTTCAGCTACATAGCTGATTCCGTCATGCCCGTTGCCGTTATTGACTACGATGTCACCCACCTTGGCATTGGTGAAAGCGCCAGTTGAAATAATTGTAGTTTCGTCGGTTCCCCCCTCTGCCGATGCAATATCAATGTTTGAAAGTGTGACCACTCCAGTAGCGGCAACATAGGAATCATACCTAATAACGTATTCCTGGTTATCGTCGGTCTTGTCACGGAGTATAAGTACACCGCCAAGTGACTTTCCAGGTACGTCAGCAGCTATGGTTCCATCAACTGTTATGGTTGTGCCACCGATTGACTCTCCACCAGTAGCAGAGTATTCAGTCTTGTCAACAGGCTGACCAGAACCTTCAAGTCTCAGGCAAGTCGCCCAATCGTATTGTAGAAGATTGATTATCTCCATAGTAATACTCGTTGGCCTTACCCTTGTCACACCCGTTGCATCTATGAGGGAGAACAAATTCTCTTCCGTGGTCTTATAGTCAATCAGCAGTACGCCTCTCGACCCGAAAAAGGTAACCCCGCCAGCAAGTGTACCGAATGAGCTTTCTGCAACTGGCGTAATATCCTCAACCGTCAAGCCTGAGGCATCGAACTCGTCGGTTCCATCATTCTCATAGATGGCCTCGCCATCAACGAACGTCCCACGGCTGTCCCTGAGTAGTGCTGTATTTGCACTTCCAGCGGGATTAGAAACCACAATGCCAGTAGCACCAGAAACCTTACCTGTCACCAATACACCCTCAGCAACAGTACCCGTTATGGTTGCGTAATTCACAGCGTAGTCTATACCAATCCACTCTTCACCGTTGAGGCCATCGAGGTCTAGAACGCTTCCACGCCTCATTGCGTACTTGTTATACTCGTGCATCTGCGCTAGTGAGGCCTGGTTAAGGTCGATTGTTATACCGTATTCTTCGTCGCCACCAGTATCATCAATGTCGGCCTGTGCGTTAGCGAAGGCATACGTCGGGAAGGCTGCTCCATCAAACCAGGCAGTATCCGCTGGCCCCTCGTCGGCTGGCGGATTGCCATCCTTAGTACCCGTTCCAGTATCGTCTGCATTTGTGAGATTCTCTACACCACTAGCGAAATCAGTAAGTGGGTCACCCACCAGGTAGTAATGAACTGTCTGAGTCGCCCCTGGATTGTCAATCTGAGTGATAATACCCCTTGCGAGAGAGGTTACACCGTTCATTTCGTCACCGACGCTCCAGTTATTAGCGGCAGCGGTAAATGTTATGGATTTGTACCCAGTGGTGTTGGTGGCATCTGCACCCGAACTAAGACCAGCAGACACATTACCGCCAGATACTGGATTCATCTTAATGACTGAGTATGTGTACTTAGACCCGTACTGGTTTGCCTTTACGGTCAGAAACCCCAGGTCTATAAGTGGGAATGCGTCGGTTGTGTAATCCGTTATGGGTACAGCCCTGTCGATATGTCCGTCTGGCCACCAGGCCTGATCTGTCTCGTCAGAGCTTGTTACTTTTACACCATCCTGATATATGTAGACTAGGGTGTCGTCTAGGATAGCACCCGACGTATACGGGTTGCCCCATATCATCTCACCAGTTAAAGCGGCAGCAGTTTGGGTAGCCGTGTGGTTAGGAGCAGTACCGCAAGTAACCGTGTCAGCCGTAGAATCCCAATCATCTCCAGCAGCGGAACTGTCTGGTCGAATAAACAGATAGTCAGTTGCACCACCTGTCTCGACAAAGTCAAGGAGCGTACCGCTGTCACCGTCGGTATGCGTAACAGAATCTCCAATATCATTAACGTCTATGTTAATGTTCGTAACGGGAACAACGACAATCCCAGTGTTTGTTCCAGTAGCCCTTGTCCACCCAGATGTCTTTAGAGCGCATCCAGTAAAGTTGGCGAAGTCGCCTATGATATGCTCCATCGTCTTTAGATCAATGAACCACGGCTCGATCTCGCCAGCATCAATCTTCCCGATGGTATACTCCCCTGGAGTCTCCGCAGAAAAGATAAGCCCGTCGTCCTGTTGGGTTGGCTGAGTAAATAAATCCTCAGTTGCGTCATAGATGTCGATCATCTTTTGGACATCCGTTTTTGCCGTACCACCCGTCCACCTGATTTGCTTTCTGCGATTGTCGTCCAGGTAGTAAACTGTTAAGTCACCTGATAAGATTGGACTAGACATTTTTTGCCTCCCACCCTAATTAAGTACTGGATTTTCCTCTAGGTTTATAAGCAGGGTGAACCCGCTTGGCCCTATTTGTCCAGTGGTTGAAAAACCTTTGTACCTAGGATCGTCCGTCTCCTCAGACTTTCTGGCCTTTACCACAATGTCAACAGGACTTCCTGGGTAATTATAATCCTCAACTGCCTTCCCTAGGGCAGTTGTATCCTCATTCATTAACTCTGTATATGGTGCATCTAGTAAGTAAATTGATGTCTGAACATCCTGTAATAGTGCCTTTGTTACTCTGTCCTGAACGGTTATATCAAGCTGGACGGTATTCACGATTCTGACCGCACCCTTGGTTATGGAACTTATCCTGTAGGTTGATGGGTTAGAATCAGTTGCGTTAATCTTCAAATACCCGTCACGATTGACCTGGAACCTACAGTCATAGGTCTGGCTGCTCCATGAGCTAACGTAGGTATTGCAGGTTTCACTGCCAGACCCTGCGGTAAGGTACTCAACCTCAAGTCTGTTTGAGGAGTCACCGCCTGTGTACTCTATTGATATATGGTACTCAGTAGCTGCCGCCAGGGTATACTCGTCCTTAAACTCAAAGCCAACATCGGCAAATGACGTTGTGAGGTCTGCAATGTTGTATGCTTCGCTAGTGGCCAGTGCCGTACCAGTGGGAGCGCCACCTGAGTTTGCGTACAGCTTCATGTATACGTCGCCCGTCGGGGAGCCTTGCTTTCTAATGCTGAAGATGGCTCTTGTTAGTTGTCCCGCTGTACCAGTAAACTGTTGCGCTACCCTAGTTATGGAACCGCTATACAGATCGACATCGCCATCCTCTGTCGGCTGGTAACTGTCAACTACAACTGCCCCGATAGAAGAGTGAATGTCGTAGTCGTTTCCATCAAACTGAATATCTGTCATGGAGTAAGTACCCGCTGCGGTGAATCTGATACCAGCAGCCACAGTACCGCCTGCGTTGGCTATAAAACTACAGTCAGATATATCTATGTTACTGTCCCATAGAAGTGCGTCGTCGTCATCGAGCGTATCAATAAAATTGCAATTCTTTGTTTCAACAGCACCTAGAGGGTTAAATGTAGCGCACCCCTCAAAGCTGACGCTAAAACACCTGTGGTCGGCATCATTTCCCCAATTGATTGTGCCGTCTATCCCTACTAATGATGACCCATATAAATATGTAAGTGATGCAGCGTTATTCCCACCGTATAAATCAAACGATGTGTCTACATCATCCGCTCCCCTAAACAAACTTCCAGAACGACCAAGCTCAGTACCAACCAGTATACCGTCCTCAAAAGTTGTTGCAAAGCCTACGGCATCCTCTACCGTTATGCCGTGAAAACCACTACTCAGTGTAGAGGCCCACGACGCTCCACTGGTGTAATATTCAAAGTCAGCGAACTTAAAAATTCTCCCGCTATCACTAAGGTCAGTAACTGCTGTTTGGCCTGTGTCTCCCAGGTACAGATTTCCATATATGTAGTAGACACCCTGTAGCTCCTGAAACATTCCCCACGCCCTGGTGGTGTAGTCATTGCAGTAGTCGGCAACTTCCTGCCAGCCAGTTCCCGCATCTGTGCCAGTGATTCTCAAACCCTTGCCAACGGCTATATATTGTACGATAATATTGTTGTACTTCGCAGACCCAGACATGTTGATATAGAATCCAAAATATCGGATACTTGACAAATCAAAGCTTGCCCCACCGTTTACAGTGGTCGGTGTAGTGGTGGGGTCTAACACTACGCATCTCCACCCACCAGGATACCTGTCAAGGGTGTCACTGCCATGCAAGTCCCATTCACCAAAGTTCGATGCCTGACCAGTGCCTATCCTCACCCTGAACCCACCGTTGGCAATCGTGTCTAGCAAACCAGGAGAAAGAACGTTGTACCAGATGTAAATGTATTCGCCTTCTTCGGTTCTGCCACCGCTGAAGTCCAACTCATTACCAGAGCCTATATCGTAGTAGAAGTTACCGTCCTTGTTACCCATACCAACTGAGACGGCCTGGGCATTCACGAAGTAAGCATCAATTTCAGCTTCGGGAGAAACACCAGCAGCGTCACAACCGTAGTTCGTTATGGACTGACCGTCGGATACTACTCCGTATCCCTCTATACCTATTGTGAGTGCCATATCTTCCTCTTGGCCTGGTGGAGTATCTCCATCCCAACCTTCTTTTTTACCTTCGTCCCATCCAGGTGGTCTATCAGGCTTCGGCACAAAGACCTATCCCCAAACATCACGCCCAACCTAGGCCAGCCCTGCCATCCCACGAACCGACCAGTGGCCCTTCTTTGCGTGTTGGGTTGTTGCCTGAAAACGAGTATTTCCAAATAAACCATGTGGCGGCAGCGGTTGATTCGTCATGTGTTGTATTCTTACCGATATACAGCGGGTTGTTTCCAGCAAACTCATATCTTGTGTCGTGCCAGTAGTTGTCGGCAAGGAGCTTCTCTACGTCTCCCATTGTTACGGTGAGATCGTCTGCTTCTAGAACGGGTTGCTGCATTTTCACCCATTGCATCAGCGTGGTATCCCAAACGTATTGAACAACTGCTATCCCGCCAGGTAGATCGGCCATACTAACTGGCTTGATTTCTCCAGTGGTGGGGTCTATGGCCCCAAAGAGAGTATATTTGTCAGTATGTTGCTGTATTTCAGTGCTTTTTCCCATACTGAATCTCCAAATAGAAAACCCCAAGCCCTGCTAATGTGGTGCAGGGTCATGGGGTTTAAGCTGTTCTCAGCCAACGATCTAATACTAGAGGTTATATAATCCTGGCTAGTCTCTGAGGTTCAGGCTGCGCTCACCCTCGCCTTGATCAGTCTATACCAGGGGGCCAGGAAGCCGTAGCCGCCTGGGGATGGCTAAAAGCCTAAGACAATTACCTGAGGTTCGTCTTTCTTTACACTCAATGATAGTGGGTTGATCTGACGGACACCCCTACAAACCACACAGGGTCTTGGGTGTTTCCAATCAGGATAGATTACCATCCCGTGGCCGTCACACTCAGGACACGGGATATGGTCACGCCTGAAAGCTATGTACTGCATACACCATAAATAGAAGAAGGGTATTGATGTCTCCCCCTCTATAATGCCTTGGCCTGGTTCTTGAATCGCAGCGCTATCCCCCGTCCCACGTTCCATTTTCTCGCCTGTCTCTTAGTTGGCTCAATGTCGGCTAGGATGCAGGCATTCTGAAACACAACATCTTGTAGTCTACTTTGACGCTGTTTATGCCTTTTGCCAGCCACAACATCTAGTGGTGTAGTGCTGTGTATGCGTTCCCATTGCCTGCCTTCAGTGCTTTTGGTTGCCATCTTCTTCTGCCTTCATCCTTGCATCTAGTATTAGGGATACTTCCTTGTTTGGTGAGTAGTCACCACAAAACCTATCTCCCCCATTGGTTGCCACCCTGAACATCTGCGGCTTAAAGGTAAGCTGCTGCTGACCAAGTGCCACGTTGCTCTGTTGAGGGATGGCTACTACTGTTGGTGGGCCTCCGAAGCACCAGCCCATATCAGTTCTTTCTTTAGTCGTTGGGTGTATTACCTGTTCCCAAAATGAGCAGTTGCTACAGGTAAGAGTTAGGTCTTCGATCAGAGATTCTTTGTTTTCTTCGGTCATGTTCTTCCCTTTTGAAAGTTGCAATGAAAAAGCCGTGTATCAATCCACAGAACCAGCCTGCGAGAAAACAGACAGCGACCACCGTTACCTTTGCTGCTACGGTCATAATCTCTACCGCTTCGTGTATCCGTCCTTTGCCCACCCGTCTCCCTTTAGCTGGAAATCGTTTACTGAGACTATCTTCTTCAAGGTCGCAGCCTTGCGACACTTAGAGCAGTACCCAACAAACGTTCGTGGTATCTCTCTTGGAATTATAGGATGAAAAGTCTCAGTTACATTTCCGCAGTCTTCACATTCGTATTCGTAGTACGGCATTACTTGTCGTCCCTGTAGAAGGCCATCTTTTCCCAGTTTAGTTTCTCACCACACCAGGGGCAGTAGCTGTACTGCCTGTTGTCTACGTCTCCCTCGCAGTCCTGACACAGGTAGAGCTTCCTCATATAGCTGGCAACCCCCGTCTTCCTTTCAGAGTTTGGTAGAGGTGTCGCTGTTCGTCAGCGATTCGGGTCTTATTGAGGCTCCTGTGCCTCTTTGGCGGGTCTACCATTTCGTACTCACGGTCACGGTGATCTAGCTTGTAGATCACACCGTTAACGTCTTTCCAGTAGACCATCCTTCGCAAGGATTTAGCTCGTTTTCCGTTCATAGTAGTTGAAGCTGCCTTTCCACCAGGATGGGGTTCCATGTGACTGCTTCCTTGTCGCTCACGGTACAGTTCCTGATATAACCGCTCTCTAGCAGCTTGCCGTTTTTAAGATCAGCTAGTCTCCTTGCTACCTGGTAGCGATCAAGTTCGCAGAGCTTCGACAATTCCATCGAAGTCAGACCAGGGCGGTGTTTGACAAGGCGCAAGAGGAACTGTTGTTGGGATTCCCTCGAACCATCCTCGTTTATCCCCTGCTCTGCCAAAAACGATGATCTAGGGTCAGTCCGTCTGGACACTGGCGGGAATGTAGTCATATAATTTCCACCTGATGTTTGAGGTTGTGGCGCTTGATGGTATTCCCCTTGGTTATTCCATACTCCTTGAGCATGTTTCTGTACTCAGTCATGGAGACTCCATGCTCCATAAACCAACTACGGAGAACTTTAATAAGACCCTCAGGGTCAATTCTTATTAAAGTGGTTAGGGGGTTTTCTTTAATTACGTCGCCTAAAACACGGGTTTTCCCCACATTTGCAACGGCTCTCTTCATGTATTATACTCCCCTTTGGCCATTCGTCTACCCCCTTTACGGGGAAGTGCTTCGGCCCACATTCAGGGCAATGGATTTCCTTGGTTACTCTGTCGGCCAGTATTGGCCGCTTGATACCCTTGTTGATACATTCGGGGCAGAGCATGAAAGCGGTGTCAGCCATCAGAATCTATGAACCTCTTCAGTTTGTACGTTCTCCTCTTGACGTATCCCTTACCCCTACAGCGCTTGCACGTTTTGACTTTGCAACACTCGTAAGTTGCGTACCCAAAAGGGACAGTCTCACACGCCTTATAACTGTTTTCTGACATCCCTTCTCCCACGGAGCATACTGCTCTGGATAGAGATTTTCATAAATGCAGTCAGTACACCAGGTCGGCTCTCGATCTGGCATGACCTTATCCATGCAGGGCCAGACTCCTATCTCCTGCTCACAAACGATACAGAAGAACTTGCGAAGCCCCATCACGTTTGCTATTGCACGATTCAAGACGACCTCGTATTCTTAGTCTCACGGTGCGTTACCTCTCGCCCCCTGCGGAAAAGCTCAGTGGTCATAGGGGCTGGCATCCACATGTTCTTACGATCTCTGCTAAATGGATTCCTTGCCCTGATCTGGAAGCAGGGGTTCTGAGCTACTCTTTTCTTGGGTGTCTCTGGAACTCTCATAATCTCCACCTTCCTTATCTTATTGTACCAAGGATAGGGTGGCCTGTCAAGTGTTTTAAATATGCCCGTGAGCCGTCCATTCTTCAATCCTAAGGCCATATTATTAAAAATGGGGGTTCAGCTACGCCTGCCTCTCGTTCGTCCTATCCCAAAAGTCAAAACCGAACTCATTGCCCTCAGCGAATATCTCGAACGGATACTTTATTTGCTTGAGAACATTGCCGAATGAGTGCTTCTCGAAGACCATCGCAGCCATTATGTACTTACCTGGCTTTAGCTTGAAGTAAACACGCTCACCAGGCTCTAGCTTAGACTTGAACACAGGGTCACTTGGGAAGTTCGTCGGCTTGAATATACCGAATACTATAAAGTGCTTAGTGTGATTGTACGCATCGCCCTTTATGGCCACTACTTCTTGCTCTAGCTCTTGCTCTAATCCTTGAAAAAGCTCATTGCTAAAGTCCATGCTTTTGCTAGAACTAGCGCAACCAAAAGTAAGAGCAAGGCCGATAACCAGTGCAAGTAAAACAGTTGGGAAAGACTTGACATTCCGTGTGACAAAAGCTGTGACATTTCTTGCGACGGCATACATCTTTTTTCCTTTCATTACATGCGGTTAACATGGACAAAACTTGTGACATTTTCACGACATTTTTTGTGACATTTTGTCGAGATTCACCACATCAAGTACTTCTTAATCCATCTCCCTATGGCTTCTATAAAAGCTTTAAACCAACTGGGCTTGTCGGGGCGCTTGGCCTTGTGAAATCGAAAGGGCTAGGTAGGCTACACTCCCAAGCGTTACAAGCGCTTACCATAAGTGAGTATGTACCCACTGGAACATTAGTTACGTCATATTTGACACCGTATTCGCCTGTCGGGTCTAGCGGAGCTTGCGGGTTCCCTGGCAGGCCGACGATGGTGTAATACCCTACATTCTCGCCTGGTGCTGGTTTGTCGCATACAAGAAATGGCATCTTATTCTCCTTGGAGCCGTGAGAGGGAATCGAACCCCCAACCGTCGGATTACAAATCCGTTGCTCTGCCTAATTGGAGCTACCACGGCTTAAATGGAGCGGGTAACTGGAATCGAACCAGCACCTTCGGGGTGGAAGCCCAACGTGCTACCGTTAACACCACACCCGCTAAAAATTGGTGGAGCCACAGGGTACTGCCCCCTGCATCGAAGGGTGCAAACCCTCAAGGCAACCTATTTGCTAGCCCCATTGTCCACGTTTTGTGGACTTTGTTGCATGTCTTCCATCTGGCCCTGGACGTTATCGGCCATATTAAGCATGACCTTCCAGGTGTCGCTCAGAAGGACTTGCAGTTCGTGAATCATTCCACGCTGTATTCCCTCTGAGGCTGTTATCCTGCCGTGTAATACACCGTTATTCTTATCAATCTTCGCTGTGTTCTTGTCAATATCTCGTCTGAGGTTCTCAGCGGTGACTTGGATGGCCGTCTTATTCGAGCCAACCTCGTACGCCTGGTACGTCACATAAGACCCCCATAAGATCAGTAGCGGCACAAGTATCTTAATCCACTCAATCTTTCCGTCTTCGGCTCTCATGTTAAACATTTATAGTGTCACCGATAAATTATAGTTGTCACAATAAAACTATAGTTTACTAAACTACCCTACTTGACTGCTTCGTCAACTTGGGGTGTTTAGTCAAGTTTGGCACTCTGAACGGGAATCGAACCCGCTACTTGGACTTGACAGGCCCACGAAGTTCACCACCTACTTCCACCAGAGTACGGTATGGCGGAAGGTAGAGGAGTCGAACCCCTGTCCTTTCGGACACCCTGGTTTTCAAGACCAGTTGCAGCCCACGCAGCAGTACCTTCTGTACTGGCGGTGGGTGCGAGAGTCGAACTCGCAAGCCCAGTAAGGGCCACGGTTTAGCAAACCGCTGCCATACCATTCGGCACAACCCACCTTATGGTATCTGAGCTACTGGACGATTTCATCCTAAGTTCTCCTTTTTGGTAGCACCGAATGGAATTGAACCAATGTCTGACGGTTATCAACCGCCTGCTCTGCCATTGAGCTACGGTGCTGTAGATGGTGACCCTGGCGGGACTCGAACCCACGCAACAGGGTTGAAAACCCTGTATCCCTTGCCCGTTAGGACTACAGGGCCAAAGTTGGTGGCGGGAGTGGGAATCGAACCCACATTGTCAGGAATATGAACCCTGTGAGTTACCAGTACTCTATCCCGCTAAAATTCTTGGGGTGTCGGGTGGGAATCGAACCCACGCTCTGCGGGTCACAGCCGCATCTCCCTTCCAATTAGGATAATACCGACACATAATTGGTAGGGGAAGGGGGAGTCGAACCCCCAAAACCTGGGGTCTAAGCCCAGTATGTATACCAGTTCCATCATTCCCCTATATGGTGCGAGGGGCTAGATTTGAACTAGCGCTTGCTCAGGATTTCACCCTGAAGCTCTACCAGGCTGAG
>Ga0114922_10003401_pt1 | contig 14838 bp, 15 predicted proteins | sample AartaG_FD_100975 | JGI IMG/M metagenome (GOLD analysis project Ga0114922, IMG submission 100975) | Deep subsurface microbial communities from Aarhus Bay to uncover new lineages of life (NeLLi) - Aarhus_00045 metaG | ecosystem: Environmental > Aquatic > Marine > Oceanic > Sediment | place...
CTTCCAAAACTTTATCAACTTTATTAGGAAAAATAGAATCAATAAAATTAATCAGCTCATCATCGATTACTTTTTTATTTTGAGCCATTGAGTAAACATCAAATAATAAATCTTTAGACATTTGATAATCATATAGTAATTATACTTGATAAATGAAAAGGATACTAAGTTTGTCTAATATTTTATATTTCCCAACAAGATATTTTCCTGCAATCTCGGGAGCGGAATTTTATATCCAAAGTATCGCAGAAATACTCTATTCGAAATACAATTATGGCGTAAATGTCTATACTTCTACTGCAATTGATTTTAAAGGTTTAAGGGAACCAACTGGTAGAATTATTAAAATCGGAGAAAAATACTACGATCACGTAAACAATTTAGAAATTACACGTTTTCCTGTTAAATATAATGTATCAGTAGATGATAAACTTAAATTTATAAAAAAAATCAAACCATACATGGATTTAGGATTATCAGACGAGTGTTTGACAGAATACTTAAGAAATGGCCCCTACTTGGAAAAACTTCTTGAAGAAATGGTGCATCCCGTTAAAAATTCATTCGATTTAATTCATACTAGCTTCTTTCCCTATTTAAATACGATCTTAACCTTAATTTTAGGAAAACTAACCAATAAACCTACTGTTTGTACTCCCTTTTATCATTTCTCAAATCCCAGATATCATAACCAGAACTATTTCGAACCGTTGTTAAAATTTGATAAGATAATTGCTTGTACTCATCTTGAAAAGAAAATATTATGTGAAAGACTGAGTATTCCAGAAGATAAAATAAAAGTTATTTCTATGGGAGTGGATTACACGAAGTTTATTTTACCAAAGAAACAAGTTCCTAATAGATTTAAATTTAAACAAAAGTACTTCAAGCCAAATGAGAAGAATTATAGAATGGTGTTGTTCTGTGGATACAAAAATTATGAAAAAGGAGCAATTTCAATATTAAAAGCAATTCCCTATGTCTTAAAAAAATTCAGAAAAGTATATTTTGTTTTTATTGGACCATCTACTCTTGCGTTCAATAGAGAACTCTCTAAAATTCAGAAAAATATTGATCTTCGCGTTATAAACTTAACCCCAGATAATTTGAAAGGGTATTATGATGGAAAGAAAATCGCAGCGTTTAACGAAACAGATGTATATTTAATGCCAAGCCGAAGTGATGCGTACGGTATTGCATTTCTAGAAGCTTGGGCTTCTGGCAAACCCGTTATTGGTGCAAACATCGGGGCGACACCGGAAGTGATAAGAGATAAAATTGATGGGTTACTTGTTAGGTTTGACGATTACATAGACATCGCTAATAAAGTCGTAATGCTACTAAAAAAGAAACGATTAAGCAGAAATTTAGGATTGGAAGGTAGAAATAAAGTCCATAAAAATTTTTCTTGGGATATAGTAGCAAAACGCACGCACGAAACATATCAAGAATTAATTTTTAAACAAGGTGGATAAAATGAAAAAAATATCTGGTAATCCCTATTTTAACAAAAAGGAAGGAGAGGTTTTAGTTGATAAAGTCCTACTAAATGAAATTTTAAAAACTAATTCTACCCCCCTCATTATTTTTTTAGAAAATAGGGTCAGGAATAATATAAACACCTTTCTTAGAGTTTTTAGATCTGTGTTTGATAATTTTCAGTGTTTCTATTCGTTCAAGGCTAACTTCCTTCCTGAAATTTGCAATATTGTTCAATCAGAAGGATTAGGTGCCGAATTAATTGGACTACCTGAATTAAAGCTAGCCTTAAAATTACATTTTCCTCCAGATAAGATAATTGTAGGAGGTCCTTATTTGCCCCAAGAACTTATCGAAAAATGCGTGCAAGAAAAGATTAAAGAAATAGTAGTATATAATATCAATGATTTAATTAAAATCAACTCAGTTGCTAAAAGATCGAATATTATACAGGAAATCTGCCTAAGAATTAATGCTCAAAAATACGGAAGCAAATTGGGTATTTTATTAAATCGGTTAAATGTAATACAATTAAAAAAAATTATTAATGAATGCAAAAATCTCAAAGTTACAACCTTATTATCTCATTACTCTACTCAGATGAATAACTTTGAGTTATTTGTAAAAAATGTAAATATCCTTTTAGATAGTACTAAAGTTTTGTTCGATGCTGGAATAAAAATAGATAACATTAATTTGGGAGGTGGATTTCCTGAAGCAGTTATAATGCCAGAAAATCAATTAAGAGAATTAGCAACAAAAATTAATTCCCTAATCAATAATTTTGAGATTAAATTTAAAAACATCTATTTTGAGCCAGGACGTTATTTAGTTGGGGATGCTGGCTTGCTTATTGCGAAAATTATAAAGGTTACGGAAGATAGATGGATTTTTTTAAATATAGGAAATCACATTTGTCCCAAATTTGCAAAATCCTCCATAAGATTTTACAATGCTACAAAAATTGAGCAACCACACAAATTTAAAACGTCAATCGCGGGAATTATACCTACTGATCAAGATGTTTTAGCAAAAGATTATTTCTTTACTAACGACCTAAAAGAAGAAGATTTGGTCGTTCTTACAAATGTAGGTGCTTACAATCTCACTTTTTCTAACCGTTTTCCTTATCTCCTTCCCAACATAATTCTTGTTAAAGATCAAACCGTTACAAATATTTTTAATCCTTCGATAAACCGTGATTTTTCTATTAATTAAAACCTTTTAGCGTATTTTGTAGGTAATATGTGAATATCATATTGATTCTAATTTTTTATTTATATTATTTCTATAACAAAAACAAAACGATCTGTTGTTTTTTAATGGAATCTCTGATAAGGAATGCTAAAAAAAGAGAAGTGGTTCAACCTGCTCGAGAAAACTTTGGTTACGCTAATATAAAAATAGTAGGTTGTGGAGGAGCTGGAAATAATACTCTTAATCGATTAATGAAAATAGGAATTCGGGGTGCTAAGTGTGTTGCTGTGAATACGGATCTCCAACACTTAGAAAGCGTAGAGTCGCACATAAAAATGCTGATTGGAAAAAACTTAACGCGTGGTTTAGGTGCGGGAGGTAACCCAGACATAGGTAGAGCAGCAGCAGAAGAATCACGTGAAGATATAACAAAAGTATTAAGAGAAGCAAATTTAGTTTTTATTACTTGTGGAGAAGGAGGGGGAACTGGAACCGGAAGCGCTCCTATTGTTGCAGAAATTGCTAAACTTGAAGGTGCAATAGTGGTTGGCGTAGTCACTTTACCGTTTGAGACTGAAATAGGGAGGATCGATAAAGCCCAAACAGGTCTTAATGAACTAAAGAAGTATGCCGACACGTTAGTAGTGATCGATAATAATCGCCTTTTAGATATTGCTCCTGACTTACCTATAATAGAGGCGTTTAGCGTTGCCGATGAAGTCTTAGCAACGATGGTTAAAGGAATAACAGAAACAATATCATTACCTTCACTGATCAACTTAGATTTTGCTGATGTTAGAACAATTTTAAGTACAGGAGGAGTAGCAATAGTAGGAGTAGGTGAATCTGGTAATAAGGATAATCGTGTAGAAGATGCTATCGAAGATGCACTCAACTCACCCCTGCTAGATGTCTCAATTGATGGTGCAAAGGGCGCTCTAATTCATATTTGTGGAGGAAACGATATGACTCTAGCAGAAGCAAATTCTGTGGCAAAGAAAATATCAGAAAAAATGGATGTAAACAATGCTATGGTAATCTGGGGGGCTAGAGTTAACGATGAGTTTGAAGGTTATTTAAGAGTTATGCTCCTCATAACAGGCATTAAATCACCTCAAATTTTTGGACAAAATATATCGAGCGTTCAATCATTTGCTAGTAACGACATAACTAAGAATCTTAATGAAAGTAAATTATCAAATGACATTTTGAATATAAGAGAGCTCTCATTTGATTAAATTTATTTTTCTTACTCCTTTTTAAATTCATTTCTTATAATAATTATATGGATCATAAATTTAGTCTCGAAACTCAAAACGAAGTTAATGCGGTTTTAGATAACTTAAAGGAGTGGAAAAATCTATTTTCTATCAATGTAGACTATTTTTATGAAGGTTGGGCAATTTATCTTAAAGAAAAAAGCATCTATCCAAGAAATATCGTAATATTCAAATCATACTCAGAAAATTACTACTCCATTAAAAGTTTTGAAATACGATCTAGCAATAAAAAAGAATTCTTTGAAGAGCTATACGTAAACGAAAAGATTGAAACACTTCTAGAACTTAATGCTGAGGTTAAGGAAATAATATATGGAAAAGATCTTTTAGGTTCAATCTCGAGCATGAAATGTGATTAAAAAGCGTAACAAGATGCTAAAATTGGGGTTTATACATTTTCCTAAATTCTTCCTTTTTCTTATCGTTATATTTATTTTCTAGAAATTTAAGGACCGTGTGGTGAGGAATCCCGCTTAGCAACATATTTACAGCTTTTCTTGCGATTTGCAAATTATCGTAGTCAGAGATAATAGAAACCGTTTTTCCATAAACAGATAGATAGCTCTCTGCGAACCTTTCTATTGCCTTTCTCATCTCACCGTTCCTACCTATAATTCTTCCTTTTAATCTTTTTATTTTCTTTTCAGATTTCCCTAATAGGTCGTAGAGATTAAAAACTTCTATATCAAAGGTTTCGTCTAATAATTTCATAGCTTTTACTGGGTTGAAACCTCTGTTTATTGCGTTAACAACTTTTTGTGCCGAAAATATGTTAAGTGGAGTGTAATTCGGATGTTCTATTATGGGTTTGAACTCGCAATCCCCAGTTTTACTATCTAAAACGATTTGTATTCCTAAAGACTCTTCTATATCTTTTTTAGTTTCTCCATTTTTTCCAATTATTACGGCAATCCTATTTTTTCCAACTTTCATAATATTCATTTAAATTTAATAACTTCAATAATGAACAATTATATTTTTATCTAATTTAAATTAATTACTTCATAGTAAAATTCTTCAGGATTAGGTACTTCTACTCCAATTTTTTCAAAGTAATTAAATATATTCGTGATATCTCTCACCAGATAGATTTCTGCTTTTGGATGATGAACTGTTACAGCTTGGGAAATATCAATTACTACCGGTTTTTGATTGTGATATAAAATATTAAATTCTGATAAATCGCCGTGAACTAAATTTGCTTTTTGATACAAATCCTTCATAAAATTAAGGACTTCATTTAAAAGGTCAATGGGATCCTTTGGCGCTTTTATCTCTTTAAGCTTTGGAGCTGGAATCGACTCAAAACCAATATATTCCATGATTAAAACATTATTTTTGACGTAAATTGGCTCGGGAACGCTTAACCCTACCTTATATGCTCTCTTAAGATTTTTAAACTCTTTACTAGCCCAAAGATAAATAATCTTAGATACATTGTTAGGTATTTTTTTAAATCGAGGATCTCCAATAATGTAATTTCTCATCCACCTTGAAGTGTTTGTATCAATTTTATATATTTTTATTGCGTATTCTTCATTTTTTTGACCATACGCAAGGTAAACATTTGCTTCTTTCCCCGCAGAGATAATACCCTCAATTCGGTTTAGGGTTCCAGTTTTTAATAACTTGTTCAATTGTAAATACATTCTTTCGTCAAATACGGAATCTACCGTTGCTCGTTTCTTTGTTTGGTCTATGTTTCTAACGCGTTTAGAATCTAATTTTTTTTTTTCTAAATCGTCTATATTTTTGCTAAAATCGTTAGCAATGTCGTCGTCACCAATTCCATTTTCGATTTCTTCATCTCTTTCTTCTTCAGGTTCTCCTTGTTTATTTTCCACTTATTCCTCCTCCTCTAACTTTTTAATTCTAATTTTATCTTCAAAGAAAAATGAAAAGTTTTTTACTAGTTTCGTTTGTTTTTCGTCTCTTAACATAACCCTGTTTTTAGTTAAACTCTCGATGAAGTATTTTGAATCGTTGATTAAAATATATTCGTTTTTTCTAAATGGTAAAAATTTTATAAGTGATTTCAGTCTATAGATATTTCTTCCCTTTTGAGAATCTCTTCCTACAAGCTTTTTCGTCCTCTTTAAAATGAAATGGTGGTTCGCTTTAATATGCGAAATTATCCGGTTCATTAGCTCGTTTGTGCTTAAATAAAGATCAACACCAAGTGGCTGATCCTCTATTTTTGCGATGTATTGTTTGGCGTCTCTACTAAATAAATTTTCAGCTAGTATAGAAATATCCTCTAAGACTTCTTTTATAATGCCAAATTGAGTATTATCCTTCACCCTTAATTGAACGATCGAAAGATAATACATTCCTCCTCTTAAATTGGCACAGTTTTTACACAGTTCGTAATCTATAATTACTCTTAGTGTTTCTTGGTGCGTAAATTTATGATTTCCTGCCATCTCTCCAGTTATGATAACATCTAAAGATGTTAAAAGATTCCGAGAAGAATATAATAATTTATCAAATGAGAAAGAAAAGGTGATTAAACCTTGTCTTGTGTATTTCTTTAACAAAAAACGATTTAAAACTTCTTCGATGACGAGATAAATTTCGTTTTCGACAGGTTCGAACCATTCTTCTTTTTTTGAATATTTCAAGCAATCCATGCATAGCCTAAAATTATAACTTTTAGGTAATTCAAATAAAGGATTCTCCTCTAAATAACAATTAAGGCACATTCCAAAATGAGGTGCGTTTTCATCTAGTTCTGAACCACATATTGCACAAAATCTGTGAGGCATTAAAACATCATTTTCATTGCCATTGGTATACTATTTATTTTTCTTACTCCCTCTTTCGGTAGGAGTTGAAGGGCTATAGCCTTATTAGTTATATTTTCCCCAACAATATTAAAATACGAGGATTGCTTTAAAATCTCCATCGCTTGCTCCATGGTCAGAAGGTCTCCTCCATAAAAATTGGAGTTGATCTCAATTCTTAAATCCCCTTCTGTAAAAACTCGATTTAATAAATCCTCGTCACAACATGCGACAGTTTCAATATCATTCCTTCTATGGATTTTAAGGTATACCTTCATTTAGTCCTCAATATAGCACATTTATTTTTCTCTAATTTCTTCCCGTGCGCCGCAAGCGGTACATTTAAGATAATTTTTTTTCCCTTCTCTTTGAATATTTGTATCAGGTTTATTACAAATCCTACATAATACGTACGTTTTTGAATATTGTTCAATCAACCTGTTCAGTACCTGTTCTTTATAGATACCTTTTAGAAACAATTGTTGTCCTCTTATTTCTCCCATTGTTCCTACCTTTTTCAGAAACACACCTATGAAATGCTTGCGATCTCTAATTAAAGTATTAATTATCTTGTTAAAGTTTGTAATGTATGTGTTTTTAGCTTCAATTCTTATTTCAACTTTTGGAATTTCAAACCTAGATAATTTCTTTACATTATCGGGAATCTTCTCGTAAGCTTTATCTATTAATTCGTCATAATTGTTGATGTCCATATTATTCTACCTATCTTTAATAGTTCTAATAATTAATCCTACAAAAAAAATTTTACGATTTTAAAAAACCAGATTTCTTCAATAACTCTGATAGATATTTTCTTCCGTAGGGTAGATTCGAGATTCCATTACTAAATCGTTAATATATGTTCTAAGTTTATTTTCGGGAATTTTTAATCTTGCTTGTAATTCTTCGAGACTGATCCCATTTCCATCTTGTGAATATTCGTATATTGTAGAAAAGATTTCTTCTTTAATAGTATCAACTTTTGATGCTTTAGAAGGTTTGCTTTCTCCAAATAATTGATCAATGTCAATATCGTCTGATAAATTATCGAAAAACGAATCCTCATCTATATCCGAACCACCTTCTTCGATCTTAGGAATTTCTTGTATCTCTCCAAATTTTATTTTCTTAATAACTTCGGCTTCTCTTAGCAAAATGTAATTAGGATCTGTTATTTTTTTGATTAATCTAATATTGTTAACTTGTACCTTTTCACTATAATATCCGACTCTGCCTAAAACATCAACCATATCTCCTATGTTTAAATCTTTATATTTTTCTGAATCAACGTCCCATTTGACAGCTGAAATTATACCGGTGCCATCATCAAGCTCAAATCGTATGTTAGTGCTTATTTCTTCTGTCGGAGAATTAATATCATTCTGTTTTTTGCTAACAAATTCTTCTTTATTAGTAATTGTAGCAACAAGCCTAATTCTTTTAAGAGCGCCAAAGATTGTGAATAATGACTTTTTTTTAGCATTAAACCTACCCTCTGCAAGATGTTTGACCCAACAACGAATTGCGGGAGAAAATTCAAAAGTTCGTGTTTCACTCATAATTTATTTCATATTGAAGAATTTTTTTAAAATCAATACCCTTTATCAGTTATTCATTAATATAGAATTGATTATTAAGCGTTAAATATAACTAATCCTCCCTTAATTTTAATATCTTGTTGATTTTTTATTAATATTTCTTATGATTATTTGAAAATTTAGCTAAGAATAAAGGTAAAAGTAGCGGGGGTTCGATTTGAACGAACGATCTCAGGGTTTCTCATCCAAAAGCGTGAGAAAATTATATTTCCACACATTGTCGAGATATGAGCCCTGCGGCATAAACCAGGCTAGCCCACCCCGCTAAGGTTTTTTCTTATGAATATCTCATTTGGGTTATAAATCTTATAATTTTTATATCTTTTAATTTCTTATCATTTTTAGGAAGGATTGTAGTGGTGTTTTTTTAGTTTAAAGTATATTAACTTACAATTATTTAAAATAAACTTAAGATTTTAAACAAATGGTTGACTCGCATTCAAAAAGCTTTTTTGGACAAAATACGGGCATAATAGTGAGCAGTTCTTCAAGTTCAGACCCGTTTACTTTTATGCATTGTTTTAAAAAGAAACCCAATGGAATATGGGAAAAACCATCATCAAAAGAGGGTAAATCTATTAAATTTTCGTTAGAAGAAATAGTGTTAATTTTAAGGGTATTAAATCGTCAAGCTCTTAATTGGCAAAGCCAACATAACTATAAAGACACTAAAACTTCCATCTCGTTTAATTGGGAAGATAAAGAAGCCGAAGTACTATGGATTAATATCGGAAAATATTCAAAAAGGCTTGATCTTGCTCAAACAGAAATTTTAAGGCTGCTTTTATCACATTTTTTGCATGAAAAAATAATACATTCAACACTCCCCAAAAAAGTAGCGCGTAGTATTAAAACAAAAACTTCTTCATCCCAAGAAGTAAAGAAAACTAATAATATCGGAAGTACTCTAGTTGAGGATTACAAAATCCCTTTAAATGAGCCGATTAATAGAGGCGTTAATAGCAACGAAATGAGCGATATTGATGGATTAATTTTAGGAGAAACCGATAAAGCATTTTTAATAAAGTTTGATGAAATCGAAGATTGGGTGCCGAAATCAGCTATTAAAAATCACTCCGTTGCACAAAAGAACATTTCTCAAAAATTTCTAATCGATAATTGGATTTTAAAAAAACTTCATTTAATTCCTTAAATAATACCCTTAATTTTAAGTTAAAATGAATAAGCTTAATTTTTATTCTTAATTAACACACTTATTAAATAATACGGAATGAAATAAGACTTCATGAGTTTACTTAATATTATTACGGATTTCCTCCTAAATCCTTGGTTTGTCGTATCGCTAATCTTTTGGATTATTGTAATCGTACTTGTCTTTGCTTTAAGAAACAGGAAAGAAGCATATACCTTTTTCTTTCCCTTTTTAATCTTGTTTAAAACTAAAAAGCTCAACAAGTTTATTAGAAAAATTTCATTAAAATCTCCAAAGTTTTGGCGTATTTTTTGGAATATTGGAATTTTTGTATCCTTCGGATTTACAATATTTGGCTTTTATTTTTTCTTTGTAAACATAATTACATTGATTTTTCAGCCAAGTCCACTGAACGCTATTACTCCGCTCATTCCGGGGGTTACAGTCGATTTACCTACCTTATTTTATATAATATTACCGTTGTTATTTATTATGACAACTCACGAATTTGCACATGGGATCTCTGCTAATAATGATGGAGTAGAGGTTAAATCAACCGGAGTTATGGGCGCTGGTGTATTCTTTTTGGTCGCTCCTGGTGCATTCGTTGAAGTTGACGAAAGAGGATTAAGATCGTCCAAATTTCATAGAAATACTCGATTAAGAATAGCTGCTGCGGGCACATTTGTTAATGCTATTACTGCGGGTATAGCTTTTTTATTAATAATTAATTATGCTTTGTTAGTATCTCCTTTTTATACGCAAGTTACTCAAGTTTATAGCGCTCTACCTGCTCAAGATGGAGGTTTTAACTATGGAAATCTTGAACCTTGGGATGCCATCGTAGCTATAAAGAATTCTGAAGATCCAGACGCAGATTTTCTATACTTGAATTTAAACGAGGATATTAGTCTTACTTCTGTGTTAAGTAACACTACAAGTGTAAAATTCTCAATTGGAGACAATTTAACGTTTAAAACTTATAATCCCGTTTCTGATTTCTCATCTGAAAAAAATGTCACTTTAGGACCTCGATATGATATATACGAAAAAATTCGCTATAATTATATACCAAACGGAACTGCGATAAGAATAACTTATAATTTTTCGAGCAACTCCGAGACAGATATTTTAATTACAAAAGTTAATGGAACTGCAATAAATAAAATGAGTGGCGACACGTTAGAGCTGTTATTAACCGATTTTAATCTAAAGGCGATTAATCTTACTTCAGATCTCGGAATGGATTACATCATAGATGTTGAGGTCATTGGAGTTTTTATCGGTGTTCAAAGTACATATTACTGGATGCATAAAAATGATTTTGCAAAATTTTTTACTAGCAATTGGCCAGATTTTTGGTTAAGAGAACTCGTGTGGCTCTTTACAATTTCTTTTTCAATAACACTATTTAATATGATGCCATTACCAGTGTTCGATGGCGACAGATTCTTAAAGGAATTAGTGAACTGGAAATTTGGAGAAAATTATTCTTCTACACGGAAGAAAAAAGATCGCTTAATTTATAAGGGAACAGACACCGAATGCAAATTAACAGAATACCGCGTTGAAAGCGTAGAATCTGTAAAAATTTTGCTCAAAGACGCCCAAAAAGGGGACCCTAACAGTGAAATTCTCCTAGGAAAAGACAAATATGAACTAGTTGACGACATTGGAGATGGCTTTAAAGATACGGTTTTAGTCACTTTACCAGAAACTACTTCACTTCAAAAAGGTTCAGTTTTTGAAGTAACATACGAATACTGGTATGACGATAAAAGAAAAATTAAAAGTATCGTCTTAAATACTATAAGATTTATAGCCCTAGGTCTCATTGTTGGGAACTTCGTATTATCATTTGTAAGTTTCGGATTTGGCCTTTTTTGGCTCTAATAAACCGGTTGACGTGATCGTAATTAACAATCATGATAATGGCTACAATGTCTTTATGAAAACCGCTACTTGCGATTATTGCAATAAAAAGACAATAGTAGTTCATAGAAAGTATTCTGGTGAGCTAATTTGTACTACCTGTTTTACAAATAGAATCGAGAAAAATATCTTCCAGACAATATCTAAGTATAAAATGCTGAAACCACGAGATCAAATCGTTGTTGGAGTCTCTGGTGGAAAAGATTCTCTTGCATTACTTTACAACCTCATTAAAATCCAAGAAAATAACTATAGTTCAAAACCGATAATAGCAGTCACGATTGACGAGGGCATTCAAAATTACAGAATCAATAGCACCAAAAACGCAATTGAATTTTGTAAGAAGTATGGTATTGAACACATTATTGTGTCGTTTAAAGAAAAAACAGGAATATCTTTAGATGAAATCGTAGAATTAAAAAAACACACATCGGAAAATAAATACGCTTGTAATTTTTGCGCAACATTTCGAAGAAGACTGTTGAACGAAACCGCAAAAGAATTAGGCGCAGACGTTCTCGCTATGGGTCATAACTTAACAGACATAGCGGAAACTTTTTTGATGAATATATTATTTAAAAGGTTCAAACTCATAGCAAATCAGTATATGTTTAAAGAAAAATCTAAAGAATTACAAAAATATTTCGTTAAAAAAATCACCCCTTTAATGAAGATTCCAGAAGAAGAAATTTTCCTCTACTCAAACTTGAAAAAAATTGATTACTATCCTTCGCATTGTCCCTATAGAGAAAAAGATCCGATTTTGAGAAAAAGAGTGCTTGAATTCATTCAAGATTGTAAGAAATATAGCCCTGAAATTGAATTCAATTTGCTTAATGGTTTTTTAGAAATGTCTGAAACTCTTTCTAATAATTATAAGTCAATGCCTTATAATACCTGTAAAGAATGTGGATACCCCTGTGGTAATACTAACTTATGTCTCTACTGTACATATTTAAATGGGGTAAAAGAATAAGGTTACGCTATTAAATGCGCGCTAAACTCTTTTAATTTGTCGTATTCTCTAATTTCCTCTCGAAAAAGAGGTATCTTTATTAAACTTTTCCCAAATCCTTCTTCGATAACTTCTTTAATCTTTAGTAAATTGCGATGTTGCATTTTCCTTCGAGATTTACAGAAATCGCATAAATCGTCATCATCTTGATATAAATTATTAATAACTACATTTGAAACAGGTATATTATATTTATACAACTCGTTTAGAAGACGTCCCGTTTCTGAAATTGCCATTTCTTCTGGTATCATAACTACTACAAATGAGTTTTTCAAAGGATTAGTAAGATCATCTCGCGCTCTAAGAATTGATTCTTTTAATCTTTCGAGAACCTCTAAGGAATTATCTTTTTTTTTATCTGCGCTCGTAAACAGACTTTTCATTAATCCCATTAGGTTTCCAAGTTTTAATCTCATCTTCAATAATTTGCCAATCCATCCCGATAATGTTTCTGGAAGGCTTAAAAACCTAAGAGTATGTCCTGTTGGAGCAGTATCGAAAATAACTAAATCATAATCGTGCTCAGTCTCAATAAATTCTAACACTTTCAATAAAGCGAAAGCTTCGTCGATACCTGGAGGGCTCATTGATGTCATGTCTTGTAAATCTTCCATCAAAGGAAACCCCCCCATAACATCTGGCATATCCGTTCCTTCCAAGGGGTTCATGGTCGTGAGTCCTTTGTATTCTGAAACATCTGCTTTTGGATCTATTTCTAACGCGGTTAAATTATTTACCCTCGGTATCCTTGTTGCCTCACCTGGCGGAAGGTCAATTCCTAAACTATCTCCTAATGAATGAGCTGGATCAGTACTAATGATTAACGTGTTTCTCCCGTGTTCTGCTGCCCATATTGCAGCACTTGAAGCGCAAGTAGTCTTTCCAACTCCCCCCTTCCCTCCAAACATAATTATTTTTAGCTTCAATAACATTTCTTCTATTTTCATCCTAATCCAACTATTAATCTATTCGGTTTATTTTCCATTATAATCCCATAGTATTAAAAAAACTAATATTTTTTTGATTAAAGTTATGAAATTCCTTTTAATATGTAAGCTTAAAACGAAGAATAGCTACAATTCCTCCAAAGGTGCTATATAACATTTCTCCCTCTTCAGTATCCGGAGAAATAATTATTACTTCAGTACCCACAGTTTCTGCTATAGACCCAAGTTCCTCTATTAGTAAAACCGTTTTTACAATGTTAAACGAGTTAGAACTACATTCAGGGCATTTTTCATCTTGAATTGCAATTTCTAATTTTCCAAGTCCTGCTTCTCTCGCAGTCCGAGATTCCTTATAATTACAATTAGTACACTCTATATTTACTTGTACAGTATCTAATTTTTCAGAAAGTATTAATTTATCTACAGCGCCCATATTTAAAGCTTTCTGTACTTCCTCAAGACCGTATGCTGCCATTCCCGTTTCGTTTGAAATTTCCTCTAAAAAAAGTTGCATCACTTCCTTCTCCTTAATGAATTTAACGTTAGCAATTTTATCTTTTATCTTTTCAATCAAAGCACGAATTCCTTCGGTTCCTCCATAACCTAGGTCTACAACATCTAAAATTTTATCTCGCAACCGATAATCTAAACTTTCATCATTTACGTATTTTTCTTTCGATGGACCTGGTCCTCCAATAAAAATTCCTTGTAAATCTTCCATACTAAGAAATAATTTGTTGACTTCTTCAGAGATTCTTCTGTAAAATCTGGTTTCTGCTTCTTCCATTTGCCGTTCAAATCTTTTTTGTGATTGACCTCCAGCTCTATGCTTACCGTGAACCCCAGAAGTAAAGTCTCGCACAATTTCCACGTGATTACCCGTAAGGTATCCTACAGCAGATTCTTTTCGCCCTATTACAAGTAATCCATACGTTTCCTTTGTTTGAAGCATCTCCTCTAATGGCCATAATAAAAATTCACTTGCACAATGATATCTAAAGGTTAATACTTTATCAGGAGGATGTACAATATATAATTCGTTCCTTTCAGTTCCGGGAGTATTATTTTGTGGGATTGCTCCTGAAAACATTACTAATCCATTTTCAGGTACTTCCGTTATGTTTTTTAGCTGACCCATCAAGCTTGATATGCTATCCAATACATTTTTCCTTGTAAGTTTTGATTTGATATTCTGACTTTCGCTTACTTCGTTCTTTAGATGATTAGTTACATCAGAAATTTTACGATCGTGAGGAATATATAAAGAAACTAACTCCGTGTGAAAACCCTTCTTCTCCTTTAACTGATTTAATAACCGTTTCGTTTGAAACAACTGTAAATCTTTACTTTTCCGTTGTTCGGGTGAACTCATATTAATCAACAAAAATAAAAAGGATCCAAAAGATTAATAGTTTTTCTTTATTTCAAACTATATAAACAACTCTTATTATGCA
>Ga0114922_10003402_pt1 | contig 14837 bp, 11 predicted proteins | sample AartaG_FD_100975 | JGI IMG/M metagenome (GOLD analysis project Ga0114922, IMG submission 100975) | Deep subsurface microbial communities from Aarhus Bay to uncover new lineages of life (NeLLi) - Aarhus_00045 metaG | ecosystem: Environmental > Aquatic > Marine > Oceanic > Sediment | place...
AAAATGGCTATGATGGATGCTCCGATAGCAATGAATAATGAACCTGTTATTGCATTTAACACTCCTCCCTCTCCTCCGTAATAATATCCCCCTTTTGGGGTGGATATGATCATTTCCAGTGACAGGGCGTTAAATCCTTTGATGAATACCAGTATGATGATGAATGCAAGTATGGCTATTAATGAATAAGCCGCAAAGGCAGCCAGAAATCTGGAAATGTTCTCTTCAATTATTTTTTTCCGGTTCACCTGGTTTTGGTTTTATAGATGAAATATCTGAAAATGAGATTTATAAACATTATGATTATCAGCAATAACAATGCAGCGAACATCAACGCAGAATCATACATTGGTATGGACAGCATCTCACCATAATTATTGGCGATTAATGCTGGCAGAGGATACCCTGCATCAAACGGATTCAGGGTTAGTTGTACCTGGTTTCCGACAACCATCATGACAGCCAGTGTTTCACCAAAAGCTTTGGCCAAACCTAATCCGTAAGCTGAAATAATGCCCGGGTAACTTTTACGGATAACCACATGTTTTACAGATTCCCAAAGGGTTGCTCCAACCGATAAAGAAGCTTCTCTTAAACCCATTGGCACTGCATTAAATATCTCAATTAACATATTTAACATATATGGAATACACATGATAGCCAGCACGATACCCCCTGCAAGAATCGTATAACCTGAAGAATTAATATTTAGTAACGGAGCCAGCGTTTTTCCAATGAAAGGCACTATAACCAACACACCCCATACACCATAGATAACCGATGGTAAGCCTGCCAGTATGTCAATCACAGGATGCATGATACGAATTAAGCTTTTAGGTGCAAACTGGGTAAGGTACAAACCGGCCAGCAGGCAGACCGGGGCAGCAAAAATAAAAGACAACAAGGTTACATAAATTGAACTGGTGATGAAAGGCCAAAAACCAAATTTGCCATCTGTCGGGAGCCATTCCGATGAACCAATCAGACGAAAAAGATTATTATTTTCAAACAAGGGCATCGCTTTAAAGCATAAGGCAATACCTATTATTAAAGGCAGAAGAAGGATGATCGTCAGGGTTGAAACCATCCAGAATCCAGATATTCTGTCAAACAATATCCTCCTGTAAATCATAGCCTATTCCAGTTTTTTCAGATACTCGTTGATCAAATTTTGTTCGATGGGAACATATCCTGCTTCTTTAATATACTTCTGACCTTCGGTCAAAGTCCATTTCATAAAATCAATCGTGGCCTGTTTCTGTGGTTTGCCCTTTGAAACAAAATACAACTCCCGGGCTGGCGGAGACGGATACTCTCCTTTAGCAATAGCATTCAGTATGTCATCAAAGGTATTGTAAAAGTCCTCTTCCGGATTGATTTTACCATCCTGATTCAAATCAATAGGTACTACTTCAATCCCGGATCTTTTTTGTCCGGTTTTGATATCATAGATAAAGATGGTGTTATTAAAACCAATGCCGGCAGGATCTTTGACCACAGCTTCAGCCAAACCAGGGTCCCCGTAAATACCTATACCCTTTAAGTTTTCCTGGGTACCTCCCAGGTATTTCGCCCATGTTCCGGCTGCACCACATGCGTCAGAACGTGAGTATACCACAATATTCTTGCTATATGAAGCATCAAGCAAAGCACCCCAGTCATTTATCTTTTCTTCCATAAAAATTGCTTTTAATTCATCTTTCATTAAACCCCTCCTTTTAATGACATCGAGATAAGGATTGTCAGCACATATGGTCGGCAGGACCGCATCAATGGCTAAACCTATCCACCAGACTCCTTTTTCAATTTCTTCTTTTGCTATTGCTCTTGAAAACATACCCAAATCCACTGTGCCGGTTAGTGCGTCTGCCATACCTTTTCCTGCTCCTCCACCTGAAATATTAAACCGTACTTCCGGATTTTCCTTTTTATATTCTTCTGCCCATTGAACCACAAGCGGATATAATGCAAAGGCACCGGAGATACTGATTGTTTGCTGCTTCTTTTTATTTGAAACACAGGATGATATGAGAATCAGGATAAAAAATATACAGAAGTATTTTAAATGTTTCATCTTTATGGTTATTAAAGGTTTAAATGACATCATAAGTTAATTTGACAGTATGGTTGGTTTAACAGTAAGTTGCAAATAAAAAAACTGAGATAATTTATGTTCTGATATACCCTGTATTGCTTTAAGTGACTCAGTTGGTAAAACAAATGCGTATCCGCTTTCCAGTGTTCCCCATTCGTTGAGTTTGAGATTGAATACGATATCGTTCTCGTAACCCAGGTTCTTATCTGATGGTGTTGATGCATTTGTTTGAGCCAGCCGGAAGTAATGTCCGGTATTTTTTATGCTCAAAGACTCAGAGAAGTTGTAGGTGATATAGAAATAATAATCAACAAGCCCGCCTTGATTGGTATGTTTGCTAAAATTCGAGAAATAATCCATATTACCGAAATACCTGTGTCGTGCTCCGTACAACAGGTCAAATAAATTATCCGCCGTTTGTTCAGTTGCCACCCTTGCATTACCTGACAAATAACCCATGCCTATTCCGGAGTTAAAATCACCTGATTCAAACGATGCATCTATATCGATCAGGCAGGCACTTACTTTTTGTCCATACCTGTTTTGACCAAATTGATAATATGCATTACTCAAGATATTTATACTTTCTGCTTTATAGTTGGAATATAAACCTGTGGTTTGCCGGAAACGGAGTGTGTTTGTTGTGTCGGTTTTTGTACTTCCCGATGCGATATGAAGCAGCGAAATGCTCATTTTTTCATTGAAGATTCTGTTTAACCAGATAAAATTCAATGATTTTATCCTGTTTACCGGATAGGTGTTTTCTGCCAGAATGTCACTCAGAGTATTCCATGATCCGGCTACATGAAGGTTCCATTCATTCATGGCTATTTTTGCCAATACAGCATCATACGAAATACCAAGCTGGTTCCAGTTTCTGGCAGCCAGCAACCGCTGGTTATCATAGACAAGTTGTTGACGGCCGATGGAAAGCCATGCACAATTACCGGTCTTTAATTCAACATATCCTTCAAATAGATCCAGGGAAGCCTGATCTCCATATACACCGGTTGAACTGGTTAATTGCTCATCACCCCAAATTCTTACATCCTGTGGAGTAAATCTGAATTTAAGAAATTCGGTTTGATAATTAAGTGACAGACGAAGCCTTTGTGATATGATAACTGCCGGAGCTGTATTTGGTGTTGAGAGTTCGCGGTAGCCGTCACGAATATCAAGCCTGTTCCTGTACTGTGCATCTATCTTTAATTGAGCTTGTACTCCCGAAAAATTGTTCATTGATGAAAATAACAGGATGATGGAATAGCAGAAATTTGGTTTCATCAGAAATGGTTTTATCACTGTTTGTTGATGAAACAAAATTAGATGCAGATTCTGTAGAACGGAACAGCTTAAAAACGTAAAATTTAAAATGCGTTTTTAAACGGAATGATAAGTTTTAAAACGTATCGGATGATCTTAGATTTCCACAATGCCATTTTTAATGGCATACATAACCAGTCCGGCTGTATTTTTTGAACCGGTTTTAAAAAGGAGGTTTTCCCTGTGCTTATCTACGGTACGTTTACTAATATGCAACAGGTCAGCTATTTGCTGGTTGGACAGTCCTTTGCAGATCTGATAGAGTATCTCTTCTTCTCTTTCGGATAACTCTGTTTTTTTTACCTTATGACTTTTGCGGCTAAAGTTTTTCAATAAGCCGTCTAATATTTCCTGGGAAAAGTAGTTTTTGCCATCCATTATCTGTTGAATGGCTGATTCCACATCCTGTATTCCTGAATTTTTCAAAATAAATCCCTTTGCTCCTGCCTCAATCATCTGAGAGTAATAATCTTCATCAGAATACATCGACAGTGCGATGATATTTAAATCCGGTTTGAATTCCAGTGCCTTTCGGGTTGCTTCTATACCATTGGTTTTGGGCATGTCAATATCCATAAACACGATATCGGTATGCTCACCTCGGTGGATAAGGTCCAGAAATTCATCACCGGTTGCCGCATCATGAATTTGACCTATTATGGGTAAATTTTTCAGCAAAAGCTTCAAACCTTCCCTGAATAATTGATGATCGTCTACCAATATCACTGATATGCGTTCCATTCTAATTACGTTTGATATGTACATTTACCTGAATCCCTTCTCCAGGCTCTGAATAAATCATAAATGTGCCGTTCAAAGATTTGATACGTGACTGGATATTCGAATAGCCCAATCCTATTAGATCTTCTTTCACCTGCTTTTCATCAAAACCGATTCCATCATCGATATACTTTAGTGAAATGCTTTTCGCATCTGCCAGAAGATCAATATAAACGTTTTTTGCTTCAGCATGTTTGATGGTGTTGGTAATGAGTTCGCAAAGAACCCTGTAAAGCACTACTTCAATATTGAAAGAAAGACGTGTGTTTTCCAGGTTGCTTTTCAAATGAATGTCCGGGTCACCAATGATCTGCAATTTGTTTATAAATGACCTTACAGCTTTATACAGGCCGAAGTTGATCAGCACATGAGGACTGAGTTTATTTGATATGTCTTTTAAAGTTACAATTGACTCATCAATGAGCTTTTCGGCATTTTCCAGTAAATCATTTTTGTTTTTATTATGATACCGGTTTGTTGAAATGGCCATTTTAACGGAAGACAGGAGCGGACCAAGACCATCATGAAGCTCTTTGGCAAAATGTTGTCTTTCCTTTTCCTCTGTTTTAAGTATGGCAGATAATACTCTCGATTCATTTTGTTTTCTCAGGTCATCAATCTGCTTTTGAATGTTAAAGATTCGTCTGATGAATACCAAACTCAACAGCATGATAGCTGAAATGAGAACCCCTGTCCAGCTACTAAGCAAACCTGTAATAAGCACACTTTGTGAATCGTAAACCTGAAGAATCTCAAATAATCTTCTGAATGCCATGAGTAAGAATCCTCCTGAAATGAGCCACCAGGCTAGATTTGTCCGGGTTCGTTTAACAAGTGTAAGGGCAATAATAGCAGCACTAAATTGCAGGATGACAGATAATATCAGGGCAATTTTTATTGGCATGGCTGATGATTGTTCTTTACCATTTAAGCAGCAATTTAAGCATAATTTCAGACATACAATTTAATCATTCTGCTATTTCGGAATTGTAATTATGCTGATTCGGATTTGCAATCCGAATCATATATCACTATTCCAAATGGATAAAGAATTCTTTAAATTTGAAAGATAATGTATATTTGTGGACTTAAACATTTATTCGGGATGTGGCGCAGTTGGATAGCGCATCCCGACATGAGGTCGGGAGGGTCGGAAGTTCGAGTCTTCTCACCCCGACATGACAGGACATCCTCCAACTTTGGGGCGGTGTACTTTGCTTTTACAGCCCCACCAGCCTTCCCACTACCCCTCCACACCGCCCGCCCAGCGCGGTACTTGGATACCAACGAAAACGGCGGTATAATATCTAAAAGGACTTTTTTTTCCATCACACGATGGTTCGACCCGATTTTTTTTATTACATTCTTAATTTCAAAAAAATCATTTGATGAAGCCAGCTTCCTTGCCTGGCGAGCAACTTCCAGCCATTTCTTCACTGGTTCGACCCAGGCAGCACCCTTTTTCCCAAAATCTCTATATTTTTCCTGGAACTCCACTTTCATTTTTAAAATCTCATCCTTCTTTTTCAGATAAGCATCCTTTTCAATGAATCCATCTAGAAATGTATTCACAAGTTTATCCATCTTTTCATCCAGTTGATTTATTTTGTTCTCAAGATTTTGTGAAAAAGACCGCTGCTCACTCACACATTCCTTTTCCATACGCTCAATTTCAGCCAATAACAACACCTCCCAGGCTTCCGGCACGGTAACCTTCGCTAACACATTTTTTAGCTGTTTTATCATATTCTTATTATTGACATATGACTGATTGCATTTCCCATTTTTCTTTGAGCACCTGTAATAGATATATCTGCCTTTTTTTGCGTATTGGGCTGTGATCATGCAACCGCATTCACCACATCTAAGTAATCCTGTAAATGGAAAATTATGACCTTCTTTACGCTTTCTCGGATGTGAGCGGCGCTTTAGCTCTTTCTGAACCCTGTCCCAAAGGTTTTTTGGTACTATTGGCTGAAATTTTCCCTCGTACAGTTCTCCTTTATGTGGTATTAATCCAATATAAACCGGATTTGTCAAAATCCCCTTCACCGCTCCCTTGGCAATCGGTTTTCCAACCTTGCTCGCCAGTCCCAAAAAATGCAGGCGGTGGCGAAAGGTTTCCAGTGAATGTTCTCCGTCAGCAAATTCTTCAAATCCTCTTTTTAATATCCTTGCTTTAACAGGGTCAGGCTCAATATTGCGGGTTCTCGGATTGTTTATATATCCGAGAGGGGCTAAGGTTGCCCATTCCCCCCGCCTGATTTTTTGACGGATGCCCCGCTTCACGTTTTCAGAGAGGTTATCGCTGTAATATTTTGACTGGCCAAAAGCAACCTGCAACATAAATAAACCCTGTGGTGTCGGTTCAAACCAGAATGTCGGAAATTTTAAGGAGACTATCTTACAAATATCTATCAGATAAATGATTTGCCCGCCGTCTACACTGTTACGGGCTAAACGGTCGGGATGCCAGGCAAGTATTCCAATAGGTTCTTTACTTTCATAAATCTTGCCCAACATTTCATTAAATACCGGACGTCCGGGTTTTTTGGCACTCTTACTTTCAATAAAAGTCTGGGCAATCTTTACCCCCTCCCGTCGGGCAAATTCATTTATCTCAGTCAGCTGAGCTTCAATAGACATTACCTGGCGATCCTCATCCTCAGTTGATTTACGGGCATAAAGAAAATATTTAGTTATCATAATCACATGGTTTATTTATGTTAATATTTCGTAAGGGCATCCTGAAAGCTGGCTTCATCAAATGATTTTTTCCTGCCCAGTGCCTACGCTCTTATCGCACCTTTTAATTTTTTGTCATGGTTTTTGAAGCCTCCTTAATGTTATTCCAATCAAAGCAATGAAACCATAAAAATTTGATTGCTTTGATTGGTAAATACCTAATTTGTATATTGTACATTCAAATAATATTCTTCACAAATCAAATTAGTATTTGAACTTGCACAATCATGCAAGTTCATAACATTTTCCAATACACAAATCAAAAACACACGCCAAAAAATAAAAGCCATCCCTTCTGTGTCCAAAAGGCGTTAAAAAACGCACTGCCCCGAAAATAGAAGGTTCGGGGCAACTAACATTTTTTATCACCCTTTGTCCACCCCATGCAAGCAAGAGCAAAGTCAAATTCACATAATTGTGTGAATTTTCAAAGGTGTTCAGTTTGCCATTGCCCTTGCTAAAGCCCACTAACCTTACCCAAGGAATTAGGAACATAAAAAAAAACGACCCAAACTTTCCAGTGCACAAAAGTCCTGTTTTATTTAGTTCAAAAGTTTTCGACAGCACAGGACTTCTTTCCATCATCGAAGGGAGTCCTGTGCTGTCGGCTTTTCTGAACGAAGTTCGAACCTTCTTCGAGGGAGAAGAAGGTTGCCCTGGCTGATTTATGGCGGTTTCGGCCGGATCGGCGAAAAGAAATCCGGTGAACCGGGGCAAAACTCCTATTTTGAATCAGGAAAAATGTATAAAACCGTGAACTGCTATCCATATATTGATGCTTCGCTGCCATCGCTAGATTTCCTTTCCCCTCCGCTTTTTTGGCCAGCGCTGCTTTACACTTTGCATGCATGGTTCCCAGTGCATGCAAAAAGTAAAGCTCCATCGCTCTTTTGTTTAACCTATGAACAAAAGTCATAATAGACATGTCTTATATTTCTTTCAGTTTTGTGTAAACGAGCCTTCTATGGGCATCTGTAATTTCCTATGTCCCCATCCTTTCGAGTTTAGACAGTCTAAACGATGATTCAGAATATCATGACTAAAGTAATTATATTCTAATTTCTTTACAAATTGTCGTTCGAATTATCGAAACTAATTAAAAAGAATTCTAAATTTATGTCTTGAAAATCAGGACTATCATGACAGAACTCGGATCGTATTTGGCAAGAAAGTCAGCGAGCAAGGCAGAAATTGCCAAGAAAACCGGTATTAGTAAATCAAGAATCAGCGAATTAACCCTCAATCCTTCCACCCATCTTAGGGCAAGGGAACTTTACCTGATTGCACTGGCAATAGATGCTGACCCTGGTGAAGTGTTAAAAGAGGTTTATAAAGAATTAGAGCTGAGAAATAGATAAAAATGAAATATGGACGGGAGGTCGATCGATATAAAACAAATGCAATTTGAGAAGTTGAAAGAACATTTCCCGGAAGTCATCAATGAGGGTAAAATAGATTGGGAAAAACTAAAGGCTACTCTTGGAGAAGACATTTACTTTAGCAATGAACGCTATGTTCTAAATTGGGCCGGTAAAAGTGAAGCATTTAAGGTATTGCAATCACCCACAACCGCTACGCTAGCTCCTGTTAAGGAGGAGTCAGTAAACTTTAATAATACGGGGCACATCTTTATTGAAGGAGAAAATCTTGAGGTGTTAAAAGTGCTCCAAAAGAGTTACTACGGCAAAGTAAAAATGATCTATATAGATCCGCCTTACAATACTGGCAACGACCATTTTATTTACCCCGATCGTTTTTCTGAAAGCAAAGGGGATTATTTGAAGCGGGTGGGTGAGAAAGATGAAGAAGGTTACTTGACTCGTGAAGGTATGTATAGAAAGAACAGCCGGGATAGTGGGCATTACCATTCCAATTGGCTTAATATGATGTATCCTCGCTTGTTTTTAGCGCGAAATTTACTTAAAGATGACGGAGTAATATTTATTTCTATTGACGATAATGAGGTACATAACCTGCGATTATTGATGAATGAGATTTTTGGGGAGGAGAATTTTGTAGCTCAGTTCATTTGGAAAAGAAGACAAAACGTAGATAGTCGTTCAAAAAACGGAGCTTCAGTGGATCATGAATACCTGATCTGTTATCGCAAAACAGAGAACGGTGTTATTAGGGGGGCTGAGAAGGATTTAAATAAATACTCTAATCCTGATAACGATCCAAGGGGTGATTGGATGAGTGCTGACATGACCGGATTAGCAACAAAAGATCAAAGGCCAAATTTACATTATGACTTGATTAATCCTAAAACCGGAAAAACTTATAAATGTCCACCCACTGGCTGGCGGTACGAACCGCAAAGGATGAAAGAATTAATTACTAATAAAGAGATTATCTTTCCTCGGAATTCAGATGGGAGGCCAAGAAGAAAAAAATTTCAAAAGGATTTAGAGAGTGAGTTTACCGGATTTTCAACCGTCCTTCAAACTGTTTTTAATACGCAAGGAACAAGAGAAGTCAGGACAATCTTTGAAGAGAAGGAGTTTTTTGATTTTCCTAAACCAAAAGATTTGATCAAATTAATTGTTCAGCAAGGAACTTCCAGTAATCCGGAAAATGAAATAGTACTCGATTTCTTTACAGGCTCTGGAACTACTGCACATGCTGTTCTTGAATTAAATAAAGAAGAAAGTACAAATAGGCGATATGTTTGTGTGCAATTACCAGAAGAATGTGATACTAAAGGAGAAGCATATCTGGCTGGCTATAAAAATATTGCAGACTTAGCCAAAGAACGCATCCGGAGGGTTATAAGGAATATTGAAAACGAAAGAGAAGCAGAGAAAAAAGAAAAAGCCGGAAAGTTGGCTTTTGATGATGAAAATGAAAGTGCTCAGGTTGATCTAGGGTTCAAAGTATTTAAACTCCAACCTTCAAACTTCAAGATATGGAGAGGAAGTCAATTTGAAAATGGCGAACAACTCGCTAAACAGCTGGAAGCCTTCACTGATCCCACCAAAGAAGGCTCGGAAGAAGAAAATATTCTTTATGAATTACTGCTGAAATCCGGGTTTGATCTGAACAGCAAAATTGAACACAAAGGAGATGTTTATTTGATAAATGGTAACGAAATGATCGTTGCACTTACAAAAATGAGTGAAGCCGACGTAAAAGAGATTATCTCCCTGAAACCGGACAAAAGTGTATTGCACTGGATAAATTGTTTGCACGAAATGACCAATTAAAAACCAATACTGTCTTGCAAATGCAGGATGCGGGAATTGGTTTTAAGACAATATAAAATGGAACAACAATATAGCATATTCCGAAATGGCAGCAAATGGCTGCGTGCTGACTTCCATCTGCACACCAAAGCTGACAGTGAGTTCAAATACACTGGCAATCCCAATGAATTTGTCGACAGGTACATTGCTCAATTAAAAGCACACGACATTCATTTGGGAGTTATTACCAATCACAATAAATTTGATCTCTCTGAATTTAAAGCGCTGCGAAAATCGGCTCAAAAGGAAGAGATATATTTATTGCCTGGTATAGAATTCTCGTGCAGAGATGGAGCAAAAGGAATTCATATCTTGATCGTCTTTGATTATAGCTGGATTGATAACACTGAAAATCATAATTATATTGCTGACTTTATTACTACTGCCTTTGCTGGAATTTCTAATTACGATTCGCCACAATATCCCAATTCAAAATTCGGACTGAAAGAAGCAGTTGAACACCTTGATGGTTACAAGAAGGACTGTTTTATTGTCATGGCCCACATTGATGACAATAATGGGATATTCAAGGAATTGCAAGGCAGGAACCTTAATGAATTTCTTACCAGCGACCCATTTCAACGGAAAGTACTTGGATTGCAAAAATCAAGGAACCATGATAACCGGAAAAAACTGAGCGAAATATTGGGGGAGAATGTACCTGCATTTATTGAGGGCAGTGATGATGCGCACAAAGGTATAGAGGGAATTGGGAATGGGAATATGGTAAAAGATACTCAACAGAATACTTATCTCAAACTAGGTGATTTTAATTTTGACGCCCTGAAGTTTGCTTTTATTGACAAGAATTTTCGAATAGCGTTGGCCCCGCCTGAAATAAAGAACGGTTATATCAAATCGGTCACTTTTGAGGGAGGAAAACTAAATGGTTATACCATTAATCTAAACCATTCTATGAACAACTTTATCGGGATCAGAGGTAGCGGTAAATCTTCTATTCTCGAATCTATCAGGTATTGCCTTGATATTAATATTTCCCCAGAGAATAATCTCGATTGGGAATATAAAACAATGCTGGTTAACAGCACTATTGGCAGTGGAGGCAAGGTAATAATGGAATTAGCAGATGATCAGGGCAACGAATACAAAGCCGAAAAAATATTAGGCGAAAGCACCATTATTTATAAAGGTGATGACATGCAATATGGCCTTAAAACAAGTGCCATTGTGACGAAGCCCGTCTATTTCGGACAAAAAGATCTCTCTAAAATTGGTAGTTCTCTGTCCACTGAATACCTAATGAATAACCTAATAGGAGAACGAATAACTGAACACAAACGGTTGATTGATAACAAAGCACAGGAAATTCACTCAATTCTTTCTGAGATAAAGAGGATTGACAAGAGCTTAGCTTCCAAACCGGATGTTGAGGCAAAAATGGCCGAATTACAAAACAACATTCAAAAATTTAAAGACTATAAAATTGACAAGAAGCTGGAAGAGCAAATTGGGTTCAACAAAGATATCAACCATATTAAAAGAATGCGGGAATTTGAAGAAAGAGTAATAGAAAGTGTTGATAAACTTATTGAGGAGTACAAGGATAGTTACAACACCTTTACCAAGTATGAATCCAAAGAAAACCCACAGCTTTTCAATAGAATCTACGAATCCTTTCGATCGTTTCAGAAGCTATTTGGACAGATAGAGGATATTGGTAAAAAGCTGTTTGCTGAACACGCTACTTTTAAACGTCTTGATGAAGAATTCCAAAGGAAATATGACGCCCTTATAGAAAAGTTTGCCGAAATAAAGCGGGAGATCAAGCTGCCTAATATTCAGGCAGACGATTATGTGAAATTCACCAAAGACCTTGATCTTACCAATGCCAAACTGAAAGAGATTGAAAAAATAGCAAGCAAAAAAGTCATTCTCAAAAAACAGTTAAAAAGAGCATTAACTGAATTACAACAGCTTTGGCACAAAGAATTTGAAATAATCAATGAGGAAGTAGATCGCATAAACAATGACCAAGATTCAATAAGGATTTCCGTTGCATTCAAAGGAAATAAGAATGATTTTAAATCTAACTTGAAGGACAGTTTAAAAGGCAGCGGGCTAAGGGATAGCAATATCCAGGCAATAGTTGACAATTACAATGACCTAATTGAAGTATACAATGATTTTGAAAAAAACGAAAGCAAGTTAAAAGAAGCGCTTTCGAGCATCAGTCAATTAGTGTCTTTTCATGAATATTTCAATTCTACACTTTCAGCTTTTCTTACCTTCCGGGTTCCTGATCGATTTGAAATTATTTACCGGGACAGGCCACTTAGTGAACATTCACTTGGGCAAAGAGCTTCAGCATTGATAATTTTTCTTTTAACACTTAAAGATAGTCATCTAATAATTATTGACCAGCCGGAAGATGATCTGGATAATCAGACTATTTATGATGATGTGATCAAGGTTTTGAAAAGATTGAAAAATAATACACAATTCATTTTTGCAACGCACAATCCTAATATCCCGGTCTTGGGCGATTGCGATCAGGTAGTAAGTTGCCGGTATATTTCGGAAAAAATAGAAACAAATCAGGGTAGTATTGACCAAATCAGTATCAGAAATGATATTGTGGATATTATGGAAGGGGGCGAAGAAGCCTTTAACCAACGAAAAAGAATTTATGAATTATGGAAGCATTAGAATTAATAGAAATACTCGAAAAAGGGGAAGATAGCGAACACCAGTTTAAGGCTAATATAACAAATTCAGAATCCCTTGCTGGCGATATGGTGGCATTTGCAAATACTAAGGGAGGAATGATTATTATTGGGGCTGAGGATAATGGTAAGATAGCGAACCTCACCGTTGATGATATAAGACGACTGAACCAACTTGTGGCTAATACTGCAACCAATAATGTAAAGAATTCTATCAATCCCATCACTGAAAATGTAAAAGTTGGAGATGATCTTTTAATGGTTGTGCATATTGTTGAAGGGGCCGACAAGCCGTACATGGATAATAATGGTGTTGTATGGGTTAAAAGTGGTTCTGACAAAAGACGGGTTACCTCAAAAGAAGAGTTAAGGAGATTGTTTCAAAACTCTGATCTTGTACATGCTGATGAGGTTCGAGTTAATGGAACAACTGAGAATGATATTGACTTAAGGTATTTTAAAGAGTTCTTTCAAAAGCAATATGAGGAAGATTTTGAGAAATCTGAAATTCCACTTATTCAGGTATTGAATAATCTTAATCTTGCAAGAGTCAGCAATCTAAACATTGCCGGCATGATGTTATTTGGTAAAGAGCCGGAAAAATACAAACCTGCTTTCATTATTAAAGCAGTAGCTTTTGTTGGAAATGATCCGGCTGGTGATCAATATAAAGACAGTATTGATATAAAAGGAAAACTGGAAGAACAATACAGAAACGCTATTGATTTCCTAAAAAGGAATTTGAAATACATACAGAAAGAAAAGGGGATTAATACTTTGGGTGATTTAGAAATTCCTCCGATTGTCTTCGAGGAATTGATTGTAAACGCCTTAATACACAGAAATTATTTTATAAACGCCCCTATTCGTTTATTTGTTTTTGATAATAGGGTTGAGATAATAAGTCCAGGAAGGTTACCAAATAATTTGACTATTGATAACATAATGAGTGGTAACTCAAATATCAGAAATGACATTATTACATCCTTTGCGACCAAAGAACTCCCATACAGAGGAATTGGCACGGGGATTAGAAGAGCTATTAAAAATTATCCCGATATTGATTTTATGAACGATATAGAAGGAGAACAATTCGTTGCAATAATCAAACGACCAGAAGCAAAGTAACATGAAACTCCAATTCGATCCCAACCAAGACTATCAAAAACAGGCGATCAAAGCTATTGTTGACATCTTTGAAGGGCAGCCTTTAAGCAGCAGCGAATTGGATTTTACCTTGACACTCGGCAGTTTAAGCCTCTCCGAAAACGGAGTGGGCAACAGCATCGTGCTGAGCGATGAGCAAATTCTGAAAAACGTACAAGAAGTTCAGAAGCGTAACGATATTGAACCTGTTGCAAAATTAGCGGGAATGAACTTTTCCGTTGAAATGGAAACGGGAACAGGTAAAACATATGTGTATCTGCGAACCATTTATGAATTAAATAAACAGTACGGATTTAAAAAGTTCGTAATTGTTGTGCCGAGTGTAGCCATTCGGGAAGGAGTACTGAAAAATCTTGAGATTACCTGCGAGCATTTTCAAATGCTTTACGATAAGGTACCCGTTGATTTTGGCGTTTATGATTCTGGCAAGGTTTCTCAACTCAGAGGTTTTGCATTAAGCAATACGGTTCAGATTCTGGTCATGAACATTGATGTTTTCGCCAAAGACGAAAATATTATCAATAAGCCTAACGATAAGCTTACCGGCAAGCTGCCTATAGAGTTCATTCAATATACACAGCCTATTGTCATTGTGGACGAACCGCAGAATATGGAAACAGATATTAGAAAAAAGGCTATCGAAAATCTCAGGCCTTCCTGTACACTCCGATATTCTGCCACTCATTTGAACCTGTATAATCTTGTATACATTTTAGATCCTGTAAAGGCATATGATCTCGGTCTGGTGAAGGAAATTGAAGTAGATTCTGTATTTGCAGAGGATAATTACAATGATGCTTT
>Ga0114922_10003403_pt1 | contig 14836 bp, 12 predicted proteins | sample AartaG_FD_100975 | JGI IMG/M metagenome (GOLD analysis project Ga0114922, IMG submission 100975) | Deep subsurface microbial communities from Aarhus Bay to uncover new lineages of life (NeLLi) - Aarhus_00045 metaG | ecosystem: Environmental > Aquatic > Marine > Oceanic > Sediment | place...
CCTGAATCGTTTTGCCTTGATGTTTCATAATCTCTTCCTTCCTTTCTTGATATTTTTCATTCCACTCCACCGATACGCATTTTACAGATGCCACGGACTGCGCATCGACCGTGACAGCATTCTATTCGCTTGTTCGTCGTTGATGAATTTCTCCTTCTCCGGGTCCCATCTCAGTTTCCTGCCCAAGAGCATGGAAATATTGCCGATGTGTGCTATTGTGAAGCATCGCTGGCCAATCTCCGGCGGGAAATAGCAGTCCTTGCGTGATTTCACACAATCGAGGAAATTGCGTTGCTCACCGGCCCGGCACGTATAGAGATGGATTTCGTTCGGCCCGATTGCAGAATCCAGGATAGATTTAGAACTCGCCTGCAATGGTGCCCTCCACCCGCGGTTGCCAATCCATCCCTCGCTCCCCTCGAATTTGAGGCTGGGCGTGCCGGACGTAACTATCAGCTTAACGCCGTTGGCGTATTTGTACTCGATTCTGTACTCCTTCGCCGTATCGTAAAGGCCTCCTTTGCAGAACACACCCTTTCCCTCAACTTCCACAGGCCCCGTATGTTCGGTGTTGTTTCCCCATTGCGCACCGTCGAGAAGATGTGCTCCCCAGTCGGCCAACTGTCCCCCGGAGTAAGCCTGAATCCAGCGCCAGTGAAAATGTATCTTGTCTTTCGTATATGGCGCCCATCGTGCCGGGCCCAGCCACATCTCATAATCGAGGCCCTTCGGCACCGGCAGGGGGGCAGGGTCACCGGGATTGTGTGGACCACTCGGCAGCTCCACACGAACTGTATGGACCTCGCCTATTCGACCGTTGCGGACCAGCTCACACATACGGTGATACTCGTGTACTGACCTGTCTTCCGTCGACCATTGAAAAACCCGGCCGTAACGTTTCATTGTTTCGCAGAGAACGCGGCCTTCCTGCACAGTCAATGTCGGCTTCTCGCATTCGACATCCTTGCCCGTTTTAGCCGCAGCTATCGACATTGGAACATGCCAGTGGTCGGGTGTGGATATCATCACCGCATCGATATCATCCCGCGCGATAACGTCACGAAAATCCTTGTACGTGGCACAGTCGTTATTGCCGTACTTTTGATTTACTATATCACGGGCTTTTTTGAGATTGTTGGTATCGACATCGCAAACGGCAACAGCTTGAGCATCTGCATTACCGAGGAATGTCATCAGATTCATCCCAATTCCGTGACCGCCGACGCCTATGAAGCCCAATGTTATCCGGTTGCTTGCAGCGACGCTGCCGGCCTTACCCAAGACCGATGAAGAAACAATACATGGAAAGCTCATTGCTCCGATAGCAACGCTGGATGTTTTTTTTAGAAACTTACGACGAGTAATCCCTTCTTTTCTCATACCAAAACTCCTTATTGTTTAACTGTCACAGTCGCCACGGACTCCGCATCGACCGTGAGAGCATACGGTTGGCCAGTTCGTCATTGACGAACTGTTCTTTGTCCGGGTCCCATCTCAGCTTTCGTCCGAGCAGCATAGAGATATTGCCAATATGAGAAATCGTAAATACCCGATGGCCAACCTCTTCAGGATAGAAGCACGGCTCACGAGATTTGACGCAATCAAGAAAATTACGTTGCTCACCGGCAGGGCACGTATAAAGGTGAATTTCATCCGGACCGATAACAGAATCAAGCACAGAACTGGGATTGGCTTTCAGCTTTCCCTGCGGCTCACCCAAATCTCCAATCCATCCTTCATCCCCCTCAAATTGAACACCCGGCGTCCCGGACGAAATAATCAGATTGACACCGTTGGCATATTTGTATTTGATTTTATATTCCCTGGCTGTATTGTAGAGGCCTCCTTCGCAAAACACACCCTTTCCCTCGACTTCCACCGGGCAGGTCAGGTCGGTATTGTTTCCCCACTGTGCGATGCTGATATGATGGGCACCCCAGTCAGTCAACTGCCCGCCCGAATAGTCACTGACCCACCGCCAGTGATAATGCAGCCTATCTTTCGTATATGGCGTCCACGGTGCCGGGCCCAACCACATATCGTAATCCAGAGCCTTAGGCATCGGCATAGGTGTAGTAATGCCCGGCCTATGTGGACCGCCTGGCAGAACTACACGGATGGTATGCACCTTCCCGATACGACCATTGCGGACCAGCTCACACATACGGTGGTATACAGAACTTGCCCGAATTCCGGAGGCCGTTTGGAAAATTCGGCCGTACCGCTTGATTGTATCGCTCAAGACGCGCCCTTCCTGAACGGTAAGCGTTGGCTTTTCGCACAACACGTCTTTACCTGTCTTGGCCGCCATCACCGACATAAGGGCGTGCCAGTGGTCCGGCGTCGAAATCACCACAGCATCGATATCATCCCGCGCGATAACATCACGAAAATCCTTGTATGTGGCACAGTCGTTATTGCCGTACTTTTGGTTTACTATATCGCGTGCTTTGTCGTGATGATTACTGTCAACATCGCAAACGGCAACAGCTTGAGCATCTGCGTTACCGAGGAAGGTCTTCAGATTCATCCCAATTCCGTGACTGCCCACACCGATGAAACCCAATGTTATCCGGTTGCTTGCAGAGACGCTGCCGGCTTTACCCAAAGCCGATGAGGCAACAAAGTGTGGAAATGCTATCGCCCCGGCTGCAATGCCGGCAGTTTCTTTGATAAATCTGCGACGCGTAATAACCGCTCGTCCGTTCATAGGACAATCTCCAAACGTTCACCAGCTTCTCAGAATGAGAGCAGACACTGCCAGATGTACACGTACCCTAATCCGTCAATATCTTCCCACACCTTCTGGACAAGCTCTTTATCTGCTCGTATCTCCTTGAGTTCCTTGACTTTCTCTTCCCAGGGAACACAAACACCCGGTTTTCTCTTAGGTTTCTTTTGTTCAGCCATCAATATACTCCATATTCACGGGTAAAATCAGTCATCGCCTTGATATTCTCGACCTTGGCATCGTTTTGGATAATGGCGCTGGCGTCCATAATGTACCCGCCGTCGCCGGCCACACCGTCGATTACCTTCTTGCAATAGTCGCGAACCTCTCCCGGCGTTCCGGTTGACAGCAGATAATTTGGGATACCACCGCTGATGCAGAACTTGTCCCCAATCACCTTGTGCACCTCGAAGATATCACCCATATCAACATGATAAACAATCGCTTGGTCAGGTAGCTCCGCGAACGCATCCAGATGAGCGTCCCAACTACCCTCGGCATAGAACAGGACCTGGTGCCCATGTCTCCAGATTTCTTCGATGATTGGTTTCAGTGTCGGCCAGTTGAAATTATCGAAGTGCTTCTGCGAGATAAACGGCACGCATCCACGGTGCATCCAGAAGCCGATGGGCACGTTCTTGTCGGGGTCTGCGCCGGAAAGCGCCACATGCAATAGGTGCGGCATCAGGGCCTCGCAGGCTGCAAGGACTTTGTCCGGACGCTCGAACAGGTCCGTTACCAGTCCCAGATAGCCCCGAAGCTTATCAGCGATAATGTCGAACGGCGATTTTAGAATACCTGAGATGGCAGAAACAGTGCCAGATTCGGTCCTCATCAGATCAACCTGTGTTCCAAACGCATTGAAGTAGTTCAGCATTGCCATCCCGCCCTTCAAAAACGACAGGTTATTGCGATAGGACGTCTGCTCACCCATCGCATTAACGTCAGCCGAGATACGCGGAAGCCAGATGTTGAACAGAAAACCGGTCGGGTCCTCGATAAGCGCATCGTATTCGTTCGGCTTCATAAACGCCTCTTCTTCGGGCGGCTCAAGGTACTGAAAACCAGTGTCGGGGGGCACATCGATACCGGGAACACCGTAGTACTTCGTCCCTATCGCCTGTGTCAGCCCGGTCCAGACGTAAACCATATTGGCAACAATAGCGTCCCAGTCGAAATCGGCCGCGCACTTGCGGGCGGCAACAAACGCCATCTCGTAATCGTGCGTTACCTGCTGGCAGGTGAAGCCCGCGTACTTGGCTGTGAATTCGGCGACAAACGGGCGAATCGGAATCTTGTCTGGTTTCTCATTCCGCATCGCCGTAACATAGCGCTTCAGCCGCTCAGCATACAGTTGTTGCATATCTTTCGCCATTCTGCTCTGCTCCTTACTTGCATTCGCTTGGCTTTATACAAACTATAGTCTATGGTGGCCTGGCACCGCAGTGCGTACAAGCATACCCAAATCACGTGAAGACGTCAAGCCCGAGCTTCTTTTCCTCCACCTACTCCTCAAGCCCGAGTATCTCGGCTGGCCTGCCGGCTCGCATCAGCCGGCACTTGATAGCTCCCTTACTTTTTAGACCAAACGCTCTAAGACTCGCAGACTCGTCGGTCGCAAGCACTGCTGCGAACTCCCCATCGGACAGTTTCACCTTCAGCCCATAGCCTCCCTTTATCTGCTCCAGGCTGGCTTCGTCCGGCACTTTGTCTCCTGTTCGATGCGGCCGGTAGAGTGTTACGAACTCCATACCTTTCTTTTTTTCAGCCGTCGTCGCCGTAAGGTGCCATTCCCGCATCTTGATACGCACTCGCGGATTAGGGTCGTACTCGTTGGTCTGCTTAAGGTAAGACCCGGCGGCGCGAGAAGATCAATATCACAAACCACATCATCGTTTCCCACGCGGATGTCGTGCTGGTTCTCGACGTCGATTTTATTGATAGCGTGCAGCCAGTATTCGAATGTCGAAGGCTCTTTGGCCTCCAATCGGTCATAAACGACCACGAGTTCTGGTTTGACGAATATGATAGACCGCGTGAAGCGGTCGAGAATGTTACCTTCGTATGCCTGGCCTGCCTCACCCACAACAATGTCCATCGATGGCGTCGTCTTGAAGCTGACTATCTCACCTCGTGCTTTAGCGGTCCGCTTCCCTTGTCCCCGGCCGTTAACCGTAATATTGTTTACCGACCGTGTGCTCCAGACCCAATTGCTGTGGTGTGCGCTTCCATACGAATCGTAGTGACCGCTGCGTACCAACAGTTGCTTGCCGTAAGCCCAGAGCACAAACGAATTATTTGCCTCATTGCCGTGCGACTGCGTCCCGAATGGGCTCGACTTAAATATCACTTGCACGCTCTTGCCGGCGTCAGTCAAATCGCTGTTCAGGTATGCCTGCCCCGTACCTCTGAACAGCCGTGAGCTTGGCAGGTCGTTTGGCTGTTTTGCTTCAACTTTTGGCAAAGTTCCGCGAATGAATCCGATATAACCGCTCATCTCCCTGGCCCCGCCCATCTTCTCGACGTACCATTGCCAGTGTCCGTTGCCCGCCTGCGCCGCAAACTGGCTCATCAGTGACACATTACGCAAAGCCGACCTGCGCCAGGCCCCGTCACCAAAACCTCCGCCCACTTTGCCGGGCGGCATAAGATACATCGTGTGGTAGCCGGTCTTGGAAAAGAACGGCTTATCGTAAGCGTCAATGCCCATTGCTTCGCGCATTACATCCGCCCACCACGTGAATCGGCCCAGATAACTATGGCCGTAGCTAATACCCTCATGCCAGCCCCCGTCGTCATCACCAGACAGGATAGACATTGTAGAAGACATTCATAGCGAACCACACCCAGTCTTCGGCCCCCTCGACCTCACCTAAAAAGGAGATACCGACCTCACCGAGGAAGTGCCACGCACGGTTCGAATGGCTCGAATATGGCCGCCACAGGTGACGCGGACAAAGGTGACGGTACATCTCATCGCCGCGGACCTGCATCACTTCCCGGCAGATTTGCTTCTCTTTTTCGCTAAGCAGGTCGTTGACAAACGTGTATGCGCGGGAAAAATAATAAGCATACGGCATACCCGCTTCATCGTTATAGCGATAGCCGGTACTGCCCTTGGGCTCCCACTTGGCGCATTCCAACAGGATTCGTTTGGCTTCGAGTCCGTATTTCTTCTGTCCGCCGAGTAGCCGAGTAAAAGCCAGCGTCGCCGCACCGTTCAGTGCCTTTATCGTATACGTCCGGTTGCCCCACCACACCTTCCTCCACTCCTCACTGCCGCGTACCATACCTTTAGGATACTTCGGCGGCTCCTTGGTCGCAGGCGGATTCGCCAGCAGTCTCTCGCATTCCCTCACAAGCCTGTCATATTGCGCCTTCATTTGGCCCCGCGCAAGTTTGCGTAACTGCCCGAGCTTCTCAGGACGAAGGAACAGACGCGGATGAGTCTTTGGTATCCGCGAAAGCAGTTCTTCGCGCACCGGCAGCGGCATAGCTGCCGCGTCGCGTGTGATGGTAAACGTCCGTACTCGGCTCCAGTTTGTATATCGGCCTTTCTCGTCCTTTCCCCGATACCGCCACCTGTATGTCCCTGGCTTGAAAACACGCGGCGGACAATGGACGTTGAACTTCAGGTCCTCAGCGCGGTACTCCACCTTTCTGAATTTAGGATCGCGGGCGCACTCGATTTCCCACGTCATACCCTTCTGTGGCCGCCAGCTAAAACTCGGTGGATTAACCGCAGACACCGCGCCCTCAGCGGGCCGATACCCCCATTCACCACCAACAGCCGGCCTTTCATCCAGCGTCAAATACTCCACTGCCGCCAAGCCCGGAACAACCAGCAACACAACAAGCGCAATCACCGCGGCAAGCACTTTAAGAGTTACATTCTCTTTTCTTAGCTTCTTATTGACCATCATTTTACCCTCACATATATTATATTGGATTAAAATCCCAGAGATTCACCTTCGTGAATCGCCATCCCGATTTGTTCGACACTCTTCAGCCGGCCGTTATACCACAGCAGCCAACGGTTTCTTTCCTTTTCGTAGATAGCAAAGGGCTTGTAACACGAGTCCCCATCCCATGTTCCTTGCCCGGGCCAAATAATAGGATTCTCAGGATGACGCTGCCAGCCCGTCACCCCATCACGTGAACGGGCCAAACCAATCTGTGCGTGATGTTCATCTCTAAATCCGATGTAGAACATCAGGTACCAATCGTCCTGTCGAATCACCTGACATCCCGTCACCTTGTGTCGTTCCCACTTACTGTTTCGGTCGGCTGCAAACACCGGATTGTCCGCCTTTTTGCTCCAGTTCAAACCATCGCGGCTCGTGGCATTCCCGATGGCGTTTGGCTCGTATTGCTCGCCTGCTGAGTACCACATTCGGTATAAGCGACTTTTGTTGTCCCACATGACATGGGGACACATAATAGCGACACCTTCCCACGACTCCTTGGGAAACAGTACCGGCTTGTCACTGGGTCGCTTCCACGTAACCCCATCCGCACTCGCAGCATATCCAATCCACGACCGGTCTCTCGTCTGGCCTGTATACCACATAAGGTAATTGTTCTTATGCTTAATAACGGTAGGGCGGTTCACCCTGCCTTCCCACCCCGACCTCGGCCCTAATACAATTCTCGGCTCACTCCAATGGATCCCGTCCTGGCTTTCGACCAGGGCAATTGATTTTTTTGGCCGCCATGAAAAATACATACGATAACTTTCTTCTTCACGTAACACTGCCACATCAAAGCACGTGCCGAGTTTGCCGCCCAGAACAGGATTGTTCTCGTACTTACGCCAGCCGGCACTGGTCTCGCTTGTTCGGGCCTGCTTTTCTTTTTCCACCGGCGGCAGTTGACCTGTCACTCGGTCGATGGCTTCCGATTGTGCAATCTCCTTGCCATTTACGAATACTCGCAGTCCTTTGCCTTTATGGTATTTCTTGCCGCTTTTGTCCCATATAATTGTGATAATCCGGCCGTGGTACAGCACGTTATCCAGGCAGAACCAGTCCCACGTATCAGCGTCAACAAGCGGATTTACCTCCACGACATCATCCGGCCGAGGCCTAAGACCGACAAGCCCGGAAATTATCAAATCGCAGTAACTGGAGTGATTATAATCCTTGCCTCGCTCTTTACCTCCTTTCCTTGGGTCCCAAGTCCCGTCCTTCCACGTCTTCAGTCGCGTCCGCGCAATCCAGTCACCGGTGTAGGGATTAAGGTTCTCGTCAATCCAGGGCACAACGCGCCCGTCCTCTCGCTTGAGCTGGTGACTTTTCGTATAGATTTGCAGCGTTTCAAAGTAGTCGGCTTTACTGATGGCGTCTTGCTTATAGTTATTCAGCAGGTTGGCTAAACCCACAAGTACTTGCGTAGTCGCAAAAGGCCAGCTCGGCCCATTCCACTGACACTCATGCCCCTTATATGAGACAGCAAATCTTGGGTGACGCTGCTCGGCTGTTGTCGGACCAAACGCTGCATAAAAACCTTTTGGATCCATCAATTGCTTCCACGCCTCTTCGTATCCCTTGCCCTTGTCCGGCAAATTAAAGTACCAGGGCACATAGCCAAGTAATTCGCGCACATCAACAAGGTTATCTGCTTTGCGAGGAAGCGTCTTGAAAAACCGCTCCTTTCTGTCCCAGAGTTTATCCAGAACGAGTCTTTTAATCTTCGCTGCCTTGGCCTGATAATTTGTGGCCAGTTCCTTTTTACCGGTCAGCCCCGCAATCTTGGCAATAGCTACGGCATCGCCGTACATATAGGAATTGATCGTGGCACGCTTCCCGCTCCCACCTATGGAGACTTCCATACCGTCCCGGTCATCGATTTGCCAGAATAGACCATCCGGTTCAAGCCTTTTTTTCTCCCACTCTTTATAGTTGTTGACCAGGTCCCCAAGCAGGTCGGTAACGTGTTCTTTGTCCGCTGTTACCAAATACCTCGCCCACATTGCATCGGCGGCCCAGAAGCTGTAACTTCGCACGCTGCCGCCTTTGCGGAACCAGAACACCGCATAATCGTCTAAGTATTTCCGATTGTGCAGCCATCGGCCCTCGTAAAAATGATGCCCGGCGGGGCAGTTAATCGTATTGTGCTTGCCCGACCATCCGACCTTAGGCAAAAACTCAGTAATTACGAAACCGTCCGGCGTCAGCTTTATATGTTTGCGATAAGTCCACCACCGAAAGTAGTACGTCCGCTCGAAATCCTTGTCGGGACACTCAAACAGCGGAACGTTCCCCTTCAAAAATTCCCACGCCTTCTCGTTTGGGATATGCTGAACGTATAGCTCCTCATCATTCTCATTAAATGTTTCGATATAATGTTTGAATGAATCTGCTTTCAGCACAATTGAATTTCGTCTGTCGTTCGATAAGCTGGTAGTCAACATAAAGGATGCACAAAGAATCGCCGAAAGCAGAACTCTGGTAGGCAAACTTTTCATTTCCACCCTCACGTTATATTAGTAATAAAATTTATTCTGTCAAATCCTGGTCGAGGGAACCGACCAAATCTTTGACGTTCGATATATTTTTGCGAACGCAATATTTTTTTATGCCGTCAATAATTTTTACCGCACATCCCGGCTCTATAAAATTCGCCGTACCAACGGCCACCGCCGATGCCCCTGCGATAATAAATTCGATAGCGTCCGAAGCCGTCCTTATTCCCCCCATCCCTAAAATCGGTATTCCTAAACTTTTGGCCACCTCGTTGTAAACCTTATTGACCAGGTGAACTGCTATTGGTTTTATAGCCGGCCCCGACAAGCCGCCTGTTTTGTTGGCCAGAACCGGCTTGCGCGTTTCAATATCGACGACCATCGCGGTGAATGTATTTATCAAGCTGAGTGCATCAGCGCCGGCATCAACCGCTACTTGAGCAATTACGCTGACATCCGTAACAGCAGGGGCCAGCTTCACCATCAAAACCTTTTCGCCAACCACCTTTTTCACCGCTGAAGTAACCTCCGACACTTGTGAAGGGTCGGTGCCGAAACTTATCCCGCCCAGTTCAACATTGGGACAGCTAATATTCAGCTCAAGCCCGGCTATCGCTTGCTCACCTGACAGCCGCTCCGCAACGGCTACATATTCATCAATCGTCTCACCGGCTATGTTCACAAACACTGCACAGGACAGCTTCTCAAGGACCGGCAGCTTTTCCTCAACGAAGGCATCCAATCCGATATTTGCCCACCCGATTGCGTTAAGCATCCCAGAATCGGTCTCAACAATCCTCGGAGTAGCATTACCCTTCCGCGGTCTCAGCGTGATACTTTTGGTAACAAATCCACCGAGAGAGTTTACATCCATAAAATCACTTAGCTCGTCAGCATATCCGCACGTCCCCGACGCCGTAAATACAGGATTCGCCAGCTTCAATCCCGCAAATTCAACCGATATATCAACCTTTTCTTCCATAAGCAAAACTACGAACTAAAAACTACTTCTTTGCTGTCAAAGACGGGCCCATCCTCACAGCACAATTTATAAATAGTTTCATTTGACTCGGCTACTCTGCATTCTACCGCGCAGCTCTGGCAGATGCCAATCCCGCAGGCCATTCGCCGCTCCATACTGACCTGGCAATCGATATTCCTGGCTTTAGCAATTTCTGCCACCCGCGTCAGCATTTGCTCAGGCCCACAACTATAAATAACCGTACTCTCGCCTGCTGAATCGGACTTTCCAAGCCATTCCGAAAAACAATCGGTTACAGGCCCGGCAAAACCAGCAGAGCCGTCATCCGTCGCCACCAGCGATTGTACACCATACTTGGCAAACTCCGGTAATGAAAACTCCAATTGTTGCGCAATCTTATCCAATTGTCGCTCAAAGGGAAGCTCCTCTGCCGTTTTCGCACCGGCAAACGCAATCACTTCAATACCGGGGAAGTCAGCCGTTAAAATCTTCGCCAGGTGCTGCAATGGTCCGGCCCCCATCCCACCGGCGACCAGTAGGGCTGTCTTCTTGCCCTCCGGCACCCGGAAACCATTACCCAAAGGCCCAATTATACTGACTGAATCACCCGCTGCTAACGTTGTCATTCGCAGGGTAGCAGGCCCAACAACACAATAAAGAATATCAACAAGAGTCCTATCGTCCTTTGTTGTAACGTCAACAAAACTAAAAGGCCTCCGCAGCAGTACCTTTCGCCCAGCCACATCGGCCAGCTCTTCCGGTATTGTTTCCGCCGGCGGCAGGGCGGCACCGGAAACATCTAATTGCGCGAACTGTCCCGCCTGCACTTTGGCGAACGCCTCCGCACCCGCGCCTGAAAATTCCAATCCGAGCCGATAGAACCGCTCACCAATCTGCTTATTCGCACAGATGGCAGCCAAATAGGCTCCCCTCTTTGCCGTTGAGCTTTTTTCTGACATAAATACCTGTTATAATAATAGCCCTATCAGTAAAGGTTCTGCAAACATAGTCGTCACTATTAAAGCGAACCTTCATAGACCCTGATACCATCCACAACTTTACAGATATGAACGGCATACTTATCGGCAAACTCAGGGTGACTGCGCGGGTACGCTGTATCAACTGCTCGTTGGACCGCTTCGACACTTTCCGCCCGAACCAGGGCACCCGATGCCCCCTTGTCGCCGCCGCCCAACATCCGCTCTCCCAAAACACCGGGCACCGTCCGAACAATATCGCACATTGTCTCCAGTTCCGCCCCTGAAATCTTATAATCATCCCGCAGTCCTGTACCGTCTTTCCTGAATATCTGACCCACGGTTTCAATGTCCCCGGCCTTCCACGCGTCCAGCATTTTATAGAACCGCTTTTGAGCTCCGAAAATATACTTTAGCCGGTCGCACAAATCAGGGTAGCGGTCACCGAATTCGGTCATAATCTTTTCATAGATTTCCTCGTCCTTTATATCCGCAAGGCAAGATATATCGTAATTGGCTTTCTGTAATATCGATACCAGCTTCTCGCATTCTGCCCTGCGTATTTTGTAGGTTGACTTCTCAAGACCGGGTCGGACCGTCCCCGTATCAAGCACAACTATACGAAAATCGGTGGCACCGGCACCAAGTTGGACGTAATCCACAGACCTTTCTGCCGGGTTATAATAGGTCCCCATACCTTCTCGCCCGAACAATATCATAATCTGGTCGAGCTTCCCGCAGGGCGAGCCAATATAGTCATTTTCAACGGCCTGTGCCAGGTCGACGACCGTCATCTTGTCTTTTATCTCGATGCCGTTCGCATCCAGCAGTGACAAAATCAAATTCAAGCTCAAAGACGCCGACCGGCTCATCCCGCCGCCCGGAATATTCCCATATATAACACCGTCGATGCCTTGTTTGAGTTTGTAACCTTTACGCTTTAGGATATAATCAATCCCGTATGGAAAGCGTCCCCACGTCTCAGCTATGGCCGCCGACTTAGGCTCAGGAACATCACCTAACTTAAATTCAATGACCCCATCATCAGGAAAGTTGCCGCTATACAATTTAACTCTGTCCGTGCCGTTTGGCTTATAGGCCATCCAGATGAACCTGTCTGTCCCCACGCCGAAAAGCTCGGTGCCGTTGTAGTCACCGTGCTCAACACCCAGACAGAATCGAGATGATGTCCTTCTTATCTTCCCGCCCTGGATATCAATATCATTATCCTTCGAGAACTTCAAAATTTTATCAATGGCTGCCTTGTCCTGGGCCGTTAGTTCCATTTTTTAAAATCCCTTATTAGTCTATGACACCTTCAAACTGTATTCAGCTCTTTTGCTCCATTACTATTCATTACCAGAAGATAATGTAAAGACCGATGGTTACTGCTATCACTATTGCGCCTAACCACATAACCGATGGCGCCGGCCTCATATCAAACTCCTCTCGTACCGGCATGACTTTCGGCTCTGCCAATGGCTTTATACATGTTATCAAGGCCATTACTACAAGGATGATAACAAGGGTTATCGCCATGCGGTTCAAAAACGCAATTTCACTAAACTGCCAATGCAAAAATCCATAAACCGGAACGCTAAGGACCAGCCCAATCACACCGGTTACCGGCGGGGCTTTCTTGAAAATCATACCGAACACAAACACCCCAAGTATCCCCGGCGAAATATAACCCTGGAACTCCTGGATGTACGTGAAGATGCCCATAAATCTGGGGTTTCCTAACATCGGCGCTATCAGCATCCCGATAACGACGAACACACCGGTCGCAATCCGGCCCGTCCATATAAGGCTCCTGTCCGACGCATCCTTCCTCAAGTGGCGCTTGACCAAATCCATAGTAAATATCGTCGAGGCTGAGTTCAGCATCGACGCTAATGAGCTTATTACAGCACCGCTGATGGCCGCGAATATGAACGCCCTTGCTCCCGGCCCCACAAGATGCCTTATCAAAAGTGGATATGCCGCATCCGTCCCGCTATCGCCGGTCATCTTGTCGCCAAAAAGCTGAAGGGACATAATACCTGGAAAGATGATGATAAACGGAATAATCAACTTTAAAGCCGCCGCAAAAATAACACCGAGCTGGCCTTGCTTGAGGGTCTTGGCAGCTAACGTTCTCTGGCAAATATACTGATTCAGACCCCAGTAGTAAAAGTTTGGAATCCAAAGACCAATAACCAGAGCCGTCCAGGGCAGCACTGAGTGGTCTTTGGGAAGTATCATATGCAGCTTGTCGGCGTTCTTTTCGCTGAACAGTTGTATCCCGTTTGATAGCGTACTGAATATACCGGCCCCGGCTTCAGTCGATGGATGCAGCTTGCCTATCGCAATAAAACCCAGGACCATCGTTATCGCGCCCCCGATTATCAGGGCCGAGCCCTGAAAAAGGTCCGCCCACGCCACAGCCTTTAATCCGCCCCAAATAGTGTATAGTCCTGCTATGCCTCCTATGACCAGAATGCCGTACAATAGATGTCTTGGATTGTCCAAATCTCCAAATATCGTCTGTAGCGTCAGACCTCCGGAGTAAATGACCGCCGCAATTGTGACTCCGATGTATATCACCATCGTATAAAAGGCCATAATCGCCCGTGCGGTTGGATTGTACCGATATTCCAGATACTCCGGGATGGTAAAGATTCCGCTTCGTAAAAACCTCGGCAAAAAGATGATAGCAACAAAAACCAGAGTGATTGCCGCAATCCACTCGTAGCTGGCTATAGCCAGACCTGCTATTCCCGCCCCTTGGCCGGCCATTCCAACAAAGTGCTCGGTCGAAATATTCGCTGCTATCAGCGAAAGACCAATGAATGGCCACAACAAACTGCGACTGGCAAGAAAGAAATCCTCACTGGTCTTTTCTTTCCGGCTTTTGTACATGCTCACGCCGATTACTACGCCGAAAAATGCCAGAAATACGCTAATGTCAAGCCAGCTTAGCTCCATAATATATTCCTTCCTTTCTTTTCACTTTGCTTCTTTGTTATCTCACTAAGGTTTCATTTTGCGATACACCGTATAACTGCGTTCCTGCTTTAGTCAACCTCACCAGGTTGCCCGCCATTATAGCTTCTCTCTCTCCAGCCGCAAGAATATAGAAAGGATCGGACCGACGTATGACCGCCCCCGGCGTCAATCAAATACGCATATTGGCGCTAAAAGTGAGACAAATGAGTAAAAAAGGGCGCAAAAATTCTAACAATTGCAAGCTCAGACATGTTTCAAAATACCGGCAAATTCCAGTCCAATTGTCCGGATTGCTAAATTAGGCGCTAAAGAATTGTCCAATATTAACGATAATATAACAAGCATATTGTTGCATTAGGGGTGGGGGGTCCTCTATAAGTCCCCTAATACGGTGTTTAGGGAAGTGCTAATGGGGGGATTGGAAGCTACTTAGTGGCTGAAAATCCTTCAAGAACGGTGGGGGGTGAAGCCGGGGGGCGGGGTGATACTTACAACTGTGCCGGCGAGGTTATCGGCCTTGAACTTGATGTCCTCGGCAAAGAGGTGAATTTTCGTGTCGATGTCGGGCAGGGGCGGGCGAGACTGGCCGACATTGTGCCGCTGGCACGTACGCTTTGCACAAAAATTACCGACGTCGTAGTCGAGAGCATACTCAGCGATGGGGGCAATATCCCGTGCTGCAAAGGCTGTGCTGC
>Ga0114922_10003404_pt1 | contig 14831 bp, 12 predicted proteins | sample AartaG_FD_100975 | JGI IMG/M metagenome (GOLD analysis project Ga0114922, IMG submission 100975) | Deep subsurface microbial communities from Aarhus Bay to uncover new lineages of life (NeLLi) - Aarhus_00045 metaG | ecosystem: Environmental > Aquatic > Marine > Oceanic > Sediment | place...
CTACGAAAGCTACCTGCCCATGCTCGAGACCGGGGCCACAACCGTGTGGGAGAGCTTCTCAACGGGCACGACCGGCGGCGGCGGCTTTCCCACGCTAAGCCACTGACACGCGTGGTCTTCCGCACCGATCCAGTCCCTGAACCGGATCATCCTCGGTATAGTGCCCGAGGAAGCCGGTGGGAAGGCGTTCACCATAAGCCCTCGGCTGAGCGGTCTCACGTGGGCTAACGGCGCTTCGGCAACCATCAACGGCTCCGTCGAGGTGTCGTGGGCTGTCGAAGACGGGACACTTAATGTCACGGCAGCCGCGCCCGACGGAGTGTCACTCCGTTTTGTCCCTAACGACACCCACGAGTGGCTTGATGTCGTCTTCAACGGTAAGCCGGTAACCTGAGGACGGTGGTAATGTCTATCGTCTTCTGTATCGAAATGGTTGTAGTGGGCTGCCTTGTCGGCACGGTGAACGCCGCGCTCGGGCTCGGCGGCGGGTTCGTCATGGTGCCTGCGCTGCGCGAGTTCGTGCCGGGTATCGACCCACACACTGCGAAAGGAACAAGCCTCTTTATTATTGTGTTCGTCGCCGCGCTCAACGCCTGGCGGCAAAACCGGGGCAGCGGCGGGGTGCCGTGGCGTGTCGCCGGCGTACTCGCGTCCGGGTCCATTCTCGGCGGATACGCCGGCGCGTGGTTTACGGGCCTCCTGTCCGGGAACGCTGTCACATGGATCTTCATCGCATTGCTCGGGGTCATGTGCGTTCGCCTGCTGCTTACCGAGCCGAAGCCCCCAACGGAGACAGGAAAACGACCTAAGGACGTGCTGGCATTCGCAATCGGGCTGGCTACAGGTCTCGCCTCGGGTATGGCGGGCATCGGCGGCGGAATCGTGCTGGTACCGCTGGTGCTATTGGTCGGCCTTTCCACAAACGAGCGCGTGACGGGCCTTTCCAATCTGGTAATGGTCGCCACCTGTAGCGCCGGCGCGTTCGTGCACCTGCGTGCCGATCAAACTCTCGCGATGCCCGGCACGGTCGGCCAGGTGAGTCTGGCCGTCGCGCCGCTGATCTTTCTGGGAGCTCAAGCCGGCTCACCGCTCGGCCGGTGGATGAACGAGCATCTGACATTCTCCCAGCGCAAGTTTGCCCTGGTGACGTTGGCTGTCGTAATAGCAGCGAGGATGGTGTATCGGGCCCTGCAGTGAGACCCACCGCATACGGACCTCAGGGATCGATGCCGCTCATGCAGGCCTGGGAAAGGGCTACGCACCGTCCACGTCTCGTGTCAGGAAAGCCACTCCGGGACCGGGGTATCGGCAAGGAACAACATGATAATCAAGAACAGCATTCCGACGCCCAGCAGCACCGAGTACAGCTTCACTCTCGCCGGGCTCGACGCGTTGGGAAACAGGAACCGCGGATGCTCTACCAACATCTCGGCGCCCTCAAGGAAGAAGACCCAGCAGCATACGAGGCCCCATACCGCGATAACAGATCCGTAAAACGCGGTGACCCATGGGTTCCCTTCTCGCGGTGCTAAGTAGTGCACGACCGTCGGGACGCTGCCAACGGTAATCCCGATCCCCATGATACCCCACGGTACGTTCGCCCAAAAGATGTACCAACGTATAAGTCTGTTGTAGCCTTCTGCTCGCTCCGGATGTTCGGCGATATCGTTGCGAGCGCGTCGCCGCATGACCAGACCGTTCACGCACGTGGCGAGAATGAAGACCACCCATTGGCACCGAAGCACTATACGAAAAATCCGTTGGATGACTAGTTCTTCCATCGTACCCTGCCCCTATAAGCCAGCACCGCATCTCGGCACGACGCTTAGAGTTTACTTCTCCGTAGAGGCGAGTTTCAAACTCGCCCGGGCAGGGGTTGACTTGTTGCAGCAATGAGTTTGAATGAGAAATGCCTCTAAACCTCCTTCTACTGCCGGGAGAGGGAGCGGCGTGGCCGTGTTTCTTGTTTGACCTTCAATTACTCTTCGTCGCGTTTTGACTCGGGGCCGGGGGATGACTATAATGGGTCCTGTTGTGTCGTCGGGTTATCGGGCTGCATCGCGAGGGCAGGTGATGGCTGGGGAACTCACGCGTCGGCAGTTTGTAATGATGGCGGGTGCAGGTGTTGGTGCGGCGTCGTGCGTGTCGGGTGCGGGTGAAACCGCCAACCCAGCGCGTGACGGCAGGCCGAACATCATCGTGCTCGTCACCGACGACCAGCGTTGGGACGCGATGGGGTGCGCCGGCAACGCCATCATCCACACGCCGCAGATGGACAAGCTGGCGGCCGACGGCGTCCTCTTTCTCAACAACTTCTGCACCACCTCGATTTGCATGGTGAGCCGTGCGAGCATTCTAACCGGGCTCTACAAACGGCGGCACAAGGTTGTCAGGTTCGATCAGCCGCTGTCGGACGCGTTGTTCGCGGAAACCTATCCGGTCTTGATGCGTGCCGCGGGATACCGCACGGGGTTCGTCGGCAAATGGGGTCTTGGCGGCGCGCTGCCGGAGCACGCGTTCGACTATTTCGACGGGTTCTCGGGCCAGGGAGAGTACTTTCACGAGATAGACGGCGCCCAAGTGCATTTGACAACTCTGCTCGCAGACAAGGCGGTCGAGTTCCTGGAAGGATGTTCGCGCGACAAGCCGTTCTGCCTGTCGGTAAGCTTCAAAGCGCCACACGTGCAGGACAGCGACCCGCGACAGTTCCTTTACGATCCTGCGTTCGAGCACTTGTACCGGGACGATCTCATCCCAACCGCCAAAACGGCCGCGGAACGCTATTTCGATGCGCTGCCGGAGTTCCTGAAACCTACGGAAGGACGGCACCGGTGGGAGAGACGGTTCGCAACACCGGACCAGTTCCAGCAGTCCGTGAAAGGGTACTACCGGCTCGTCTCCGGAGTCGACGCAGCGTTGGGCCGGATACGTGACACGATCGAAGAACGGGGTCTGAGCGGAAACACCGTTATCCTGTTCACGTCCGACAACGGGTTTTTCCTCGGCGAAAAGGGGCTTGCGGGGAAATGGCTGATGTACGAGGAATCGATCCGCACACCGCTTATCGTCCACGACCCGCGCCTGCCGGCTGCCGCGCGCGGTCGGCGCCGGAAGGAGATGGCGTTGAATATCGACCTGGCACCGACGGTGCTCGATCTTGCGGGTATCGACGTTCCCGAAGCCGTCGAGGGACGCAGCCTGGTCCCGCTGTTACAAGGCGACACGCCCGCGTGGCGCACAGAATGGTTCTACGAACACGATTTTGGCGGAGAAGATCTCTTTCCCGCGACCGGAGGCGTTCGGACCGAACGATGGAAGTACACCCGGTACGTGCGCCGCGACCCGCCCTTCGAAGAGCTGTACGATCTCGCGAACGATCCTTACGAGGAACACAACCTCACAAACAACGAAGCGCACAAGAGCACGGTCGAGACATTGCGCGACAAATGGGCGGCGTGGTCCGGCTGACTCGTAAAAGAATCGCAGCATTTCAGAAACTCATCTACGACTATTACTGCACGCACGCGCGCATCCTGCCCTGGCGCACTACGACCGACCCGTACTACGTTCTCGTCTCCGAAATAATGCTTCAGCAAACCCAAGTGCCCCGCGTAATGACGAAGTATACGAAGTTTATCGAGGCGTTTCCTGATTTCCGCACGCTCGATGCAGCGCCGCTGCGGGACGTGCTGAACGTCTGGCAGGGGTTGGGCTACAACCGGCGCGCGCTCGCTCTGAAGAAGGTCGCCCGGATTGTCGTGTCCCAGTTCAACGGCCATCTACCGCAGGACGTCGAGACGTTGATGACGTTCCCGGGAATCGGGAAAGCAACGGCCTCGGCCATTTGTGCGTTCGCGTTCGGCACGCCGACCGTCTTCGTCGAAACAAACATACGGACCGTCTTCATCCACTGCTTCTTTCGCAACGGAGACAACGTGAAGGACGCGGAGATTCTGCCGTTGGTCGAAGCGACACTTGACAAGGAGACCCCTCGGGAATGGTATTACGCTCTGATGGACTACGGAGTGATGCTCAAGAAGGAACACGGGAATCTGGACAGGAGAAGCGCCCATTACAAGAAGCAGGCTCCGTTCGAGGGGTCCGACCGGCAGATTCGCGGCGCTATTCTGAGGCTGCTGACCACGAAGCCGCTCATCTCTGAAGCGCAGATCGTGCGCGAGCTCGGGGCGGCACCCCAAAGGGTGCGAAAGAACCTCGACGACCTTCGACAAGAGGGGTTCATCAAGAGGAAAGGAAAGAAGCTCGAAATCGCGTAGCTATCGGGAATGTGGTAGCTTTGAGTAAGAAAGCGTGTGCGGTCAAATGGACGCCGGTTCCGGGCGAGTTTAGACTACTAGGAAGGACCATAAACGCAAGAGTTTACATCGAAAGGGTCACTGTCCGCGTCCGACGGCGAATAAGACATACGCCAGCCAAGGTGCACATGGCCATCAGCAGGACGAAGTGGACTTTGCTGCCTACAGGTACAGGCTCTTCCACGCCCGTCAGCCAGTCCGCATAGAACTCGTCGACGCACCGTTCGGCAAGCACGAGATATGCCGCTCCCGTAAGGTGGATGGAATCGGCGAGCGCTTCGGGCGGACCCGGAAGAGACGGGTCGCCTCCCAGGAGCGGATCATAAACCGGGTACCCTCCAGGAAGCGGTGTTTCGCCGGGGCCGAATTCGCCCGGATACCCATAGGTGTAGTGCATGAGGCCGATGTTGTTGATGCAGTAGTAGTTTGGATTGGTCGCCGTACGCGCTATGGCCTCCTGAACCATTACGCCGAGCGCATCATTGTGGCCCTGGTCCGCAACGTAGTCGTAGCTGCACAAAGCCACTCGTGCGTTGGGCCGAATGCTCAGGATGTGCGCCACGACGGTATCAATATCGTCAAACACCTGCTCGATCAAGGCAGCGAGCGCTTCCGGGGTGCCAGGGACCGCGCCCAGATAGTCGTTTCCGCCCATCGAGAGATGGACGATGTCTATTGTGGGATTGTTGCTTAACTCCTGCTCGATGAGTAAGAGATTCCCAGGTGTCGCCCATTGGGCAGCATGCGTGCCCCAGAGGGTTGTCGTGCCCCCTACAACCAGGTTGTCCCCGAGCCCACGACCGTCAAGCACCGATTGAATGCGCGATACCATTGCCGGCGTCCAACTGTCGCCCACGACGAGGATGCGGGCCGTTTGCGCTTGCGCGCTCAGTGCAATCAAGACGCAGAGAATGCCGATACCAAGAACACGGAAGAGTCGATTGCGACGAGTCATTAGGCTCTCCCTCTAGTCCGTCCATCCGTTGCCGACCATGCATCATACTAGCAGGTACCTCGCCCCGACCTCAAGATGCACTGTGCAAGGAGCAAATCTGAGGTCGGCTCCGACGGCCCGTCGTTCCGGGTCGGCTTCTCAGGCATCAGGCGGCCCGGCGATTTCGGAAGGCTCACTGCCGGGATCAACTTCGATCTTCCCTCGTTTCTCCGGATGCCTGGCCTGGACGGTGCTGTAGAAATCCCGGATTGTCTCCATGTCGGCTTCAAGATCGCCGCTGGGCGTGATAAGCCGGCCGACGCTGCAGGTCTTGCGTCCGTAGTCGATGGACACCAGCAGGATCGGCACCTGCGCCCCTCGCGCAATATGGTAGAAACCCGTCTTCCAGTAGTCGGTTCGCGAACGCGTGCCCTCCGGGGCTACTCCAAGGATGAACTTGTCCCGTCCGCTGAACGCTTGCACCGCTTGTTCAACAATATCGTGTCGCGACTCCCGGTCGATGGGAATGCCGCCCAGACGGCGCAGCATCCAGCCAAACGGCCAACAAAAGATCGTCTGTTTGCCCAGCCAATGGGCATGGACTCTGTACAAGAATGACGCTGCAAGCAGGTGGGGGAAATCCCAGTTCGAGGTATGCGGCGCGACTATAAGCACGTACTTCGGATCGGGCGGAAGGTCGCCTTCCACTTTCCAGCCAAACAGCTTGAGATACAGGTTGCCCAGCAGCCAAAACGGCGGCGTCACTCTGAACCGCTTAGAAGTCAGTTTACGCATCTCAGATCTCGAAGCAGTACCGAATTTGTGCAGCGAAAAAGCCTCTGCAGGAGCTATCCGCGCCGGATTATAGCAGACGGAGACAACGTTTTCGAGCAGAAGATTGTATCGGTAGACACCAACCGCCAATTCCTCCAGGTTCGCTTCGAACGCCTTAGCGCCAGTTGCCCGGTGGATCCCACCCGCCACGCCCGTCGATGTACAAAACGCTGTGCCCAACGCCTCCGTGGTTGTCGCCTTTCTCGTAGGCCAAAATAGTGTCCTTGTCGTCGGTCGTGTGAAGCCCACCCACCAACACGTAGCTGCTGCACTCGTCTATGTCGTCGGGGCCGGTCACTGTATGGGACCTCCCTCGCTTCCTGTAGTGGTATCCGCCCAGTTCAGGGCACACAAACACGTCGTCGAGGCTGTCGGGGTCGGTGATTTCAAGGTGCGTAACCAAGGCCGACCACGTGTCCGGAAACGCACCATCGTGCTCGTCTGCATACAGTCGAAGCCGCAACCCAATGACCTTAAGGTTGTGGACGCACATGGTCATTCGGACCTTCTGTCTGGTACGGCCTGCTGCGTAAAGAACAAAGACGGCAAGACCGGCTATCCCCAGCGCGATAACTCCACGGACAACCAATCTCCTCCTGGTCACCGTTTCATGCCCTCTCTCTCACAACGCTGGATACAACGCTTCTTCTCCCTCTCCCCGTGGACGAGGACCAGTGTGGCGGCACCTCAGACTGGCGCCGAAACCTTCCGGTGGCAAACCCCCTTGCCTCCAGGAAACTCTTGCCGGTACCACCTGGCCAAGCCAGCGTGTTTCCAGCCTACTTCTTGGGTTTCCACTTTATGGAACAGCCAAACGCCGCGGTCTTCTGTTCTTTCGGCGTGTTGCCGGCGAGCAACGCGTCGAGCGCATCCGCCAGCCAACGTTCCTTCACTCGCTTGGGCTTCTGGTCATCGTCCACGCCGCCCGTATACGCCAGCTTCCTGTTCTTGTCGAGCACGAACACGTGGGGCGTGCACTTCGCATCATACCCTTTCGCAACGGACTGGTCCGCATCGAAGACGTACGGATATGGGAGCTTCTTGTCCTTGGCGCGTTTCAACATCTTGTCGAAACTGTCCTGCGGCGAGACATCCGCATCGTTCGAGTTGATGGCGACCAGCGCGACACCCTTGTCTTTGTAACTCTTGGCCAGCTCGATCAACCTGTCCTCGTACGCTATTGCGACGGGACAATGGTTGCACGTGAAAACGACCACGATGTTCTTGGCGTCCTTAAACGTTCCGAGACTGTATATTTTCCCATCGATACCCGCCAACGTGAAGTCAGGCCCTTGCTCGCCAATCTCCAACGCTGCCGCGGCCGCAGATCCCAACGCCATGGCCACCCCACACACCATCACAAGGAACAGTCTTCTTCTCACCATTTCTCGCACCTCCCTTTGCCACTCCAGACTCCCAAGACATGCTGCGATTCTACATCGAACTCCTGGCCAATTCAACCGCCGATCAGCAGTAGACGGCAGACGGCTATCTGGCGGTCGATAGCGTTTGGGAGACATCGAGACTCCTTTCGGTCAGCGCTCTCACCCGGTCCCTGTTTCGGAAGGCATGCAGGCTCTTACATCCTTCTCCCTCCTGTGAGGGTGTTGACTTTGGACGTGTCGGCGGTGGTAGGATACCCTTGTTCGGGAGAACTTGGGCGGTAATCGATACGAATTCAAAGGAGAAGGGCCATGAAGGACTTGGATCGACGTTCGTTTCTCAGGAGTTCGGCGACGGTTGCAGCGGGAGTTTCCGTTCTCAGCGTGCCCGGTATCGCGGCAAGCGCGTTGAGTCCCAACGACCGTATTCGCGCCGCGGTGGTGGGGGTTCGCGGGCGTGGCCGGAGCCATATCAGTTGTCTTCATCAGATGGCGAAAGACAACGTCGAGCTCGCTGCGTTGTGCGATGTGGATGAGAAGACGTTAAACGAGCGGGCCGGCCAGTGCGAGAAGGACTTCGGGATCAAAGTCCGGAAGTTCAATGACATGCAGCAGGTGTTCGACGACAAGGATATCGATGTCGTGTGTTTTGGCACGCCGAACCATTGGCATGCGCTGGGCACCATCTGGGCGTGCCAGGCGGGCAAAGACGTTTATGTCGAGAAGCCCGGCTCGCACAACATCTTCGAAGGCCGCAAGATGGTCGAGGCTGCGCGGAAGTACAACCGTATAGTCCAGCACGGTACACAATGCCGGAGCAGCTATTTCATTCGGGAGGGAATCCGGAAGCTGCACGAGGGTCTTATCGGCGACATCTATATGGCGCGCGGTATCGCCTTCAAGGTGCGGAACGGCATCGGAAAGCTGAAAGAGCTGCCGACGCCAAGTTGGCTGGACTGGGACAAGTGGCTGGGGCCGGCTCCGAAAAAGCCGTTTGCGCGGCTGCGCCACAGGGACTGGCACAACCTGTGGAATTACGGTAACGGCGAGATCGGCAACCAGGGAGTACACCAACTCGACGTGATTCGGTGGGGCATGAAGCTCGACACCCATCCTGACAAAGTACAGTCTATGGGCGGTACGTATGTCCACGACGACGATCAGGAGACGCCGAACACTCAGGTCGTTGCGTTTCAGTTTAACGACAGGAACGTCCTCGTACAGTTCGAGGTGCGACACTGGTACACAAACCACGAGGCCGAGATGGGCGACGAGTATCCCTTCGTGGACAAGAGAAATGTCGTGGGAGTGATCTTCTTCGGAACGGAAGGCTACATGATCATTCCTGACTACAGCAGCTACCACACGTTCTTCGGCCGCGAACGGCAGCCGGGACCAAGCGGGGCAGATCCGCGTGACCCGATGGCGGACCTGCCGCATTTCCAGAACTTCATCAAGTCGGTCCGCAGCCGGAAACCGTCGGACCTGACTGCCGAGATCAGGGAAGGCCACTACTCGTCGACGATGAACCATCTGGCAAACATCGCCTATCGCACGGGGCGAACGCTTGACTTCGATCCGAAGACCGAACGGTTCATCGACGACGATGAGGCGAACGCGCACATCTCGCGCGATTACCGCGCGCCGTATATCGTCCCGGAAGAGGTGTAAGCCTCGAAAGGCCAACAACGGCTGGGTACGTAACCTGCTCGGCCTGAGTCGGTTGCGCCGCGAGCTGGGGCGTCAGCGGTCTAGTTGTCGGATCCCATCGGAAACGAATACAATTCGTGCACCGGCTCACACTCGACAAGACCGATCTCGGTGAGTTGTCCCGCTACGAATACGTCGCTACTGCGGCAGATCTCGATGGCCGCGGGGAGCTGCTCGTCAGTCACGTCGATAGCGGCGGTGCAATGGGGAACCCAGTTCCCCGGCTTGTAGCGTTCATCGGACGGGATCTCCAGCTCGGCGAGATGGCGGTGGAACCTTTCGTGCAGTTCAATCAGGTCCATTGTGACAACCGGCGCAACGAAAACAACGCCTTCTGAGGCGGCAAACGTTCCGACCGAGCTCAACTCGACCGTCAGAGGCGAAAAGTCCTCGGCAATCGTCCTTAATTCCTCGCGAATCGCAGCAGGGTCAACGCTCTCGAACACAGCAAGGCTGATGTGGGGTCGTGGCCCTATGGTAAGCAATGTCGGGTTCACGCCCTCTTTGTACAGCGATTCCCATAAGGTCTTCACCCTGGATTCAGTCGCCGAATCAAAATACAGTACGACTGCAAACCCGGTCATACTCGAGCACCTTTCGAGAGCGTCCTGACACAGTCAAGGCTCGCAAATCTGGATCCATTCGCGACACCGTTATAGTCGGCGACAACGTTTGCGGCTGCAATCCGCAGACAGCGTGCCCGCATCGTTCCGGGAGTGTTCGAGTTCCTCACCACTCTCTCCGTTGCATTCTACCACTGCCCGAGAAACGCCCGCAACAGCTGGTCCGTGAAGACAACAACTGCTGCCTCTTCAATTCATCACCCCTCTCTACTAAGGCCCCGTCAGATCAGTGAATGCGTCGGCCATGATTCGGTCAAGCTCGTCGCATGCCTCTTTGTGCAGGCCCGAACCCACACGGATCGTGTCGCCCAGCTCGAGGTGTTTGTCCGACGCTGTTTCATACGCGGGCCATTCGGGTAGACCGTTGACGTTGGGATCGCCTGTCTTCGCAAACTGCGTCCAATAGGTAATCATGCCATCGGCAAGTCTTCTGTCCGTTTCCGAGGCCTGTTCCGGGCTGCCGGAAAAGCTGCCGGATGTGTTGAATACGTAGGCTATCTCCGAGGCGTGAAAAGCGCCGAACCCTTTGAGCATACCGGTTTCCTGCACGCGGGTGAAATGATAGAGATAGGCCCTGGAACTGACGTTCTCCATTGCGCGTATCATGGCCCGTGTCGGCCCCACAAACCATGAGTCGGCGATATACCGGCTCATCGCGCTGCGTATCTGGTCGGGCGTTTCGGCGGGGTACAGACCCAGGATGTCATCGGCGTGTTGTCTCCAGAGCTTCCGCATCGAATCGCGGTACTCTTCGACTGTCTTGTACGGCGTCTGCATCGTAAAGAGCGTGCCTTCATCGGCGTTCGTGCCCGCCAGAAGGGGCACATCATGCTGCATGCCCTTCTGGTACAGGATTGCCGGATAATCGGGCAGAATCCATCCGTCGACCGCAGGGCCAAACCCGATACTTTCTTCGTTGCCCGAGATCCCAAGGCCGGGGTTGGCCTTCGCGAGAAGCTCATCAGACGGTATGGCACGCAAAGCGCCGATCACGTCACCGGCTGCCTCGCCCACCAGCATCGCGGCCAGGCGTTCGCCCGTGGCTTCGACGCTCTCGCCCCTCGGCGAAGCACGGCGAAGGTGGGTCATGTTCCAGATGACCGACCCGCTTTCGGTGATGGCGCGGTGGAACAGCCCTTTCGAGAGAGGCGAGAGGCACAGAAAGCTCACGCTTCCCGCCCCGGCCGACTCTCCAAAGATCGTTACGCAATCGGGGTCGCCGCCGAAAGCGGCAATGTTCCTTTGCACCCAACGCAACGCGGCGATTTGATCGAGCATGCCGTAGTTGCCCGAGACGTTCTGCTCGGACTCCTTCGACAGGAGCGGATGGCCGAAGAAACCGAAAGGCCCGAGCCGATAGTTGATCGTCACCAGTACCACGCCCTTGCGCGCAAAAGCCTCGCCATCGTAGGAAGGCTGGGAACTCCAGCCGGAGATATATCCTCCGCCATGGATCCACACCATCACGGGACGCTTGTCATCGCCGCTTCCCGCGGCTGTCCACACGTTGAGGTGGAGGCAGTCTTCGCTGGTTTTCGGCAGCTTTAGACCGTACATCCCGAGCCTGTCGGTCTGCGAGCATGCCGGACCAAACTCGGTGCAAGCGCGAACCCCTTCCCACGGGTTGGCAGGCTGCGGCGGTTTCCAGCGAAGCTCGCCGACAGGCGGTGCGGCAAATGGGATCCCCTTGTAGGCACGCACGCCCGACTCTTCGTCGACTACCGTTCCTGATATCAGCCCGGATTCGATCCTTATCGGATCCGCCTGAACCCCTACGTTTGGCACGAAAAGCAGCGCGGCAAGTGCAACCCCTGCTATCAGGTGTTTTGAGTCACGAACCGAAACCAGCCCCATCATTGTTTCGTTCTCCTATCTTCTGATTGACTTCTTACTCCGCCCCCAGGTTATTTGACGGATGCAATTGCAGCGAGGTCAGCCACCATCAACTCGCCCGTCAGTTGGGCCATTCCAGCCAATTGCACGCAGAACTGCGCTTTGTCAAACGCGTTAATACGGGCGGTCGTCGCCCAATACCTGCCCTGGCCCGCTCCCGACGCAAACCCCGGCAGACCTTTCTCCATCCACCTTCTTCCCAAACCAAACCAGGGGCCTTGTGATTTGCCGTGAATACCCGGCCTTGCGACGCATTGGACCATCACTCTCGGCCACTTGTTGTCTTTGACGGCCTGAATCGCGTTGTCGATCAGCAACTGGTTGTTCGTGGCGTAGAGAAACGAAGCTTCGACCCGTCCTGTAGGTTCAAACACGCTTCCCAACTCGCGATATTCCACCTGTCCCATGTGTTCCGTTGCCACGTGGGCCACTATCGGGTTCAGAGCCTCAGGATGTCTCGCAAACCAGTCTTCGTCGGCAAACGCGCTCTCCATACCCGGCATGTAATGCCTGTTGTCCAGGAACACCATCAGCGTCCTGGGCCGGTCCGATTGTGGAATGTGCGAGAAGTAATGGACGATACCCAAGAGCCCAAAGGCACCATTGTCCTGGGATATGGACGGACCGTCGGTATGGGTGCTCAGAATGATCATCTCATCTTTCGGCGTACCATAGTGTTTACCCGGCAGATACCCGACGAGCTGATAGGTCTCGGTGGGTTCCACCGTTGCCAAGAGTGTCAGCGTGGCCGTCTCGCCGTTCTTGGCGTCCTCGATCACCTTGCGTCCCGCATCTCTGTCCAGAAAAAGTGTTGGCGCATCATAGGGAGCGGGGACGGGGAAAGAATACAGTCCGGCAACCCGATCGTATGATGCGTCGAAGACGACGATCGCTCCCGCGGCGTTTCCCTTTTCCAGCACACCAACGAGGGTACGAATCTGGAGCAGTTGCCAGAAGATATCCAGGGTCACGGTTTCGCTGGCAGGCACTTCGGTATCGACGTCCGGAAACGTTTCCGGATCGGAAAGATACTCGTTATCGAATTGCTTGAAAATGTTGCCTAGAGGTGATGTGGGGAAGACGACTATCTTCCCCTCAATCGATTCAGGACGACTCTTGGCGTCATAGTATACGAGCGGAGCGCTAACCCCTTGTTTGCCTGTTGATCCTGAATACGCACCATAGTGCGCGACCTTCACGGGGTCTCCACCGGAAACAAGTGTCCATTTCGTGTCATCCGGCCAGTCAGATGTATACCAGCGGTCGTAGGTCCAGGAGTTTCTGACAACATCGATGATCCCATATTCCTTGAGCTTGGCTTCGAGATTCGCAAGAAAGCTTCTCCAGGAAGGAGACCCTGAATACGTAGGCCCCTGCGCGTCTTTTGCCACATGCCACTCATAAGCCTCTTCGGGCGTCACTATATAATCCGGATTGACACGGGTAAGGTAATAGGATGCCTCGCGCTTTGCACCCGATTCGCTATCGGAGTCAGCGTTAGCCATGACAGTGACAATCCCAAGAGCAAAGACACCAAACAGACAAATGGCGCTTGGTGCATTGACGAATGCGTGCCCGGTCTTCTTCATTCCACTCTCCCTTCTCATCATGCAGCAGAAGCTTAGCCATCGTAGCTTCCTTACAATGCAGACTATTCTGTGTCGTTCCGTACTTCGGATGGGACGGGTTGAGCGACGCTCTCTTCCCTGTCACCGCGCAACCCTTTGTGAAACGCGTCCTCACCCAGCCGCAGGAAGACGTCCGGCCGGACAACCTGGTATCCCTTAGCCTCGAGCCGTCTCACCACCTCGACGATGGTATCCATATCCGCTTTGTAACAGTTAACATGACCCGCCACGAACGCCGGCAACGGCTGCTGTGCCGCCGCTTCCTCGAACTCGCGCACAACGGCGTCGATGTCCCGCCGGACAAGGGCCCCTGTCGGGCACCACAGCTTACCGTCAACCCATCGCGGCCCTTCGCCCGGAATGCGTTCCCAGCCCTGAAAAAAACCCAGCGCATCCGGAATCCCCCGGACATATCGTTCCACCATTTCCGGGTCGACCCAGTCGGCTCCTTTTTCGTCTTTGATTCCGCCGAACGCGCCCATCTCCTCGCGCGTGTATGCGATGGGACCTTCTTTCAGCCGGTGTTCTATCCTGCCGCCGGGAAGATGGCGGACAACACGGTTGATGTTCCAAATGGTTCGCAGTGAGGTCTCTTTCATGGCGTCCGCTGAGTGCTGCAGGAACCCCCGCCAGTCCTGGAATCCGCTCAGGTAGTTGTAACCTATCCCCGACGGCCCGCACACCAGATAGTCGTTCTCGGTACATGTTTTGTAGTAGTACTCGAGAATCGCCGGCCCCACCTTGGCGAACACCGGGGCCACCTCCCATCCGACGGGCACCTCGCCTCGACGCGGGTGCAGCCAGAAGTTTTTCTGCACGTCCGCCATCGAATGCCACGAATCTCCGTCGGAGAGAGTGATCGCTGCATACCGCGCGTTCGGGTCGCATTCGGCCTTCTCGCAATGGTCTTGATGATAGCCTTGCCGCGCGGCGATATGCTCGTGGAACGACATGTTCCAGGCTCCCGCACAGTACACCCACACGTTGTGCCGGCTGCCAAAATAAACGTGGGTCGCCTCGCTGTCCCTGCCGGTGTGCCAGCCGAGCATCATTGCGTGGTTTGGCGCGGCCGTTTGCACCTCGTCCCACAGTGCCGCTTCTTCCGGGAAGTCTGCACCGTTGACGCACAACCCCATGCAAAACCCGCGATGTGCGACCAGATAGTCCATCGTGGGACGAGGAGCAACCTTCGCACCCTGCCCGTAGTTGGCCAGAATCGAGCAGTCGCACTCTTTCATCAATGTGTCCACCGCCCAGCGGTACGCTCCCAACTTGTCGGCCCATCGGCCTCGCAAATCTTCGAAACGCTTCAACCCAAGACCGCGGAGACGTTCTTCACCGGACGGCGCGCACACGACCGCGTTCCTGACGCCTGCAAATGCCATCGCGATATTGAGCGTATCGGGCAGATCGGGATCGTAGACGACATACCCCTCGGCGTCCTTCGCGCATGCCGCGATGACCTTATCCGGCGAGGTTTCTGCAGGTTGCATGCCGTATCGCGTATACCA
>Ga0114922_10003405_pt1 | contig 14831 bp, 17 predicted proteins | sample AartaG_FD_100975 | JGI IMG/M metagenome (GOLD analysis project Ga0114922, IMG submission 100975) | Deep subsurface microbial communities from Aarhus Bay to uncover new lineages of life (NeLLi) - Aarhus_00045 metaG | ecosystem: Environmental > Aquatic > Marine > Oceanic > Sediment | place...
AGAACTACAAGGGCTGAAAATTGCTTCTGAGGACATAGAAGAAATAGATAACCTTGAAAACAAAGAAACTCCGGAATCTCAAGTTGCAGACGTCTGCACCACAGATCAAGACTCGGATTCTGTCTCCGATACAGATATCATGCAAGAAAGCCCACTCAAGCTTCAGAAGTTACCTGGAATCTATCTTGTCGAACCACATGGTCGGTTAATTGCAATTGGAGATAAAGTCTCGATCGTAAAATCCAAACCATTTCCAAATATGACTGGAAAAGACCTGTATTTGATTTCCGATAATTTGTGTTGGGGAATCATCAATCTGAAACCCGCAGAGAAGATAACGCAAGATCAATTTAGGCGACAGAAAGATTCGCATAAGATCTCCATGGAAGAAGCAGAAGAATGGTGGGACCTGGCAGGCCAGCCCGAAAAAGAGCTTTATGATTTTCGGTTTGAGGTAAAACGAATATTTGCTCCACCCAAGCCCGTTAAGATTCCAAGAGGGATTCAGACTTTTTTAAAGCCTGAATCGATTTCTTTTGAAAAAGTCTAGACGCTCAGACTTCTGGTTGAAAATCGAGCATTCTACGAATTCGCTTCAACTTGCGGTGTCTATCTGTAAGCTTTTAGGATTAAATCTAGTGACAGTAACGCGAAAATTAGAATCATCTGTTTTCATCCGAATGTACAATTTAGCTTGGCGATTTCTAATCCGGAGTCGCCCAGTGAAAAAATGGCGAGAAAATGGGCCGAAAAAAACTTCCCAAAAGTGAACATGCCCACAAATTACCGCTGATCAACAAACTACCTACTCCGTCTAAAACCGTACATGATCGAGTCAGGTGGGGCCTGGTTTATGACCCGCCAAAAGAGCTTGAATTTTGTTGGAAAACTGGGGGTAAAAGCCCATGCCCAGATTGCTTTGTTGGGTCAACAATGATTTTAAACCCCAACGGTTTAATGCATCTTCAAGATTTTAATGGTCATGAAATTATAACCCAAGACGGCCTAAAACATACTCGTGGATTACTTAAACGGAGGCCGCAAGAAATTATAAAACTTACAATGATGCATGGATATGAAATTGAAACAACATTAAATCAAGAAATGTTGGCCTTAAATCAATCTAGTCTTCGTTGGTCACAGATTAGTAATCTTAAACCTGGACATTGGCTAGCTCTGAAACGAGGAAGTCTTTTTCATTTGCCAGAGGATAAATCAGCAGAATCAGTTGGGGAACTTATTGGGTACATAGCTGGAGACGGATCGTTTAACCGGGAGACACGACATCTAAGTATTTCTTTCGGTATCCAAAGTGAAAAAACAGCAGATTATATTTTTCAGAACTGGCTGGATTTTTTTGGCAGGGGAGTCTGGCTTGCTAAAAATAGCAAACAATTCGAAATTTCTGCCCGAGCAAGCAAATATTTCGAATATCTAGCAACTGTAGGAATTTATAAAAGTAAATTTGATTTACCGTTGTCAAATACAAGGAGTTTTTATTTTGGATACCTTCGAGGTCTTTTTATGTCAGATGGTTGCATTGATCAAACAGGTACTCAAATAACATTATCCTCTGTAAATCGAAGATTTTTATCACAAACACAAAATATTTTACTTGCTTGTGGGGTTCTTTCTTCGCTATCGCTTTCCATTGAAAGATCTTCAGCTGTGATCTTAGGAAAAAAATGCGCAGCTAAAAATTTATTTAAACTTAAAATTCTTGGCGGTACAAATCTGGAACATTTCATGAAACTAATTGGTTTTTTCCCAGGATCGGAAAAAGAAGGTCGCTTTATATTACCAGGACCAAATGGAAATCAAGGAGTTTATTTTCCGATAAGAGAACCTACATTTAAAAGCGCAGACAACTCAAATATTACTGGAAAATTTTTAACACTTTACGAATTAAAAAGATATCGCAAGAAAATTCTTAACACTCTGAGTGTTATTGATCAATACTTAGAGCAAGATCTTATCATGCTCCAAATTCAGCAAATAGAGCGGGTTGGGAGACAGAACGTATATGACGTGGTGGATGTTGAAGAAACAGCATCATTCCTGGCCAACAATTTTATAGTCCATAATTGTCTGTATCTCGAGTCCCTCTCATGGCAGCCACTAAGTAGATTCCCTACCTATCCTCGTGAGCCTAAAACGATGTGTGCTATAAAAGATCCAACACGATGTAGATGTCAGATGTTGGTTCGCTTCCCATGGGGAAAAACCTACACGCTTCTACCGTTGCAAGACATGGCATTTTATAAAGATAGAGATGTCCTGTCAGTACTCGAGAATCGAGAAATTGAGAAAAATCCGAATTTTATCGCCGAGAAAATCGGGGGTGTCGTAAATGCGTGCGTTGACTTTTTCAAGAAGAAAATTGATCGAATTCAGGCCCTGGTCTGGGATTTTCAGCGCATGGATAAATTTGATAAGGCGTTTATGGTTTTTGCCGGTGAACCACTGGTTGTTGATATTCAACAAGCATGGGTGCAAGCTACAAAAGAAGCAGCCCTATACAAATCCCTGGATTGGCGAAAGCAATATTTGATAGAAACACTTACTAGATCTGAATTAGACGATTTTCATGAACTGGTGAACCGAAACTTTGATCGATTGATGCATACCGGTCAAATGCAAGAAGCCATGGAACGAACTGATTTCTGGCAAAAGTTTGTAGAGGAGATAGCAGTTTCAGCTTTATTTGGAAAAGTAAGTGGAGAATTTTTCGATGCTCTAAAACTCGGCATACAAAAAATCGGAAAGACTATTGGTGGCTGGCGTAACCAAAAAATTATAGACAAAGCACTTGAAGAAGCTGTCAGGAAAGCAGAAAAGGTTAGACAACTGGAACATGCAAAATATATTGATGATATTGTTGCAGATACCTCAGATTTTGTAGATTCCGTAAAGACTCTTGCAGGTCTGCCTCCAGAACAATGGTACCACATGTTAATGAATGAGGTAGATCTTTTTACTACATTTTGGAAAGACTGTGTGCTTATTTATCGGCCTGCTGCTGCTGTTCGGAATGCTATGGACAACACACTTAAGGCGATAAACGAGATGTTAAATTCTGTTGTCAGAGGAAAACCATTTTGGGCATTTCAATCTGAGCGGGGCCTAAAAATTATTCGTGTAGAAAAAGGCATTTTTTCAACTACCTTTGGCGAACAAGCTAAAGGACTTTCAGCGGGAGGATATAATTGGCTAAGTAATCTTCGAGATACGCTGTATGAAAATCTTTTGGTAAGACCGGAACAATGGGCTAGGAAAGGCGTGTATTGCGGAAAACTCCGGGCATTTGAAAAGAATGTTCTTGATAAGCTGGCTTGCAATCCTGATGATCTTGCTGATTTAGTTCGTCTTGAAAAAGAAGTGGCGATGAAAGAGGTCAACCGTATCTTTTTTGATTATTCTAAAAGACTCTCAAAGTCTCGGGTAGTTAACAATGTATTTCCCTTCTTTGATTATAATATGAAAAATGTTGGGTATTGGTTGCATGATTTTGCACATAATCCCTGGAAACTCAAAGCGGTCATCGAAATTTGGGACTTCTGGTGTGAGGAATCGGGCCGAAACGCAGATTTTAAAATTGTGAATACACTCCCGCTATATGTAATCCCTGGGATATATTTTGATCCTTTTCAGTATACGTCTGCAAGACAAATCATTTCTGTTTTTTCAAAAGCTGTTGGGGCAAAACCAAAATGGTTAGAAGCAAGTAACCGTCATTATGAACGACTGTACAAATTGCTTCAGGGAACTCCACAACTTGGTCCACGGTTACAAGCTAATAAAGGATTTAGGGAATGGGTTCGATTTAGAGGTCATAGGTTTAGATATGATGTTATTAATTACGTTGACAAGTTTCTTGGTGTAAGTCCACTTGTACGAAAAGGTCTTGAAGCACTACTCATAGCTGAGCCCGAACCGTGGAGAAAGATGTTTCCACAATCTGATCTGATCGGTGCAATCAGTAAGGTGATGATAGATTCGTGGAGAAGGGAGGCGCTGGCAAAAATTCGGACTGTGGATATAAACAAAGAAATGAAATGGCAAAAATCCAGGGGTGAAGTACCGGATGCTGAAAGAGCGCGTGAAACGCTTGTTAACTGGAGTGCTACGCGGGATATAATTGGATTTACGTGGGGTAGTTACCTAACTCGACATTATCAATCAGTTCATGATGGTTGGAAGGGAGTTGTAGCCGACTCACAGGGTTCAAAATAAATAACAAATATCTAAATAACTGTCATTAAATACTCCATGTTTTTATGGTTTAAATCGAGTTATAATCCACCAAAACTACCAACTTAAGAAGTCGGTGTCTGATTTTTTGATTATTTTATTCAAGATTTCTTTATATCCAGGTTTTTTAATATTATTAATTTCTCCCGGCAAAGGGCCACCCATTTTTTCCCATTCTTTGAGCTGCTTTTCTGTTTTTGTATCGAGTTGCCCGAAGATAGCATGGACATCATGTTCAACAGCCTCATTCCGATCCCACACATAAGCTTTCTTACGCTCAGGAGACATCTGGTCGAATTTTTGTTTAGCTAGGCCGGTTAATTTTGTTTTATCCTGATATTCTTTTATCGCAGAGTTCCAAAAATTCATCGTTGCTCTGGTTGGTTGCACCCAGTCCATTAAATCTGTTTCGGGTTCATAAAGTGGGGCTTTCCAACCCATTTTTGTTATTACCCGTCCTGTTGCTTGCACTGCTGGAAAATTCGCCCCTTCTTCACCCGCTTTGGCTGTAATTAGTTCAAAGGTTTTTCTTACATCAGGGATAACTCCTCGTATTTTTTCAGGAAGACGGGGGTTTTTGAATAATTTTTCCAGGTTAGACTGTGCCTTTTTTCTTTCAGAGACACTCTTGCGCATTTCTATCGAATCAACAAAATTTTTCTTGAATTCTCCAAGTAACTTTGCTTCTGATTCCTGGAACTCCGTTTCTTCAAACTCTTCTTCTGATAATTCTGAATTTGTTGGGATGGAAATTGTTTCACTGAATCGTCGAAGTGACGTTGAGGTACCGCCTGGGATTGGGTTACCACTAATATCCGAAGCCTTAGTTGGAACGGGGGAAACATTAATCGTTTCTGAAAATGATTGTAAATTAGACATGTTAGCCTCCTATGAAACAGCCTTTATTATTTCTTTATTATTCTAGACCTCTATCTTTGTCAAGTTTTTTTTTAGAAAATTCTGTATTATTTTCTACTATTCGTATATTCCCATCGGGTGCTTCAAGTAAATAGCTAAATTTTTCTGCTTCCAAAAAAAGATAGGGAATGGATTTGCCCTCAATGCAAAACCGTTCTTAACCGTGATCTAAACGCATCAAAAAACATTCTTAAACAAGGTTTAAAAATATTGTCCGGTTCGGGAGCCGAGTCGGACGTTAAACAAAAACCCGGCCAGGCGTCTGTTAATAGCCAGAGTCTATAACCCGGGAAGCCCAATGGCTTCAGCCTTGGGTAGCTCACTCCCCCGGTTTTCTATCTGGAGCCGACATGCCGCCTTTGTGTGCTGATCCGAAGAAAAATACAAGGATAGTTGTAGCGACACCTATGATTGCAAGATATACAACTTGATTCAACTCGACTTTGGGTAAATTCCAGCCAAACCACTCATTGAATAGCGCCCTGAAGTAAGGATAAAAGGCCACCCATAAAGCCGCAAAGCCCGCAATCGGTCGATATAATCCCAGTAGTATTCGCACGAGCCAAGGCTGTTTCTGCGTCCGCATTTCTGTCAAAACGGCAGACGAATTCTTCTCGCCTCTATTTTTCCCGATTTGCCTTCTTTTAGTAATAGAGTCTTTCATATTTTCCTTCTGGGTGCCCAAAAACAGGTGCGCAGGATTACAACAACCAGGAGTGTCACAAGTGTGGCAAACACCTACCGAGTCACTACTTCTTCAGCCATCCTTACTGCAATACCGTTTCCAGAGCCAACAATCCCCACTAGACCGTTTATCGATCCCTGACCAAAACCGCTTGACATCGCTGGGCCTAAACATTTCTACGGATAATCTCATTTTGTTTTTTCCCCAACACGCCCCCGGTTTTCCCCAATTTTGATTCCTTTGTGCAATCCTTTAACAAAACCAGCAAATGCACCTATAATAAGACCGATAGGTGCCGAGAAATACTTCATGAGATCTACAGATCCACCACCAGTAGTTACCTTAGAAAGCATATACAGGGCCAGCGTCAACATCGAAACGACAACAAGGGTCTCTGTATCGATCAGGTCAATCAGGACATTATAGATCATCTCTCGTGTTGTCATGGACCTATCGTTTGGATTCTCGTCACCCATTCACCTCACCTCCCTCCTTTGTCAATGTCGCTCCATCAAGAAACCCCTGCATTACAGCCCGAATTTGCGGCAATTGTTCCGCTGGGATCAAGGGCTCCTCCACTATGATCATATCCAACAAATCTTTAATGCACCTCGACAGGTGTGGGTTGTCGGTTCTGACAGCCACAAGATTCTCGATAAAACTTTTTAATATTCCAATTCCCTTTTCTCCCTCGGGCAAGGAAAGAAATTCCTCAGCAATCTGCTTGCCATATTTTACAACATCAGATCGGTGGACAGCCAATTCGATACAAACCTCCCTTGCTAAAGCCGAAATCAATCGGCAATCGGCATCCGGTTGCAGTGCTACCCCTGTACATCCACCGGTGTAGGTCATTAAAAATCCGAAGCCGACCACAAATAAGATAAACAAAAATGTCTTCATAATATACCCCCTATTCAGGAACAACTTTAACTGTTACAGTGAACTTACACGGCCCAGGTGGCGCCTCAAAGTCTATCTCCGCCGCACATAAACCTATTTGATCTTCGCCGTAGGTCCAGGTCGACCTGTTCCCAGATTCGTCTTGAGCAGCCATTCTATACCAATACCTCACCTTCTGACCTTCAGGGGACGTCATTACATAATCCTTTGTATAGTGCTCCCCACCACCACCTCCGTAGTCTATAAAGACCGCGTCCTTCCACTCCTTAGTAGTACGGGGGTCATCTATCCAAGTGCTTTTTTCGTTTGTCCAAGATTCTGGTGGGGCAATAGCAGTAACTTGGAGCTGCCACCCCTTAAAATCTTCCGGTATGTCATACTGTTCCCATGCAAACGTTAACGTCTTCGTTCCAGCGAAACAGTTGGTACTCAGTGCAAATACCATCACCAATACCACTAACAACAAACCTAAAACTTTTCTCATCTTACACCTCCACCTATTCGTTAAAGTGTTGACATATACCCATGGCAACCGATCGAGCAATCTTGATCTGGTTCTCGGGCTCTTTTAAAAATCGCCTAGTCTCTGGGTTGGAAATAAACTCGCACTCTATTAGTATTGCCGGCATAGCTGTCTTGTGCAATACATAGAAATTCGACCTTTTTATGCCTCGGTTGACATGCTTAGGAAACCAGCTGACAAGTTCTCGCTGAACCGCGGCAGCCAAACTTAAGGTCTCTCTTTTACAGTACAGGTATACATGTGTGGAAATACCCCTAGCTGTTTCTTTGTGCCAAGCATCGGCATGAATACTCACAAAGGTGTCAGCGCCCCACTCATTCGCCATTCTCACACGATCCGCAAGAAACGTGTATACATCCTTCTCCCTGGATAACTTGACCTCAAATCCGGCAAGGAGTAATTCGTACCGAAGCAGAAAGGATATGATTAGGTTGAGATCATCTTCTTCTAGGTAATCGTATTTTTCACCCCACGAAGCCCCGTTGTCTTTGCCACCATTTAGTGGCCTGGATCGATAAAAATTTTTCGACCAGGCATAAGATCACCCCCTCCCCCATTTTCTCAAATTTTTTCTTGACTTCCGTGCCCTGTGTCCTGTAATTCAATTAGAATACACAAAGAGAGGGAAAAAATGCCAACTAAAAGCAGAGTTAACATAGCTCAGTTATTTGAATTGTATATTATCCAACAAAAATCAGGGAAGAGAGACGGCGTGGATCGTGTCATTGCAAAATAGATAAACGGATTCTTAATATAAAACACATGCGACCAAAAATAAATAAGTAATTTTGCCGCCATGCCCAGGATCAATGAAGATTCCTTTTTTTTTCGTTTTAGTAATATCCAACTGCACAATGATAGTTAGCTTGACATTGATAAAGCCTCAAAACAAGAACGCCTACCCTTCGATTTGTTTCTGAACAACTATCAACAAATTTTGGATTTTTTCTAAAGGAGCTGACAGGCGGTTTTGGGTACCCCCCAACTTCTGGAGTTTTACTATCTCCATTCTTCTTTTCTTCTCCAACAACTTCCCGTAATCCAATGAATTTTTTCCCCGGATCTCCGTGGATCCCAGGCCACAGAACTTGAAGAATTTCTTTATCTTGCACTGTTAAAGTCTGATCAGTATAAGATCGCTCGATTGCTACACGGATGCGAGCTGAACTTGCTCCTGTCATCCCCATAGCCTTTCGCTCACGAGAAAAGAATGGCTTGCGGTCTTTATTCACATCATCAAGTGGAGCTGCACCCCCGCGGGTTCCAAGACGACCCTTGTGCCCGAAAAAGCCAGAGCCTGGGCCTCCAAATTTCTCCATTCCCGTTACACCTGGTGTCGTCTGGGGAATTGAGAGAGAGCGGTTTATGGACGCCGAAAAAGTTTCCATAGCAAGCTTCATGACTTTGCTAAAATGTAATCCATGGGATCGGTATAGATAAGTCTCATCCCACCACCTCCATCTCCTCGCTAAATGGCTTTAGCGTCTCCGCTTTAGCCCAGTCTTCTGCGTACCTGGAAAAAGCACCGTGCATAAACCCACGTGGGCCTATGTCAACAAACCCGAAAGTTCTGATGACCACGTTTGCATCGCCGCCTTCTGGAAAATCCTTCGGGTCAGTATGTCGCTTATAGCCTGCTTTAGGCTCCGACATCCGCAACTTCTCAACTTCGTGGATCTCCTCCATGGAAAACCTCTGCTCTGCAAGCTTGGCTTTTTCCTTGGGTGTAAAACTTCTTTTCTGATGCTTAATTCCGGCAAACTCATCAGCAAAATTAATGACCCGAACTTCTTCCTCGGCCCTGGCCCTCTCAAACCTCTCCATCCCCTCGCTGAACCTTCTAAACCTCCCCGCCCCCATTCTCCCGGTTTCCGGTTCCGGGTATGGGTACCTGGTGCCTCTTGTAGGTGCCGGATAGCGATATGGGTAGGGGGACTCTGCGTCTATTTCGGGTTTAGGATACGGAGTCGGATACGGTTCTTTCCTCGCCGGTTCTGGATATTTTTCTCGTTTCATGTAGTACGGTTCCATCCCCGGCCAGCCGGCTTTCAGGATCGCTTTTTGCTCAGTTGTCAAATCCTTACCAGTGTAATCTCGCTCTACGGCTATGTGCACATCATCCGCTGAGCACCCGGTCTTCTTAATCGCCTGGACGGCGCCGTAGAAGTACGACTCCTTCTCCGGCTCTTTCGGCCACCAGGGGGGCACTTCCCCCTTCACCCCGGCCAGCTTTTCTTTCTCTTCGGGTGTATACTTGAGGGAGTCCTCCGGGTCAGGACGGGTCTCGAACCTCTCCATCCCCTCGCTAAACCGTCTAATTTTGCTCTCAGGAGCCTCTTTCTCGGACTTACCCATACTTTGCCCTTCATCCACCTCCGATCGTCCAGCCAGCAGCCTCTCCGTTGCAGGATCGGGCACATTCGCAGCACTAAACTCCTCGGGATCCACATCTTTTATCACCGGGGCGGCGAAAGGGGATACATAAGGCGTGGTTGCTGGGCCGCCTGAAGCCGGGCTTGGGGCGGAAGACGGGGTGGAGATACTGGCAGAAAATGGTGAGATAGCAGGTGTGCTCATAAGAAAATCCTCCTAAATTGTTAGTACCAACCCACAGCTGGATGAAAATATTCTCCAGCTGGTATTCTCGGGTGATATTTGTAAACTTGTGATATTTGTTCAGATTCAGAAGCTTCGAGTAACGCGCGTTTACCTACGGGAGCCTTCATCAACTTCTTAAAAGAGTCCTTGAACGCTCTGGATTTTACAAGATCCGCAACGTCCCAGGCCCAGAACACAGGTCCTACAAACGGGGGCAAAGAAAGCATTTTTGTGGCAAGTTTTCTAAGAGCTTGTTTTTCAAAAGTCTTCCCTGCCTTTTTTGCTAAAAGAACTAGAGCCTTCTCAGCTTTCTCCAATGGCGTCAAGACCTTGGGCAATGCTTTTCGTAGCGGTTTATAGGAAGTGCCTACCACACCAAATTTTTTGGGCCAAAGTTTTTGTAAAAATCTAATTTCTTCAAGATCAAGGCGAGCGTTGTGTGAAACACGCGCTAAGAGAATAGCAACATCGCCAAATGCTTCACGAAACTCTCTCTTTCCAGTTAACGCCATCGCAGTTACAAACGGCTTTGGATCTATTCCTAATTTTCCAGCGATGTGTTTTATTTGTTCCCATTCTGGTTTGAATCGTGCTTTTTCAAGCTGGGTCAACGGTTTTCCTGAATAGATTTTTTTCATAATTCGATCAAGACCCTTTGTACCCGGAACATCGCTTGCGCTAAAATATTTCTCGTTATTTTGTGGTTCTACAAAATCTATCTGGTCACTAAATCGCCCCAGTTTTTGTGTAGAACCAGCGTTTTTGCTATGTGAACCTTCGATAAAAACAGCTGTGTCCTGGTTTCCCGTGTTAATGCTTGCAGAAAACGGCTGAATGCTAGGCTGGGTCATAAAATCCTCTTCTCGTTCTAGTACCATCCTACTGACGGGTGGTAGTTGGCCCCGCCTGGAATCCGAGGGTGAAACCTGGCCGGGTTCAGTTCACTAAACTTCGGGCGTTCTTTAGACTCAGTCATAAGATCGGCGATAAACTTTCGTGTCTCCGGAGCCTGTTTTGACGACCTTAACCAATCCATGACATCCGGGAAAAACATCAGGGCGGTCCCGAGATATGGGATTACCTTTAGCGCGTAACGGGCAACCGTCTTGGCTGCCAGTTTCTTACCAGATTCCTCAGCAATGGCTTTTACGATCTTTTCGGCTTTTGCCATCTTGGCAACTGACGAGGCCTTAAGAGGGGGCTTGTAAGCTCTGGCAGTTTTCATAGCCGCTTCAACACGTCTTCCCATTTCAGGATCGAGTTCTTTAGCTTCGGTAAGTGTTTTTCGCCATTTATCTAAAGTCTGCCAGGCGTTTTTTACCTCGCCTGCTGTGGGTGGTTTTTTGTCCGTTGGAAGAATACTGTGACTTTCCATCCAGGCTTTACGGAGGTTGGTAAAAGCACGCTTTACATCGGGCGGTTCTTTGGGTACTAATATGCTCTCGGAAAAAGGTGAGAAAGATGGAGACAAGCCTGGATTGCAGACATCTGCAATAGAACTGGCAGGTGTTGCAAATCCTTCAGAAAACGGTGAAATGCTTGGTGTGCTCATAGGAATCCCTCTAAGTTGGTGAAGAGTTACCATTCATAGCCCGACCAACCGCTACCCCGAACAGGCCGGAGATCGCACCGTTTACAACCGCCTCCGGGCTGTCCAGGTACCACATAGACAGCGAGGCCAGGAAAGTTACGCACCAGATAACCCAGAGCTTGTCGTCTGAAAACATGTCTATAGAGCTTCTGTACATCAGTGATGGGAAAAAAGTCAAGGATTTTGTCGAAACGGGGAAGGGAAAGCAATTTTAGGGTTGACAATTAATAAAAACTTTGTTAAATAACGTCTATGTTCGATCTTACCAAAAAAGAACGAGCCCATCCGGTTTCAATCAGTCTATACCCAGTACAAATTTCTGAGCTAAGATTTCTTGCAAAAGCAGCCGGGGTTCCCTTCTCACATTTGGTTCGTCAAGCAATTGAAATTGTGATCGATGAACTCTCTCCAAAATACAAAAACACGCGAGGAAACCGAAAGAATTCGTGAAATGGTTTAAGCATATCTCGGATAGCCTGGATGACCCTTTCATTTTTGATCTCATTGATCAATTTGGAGGCGACGGCTATCTCGTCTTTTTTGGTGTTTTGGAGATAATTTCAAGAGAATTTGACGTAGACTCGCCAGGAACTTGCCAACTTTCCATCAAGTTCTTGACAAAAAAGCTTCAACTTTCGCCCAAAAAAATCTCGAAAGTTCTTGAATTCTGTCAAAAGCATCATCGAATATTATCCAGCTCAAACGGAGACGGAATAGAGCTTAGTTGTCCGAAACTGGCAGATTTGTGTGACGACTATACAGAAAAACAAATTAAGGGACATCTTTGTGATTACAACGGCGGGAAAGAGTCGTGGAAGCGAATCAAAACTCGCATTAGAAGACGAGATAACTACTGTTGTGGGCTTTGCAACAAATCAACCGAGGAAAACAAACGCAGTCTTCAGGTTCACCATATAGTTCATTTCAAAAAATTTGAGTCTGCAGATGAGGCGAATGAAGACACAAACTTGATAAGCCTATGCAATTCATGCCACAACAAGGTCAGAAAAGGAAAATATGACGGTCGTCTAAAAGAACTTATCCGTAAAAAAATGGAAAAATCCAGAACGGAATCTGGAAAATCCTCCAGATCGGTATCCAACAGCTTAGAAGAAGAAGGAGAAAAAGAAGGAGAAGAAGAAGGAGAAAAAGATAAAAGACTAGAAGGTGATTCGTCGCAAACGACTTCATCACCTGATTCGATTTCTAATGTTGTTTTTTCCTGCCCGTATTTTCGAGTTGAACAAAATTACATCGACAAACTTTTGAATGAATATCAAGGCATCGACCTTGAATTTCTTTTGAAGCTCTTCAGCAAAATAGAAGATTATGTTTCAGATCGAAAAGAAAAATATAAACGTGACACAAGGGGACGCCTTAAAAATCCAAAATCAGTGATACGCAACTGGCTGGAAAAAGAAATTCTTGGACCAGATCGATCAAAAACAGGTAAAAACCACGATCGTGGTGCGGGCATTAAAGAATGGCTTAGGAGAAAAAAAGATAATGGAACCTGAAAACCAGGAAAAATTTGCATTCCTGATGTTGGCTTTGGCTGAAGTATTTGATTCTGGCAATGTCCCATCCCCAGCCAAAACAGAAATCTATTTTAAGGCCTTGGACAGTTATTGCGTCGATTCAATTGCGCAGGCTGTTCATGAGATTATTAAAACACGAGTCTATGCAACATTTCCCAAGCCTGCCGAAATCATTCAAGCCATTGAAGGAGACAGGAATGAAAAAGCCGTCCTTGCCTGGGAAAAATTTGATCGTGCTGTCAGGCAAATAGGTCCGTACCAATCCGTCCAATTTGATGATCCCGTAATTCATTCGATTGTAAAATTCCTTGGCGGCTGGGAAAAGATCTGTGACGTGCCAGGAAATGAATGGAAATGGAAACAAAAGGAGTTTGAACGACTGTACACAATTATGGCAAAGCGTGGAAATCATCCCGAATATTTGATTGGGGTTACGGAGTGGAGAAATATGGTGGATTATTCGGATAATATCCCTAATATTGTACGAATCGGATTTCCCGAAAAAAAGGATACTAAACGCCTTGAAGCTAACTAGCGTAACGTGCTCAAAAGTTGAAGATCGTCAAATAAAGGGGATTAAAAGAATGGCAAAACAGGCTAAGCGACCGACCAGGAAACAAAAGATAGCTCTGATTAAACATTTCGGTCCCGGTTGGCAGGACCGGATAAAGGGCCAGGAACTGGCGCGTGCCTTAGAGAAAATCGAGATCCCTGGTATCAGGAAAAAGAGGAGGTTAATGCACGTCTGCCTGTAAAATTATTTTATTCCAACTGGTGAAACAACACCTCTTTATTCTGATCATCCCGTACTTCAATCTCAATATCACGAAGAGTTGAATCTTTGACCAATTCGTATGCCCCATTTTTCCGATGGATAATTTTCAGCAGAAGATCGCCCCTTTCAGTACGGATGGTTACGGATTTCAAAACGCAGCACCATTCTCATCCCGTTGCCACTCGCCAACGCTCAACGTAAAGCCACAGTCCTGGCAATGGCGCCCAGGAATTTCCATCGCCTGTCGTATTTTGCCGGCTACCCCGTGACTTCAGCAGTTTGCTTTTGTTCGTCCGATACAGTTGGCGGGTTGTTGGGATAACTATCTGTTTTATCTCTATCGCTCGGTCGATCACAAAGCCATACTTCTGGAGTCTCGATATATTTAGGCTCCTCTCCAGTGATTACAGAACGGGCACAAATCAACCCATTTGCCATTCCATGCATGTATGGATCATAGTTGTAATTACCATTCATGCACTGAATTTTGATAATTTCGTCTAAATTTTTTATTTCCTTCTCCATTTTGTTCTACCCTTGTTATGTGTTTAAATCCCGCAACGTAAGAACGCGGGAACGCATTGCTCAGAAACATCATGAGCATAGCGTTAATTGCTGAATGGTCTTTTTTTCTGCACGCTTTTGCAAACTTTTCCCTAATTGGTTTCTCAACCATCTTTATCACTCTTCGATCAGACTGTCAAGTCAAATCGGATTAGCGGCTTGTGGTTTTCTTCTTGACAAGACCTGCAGTCTACGGTACCAATCCTAAATAATGCAGTCGGTCCAGCTATCCACGGTTTCTAGCTCGTCCACCACTCGCTCATCGCTCTTCTCCCTTTTCTGCTCTACAGTAAACCAGGCAGAGATTCCCGGCTCTGCCTGGGCCTCTCCTCCTGACAGTAGGTCGAAAGGACTTAAAAATATAAAAAAAAGGACGGTCAACACGACCGTCCTCCTACTCCGATGATGTTTTGCCTTCAGGCGTTAAATCCCATACTTCAATCATACTGCTTATTTAAACAGTATAGCTCACGGGCTTCCCCTTG
>Ga0114922_10003406_pt1 | contig 14828 bp, 10 predicted proteins | sample AartaG_FD_100975 | JGI IMG/M metagenome (GOLD analysis project Ga0114922, IMG submission 100975) | Deep subsurface microbial communities from Aarhus Bay to uncover new lineages of life (NeLLi) - Aarhus_00045 metaG | ecosystem: Environmental > Aquatic > Marine > Oceanic > Sediment | place...
CATGATCCCTAATAACTGATAGGGACAGGACACGTCGATGATCTTCAGGTGTGCTATTCCTTTGAAGATCTCCGTATCATCATTTCCCATGTGGGTGGCCCCGTTGGTCTTGGTCTCGAAGTTCGGCGCCGTGGCCAGAAAAGTAAGGTCCAGCCCGTGACCCTCGGTGAGCCAGCCGTCCTTCATGGCCATGGTTTCGAGCCTCTCCTGCTGGTTGATGGCGATCCGGCGGAAAACATTGAAGTTGAAAAAGGGGCAGAAGGTGCTCACCCAGACGTTGTAGCCGAGAACCGCATAGGCCTCTCCGATACACATCATGTTGGCCTCGGCCACCCCGGTGTTGTGGGCCCGCCTCCTGTCCACCGCTCCGATCCCGGCCTGCAACCCGCTGGTGGTGCTCAGGTCCGCGTCCACGGAAGCCAAACGACGGTCTCTGGCAAAAACATTCATTCCCCTGGTGACGATGTCGCTCGCTGCATATTCTTTGTTGCGATCCAGCTCCGGCAGCGACTCGGCGGTGTAGCGGATCTTTTTGTCCCGCGCCGCCGCCGGCCTGGTCCGGACCGGACCCTCTATCGGATTCACCGCTCCGGCCTTTCTCTTTCCGGCCACCACCTCCAGATTCATGGCTTTCGCGGCCTTGATCAATCGAGCCTTTATTGCCTCTGCGTCCTCCGCCCCGTTCAGGCGCTCAAACACCTCGATGAACTCCCGGGCTCGGCTGTGCCGCAAACCTCTCTGCAGAGCGAGCTCCTGGTCCGCAACCTCATCGGGCAGCACCATCTTATGCCTGATCATGGACTGTGAAAGTCCGCCCATCCCTTTGTTATTCTTGGCGATGATGACTGTGGGTCGGCCGTCTCGGGGTCCATATTTGAACTCGTTCAAAGCTTCCCAAACAGGACCGTACTGTGTGCCGTCCACATCGAATACCCGGTAGCCGAAGGCTCCGAACCACTTATCCACATCGGGCATAGGAAAGACCGTTTTTGTCGGATCATCCAGCTGCCCTTCATTTTTGTCTACGATTACGCAGAGGTTATCCAGCCGTTTGACAGCCGAATACATTACTCCTTCCCAGATTGTGCCCTCCTGCAGCTCCCCGTCCCCGGTCACGGTAAACACGTCGAAGTTGGGGCTGTCCTTCCCCACAATGGCCAGACCCTGAGCCACAGGCATGCCCTGACCCATCGGACCGGTGGGAATATGAACGCCGGGCAGCAGCGGACCTGGATGCCCGTTTAAAATACTATCCACGGATCGGGAGTTTTTTAGCAGCGATCTGTCAAAATAACCCAGATCCGCATAGATAGAGGCCAGGGTCGCCACCGCGTGACCCTTGCTCAGGACAAAGAGGTCCTGACCCAGCCGCGTCGGATCCATTACATCGGCCCGGATGATTCCACCGTAGTAGATCGCAACCAGTGGCACCGTGGCTGACATGGCTCCCCCGATATGGATCCCTTTATCTACAGCATCCCGACCCTGCTCAAGGGTCATGATGCGAATATCGGAATCCTTTATTTCCAACAACTTGAGCATACCCTGATGTTCCAGATAAACAACAAGCTGGCGGTCTACATTCATTCGTGCTTCCTCAATCGCTTCTTTTTTTTCGAGTTATTATCCTCTATCTCGTTGATTACGATTCGGGATCCGTATTTAGCCCAGCCTTTTCAAGAAAGCCTGCTTCAATCTCTCGTCACCAATAGAGGCAACGTCCACCAGATCGATAAAACCCGGATATTCAAGAGCGGGCATTAATACCGGGTCTGGCAAGGTTTCTATGATTTCTGCGAAGCTGCGATGCACGACAGTGGAAACCTGCTCCAGCGACTTCCTGGCGGCTTGCTGGGGTTCCTTGCGATGGGCCGGATAGCCACATCCCCGTTCAACGCTGAATAGCCGATCGAACACGAAACATAGATTTACATTGGCAGCCCAACCGTAGCCCTGGTTGAGCGCCAGCGAGATACAGTTACCCCCGTTGATCTGAGCGAAGAGCCAGGCATCGAGGGCGTTGAGAATGTGGCCGCAGAATACACCGGGATATTGCATGCACGAGTTCAGGTATCCCTGACCCGTACCACATCCTCCAACCACTAAATCGACTCGCTCAAGATTCAGCAGTATCGCCGTCATGAGGCCGGTTTGGATGTAAAGAAGCTCCGGTTTTTCTCCGTTTTTCTTCATACCCGCGTTGAAAAGCTTGTACCCGCGCCCCTCGAGGGCGGCTATGATGTCGACATTCCTGTCCACGGCACTGGTTTCATTGATAACCGCTATTTTCATGTTCCCAGTTCTCCCTTTCTTTGCATTTATTCTTCGAGAATAAAACAAGCATTCCACATTTTGGTCATTTGAATACGGCTTCAGGATGGAAAGATATCGTAGCCTCGATGCTCCCCCCTGCTGGTTAGATAGTCGTAAAGCTTTGACACATTCCACCTCTGTAAGTCGTGGATGACTTCACTGAGACCGTGGTCGATGGGATATCGATCGGCGAGGGAAATCCGATCCATACACGTTTCCCTGGACCATCCCTTGGCTAAACCCGATTGAACCGCGCCCAACCAATCCAAGATGAAGCTCTTGTTCTCGGCTATCGCCCGCTTGTCGCACGTATCGCCATGTCCGGGAACGATAACATCAATATCGAATTGATCTATAAACTCGAGCGCTTTGAGGGTGTCTTCAGGATCTGCCTCTGCAAAGAAGATCTGCACTCCGTTGAAGACCGTATCCCCGGTGAAAAGAACCCGCTCCTGAGGACAATGAACGCATATTTGAGCCAGCGAGTGGCCCCCGAGGTAGTAGCAATCGAACTCATGCTCCCCACAGATGAGCTTGAGGAAGCGTTCGAAGAGAATCCCCGGCTTATTTGCTCTGTCCCAGTACTCCTCCCTGGCGGGAAAGAACTGCAAGCCCTCAGGATCGTGTTTCTCTGTTTCACTCTTGTTCTTCTCCCAAGGATCCATTCCCGGCGGAACACACCAGCGTTCCACTATCCTGCGTTGTCCTATCACCGTCCCCTGACCATGGAAAAAGTAGTTCCCGAATACGTGATCCGGGTGATGCTCCGTGTTGATGATGTATTTCAATTCCCCTTTGCCAGCGATTTCTTCCTTGGTTGCCAGCGCCCTGGAGGGTAACTGCGGTGTATCGATCATGACCACACCCTCCGAGGTGACTACATAAGCCGGATCGCTACCAACGGTGTTTGTCTCGGCAAAAACGTTCTTTTTGATTTGTTCCATCGGTTTTACCTTTCTTAATGCATGATGATTCCGCCATTGACATTAAAAGCCGCTCCAGTGGTGAAATCGCAGTCATCCGAGGCGATGAACACTACCATTTTGGCTACCTGTTCGCAGGTACCCTGTCGCTTGAACGGGGTGCGGTCGATGAACCACCGGCGGAACTCATTCTGATCCTGGCCACGTAGCTCTGCGTCTTGGCGGATTCCCAACTCGCCCAGCTCCGTTGGAATCGGACCGGGGCAGACGGCGTTGACGAGAATATTGTTCTGCGCCACCTCCAGAGCCAGGCACTGCGTGAACCCTATCACCCCGAATTTCGAAGAACAGTAGGCGCTGCCCGCAGCCTCCCCTTGCTTGCCGGCTATCGATGCGATATTGATAATCCGCCCGTAATTTCTCTCGATCATCGCCGGCAGCACAGCCTTAGAGCAGAGAAAAGTCCCCGTCAGATTCGTACTGATTATCTTGCTCCAAACCTTTTCCGGCAGATCTTTGACCCAGTTCTTGGCGTTAGCTGCCGCATTGTTCACCAGGATATCTATTTTTTCGTAGTGCTCCAGGGTCTGTCTTACAACTGCTTCGATCTGATCGAATTTCGTGACATCCATCTGCGCGGCGATCGCTTGGCGACTGGTCTTTGCCTGGATCTCCTTGGCTGTTTTTTCGGCAACCTCTGTGTCTATATCCGCAATCATAATCCGGGCTCCCTCCCGTGCCAACTCAAATGCTATAGCCCGACCGATACCGCGGGCAGCGCCGGTAATCAAAGCCACACGTTTTTCAAGCTTCACCTCATACCTCCGTACTCGTTTTTCTTTGTTTTTCCCAACGGAGGGGGCTTCACCCCACCTGTCGTTGCTGCCGCAGCCTGTCGATGGTTACCGCAGCTATGATTACCAATCCAATGACCACGTTTTGCCAGTAAACGGAGACGTGAAGCAGGATGAGGGCGTTACGAATCACGCCCATCATGGCAGCCCCTATCAGCGTCCCGAAAATAGATCCTTCGCCGCCGGACAGACTGGCACCCCCTATAACCACGGCGGCTATTGCGTCCAACTCCCAACCTAAGGCCATACTGCTCTGAGCCGAAGACAGTCTGGCCACAAGGATCACCGCGGCGATTCCCGAAGTCAATCCGGCAAGGATATAAACGGTAAAAAGTATGCGTTTGACATTAATTCCGGACAGGTTTGCGGCCACGGGATTGCTGCCTACATAGTAGATATAACGGCCTACGGTCGTTTTGCTAAGGAAAATGTGAGCGATCACGACCACGGCCAGCATGATCAGGATAGGGATTGGAATGAACCAAAGGACGCCCTGGCCAATGTTGAGGAATTTTTGGGGGAAGGGCTGAATAGGGTACCCTTTGGTAAGAGCTAAAACTAGCCCTCGGGAAACCTGCATCATTCCGAGGGTGGCTATAAACGGCGGCAGCCCAACTTTTACAATTAGCAAACCGTTAATGAAGCCAACCAGCACACCGAGCAGGATTCCTACGAAAATCGCCAGCCAAATCGGGAAATGTTCTGCGACCAGCAACCACGCCGTGGAAACACCGACAAAGGCTACAATCCCGCCTACAGAAAGGTCGATCCCCCCGGTGATTATCACAAAGGTCATACCAACAGCCACGATCGTGATCATGGAAAACTGGCGGATCACATTCGTGATGTTGCGTACGGTCAAGAATTTCGGGGCAACAATACCAAGGAGCACACAAAAAAGGATGAAGACGACTAAAATCATCGATTCCCGTGCTTTAAAGATCCTTTGGCCCAGCGACCGCATTATTGATGTACTATTTGATCTCATCGATCTCTCTCCTCCCGCTGTGTGCTGTACGCCTATGATTCGCCAACCTCCGGGCAGCCGGGAATACCGGAAATCGTGGCCAAAGACATGATTTTTTCCTGGGTCGCCTCTGCCCTGGATAGCTCCCCGTGATTCGACCCTCCGCCATGATCAGGATACGGTCGGAGACCCCAAGTATTTCCGGGAGCTCCGAAGAGACAAATACGATCCCGACACCCGCCGCAGCCAACTCGCCGATCAGCCGATAGATCGCCTGTTTTGCCCCCACATCGATGCCCCGTGTAGGGTCATCGAGAAGCAGTATTTGGGGCGAACGAGCCAGCCACTTCGCCAACACAGCTTTTTGTTGATTCCCTCCGCTCAAGTTTAGCACGAGCTGTTCTAAACCAGCGATCTTTATTTCCAGCCGTTCAACGTATTTCGAGGCCAGAGCCCTCTCTTTTTTTCTGTTCAGCATTCCATGTGTGGAAATATCCCGAATGCTCGCCGCCGAGATATTCGGCCGTACTGGCATCCCGAAGAACAAACCCTGCTCTTTACGATCCTCGGGAACCAGCCCGATTCCTGCGCCGATCGCATCTTGGATTCTGTTGATCTCGTGTGCGTGACCGGCGACCTCGACTGTCCCCCGATCCTTGCGATCGGCTCCAAAAACGGCCCGGATCAGCTCAGTCCTTCCGGAACCCAGTAGCCCTGCAATACCCAGCACCTCGCCGCTATGCAGATCAAAGGAGATCTGCTGAAGCGTCTTTCCGCTGTGCAGTCTGTTGACCCTCAGGACAGCTTCACCGATGGGAACGTTACGCTTGGCATACATATCCTCGATATCCCTGCCCACCATTTTCTGAACCGCTTCATCGGGCGTGATTTCCTCCACACCTCGGGTATCGATTTTCCTTCCGTCCCGCAAGACGGTAATACGATCGGCAATTTCGAATACCTCCGCCAGATTGTGAGAGATATAGATAATTCCGATTCCTTCCTGCTTCAGGTGCCTGATGACAGTGAAAAGCGTTTTCACTTCAGATTCGGACAGGGCTGAGGTTGGCTCATCCATGATCACCACATGGGATTTCATGGACAAGGCTTTGGCTATCTCGGTGATCTGCTGCTGACAGACATTGAGTGTATTGATTCGTTTGGTCACATCCAGTTCAACCCCCAGTTGACTGATAAGCCCTTGGGACTGTGCATGAATCTCCCGCTGGTCGACAAAGGCGAACATTCCTTTGCGCGGTTCTCTGCCGATGAATATATTGGCCTCGACACTCAAGTGCGGTGCCAGATTGAATTCCTGGTAGATCATGGCGATTCCCAAGCTTTGGGCGTGACTAGGATTATGGATTTCAACAGACCGTCCATTGAGCTCGATCTCGCCCTCATCCCTGCGATAGGCGCCGCTGAGTATCTTCATCAGCGTTGACTTTCCAGCTCCATTTTCTCCCAGGATAGCGTGAACCTCACCGCGCCGTACCTCGAAGCTCACATCATCCAGAGCCTGCACGCCTGGGAACATCTTACTGATGGATTTCATTCGTAGAATTGTATCTTCCATGAAAAAAACCTGAAATGTTGACGCTTTGCGGGATCAAGAAGAGGAGGCCGGCGAAAGGCCTCCTCCCTTTTCATACCGAATCGAGCGCTAGTGGATTTCCTTCAGGTAGCTATCGAGATTGTCGGCCGTGACAACGTTGGTACCGGTCCCGATGACCTTGCTGGCTGGGATTTTCAAGCTTCCCTCTACCAGCCCCACAAGGGTGTCGACAACCAGCTTGCCCTCCGCATACGGCAGCTGGGCGACGGTACCCTGTATGTATCCCTCGCGGATCAACGTAGGAACCGGTTCGAAGATATCAAAGCCGAACACGATCTTTTCTCCCGGTTTGTATCCCATGGCCTTCAAAGCTTCAGCAGCCACATTCGGCCCGCTTACGCAGTAGAAAGCATCTAGATCGGAGTATTCAGTCAGCAGGTCCTCGACGATCGGAATCCCCCGTTCCAGAGCATCCCCGTGGGACTCCACAGTCACGATTTCGATGTCAGGATGGCTCTTGACGGCTGCTTTGAAACCCTCGATACGTTGATTCAAATTGAGTGCGGTCAGACCGCCTGTCAGGATTGCCACCTTGCCTTTTCCGTTGAGCATCTGTATCAATGTCTCGGCTCCCTGCTGTCCCGCGGCCACATTATCGGTTCCGACATACACGAGTCGGCTACTGTCGGGAGCGTCTGTATCGAAGGAGATCATTTTGATGCCCGCGTTCAGACCTCTTCGAATCACCGGCTCGATGGTCGCAGGATCATTGGCGGCAATGGCGATGCCATCTACGCCCATAGCAATATAATCCTCGATGATGGCGATCTGAGCGTCTGCCTCGGCAGCCTGGGGTCCGTGGAAAAAGGCTCTCACTCCAATCTCGTCAGCTCTTTCATCCATGCCCTTTTCGAGGTCCGCCCAGAAGGGGTGACCAACCGATTTGGGTACAAGGACGACTGTGAGTGTTTCATCTTTGGCCTCTTTTTGCCCACCGGCAAAAACCAGCCCCGCTAGCAGCAATCCTCCAAGTGCCAGCAAAAGTCCTTTACTGAGTCTCACAATTTTGCCTCCTGTAGTTTTTCACACTTCCGGAATCAGTGAAAGTGCATCTGTTTGAAAAGTATGATGCAACAATCGTACCAATTCGAAAAACTAGGCGATTAGTAAATATAAACCATATATGGAATTAAATATCTGTTTATTGTTGATTGACAGATCGCTAGAATATCGTATAATAATTATACGTTTTTCGGGTTGGATTGTGTAACAGGGTAACAATCAGAATGCATTATATCCTGATCGTGGATGACAATACTAAGTTGTGTCACAGCTTGTCGAGGAACTTCACTCAATATGACTACACGTGCTTCGCGGCACAAAACAGCAGAGCCGCTCTCGAAATTTTCCTTAACAATGAAATTGAACTCGTATTGCTTGATGTCCGGCTCGGCGAAGAGAACGGGATCGAGTTGTTAGAGCAATTGTTGGACCTGGACGGAAATCTTCCCGTGATCATGATCACGGCGTTTGCCACCGTTGAAGCAGCGGTCCGTTCGATAAAAATTGGTGCCTTCGATTATATTCAAAAACCGATCAACTTCAAGAAACTCCATAAGATCGTAGAAAACGCATTACAACTATCCGATCTGCGGATTGAGAATGAAAAACTCAAAAACAGGCTCCACGAGCTCAGCGAACCGATCGTTTCCAACAACCCGGAGATCCTAAAACTGGGCAAAAAAACCAAGAAATTGGCACCCACCGAGCTGCCGATTCTCATTTACGGCGAAAGCGGGACTGGAAAGGAACTGATCGCCGATTTCATCCATGCTAATTCGAGACGATCCACCAACGAGATCGTGAAGATAAACTGTTCAGCTTTTCCAGAGTCCCTACTGGACAACGAGCTTTTCGGTCACGAGATAGGCGCCTATACCGGGGCCAATTCGACTTACAAGGGAGTCTTTGAACGAGCCCACCGCTGCACACTGTTTCTAGACGAGATCGGGGATATGCCGCTGTCCATCCAGGCCAAAATACTCAGGACTCTTCAGAACTGTGAGATACGTCGATTGGGAGGCAAGGAAAAGATAAGCGTAGATATCCGTTTTTTGGCCGCTACCAACAAGGATCTTGAACGTTTGATCTACGAGCAAAAGTTCCGGGAGGACCTTTTCTACCGACTCAACGCGGCAACTCTCTATCTACCGCCTTTGAGAGAGCGCAAGGATGATATTCCTCTGCTCACGAACTTTTTCCTGCATGAGTTCAGTAAAATCAACGGCGGCAACATCAAGGTGCTGGACGGAAGGGTGCTTGCACACCTGCTCGAATATGACTGGCCGGGGAATATCAGAGAACTGAAAAACACGATCAACTATGCAGCCACGGTATCAACCGACGAGAGGATCACCCTCGACGATCTTCCGCCCCGCTTTATACACGGCTCCGGATACGCATCCTCTCAAAATGTTCGCGAGCGCGTGGAACGTGAGCTCATTCTGAGCATGCTTCGTAAGACGAATAACAACAAGACAAAAGCCGCGCAACTGCTGAATATGAGCAGGAAAACCCTCTACAATAAGATGACAAGATATGAGATCCCAGGTTCGGCGAAGTAAACAGCGTCCCCTCCTCGAGTTAGACAATCTTTGTTTGAACTTCAACACTTTGAGCGCCCTTAAAGACATCAGCCTTTCAATCGGCAGATCAGAAGCACACGCCGTTGTAGGTGAGCACGGAGCGGGAAAGTCATCCCTCTGCCACATTATAAGCGGATTCCTGCGGCAGAGCTCCGGAAAGATCCTGATCGACGGCCAGTCCTGCGACTATCTTACCCCCAAGCGGGCTAATCACTATGGAATCCAGCTGGTCACCCAACAGAATCCCCTTTTCGAAAATCTCACCATCATCGATAATCTCATCATAGATAACCGCGGTATCTCTGCCTCGCCCTTCATCAGCAAGTCCAAGCTCAGAGCCAGAGCGGTCGAGCTGTTGAAACGCTACGATTTCAACCTCGATCCCGATGCCATCATCAAGCACCTCAAGCTCGCCGACCGCGTTTTGGTCGATATATTGAAGCATGTCGCCAGCCGGCCCAGGCTTCTGATTCTCGATGAAGCGCTGCAGAAGCTCTCAGCCGTGAACCTCAACAAGATGATCTCCATCCTCAACGGACTCAAATCCCAGGGCGTTTCCATCATCTTCGTTACCCACAGGATAGATGATATTTATCACTTCGCCGACATGGTAACGATCCTCAAGAACGGTGAGACCCTGATTACCGATTCTGTAAACAACATCGACAAGATCAACCTCATTCGGCTCGCCTACACTCAGCTCAATACCAGCGAGAGCCTGGAGAATGCAAATCGGGAGTTCTATCAGTTGCTCAAGTACAATGAGGCGATGCTGCAAAAATTGCCCGTCAATCTGATCGTGGTGGATCGGAACAACCGGATCAAACTGATAAATGAAAAGGCAAAGGAATACTTCGGGATCCAGGGCACCGGTTACCTGAACATGATGATGGACACGCTTTTAACCGAACAGAATAAGGCCGTTCTATCCCTGATCGAGGAAGGCCTGCGGCAGAGACACGACAGTGTCTGCTATAATGTTCCGCTGCTCAGGAAAATCGGATGGTCTCACACGAATATCAGGATCCATCCGCTATACGACGAAACCTTTCTCATAGGCCACACGGTCGTCATCGAGGATATCACCGAGCAGGAAAAGCTCCGTGAGCAGGTTGTGCTTTCGGAGAAGTTGGCGTCGATCGGGCTTCTGTCAGCCGGGGTGGCGCACGAGATAAACAATCCATTGGAGATCATCGCGAACGATATCGACTACATGAAGTTGAAAGTGACGCATCCGGATGTCCTGGAGACCCTGAATGAGCTTGAAGGAGAGTTTGATTCCATCTCAAAGATCGTAAACGACCTGGTGACTTTTTCTGACAATAACAGAACTCTGATAGAGATTGTGGACATCAATGAGATGATCACCGGGATTCTGAATCTCGTAAAACATAGCGCGGAGCACCGGAATATCGCGATCCATTTCGAGAAGACTACCGATCCGATAAAAGTACACATCAATAGAACGGAGATCAAACAGGTAATCCTCAATCTGATAAAGAACAGCTTCGAGGCGATGCCCGAAGGCGGGGATCTTACAGTCCTTACCGCTGAAATCCGCAGCGAGGATTCTTGTCAGACAGAAATCAGGATTCGGGATACAGGTTGTGGTATCCCAGATCAAGACATCAAGGAAATATTCGTGCCTTTTTATTCAACGAAAAGGGGTAGTAATGTAAACATGGGCCTGGGTTTGTCTGTAAGCTACGGAATCATCAGTAAATACAATGGAACAATAAGCATGAAAAATCGCGACGGCGGCGGTTGTCAATTTACTATAATCTTACCCCAGACGAAAACAGAATATTGATCCCGTGAGCGGCGTTGCGCTGATTCGGTCCTACCTCACAGATGTCTTGTAGCGGTTGATGGAGTTCAAATAGGCCCGGGCGCTGGCCTCGACGATATCGGTGGATGCTCCCCGACCGATGTATCGTCCCCCGTCGATCTCCACACTCACGGATACCTCACCGATCGCCTGCCGTCCCGGGGTTATGGCATGGACGTTGTACTCGAGGAGTTTTGCCGAAATGCCGACGGCCCGGTCGATGGCGTTGATCATCGCATCGACGGGTCCGTCTCCTGTGGCGGCCTCTTCCAGGATCTGATCCTCGGTTTTGATCCGTACCGTGGCGGTGGGGACCGCTACGTTCCCGGACTGAAAGTTGTAGTAGGACAGCTCGTAGGTATCCAGGTGCTCGCCGATCTGATCGCGGACGATCACGTACAGGTCGTCGTCGTAAACTTCTTTCTTGCGGTCCGCCAGATCTAGAAAGTGCTGATACGCCTTGTCCAGGTTCTCATCGGACAGGATCAGACCCAGTTCTTCGAGGCGCCGGCGGAACCCGTGCTTTCCCGAGTGTCTGCCCAAAACCAAGGTGCTGGCCTCGCGGCCCACGTCCTCCGGCGTCATGATCTCGTAGGTCGCCCGGTGTTTGATCACTCCGTCCTGATGGATCCCCGATTCGTGGGCAAAGGCGTTCTCCCCCACGATCGGTTTGTTTCTGGGGATGGGAAAGCCTATGATATTGCTCAACAGCCTGGAGGAGTGATAGATCTGATGGGTGTCGATCCCTGTGGTATAGGGCATCAGATCCTGACGGACCTTGAGGGCCATGATGAACTCCTCGAGAGCGGCGTTTCCGGCCCGTTCCCCGATGCCGTTAACCGTGACCTCCACCTGTCGGGCGCCGTTTTTCACGGCCGCGATGGAGTTGGCCACGGCCAGACCGAGGTCGTTGTGACAGTGTACCGACAACACCGCTTTGTCGATATTGGGAACCCCCTCCATGATATTCCGGATGAAGGTACCGAACTCCTCGGGAATGGAGTAGCCGACGGTGTCGGGGATATTGATCGTGTTGGCTCCGGCTTCGATCACTTTCTCCACCAGACGGCAGAGGAAGGGCAGCTCGCTGCGGGTGGCGTCTTCCGGCGAAAACTCCACCTCGTCGACCCTTTGACGAGCCCAGCGAACCGCCTTGCAGGCCATCTCCAGTACATCCTCCGGTTCTTTCTTGAGTTTGTGCTTCATGTGGATCGGTGAGCTGGCGATGAAGGTGTGAATACGCTTGCGTTCGGCATCCTTGATCGACTGGTAGGCTGCCTCCAGATCCTTGTCGACGGCGCGGGCAAGGGCGGTAATCGCCGGACCTTTCACCTTGTCGGCGATAATTTTGCAGGCATCGAACTGCCTGGGGGATGATACGGGAAAACCCGCTTCGATCGCATCCACCCCGAGTCGAGCCAGCTGGATCGCTACTTCGAACTTCTGCTCGATGCTCATCGAGGCTCCCGGGGACTGTTCCCCGTCCCGCAGGGTTGTGTCAAAGATATAAATCTGTTCCATTGCTTAATAATTTCCTTTCGTTAATACGATCCCTCAGGCTATGGTAATCTTGAAATCATCGTTCAGCTTCTCCGAGGCGCCTTTTCTCTGCCGAACCGGCTCCGTCGCCTGCTTCTTTCCCCTTTCCATGGAAATGAGTCCGCTGCGGGCGATTTCCCGGATCGAGTAGGGTTGGAGCACGGCGGCGAAGTTGTCGATCTTCTCGGACGAACCGGTAACTTCCAGTACCATAGAGTCTATTCCGACATCCAGCACCCTGGCGCGAAACACGTCGGCCACCTGAAAGATCTCTCCCCGCTGGTTCGGCTTTGCCCGCACCTTGATCAGGGCCAGCTCTCTGTTCAGGGAGGCAAGGGCGCTCAAGTCGTTGACTTTGATCACATCGATCAGCTTGTTCAGCTGCTTTTTAATCTGGTCGATAACGTTGTCGTCTCCCTTGCAGACCAGTGTGATTCTGGAAATCTGAGGATCCGTAGTAACTCCGGCGGTGATGCTTTCCAGATTGTAGCCGCGGCCTGCGAACAGACCGGCGATTCGCGAAAGCACCCCCTGGTGGTTCTCTACCAGCATTGAAAATACGTGGGTCATCCTTGCCTCCCTTCGGAGAAGATCATGTCGGAGTTCCCTGCTCCGGGAGCGACCATCGGAAAGACATTGAACTCCCTCTCCACGATGAAATCGATAAATATGGGTCGGTCTTTAATTCTACCGGCCTCGGTCAGAGCGGGCTTGATGTCTTTTTCCTCGAACACGCGCATGCCCACGGCTCCGTAGGCTTCGGCGAGCTTGACGAAATCCGGGAGATAAACCGGGCAGTGATCGCTTGGGCCCTTGCACTGGGGCGGGCAGTCGGCGCCTGTCATCAGGCAGGTTGAGGAGTAGCGTTTGTCGAAAAAAAGTTCCTGCCACTGCCGTACCATCCCCAAATAGCCATTGTTGAGAATGGCCACGATCACCGGCAGGTTATTGTGTACGGCTGTAGCCAGCTCCTGGATGTTCATCTGTATCGACCCGTCGCCGGCGATATCGATGACCCGTTTGTCCGGATTGGCGAACTGAGCGCCTATGGCGGCGGGAAAACCGTAGCCCATGGTTCCCAATCCCCCGGATGTAAGCAGGCTTCGGGGGTGCCGGAAGGTGAAAAACTGAGAGGTCCACATTTGATTTTGCCCCACCTCTGTGGCGATGATCGCATCGGGAAAAACTTCGCAGATCGTCAGGATCACCCTATCGGGGCGCAGGTGTCCAGGTTTCCCCCGCGCCGCGTTCCTCGCCCCCCCTGCAGTAGCTTTGTTCGTTTTTGATGCTTCAGTGCCTTCGCCCACGCGCACTTCAAGGGGATGCTCTTCTTTCCACTTGTTGATCTGCTCGATCCAATCGCTGATTTTCGGCGCTTCGAGCAGCGGTAGGAGCTGCTCCAACACCAGGCGCGCGTCACCGACGATGGGAACCTCTACGGGCACGTTCCGGGAGATCGACACCGGGTCCTGATCGATATGAACGATCTTGGCTTCCGGGGCGAACTTGGACAGCTCTCCGGTGGCCCGATCGTCGAATCGGTTTCCGATTCCGAACAGGAGGTCGGCGCCGGTGACGGCCATGTTGGCAGCGTAGGTACCGTGCATCCCGAGCATACCGAGGCAGAGGGGGTCATCGCCCGGGAGCGCCCCGATGCCCATCAGGGAATGAACAACAGGAACTTTGGTCTTCTTGACGGCTTTGCGAAAAATCTCGACGGCTTCGGCGATGTGAATACCCCCGCCGACGTAGAACAGCGGTTTTTTCGCTCTTTTGAGCTCCATCGCTGCCTTCTTGATCTGGTTGGGATGGCCTTTCAGCACCGGATTGTATCCGCGGATGCTGACCTTGGCCGGGTACTCGTCGTCTCCTTTTTCGAGGATGACATCCTTGGGCAGGTCGACAAGAACCGGTCCCGGGCGTCCCGAGTTGGCGATGGTGAAGGCCTCTTTCAGAACGCGGCCCAGGTCCTTGCGATCCAGAACCAGATAGTTGTGCTTGGTAATCGGCCGGGTGATCCCGACGATATCCGCTTCCTGAAAAGCGTCGTTCCCGATCATGGAGCGGGAGACCTGGCCGGTGAAGCAGACGATCGGCACCGAATCGAAGTTGGCCGTGGCGATCCCCGTAACCGTGTTGGTAGCCCCGGGTCCACTGGTGACCAGGCAGACCCCGGTTTTGCCCGTGGAGCGGGCGTAGCCGTC
>Ga0114922_10003407_pt1 | contig 14827 bp, 8 predicted proteins | sample AartaG_FD_100975 | JGI IMG/M metagenome (GOLD analysis project Ga0114922, IMG submission 100975) | Deep subsurface microbial communities from Aarhus Bay to uncover new lineages of life (NeLLi) - Aarhus_00045 metaG | ecosystem: Environmental > Aquatic > Marine > Oceanic > Sediment | place: Aarhus...
GGGGTGCTCCTGCTCATCTTCCGCCCGTTCACGGACGGCGACGTCATCGAGGCCGCCGGAGTGCTCGGCGTCGTCGAGGAGGTTCAGGTCTTCACCACGACGCTCAAGACGCCCGACAACAAGAAGGTCATCATCCCAAATGCCAAGCTGACCGGCGACAACATCACCAACTACACCGCCAAGAAGGTGCGCCGCGTCGACATGACCATCGGCGTGAGCTACGAGGCCGACCTCAAGAAGACCAAGGAAGTCCTGCACGAGGTGCTTGCCGCCGACGAGCGCATTCTCCAAGACCCCGCGCCCACTATCGGCGTGGTGGAGCTCGGCGACAACAGCGTCAACTTCGTCGTCCGCCCGTGGACCGAAACGCCCAATTACTGGGACGTGTACTTCGACACCATGCAGGCCATCAAGGAGCGGCTCGACGCCGAGGGCATCGGCATCCCGTTCCCCCAGACGGACGTGCACCTGTATCAGCACTGAGCTCGAACACGGTCGGACGCCCATCGGCGGGCCGCGTGCTCGCCATGGTGCCTGGCACTATGAGAATCCGCAATATATTGATGCGCAGTGGGTTACAACATCTACGCGAATCGGGTGCGGGGGCGCGGGCGTTTTGTGGGCGCCCGATGCCAAAGCAAGCAGAATACAAAGGGCAGGACGGTCCCGGTGCTTCTGTGACTCTTTTGCCTGCGTCATGGTGGAGTCATAGAGTCATAGTGCCTGGCACTATGAGAATCGGCAATATATTGATGCGCAGTAGGTTATAATGTCTACGCGAATCGGGTGCGGGGGCACGGGCGTTTTGTGGGCGCCCGATGCCATAGAGTCATAGAGTCATATAGGAGTCATAGGAGATCACCTGCTGAGCTCGAACACGGCCGGACGCCCATCGGCGGGCCGCGTGCCCGTCGCGTGAACCGGCTCATCGGAAAGGGCAACGAGTGATGAGGGGCAAGCTCGATCTCGCCGTGTTGTCGCTCATACTCGCGGCGGGCTGTGGGCCGGGGCCGGACCTGAAGGTCAAGTGCCCGGCCGAGGCCAACGTCTTTGACCGCTGCGAACTCGACATTGGGTTTTCTTCGAGGCTCCGAGGCTTCGCGAGGCTGCCCGACACACAGGTCCACGATGCGTACGATGCCGACCGGAACGGCGTGTACGTGCGCCTGACCGCCGAGTTCCGGCACCGGGACGGCGGAACCGTGGCCGTGCCCGGCTTCGCGATGAAAGAGGAGCTCGGCGGCCCCTGGCGCTGGCGGGTGCGCTGGTCGCCGCGCCGCGCAGGAGAATGGCAAGTCACCGTGCGACTCGAAGGAAGAGCCGCCCTCGAGGCCGAGCCGGTTTCGATCGCGCAGCGTCTTCAGGACCCGATCATCGCGCGGACGGCCGACTGGATCGAAGGGCCGCTCGTGGCGCCCGCGGGCGACCAGCATCCGGGCTATTTGCGGCGGCTCCGGCCGGACGGCGGCTCGGACTCGCTCTGGCTGTTCGGCGCGTGCCGCGCGTGGGTGGTCGAACTGCAGGACAAGCACAACGACTGGCATCCTCACGAATGGCTCAACCGCGAGAGCGAACTCCTCGCCCCCATGCGGGGGGGCGGATTCAACCTGCTCAACCAGTGGATGGCGCCGTGGGAGTTCCTGCTCGTGCACCACGACCGGGCGGAGCACTGGAAACAGCCCGGTGGAAACTGGAAACGCTCGCCGATCCTGGATGACGCCGACTGGACGCCCTACCAGTGCTACGACCAGGGCCGGGCCGATGCCTTCGACGATCTGGTCGAGCAGTGCGAGGGCGGGCCGCGCAAGGAGACGGTCCGCCTGCTGCTCTCGCCGCTTCCCCACCAGTGCCTCCAGGTCCGAGAGCACCCGTGGGGCAGCCAGGAGAGCGGCTGGAGTCCGGAGAACGACGCGGGCAGGCAGTTGCCCAGCCGCCTCAACGGGTTCAGCGGCTTCAAGAAGAAGATGTCCGTGTGGGAGTTCTTCGACGCCGATCCGTCGCGGCCGCTCGACGACAAGCGGTCGCAACTCTTCGATCACCAGGCCAACTTTTACCGCTACGTGATCGCACGCTGGGGCTGCTCGCGGGCCATCGGCGTCTGGGTCCTCATCGACGAACTGGACGCCGTCGGGGACGTGGTCGGCGTGATGTCCGAGAAGAAGGGCTGGTGGGGTCATCCGCAGTGCGGGCGGTGGCTGGCGGACATGATCCGGATGTTCCGTGGAAAGCTGAAGCGGTCCGACGGCATGACCTACGGGGGCGATCCGTTCCGCCATCCGGTGCACGTGGCGACGACCAGCTTCGGCGGACAGGCGGGGCGCGGCGGGAACATCGACTGGACGGGCGGCCCGGCGGACGCGCGGCCCGACGTCTTCGGCTGGCATTGGTACCCGGGCTGGGCGCCAGGATCGACATGGTCGGACGTGTGGGAGCGCACCATCGACGGCGTGGCGAGTTACTCGCGGGCGCCCATCGGCCCCCCGCCGCGTCTGATCAGCGAGTTCGGCGCACCAGACCGCAACAAGCCCGACGACGAGCCATCAAGGATTTACCCCACGCTGTATCACCACGCTATCTGGTCCGCGATCTTCTCGGGCCAGGCGGGAACGCCGATGGACTGGGACGACGGCAAACAGTTCGGCGAGCTCCGCTGGAGAAAGCGGAAAGGGATCTTCGACCGGGAGCATTACCCCATCGACCACGTCGCCCAGCTCCGGGCGCTGCGGCGCTTTCTCAAGGGCCTCCGGCCCGAAGACGTCGTGTCCTGCGCCGCCAGGAACGCCCGCGTGAGGTGCGTCGCCGGCGCGCCACGCCGGCTGCACGCGCTTCACTCGATCGAGCAGCCCGACGCCGTGTATGGTTGGCTCTACAGTACCGGGAAGGCCGCCCGGTTCAGGATCGAGGGGTTGCAGCCGGGCACGTATCGCCTGACGTGGCACGACCCGTGGACGGGCGAGCCGGCGGGAGAGGCCCAAAGCGTAACGGTGCGCCACGGGGCCGCCATCACATTGAGCGCCGGCCCGGCACTCGCCAAACTCCGAGCGGCGGCAAAGCCATTCCCCGCAGAATCGCGGCTGGCCAAAGGCAACGATGTCGCGTTCAAGCTGACGCAGTCGCCGCCCCGCTGAGCAGGGAGCGTCAGCGCGCCACGGAAAGCTCAAGGCGGATCATCTTAGGCATCTGCTTGCCGGGCACGTCGATGGTGTAGGTCATCGGCGACTTGGTGATCCGCTCGGAGTGCCTCTGTTCCTTGTTGTCCGCCGCCCAGACATACGTGACGTGGAACGGGTCCACGTTGAGTGTCTCCGGGTTGGCCACCCGCACCGCGACCTTGTTCTTTCCCGCGCCTAGGTGCGGCCGGGCGAACATGTTGTGCTGAAAGATGGCCTTCACCGCGAGCTTGTGAAGCCCGGCCTTCCGCTTGTCGGCCTTCTTCACCTCGACCTTCGTCATCGATTCCGCCCGGACCCAGAAGTCCCGCGTCCCGTGCACGTGCTTCCTCAATCCCGCCGTTGCGGTCACCACGCCGGGCCCCTTCTGATCCGCGTCGGCCGCGTCCCACACCTTGCGCCACGTGACCGCATCCGACGAGACGTACAGCCGGCTGACGTCCTCGTCCGCGACGCGGTGGAACTCGGCGGTCAACGTCGCGTTGGTGTAGACGTGCGGCGTGCTCATCTTGTAGACGAGGTTGGCGGCCCGGCCGGCCCGCTTGGGCCGCAGCCAGGGCGTCCCGGCCCCGCGCCAGCCGTACCACTGAAACGTGTTGCTCTCGAAGCCTTTCTTGAAGAGCTCGTTCGTGAATCGCGGGGCGAGCTCGTGGACGCCGTTGGCGTAGTACCGACAGGTATCCACCCCGTTGATCTTCTTGACGTAGGGCTTCCAGTACTTGTAGTTAAGCTTGTCCTTGCTGTCGGCCGCGACGCCGCAGAAGTGATGAGGCGGCAGCTCCTTGGCCGGGGCGTCGCGCTTCACGTTGTACTCGCCGTCGATACAGTCCCACAGATACGTCACTTTGTCGCCCCGGCGCAGGGTCAGGTCGGGGGAGTAGAGCGACCTCCGCGGGCCGCCCATCTTCTTCGCCTTCTTTGCATTGGCGGCCATGTAGCCGACGTCATCGCCGAAGCCGGCGCAGAACTTCGCGTACTTGGCGTTCGTGGTCAGCCGCGCCGCGTCGAGCGCCAGCACCTTCCCGCACGGGACAAACGTCGGACAGGCCCGGCCCTCCTCCTTGGCCTTGGTCAAGACTGTCGGATCGTCGGCAATCTCCTTGAGGCTGGCGATGCCGCCGCCTTTCTCTCGGCTGTATACATAGGCCCCGATCAGCGGGTCGAACCAGCGCGTCTTGCCGCCGTAGAACGCCTGCGCCGTCGAATGCCCCGGCACGCTCCAATACCTTCCCTTCACGCCGGCCGTGTTCCACAGGTGGATCAGCACCAGCATCTGCTGGGTGCAGAAACTGTAGCCGTAGGTGTTGACCAGGCGCAGCGCGTCCAGATCGTAGACCTGGTCCTGCTTCTCGCCGCGCTGTTCGTAGTGGAACATCACCCGCCGGGTGTACTCGTACAGTGCGATCGCCTTCTGCTCCTCGGTCATGCCCGGCTTGCAGATGCCGTTCACGATCGACTGGAGGCTGTGCGTGTCCACCGACTTATCCGTCGTCACGCGTGGCGCGATCACGTCGGCCGACGCCATGGCGACCGCCACCATCAGGATTCCGCTCGCCACAAGGACCTTCAACATGCAGGACTCCTTTCACCCGTTCCGTGCCAAGGCCTTCCGGCCTCCAAAACTCCGCCGACTTGACAAGACGCGTATCTCGTGGCCGGCCGCGTCGCCCGCGCGCGCTTGATTCTACCACTTTTCCCCCGCCGATGCATTTGCGCGCCGATTTTCGCGTATAATAGGGGCGGGCCGGGTTCGCAGCAATACAGGGAAGGTGTCGCCCCATGCGCTCGGAGCGAACCGGATTCACCATCCTGGAGCTGTTGGTCGTTATTTCCATCATCGGGATCCTGGCGGCGCTGATACTCCCGTCGCTTCGAGAGGCCAAGCGACAGGCGCGGCAGGTGAACTGTAAGGAAAACCTGCACGCGGTGGCCGTCGCCCTGCGGATGTACCTGAACCGGAGCAACGACATCATGCCCGCGGCGGCCCAGATGCCCTCGCTCAGACTGAACAACCTGCCGCGTATCGCCGACGTGCTGGCACCCTACCTCTCCGACCGCAGGACCCTCAAGTGCCCCAGCGACGTGGAGACGAATTTCTTCGAGCGGGAGGGCAGCAGCTACGAGTACCGCAGCATGCTGGGCGGAAGGAGAGTGAGCGATTCATTCCTGTCCCGCCATTGGGGCGAGGCCAGAACACCGGTGATGCATGACTACGAGCCGTTCCACGGAGAGCCGGGAGAGCCCGGCGCGGCGAATTATCTCTTTGCAGACGGGCACGTCGGCGACTTAGAATAGGGGCGGTCTTCCCGAGCCGGGCCCTGACACCTTTTGCCCCGAGAAGGCCCTGAATCGAATGAGGCTGAGGTGAACAAGAAGACCATCCTGATTCTGTTCATCGGCGCCGCGCTTGTGGCGGGCGCAGCGACGGCGTATTCGCTCTGGCCGGCGAGGAAGGGCGACCCCGCCCCGCCAGCCGTTCCCGCCGAGCAGACCCCCGGGCAGACGATGACGTACCTGGCGTCCGAGGAGTTCGGGCGACTGGATGACGCGGCCAAGCAGGAATACTTCGACTCGGTTGTAAATCACTACGAGAGCAAGAAGACGTGGCCGGTGCCCCGCGCGGAATTGACCGAAGAAGAGAGAGAACGCCTTCGAAAAAACGCCGGCCCGCTCTTCCAAAAGATGATAGGGAAGCGGATCGACAAGTACTTCCAGCTCCCACGCGAAGAGCGAACCGCCTATCTCGATGAGATGATCGACCGAATGGAGGAGATGCGCAAGGCCAGGCGAGAGCGCAGCGAGCAGCAGCCGGCGAAACCCGGCACGCCGGGCGCTTCTAAGAATGACCATCCCGGTCCGCCCGGGCGCCACTTCAAGCCGGAGTGGCTGAAGCGGTGGATCGAAGAGACCCCACCGGAGGAGCGGGCGAAACAGACCCAGTTCATGATGGCGATCCAGAAGCGAAGGCTGGAACGCGGCTTCAAGCGGCTCTGGCGGCGCTGACCCCCTCGTGCGGGCCTGCCAGGTTCTGACAAAGGAGAGAACGATGCGGAAGCGGATGCTGCTCGCGGTGATGGTCGTGGCGGTCGCGGTCGTGACGAATGGCGTCGCCTCTGCAAAGTTCTGGGCGGCCGGCCCGATCGTCGTCCACGAATGGGGCGTCAACGTGTACGATTGGTCGACCGGCGCGCCGCGGGCGGAGAAACTGCCCAAGTTCATCCACACGAATCAGAAGCCCGGCCGGCCGGTACCCGTGCCGCCGGCGCGGGTCAAGGACATGCCGCCGGATTCCGGCATACGGAGAAAGCCCATCCTGTATTTCTATCCGCCGACGAATACGCCGGTGTCCGTGGGGGTCGAGGTTCGCTTCGCCCACGGATACGCTAAGGCCTGGTGGCCGCAGGCCAACGTCTACCGCACGCCGCAACAGGTCGCCCGGGCCAAGCCCCTCGACTGGGCGGCCTGGCGAAAGCAGCACGGTCATTGGCAGCGGAGCGGCGTCAAGGTCCCCGACGACGAACGTTTCGAACTGGCCTGGTACAACCTCACCCTCACCAAGAACCGGCCGAAAGACCTGAAGCAGGACGGGAAGTACCTCGCCGACGACCACTGGGTGAAGGTCGCGCGCCAGGTGGACGCGCACTACGTCTCTAACGGCAGGCAAGCGGAGCGATACCTGTTCTACGAAGGCGCCACCACCCGAACGCCGTGCATCGCGGTCCTGCCCGTGCCGGGCGCCAAGCGGCATCACGTCGTCAATGTCGGAGATGAGCCGATCCACGATGTCCTCGTTATTTTCCGCGGCGCGAATAAGTCAAAGCGCTGGACCCGGTACCTCCCCGTCTTGCAGCCCGTCCCGCAGGCACACCCCAAGGCGCTTCAGTGGGGTCACGACGTGCCGCAGGTGATGGCGTTGTCTATCCCGGACTTCGACGCCCTGCCCGCCGCCGAATGGGACGACGAGGAGACCTCCCTGCGCCGCACCAAATGGCTGCTGCTGAAGGTCCTCACCGCCGGGGAGCATCGCGCCCTGCGCTGGTACCGCGGCATGCGGGACCCGGCCGACCCCCAGCCGCCGACGAAGATGCACATGCTCTACTGGAAAGAGGCCGCGGCCCTGGAGAAGATCTGGCGCAAGGACTTCTTTCGGGCCGACGGGCTCACCATCATCTATCGCGAGTCGCCCGCACAGCTCGACAAGGCGATGCCGCTGCGCATCTACACCAACATGTCCTACTACGTGATGCTCTCCCGCTGCGGGCTGGTGCTCAACCAGGGCGTGCCGTACCAGAGCGCCGCAGGGGTGGCGGAGGCCGTCCGCAGGTACGCGTACGAGAAGGATCCGGCCAAGCGCAAGCCGCACCTGAAGGTGTGCCTGGCGAGTCGGTTCCTGGCGGTCGGCGCGGCGCGGTACGCCCTTCGGCAAGAGCAGTATCCCGACCAGTCCCGAGTGAAGAAGCTGATCGGTCTCCTGGGCGGGCAAGTGGCGGAAGCCTCCTCCGCCGGCCAAGCCAGGGCGCTCTGGAACAAGCACCAACAAGACGCCCGGCAGTGGGCTTCGCTCTTGCGGCGGGCCAGGCTGACCAAGAGTCACTACGGGCCCTGGTTCAACGCGAAGCTCTCGGTTGTGTACCAGGGCAAGAAGCCTTCGAAGCTGGGCTATTATTTCTACATGATGAAGCCCCAGGGCTCCGATCCGGGCAAGGTGGAGCGCTATCGGTACGGCCCTCGGGATGTCCTCGTCGAGTACGACCTCAAGACGAAATCGTGGAGTCTGGCGTGGCCCAAGGCGCGGTAGATACCCGAGCGGCGGGTGACCTCTTGTTGAAATCATGTGATCGATGGAAGCGGAACAAGGAAAAGTGGAAAAGTGGGAAACCGGGAAGGAGAGCACTGAGGCTGCCCGAAGGGCAGCAAACCGGTTCGTTTCTGCTCTGTTGAAAACCCGGGCGAGGGACGTCAGAGAGATTCTTCGCTTTGCTCAGAATGACACTCTAGAGCAGTCTACTGTGTTCATGTCATCCTGAGCGTAGCCAAGGATCTCGCTTTTCAACAGAGCAGTTCCTTTCCCATTTTCCCATTTTTCCGTTTTTCCTTTTCTTGTCCGAAACGCAATAGGTGAGGCACGTAGAAACGGCGAGGAAGGTCCGTGAAAGGGAGCTTGATGAAGAGTCTGGCAATCGGGGCGCTGGGGACGGTGTGCTTCAGCTTTGCGGCGTATGGATACGAGGGGCGGCGCGCCAACTCCGTACTCCTGAACGGCGGCTGGGAGTCTGCGCGCGGCAGGGGCGATGAACGTGCCGAGGTGGCCGCCGGCCAGGCGAAGCTCAAGTGGAAGAAAGTCAACTTGCCGGGCCAGATCCTGCCCCGGGGCAAGGACTTGCCAAGAACCGTCAAGTTCGTGTGGCTGCGAAGGAAGTTCCGCGTCTCCAAGCCGCAGGCCGAGAGCCTGGCCGTTCTGCGCTGGAACCACATTACCCTCGGCGCAGCCGCCTTCATCAACGGCACAGAGGTCGGCTGGAACGAGCCGACCGGCCCTTACCAAGTCATCGTTCCCAAGGGCGTCCTGAAGCCGGGCGAGAACGAGATTGTGCTGAAGGTCTGCGGCGCCGCCGGCGTGCGAAAGGCGAAGAGCGGCTACTTCATGTTCGGATCGGGGTTTGCAACCTGCCACAAGCGCGGGATGCCGGCCGTGACGGACGACGTGTGGATTGACTTCGCCAGGGACGTGTATGTGAAGTGGGCGCTGGCGATGCCCGACCTCGCCCACAGCAAGGTGCGCATCCGGGTGACGCCGACCGGCCTCGAAAGAATCAGCGGGCTGAGAATCGTCGCCGCGGTCAGGCCGTGGCCCACAGGCGAAGTGGTCGGCACGGGCGAGACGAAAGCACGGTCCGCCCCATCCCCTGACCCCCTCGGCGGCGAGCACTTCTTCGTCGACGTGCCCATGCCCGGCTTCAAGCCTTGGACGTATGAGGACCGCAATCTCTATCTCGCCGAAGTGAAGGTCCTCAGGAACGACCAGGTGCTCGACTCCGTCGTCTTCCGCTTCGGGATGCGCGAGATCAAGGTGGCCGGCGGCAACTACAAGCTCAACGACAAGAACCTGTGGCTGCGCGGCTCGAACCTCGTCTTCGAGTGGAACTGGGGCGACGTGGTCAAGGGCAAAGAGAAGACCTACCTCGTCACCGAAGCCCGCGAGATGAGCATGAACTCGTTCCGCACGCACACCCAGCCGCCGCCCCGCCTCTGGGCCGACATCTGCGACGAGCACGGCACAATGATCCTCGCCGAGCTGCCTGTCCTGTACAACTACCGCGACTACAAGTACACGCCGGAAGAGTACAAGATCTTCCACCGCAACTCACTCACCGATGCCGCTGGCTGGATCGCCCGGCTGTGGAACCACCCGTCCGTCGTGATGTGGGTCCTGTCGAACGAATCCCGCAACGACAACAGGTGGGAGCGCGGGCCGTATCAGAATCTCGTCAACAGACTCGATCCGACGCGGCCGACCATGCGGACCGGCACCGACGGGACGAAAGAGAACTACGACGTGCACACGTGCGGCAACGTGACGCGGTCGTATGCCGAGGGCACGCTCCAGACGCGCATCCCCCGCTGGTTCCGCACCGCGCGGGGCCGCACCGTCACCAACTCGGAGTATATGAACACCTTCAAGCGGTCTCACCTGCTATGGACGGGCAAGGACGACCGGGCCGCGGACGCGCTGGCCCTGGCGCAGCTCGGCGCCGAGCACACCGAGGCGATGCGGAGGGCGCGGCTCGACGGCATCTGGCCGTACATGTACGCCGGCTGGACCAAGACGCGGCGCCGCGCCAGAGGCTCCGGCGCGCAGGTGGTGTGGAAGGCGGGCTTTGCGACACCGCTCTCGGCCGCGTGGCACAGCTCGCTCTCGCCGGTCCTTGCCAGCCTCGACCTGTTCGATGCAAACTACCTCACCGGGCAGGAGGTCGCCACCGAACTCCACCTGATCAATGAGACGTGGCACGAGGCGAACGTCCACGTCGACCTGCTGCTCACCGAGGAGCACCCGGAGTTCGTCCCGGAGGCCGCGTGCTTCAAGAAGCCGCTCGCCAAGTGGGGCTTCGACTTCACGCTGAAGGCGGACAGCGTCCGGGTGGTGCCGGTCAAGTGGAAGCTGCCCGAGCAGCAGGGCAGCTACTGGCTGACCGCGCGGACGACGGGCGCGAAGAAGCGGCCGGTGCTCAGCCAGCGGTTCATCCGCGCCGTCACGCCGCCACAGGTGCCGGCTTCGGCGAGACAGCGCACGTTCGTCGTCCTGGGCGGCGGCCGACGTTCGGCCGCCTACTTCAAGGCGAAGGGGTTGAAGACCACGACGTCCCTGGCGGGCCTCGACCCCAAGACCCACGCAGTCGTCGTGTGGAACGCCGACAACGTGAAGCCGGCCGAGAAACGGGCCGCGTCGACGCCGCTGCGCGACTTTGCCGCCGCGGGCGGCCGCGTGACGGTGCTCGACCACCGCGGCGCGCACAAGTGGAGCTGGAAGGGCCTCTGCAACGTCGATCTCTCCTGGTCCGGCACCTCGCGCGTCTTCCTGTACCCGGGCCGGAAGCATCCGATCCTCCGGGGCATCGGCGCCGACTGGATGAAGCGCTGGAACGGGCTGCCGGGCACCGTGGCGTTCGGCGGCATTATCGGCCCCGCGATGAAGAACGCCACGAAGATCCTGTGGACGAACGATCCGAACACCCCTGTCGTAGCGGAAGTACCCGCCGCGAAAGGCGGCGGAGTGATCCTCTTCTCGAGGCTCGATCTCCACCGCCGCGTCGACCGCTCGAAGCCCACCTACGATCCCGTCGCCGACAGGATCCTGCTGAATGTCGTGGGGAGGTAGGCCGTTTGGGCGCCTGATGCCGCGCTGCATCATCCAAAAGCAGGGCAGGTGACAAGATTTCTGACCCAGGTGGGTCAGAAATCTTGTCAACCGGGCAGGTCAGTGATCAATGAACGCTTCGTAGATGAACTCGAGGCCGACGAGCACGAGCAACGCATGGGTCCGGTTGGCCTTGCCGGAACCGTGCTCGGACCACAGGGCCATGATGCAGTCGCCGTCCAGAACATCGCGGTCGACCAGGCGCCGCAGCTTGGCCAGACACATGGCCTGGAACGGCGTGGGACGCCTCAACAGCCTGGGGAAGTCCAGATAGTTGATGCGCTTGCGCCGCAGCCATTCCTTGTGGCGGCGGACGGCGGGGATGGCTCCCCCCGTCCACGCCTCGAGACGCTTACGGACCGACCTCGCCCACTTCTGTCTCAGCCGGTTCCAGCGGCTGCGCCGCAGGGGCCACCCGTCCAGCCGGCCCACAGGCAGGGCAAACAGCCGCGGGAACCGATCCGCCAGCATTCGCTTGTATAGTTTCTGCTGCCATCGCAGCTCGACCGGTATTCGCACGGCGAAGTCAACGAAGTCGCGGTCGAGGAAGGGAAACAGGTAATTGAAATCCTCTCTCAACTTGACCGCGTGCTGAACGATCAGCTTGGCCTGCCGGTTAGGGAAATTCCAGCAGGGCAAGTAGTTCCCGAGGAGCCGATGGGGGTTATCCTGGTTACACTCCGTGACGGCCTGCCGCCCCAGTTGCCTGCACAAGTCGACGTCCATCCGGCACAGCCGGCTCACGATCTCGGGCCGGACCCACCGGTATCGTTTGGCGATGGCGGCGTCTGCGGCTTCGGTGTCGGCCTCGGAGCGCTTCCCGAGGAACCTTCGCCTCAGGGTGCCGCCCATCAGCACATCGCCCATGAAGCCGGTCATAATGTCGTCCGAGACGGCCGGCAGCTTCTCCCAGTCGCTCAGGAACACCTGATGGAAGAGGTCGACCATGCCATCAGAGCCCACCGCCTGTCGCGCGTACTCTTTCTCATAATCCCTGGGCGTGGTGAGATCAATCTGCCGGTGAACTGTCCCGACAGCCCCGGCGACCAGAGAGCCCAGCTCGTAGTCGAACGTGCCGGGCGTGCCGTAGGTCACCGTGTGGATGCTGTTCGCAGGTCTGCATTCCAGCGCCGCTCCGAGCAGCGCGCGCGAATCGTACCCGCCGCTCAGCGGAAGCAGCACACGGGACTTGCCGGCGAGCCGGCGCTCGACCGCCTGGATGAGCACATCGCCGAGTTCGCGGGTGGCCTCGTCGAGATCGTCATCATCGAGATGCTCGCGGCTCTCGTCGAACCGCCAGGCCCAGTACGTGTGCGTGTCCAGCCCGTCGCGGGACACTTCAATGACGCTGCCGTTCGGCACGAGGAACACGTCGTCCAGAATCGTCCGCTTCCCCAGGATGTGCCGGAAGGTTAGAAACTGGACGAGGAAATCGCGGTCGATTCGGGCCGGAAATCCCAGCGCCTGGAAGTAATGGATGTGCGGGAAGAAATGGAAACACCCGTCGCGGAACGCGTAGTAGCACTTCTGGCTCCCATAGCGGTCCGAGATCAGGCGCAGTCGGTCCTCGCGCGAGTCATATGCCACAATCAGGAAAGACCCGTTGAGCCGCGGCAGCAGGTCGAGCAGTTGAGGGCTCCGGACCAGCTCGTGCAGCAGGGACAGTTCATCCTCTGAGCCGTCCGACGTGGGCCATACTTCCTGAAGGTTGTAGATGTCCCCGAAGAGATACAGAACCTGGTCGTCTCTCGTACTGAGCCGGCCGCGACGACAGCCCGGCTTCTTCAGCAGGGCGATGCCGCGCCCCTCGAACACCGTCTCCAGCGCCAACGGGGGCGACGCCACGGCTCCGCCGGGCTTGAAGACACCGTACACCTATGCTCCTCTCATGGCCCGTCAAGGTCGTGATCGGCCGGCTCAAGCGCGGGAACGTCCGCGTCTTTCAGCCGGTCTGCCCCGGGTTCAAGCTCTGTCGTCGCGGGACGTCTGCGGATTATAGCCGCCCCGCGGGCTCAGTCAAACCTCCGCCGCCGGCCCGTTCCGGGCGGGGGAAACGGAATGTCGCAGCGGGGACATTTTGCCTACCCCTCGCCAGGTCCGCATTTGCAGATGAGGAGGAAAAGGGCTAGACTGATGGTCACGCTTCAGCCAGCCGTTTTGCACGCGCCTGACCAGCGGCTGCACGCGGACGCCACTGGCGCGGCGCCGGTAAGCCGCCGCGTTCGCATTGGAGGAAGATCGGACGTTGCTCAAGCCCGAGCAAATCGCCAGGAACATCTCGTGGCTCGTGGCCAATGGCTCCCCGAGTGTCCGATACCTGACCCATCGCCATTTGCTCAAGAGGACACGTCGGTCCAAGGAGCTGCGCCAGCTATGGGAGTCGGTTCAAGCTTCCGACGAGGTCGCCGAGATCTTCGCCAGCCAAGAGTCTGACGGGTCATGGTGCTCGGCCAATCCTTGGGCAAGGAGACCGTACTACATTCCATCCGCCGGCTACTCCCCGTTCACGCCTAAGTACGTCACAACTGTGTGGGTGCTGTCTGTCTTGGGGGACATGGGCTTCACGGTGGAGGATCCCCGCATCGGGAAGGCCAAGGAGTATGTTCTTGGATTCCAGTGGCCCAGCGGCCAGTTCAGCCGGTTCAATGTCAAAGGGTCACCCACTGGCTCCCACGGTGATGCGAAAGCTGAGGCAACGGAGGACTCATTCAGGAAGTTCGGAGCGCTACCACCGTGCGAGCTCGGCATCTACTTGACCGCCTTGGGCAAGGTCGGCATGGGCAGGGATCGCCGGCTGAGGAAGTCATACGATCTGCTGGTTCGCATGCAAGAGGAAGACGGCGGCTGGATCACTCCGCTGCACAAGGAGGAACGGGGCTGGTGGCGCAGTTGCCCGCAGTCATCACACGGGGGAGCGATGGCGCTGTACTACTCCAGGTGTCCCCGTTACAGGGACGCTCTGCGCCGGGGGCTGCAGTTCCTGGTGTGGCATTTGTCCATCAAGCGACCAGACGAGATATGCCAGCCCTACTACCACGGACACAATACAGTCAAGGAGACGCTTGCCTTCTCTGAGCTCGCCGTGGGCCTGGACGAGTCGCCCGTACAGGCGCAGCTCAAGTGGCTGGCGAGCATGTATCGCCCGAGTGAAGCTCAGTTCTCCTTCCCTGGCAAGAGACCCACGAAGTCCAGCCACGGGCGCATCAGGTATCAGCTTCATCACGTGTTGGAGGACGACTGGTTGACGTATTACGGTACACGTATCGCCGTGAACCTCAACAGTGCCCAAGGGGCGGCCTCAGACGACGCGGACAAGCCGCACCGGTGAGCTTGGCCGCTGTGCCGCAGGATCACGGAATCAAAGGAGAGAATGCCACGAAATGCGAGCGATGTTCCGGCACCGCAACGCTCCAGCTCACAGAGATAGAGGATGGTGTGCCTCGCGCTCTCTGGTTCTGTTCTCAGCACGCCAGGGAATATGCCAAGGAGAGCGGCCTCCAACTGGGTGAGCATTTTTTCGACGGTTGGACGGTCATCCCCGTAACTGTCGCGCAGTCCCAGATAGAGGCAGAGGAAACCGTCACCGTCGATTTGCCGGACGGACACACAAAGAGACTGAAGCTGTCTAGGCACTGGCACAATGGTCTTTGCATCGCTGAGGTGCGCCACGGTGCCGCCGGTATGGGAAAGCCGCTCTACCAGTTCAACATCAGGGTGGTTGCTTGACGAAACGACAGAA
>Ga0114922_10003408_pt1 | contig 14826 bp, 11 predicted proteins | sample AartaG_FD_100975 | JGI IMG/M metagenome (GOLD analysis project Ga0114922, IMG submission 100975) | Deep subsurface microbial communities from Aarhus Bay to uncover new lineages of life (NeLLi) - Aarhus_00045 metaG | ecosystem: Environmental > Aquatic > Marine > Oceanic > Sediment | place...
ACACTGCCGCTTTTTGCAAGGTCTGTCGCAGACTTTCAGGCAGGCGATCGAAGCGCGCCAGGATAAGCCCGTTCAGTGTCCCCGGCACTTCTCGTACCAATTCGTTCGCCCGGGGCGTCACCTGCCAGGCGTCGTCTTTGCGCGTCAGTCCACCTTGATCAATCAGCATGCGGACGATTTCTTCGGCATAGAAGGGATTGCCCTCCGCGCGTTCGGCGATACGTCGCTTGAGGGCCTGAGCCTCGTCGAATGTCTGTTCGAGTAATTGGTCGACCAGTAACTGCCCCTCCGCCTCGGAGAGCGGTCTCAGTTGGATGTCAACCGGCCGGTCGTGGTATTTCTCGGCTGCGGCAATCAGCGGCCGGATGGTGGTTTCGCGTTCGGCATCGCGCGAAACCAGGATCAGCATCAGTGGCACGTCATCGGTGGTCTGGATCAGGTGTTCCAGGAAATCCCTCGAGGCCGGGTCAACCCAATGCAGGTCTTCGAAAACTAGGACGGTCGGCGCCAGGCGCGCTTCGGCCAGGAGCACCTGTCGCAAGGCCGCGTGGGTGAGCTTTTGCAGTACAGCGGTGTCAAAATGACGCAGACGTGCCTCGATCCTCGGATCTGTCTGCTCCAGCCCAAGCACGTTGGTCAGATAAGGTAAAATGTCATTGTTGGCCAGCCCCATCTGGCTCAGATAGGCCGGCAGTGTCTCGCGCTGCACCTCGATCGGATCGGTGTCTGAAAGGCGCATGATTTCCCGTAGCACGTGCGCTATGAGCCACAAGGGTTTCGAGCGGGCATAAGTCATGCAACTGCCCTGGTAGACATTCACATCTGGCATGTCTGGCTGGGTTATGGACCTGCACAACTCAGCCACCAGTCTGCTCTTGCCCACACCGGCCTCGCCGGTGATCAGCACGATCTGACTGTGACGATGCTGGCCAACCTCGGTCAGCGTGTCTTGCAGCCGGGCCAAAGCACCTTGACGCCCGATCATGGGCACCTGCAATCCAGGTAGGCCGCGCACCTGTCCGGGCCTTGCCCACAGGCCCAGGGGTCGAAAAGCCCGGATCGGATGTGGTTTCCCCTTGGCTGTGAAGGGGGGCAAGGTCTCGTACCTGAAAAGCGGCCGGGTGCGCTGATAGGTGGCAAAGCTGACCAGCACGGTATCAGGCTCGGCGACCCCTTGCAGCCGGTTGGCCAGGTTGACCGTATCGCCAATGACCGTGTACTCCATGTGCAAATCGCTGCCGACTTGTCCGGCAATGACCCGGCCGGTATTTATCCCGATGCGCGTTTGATAATCGAGGCCATGTTCTTGCTTGAACCGTTTCCGTAAGGGTTGGAGTACCGTGTGCATTTCCAGCGCGGCCCGGACGGCGCGCTCCGGGTCGTTTTCATGCGCTACCGGTGCCCCGAACAGTGCCATCAGCCCATCGCCCGTGTATTTGTCTATGATGCCCTCGTATTTGTAAACCACTTCCGCCAAAAGATGCATCGCCTCGTCTGTCAGGAGGTAGATGTCTTCACTGTCCAGCACGTGGGCAGTGGCGGTGAAATTCGCCATGTCCAAAAAGAGGACCGTTACTTCGCGGCGCTCGCCGGTGATCTCGACCGCAGCAGCGTTGATCTTGGCGGCCAACGACGTTGGCATAAGCGCGCGCAGGGCCTGCCGAACCTGGTCCGGACGAACCGAAGCGGCTCGAGGCGATTGACTTTCGGGCAGACGCGCGCCACACTGGCTGCAGAACTTGCTGCCGGCCGGCACCGGCTGCCCGCAGGTCGGGCAGCTTGTCCCTAACGCCGCTGCGCACTTTTGACAGAATTCGACTTTGTCCGGGTTCTGGTGACCGCAGCTAAAACAGGTACGCATCTAAACATCCCCTCACGTTTATGTGACCCTGCAGCCGACCTGTTGGGCCATAAGATTGTGTCAATCACTGGGTGGAACTAACTGATACCCTACGCCACGCGTATTTTCGATGCAGCCCAGGTCACCACCAGGGTAGCCCAGCTTGCGGCGCAAAGAACGGATCAACGGGCGCAACAGCGTGCCAGCTTCCCCGGGATCGGTGTCCAGACCGTGGGTGACCTTGACCAACTCCTGCAGACCCACCACCTTGTTCGCCTGCCGGGCCAGGCATTCCAGCAGTCCAAACTCTCTGGCAGAAAGTTGAATCCGTTGTCCATCCAGCCAGACACGGTGTGGGCCGGGTTCAATTCGTAATTGTCCCAGCGCCAGGATGTCTGATCCCGAAGTGGGCCGCGGTATGGGCCCGCCCTGAGCGAAGTCGATGGGTTGTGCGGACGATTGTGCCAGTTTTCGAGCACGTCGCAACTTGCCGCGCACGGCTGCCAGCAGATCTGCGGGCTTGATGGGTTTGGTCAAATAGTCGTCAACGCCCAATTCTTTGCCGTAACGGATGTCACTATCCAGCGCACGGGCAGTCAGGAATAAAAAGGGGATCGCCACCCATTGGGGGTTCTCGACCACACGTTCGTACAGTTGATAGCCGTTCATACGCGGCATCGCAATGTCGGCCAATATCAAATCCACTGGCTGCGATTCTAGCGCATCCAGCGCCTCGACGCCGTCGCTGGCTGTCAGTACCCGATATCCTTTTGTTTCCAGAGTCCAGCTTAGAACTTCCCGTATAGCCGGTTGGTCGTCAACCACCAGGATAGAAGCAACTGTTTCCATAAGCCTACTCCTCCGCAACCAGCACCTGGGCTCTTGCCATTACATTGGCCCCTTATCCTTACAGTGTGGTAAACGTAATCTTGAATTCTGTGCCACCATCGCTGTGCAGTTCTACTGTCCCACCCAGTTGATTGGTCAAAGTATTGACTAATTGCATACCTAATGATTCCGTATGACGAAAATCCAGGTCCTTTGGGAAGCCAACACCGTTATCACCGACAATCAGTGTCAACTGATGGTCACGATCCGACCGAAGCTCGATGCGAATTTCGCCCTCTCTGCCATCTATAAAGGCGTATTTCAGGGAATTGGACACCAGTTCATTGATGATCAAACCACAGGGAACGGCCGCATCTACACTCAGGGAAACATCATTGGCATCTACCTTCAGGTTGACAGGACCCAAATTGGCTCTGTACGAACGGACCAGATGAGTTGCCAGGTTTCGGATGTATTCAGCAAAGTCAATCCTGACCAGGTCTTGAGAGCGATACAGTTTCTCGTGGATGAGCGCCATGGATCGGATGCGGTTCTGGCTCTCCTGAAACAACTCGAGAACCGATTGATCCTCGACACATCTGGACTGGAGGTTGAGCAGACTGGAAATAACCTGCAGATTGTTCTTGACCCGGTGGTGAATCTCCTTCAGCAGCACCTCTTTCTCTTCGAGGGAGACCTTGATTTGCTCCTCCGCCCGCATCCGCTCGGTGATTTCCCGCTGAGCTCGCTCGTACAACCGGGCATTCTCAATGGCGCTGGCGGCCTGGATGGACAGCAGTTGGGCCAGCGAAATCTCGCGGTCCGTGAAAGTACGTTCGACCCGGCTGTCTTTCATTTCCGCCAACCCCACCACGCGATTCTGGAAAACCATCGGTAGCATCAGCAGGGTCTTGAGGTTGGCTTTCTGCATATACGCGAGTTCGGCGGGATCGACGTCAGACTGGCTGATGGTCATCTGCTGAGCGTATCGTTCAGCCAGCACCCGATTTCTTAACGGGTAATCCGCCAGGTTATAGGCTTTGATCACCGGTTTCTTCTCCTCCCAACCGGCGGAGCCATATTCAGCGATCACAGAAACGGTATCGGTCTCCTGGTTCCATTCAGAGATGGCGCAACCTTCGACCTCCAATAAACTGACCATTTCCCAGGTGACAGTGTCCAACACAAAGGGGAGATCCAGGCAGGAAGTGGTAGCGGCAGCGGCTGATTGCAAGGATAGCAACTCGCGGTTGCGTTGGACAAGTTCGGCCCCGGCTCGTTTGTGCTCGTTGATTTCGCGGACAAGCCTGGCGTTTATCTGGGTCAGTTCAGCGGTACGCGCCAGGACTCTGTCTTCCAGTTCGTCGTTGAGCTTTCGCAGCGCTTCCTCCGCCCACCGGTGCTCGGTGATGTCGTGCAGGACCACCACCTGGCTGATGAGGCGGTCACGCCCGTTAACCAGTGGCGAGATGTACACTTCATAGGCATGCTGCTCATCTCCTCTATTCAACACCACTTCAGGGGGCTCGGTCTCGTCACCAGGGGGGCGTTCCATCTGGCCAGGCCACTCAGGCCATACCTGCTCCACAGGCTGGCCAATGGCCTCCGAGGCGGCAACACCGATCAGGTGTTGGGCGGCGGGGTTCAGCTCCACAATCCGGTTCCGCGCGTCCAACAGCAGAATGATATCGCTCGTGCTTTTCATATAGGTCACTCCCCCGCACTTGCCTGATTGGCCACACCTGGTAAGGTGAAGCTAAAGGCGCTCCCCCAGTCTACTTCGCTTTCTACCCCCACCTGTCCGCCCAGCTTCTCCACGATGCGCCGCACGATGGACAGCCCCAACCCATGCCCTTTGGCACGGGCCTGGTCGGGCCGTATAAATGACCTGAACAACTGAGCTTGCTCTTCGCTGTGGGCGATGTCCACGAGATAGCCTGCCCGCCGTAGCTTTTTTGAAAGGAGCGAGCCTGACCGGGATTGCCCTCCCATGTAAACGTCAAGATACGGATCGGTTTGGTTTCAGACATGACGTTCACTCCCCGTTTGGTATGGTAACCACATTCTGAATATACTGCCATCCCCCCCCTTGCCTTCCCCCCCTGGGGGGGGGACAGAGGGGGGGCTCTCCACCGTCACCCGGCCGCCGTGGGCGCGCATAATCTCCTGCGCGATGCTCAACCCCAGGCCAGTGCCGGGGACGAGCCCTAATTCAGCCAGGCTCCCCCGGAAAAAGCGGTCAAACACTTTCTCCTGCTCCTCGGGCGAGATGCCAGGGCCGGTATCCCGCACGCCGACGGTCACCCAGAGCCGGCCCTCATCCTCGACAGTCCCTGCCTTCACCGTCACCTGCCCGCCGGCCGGGGTGAAAACGATCGCGTTCTCCACGATCTCTCCCAGCGCCTGGATCAGCCGGTCCTGGTCCCCTTTCATAGCCGGCAGATCGGGCGGAATCGGCAAAGCCACCAGAGTCAGGCCAGACACTTTAGCCTGGGCTCGGTAGCGAGTGACGATGTCCCCGATAACGGTGGACAGAGAAACTGGCCTCCGGATGGTCACAGCCTGCCCACTGTCCAGTACCGTCATCTCCAGGATGTCCTTGATCAGGTGGATCAGCCGGGCTGTCGCCTCTTCCATCATCTGAAGGTAGATCTCCTTCGGCCGTCTCCCTTTCCGCAGCAGGTAGATAGCAGTCTGCAGGACCGTCACTGGTGTGCGCAGTTCGTGGGAGACATTGGTGATGAATCGGCTCCGAGCTCGGTCCAGGTCTTTGAGTCGGCTGATGTCCCGGTGGCTGGAAACATAGCCCACCAGGTTGCTGGCAGCGTCGCGCATGGGGGCGATGGTCAGCGCGGCATCGTAGGTGCGGCCGTCCTTGCGCCGGATGGTCACTTCTTTTTGCAGAGCTTCGCCTTTGCCTGGGGTAGGCTGTAGAGATTGCCAGGCTTGCTCTGACAGAGTCGTAAAGACCTCTTCAATCAGCGACTCCACCTGACGTCCCAATACCTCTGCAGCAGAGTGACCCGTCAGGGTTGTGAAGGCTTCGTTGACGTATTGAATCCGCCTCTCCAGATCGGTCATGACGATGGCGTCGCCTACGCTGCGCAGGATCGTCTCGCTCTTTTCTCGCTCGGCGCGGATCTCGGCTGTGCGGACCGCCACCTCCGCCTCCAGTCCCTCCATCACCAGGGCGCGGTGGAGGGCGTTGGCGGCGATGTCGGCAATGGCAGTGAGTAGCCGCACCTCCTCGGCAGCAAAGGGGCGCCGCTCGCGCAGTGTGATGTTCATCACGCCGACGCTGCGTTCCTGGGTGCGAAGCGGCAGAGCGATGCTGCCGCCCACAGTGCTCAGGTATTGTGCTTCGCCAGACCGAATGCAGGCCAGCGGATCGTTCGCCAGATCTTTAGAGATGTGGACTTTGCCAGTGGCGGCCACGTGACCGATGATGGACTGGCCCAGGTGGTGGCGCTTACCCAACGGATGGAGGTCAGGCGGGTGCGTGGCCTGGGCTACCAGGTCGCCGGTCTCAGGCTCGACGAGAAAGATGGAACCAAAGAGCCCGCCCTGAGCTTGTCGAAGGGTCGCAGCGATGGCTTGTGTTGTTTGCTCCAGAACGATGGATAGTATCTCCTCGACGGTCTGGGCGGCGCGCAGTGTTGAGGAGACCCGGGCCAGGGCTTCAAGTTCGGCTGCCCGACGGCGAAGCGTCTCCTCCGCCCGCTTGCGCTCGGTGATGTCGCGTGTGACTCCCAGAATCCCAACAGGCCGCCCATCCGGGTCGCATAGGAGAGTCGCTTTGACCCCGGTCCAGACTGTGGATCCATCCTTACAAGTGAATTCAAGATCCAGCGTTCGCGATCTAAACAGGCCCTCCTGCGCTGCGTCGTCAACGGCCAATACTTTTGCAAAAGCCTCCCTCGCAACCTCAAGAGAGGCGGGAGTCAACCTTTCTTCCATCGTCTGGGCCATCACTTCCTCAACGCTGTAGCCCAGCAGATGCGAGACGGAGGGACTGATATAGGTGAACTGCAGGTTCGTATCCGCTGTCCAGATGACATCTGTCACGTTCTCGGCAAGTAGACGGTAGCGTCTCTCACTCTCTCGCAAGGCCTTCTCCATCCGATGCTTGTGAAGTGCCATCTCGACGGTCGTATGCAGTTGTCTTTCCTCGAAAGGCTTGATCAGATAACCATAAGGCTCCGTTGACCTGGCTCGCCGCACGATGTCGTCATCTGCGAAAGCAGTAAGATAGACTACCGGAATGTCGAAACGGGCACGGATTTCTCCGGCCGCTTCAACGCCGTCCATATCCCCTCTCAACCGAATGTCCATCAGCACCAGGTCCGGCCGCGTCTCCGCCGCTTTTTGAATCGCTTCTTCTCCGGAGGAGGCGAGGGCAGGAACGGAATACCCCAAACTTCTCAGCCCGTTCTCCAGGTCCAGGGCAACGATGCTTTCATCTTCAACGACGAGGATGTTTGTTTTATTCATATATCATCCCGCCCAACCCTCTTCGCCCGTGGCCTGCTGGATCCTGGCCAACTCCCTGTCGCCGCTGCGGGCCGTCTCAACGACGTGTTCCTCAACCCGCTCCAATGCTTCCAGGGCCACACGGCGGACTTCTGCGAGTCCCACTGGCTTGTCCAGAACGCGCTGGATGGAAGCGCGAGCGGCCTGCTCTCGCAGCGTTTCGTCGCCATAGGCGGTGATCATAATGATGACCGTCCGCGGGCACAACTGCCGAACGCGCGTCGCCAGTGTCATGCCGTCCGCGCCCGGCATCTTGTAGTCGGTGATCAACAGGTCGAAAGGCCGCTGTTCAAAGAGTCGTAGCGCCTGTTCGCCGCTGGTCGCGATGGTAATCTCACAGTTGGGTAGCCTCTCCAGGCCGTCCTGGAGGATCAACGCCACGTTTTCCTCGTCGTCCACGATCAGAATACGTCGCAACACCACACCTTCCTCAACCGGTTGATCCGCTTGGGCATCAGGCGGCAACGCCGGAAGCTCGATAGTAAACCGGCTGCCCTGGCCCGGTTGACTCTCGACCTCAATCCTCCCGGCGTGCTCTTCAACGACCGCCCTGGCGAGGGCCAGGCCCAACCCAATCCCTCCATACTGGCGGGTGATCGAGCCATCTATCTGGCAAAAGCCGCCGACGATGCGCTCCAACTCTTCCTCCGCCATGCCAATGCCGTCGTCGGTCACCGCCAGGCAGACCACACCGGGCTCTGCGTACACCTGCACCTCGACCCGGCCGCCGCCAGGCGTGAACTTGAGCGCGTTCTCAACGAGGCACTCAACGGCCTGCTGCAAGTGGTACAGATCGCCTGACACGAGCGGCAGGCGCGGCTCCAGGTGTGCCTCCAGCGCTATCCCGGCACGTGTGGCGGCTGCACGCTTGCCGGTCACCACCTCTGCAACGATCTCGGCCAGCGCGAGCGGTACCGAGACGCCCGTGTGTGCCTCGATAGCCATGAGGATGCTGACCCGCTCCACCAGCGCCCGCAGTTCGCAGGCACGGTTGACAATGATGCCAACAACCTCCTGTTGCTCCAGCGCCAGCGCACCCAGGTCTCCGTCGTGCAGCAGTTTGGCGTAGCCCTGTATGATGCACAGCGGAGTGCGTAACTCGTGCGAGACATTCTGGATGAATGTGGAATGAAGGTCATCCAGATTCCCTGCTCCTGGCCTGCCCTCACGTAGCAGAGAAAACTGTGCTTGCTGCATCAGGTCCATTGTCTCCCCTCTGATCCCGTGTGCGACATCGGCTTTGCCAGCCCTCTCTACAGTTGTAGGAATACTATAGCACGAATCGCGACGGGTGCTGTTAGCGTTATGTGGCAACTTTGTGGCAGTTGTGTTTGTGCACGAAAACCGGGGGACCGGTTCCGGTCGCCCCTTCGTCGTCGCACGGGCTGGTTGCGTATGGAGAGGACGAACCAATTCACTCACGATTTCCTTGTCTATGCAAGGCGAGCTTTGTCCCAATCCTCGGCCTGTGCGGCCAGGACGCCCAGATAATAGTGGGCCATCCTCTGTTCAACGGAATCGGTTGGATTCTGCAGAACGCTGTCGAGGGCGACCAAAGCCTGCTCACGGTCGCTGGCGTCCAGCACCGCCAGCCCGCGCCACAATAGCGGCGCGTCGGGCGAGAGAGTATTCTGAATGCTTGCAATCCGTTCTGCAGCAAGGTAGACGAGCCTTGTCTGGCACTTGCGCGTGATTTGCGCCTGCGCTTACGCTTCGCCATCACACCTGCTCCGTTCATCTTTTTGGGACGATATTATAAGACTCGACTTTGGCCATTTTTGAAGACGTTTTATGGCTAAAACAGAGCATTTTGAGGGGTAATTGGCAAATAGAGCTAGTCTAGGGAGTACCGTGACTGTACGCTATTTCGCAATTCACCCCCAAAACCGCCCTAAAAGGGCATTTTGAGGGGGTATTTCCCTCAGAAAAAGGCCAAAGTCCAGATAAGAGCCAATGAACAAATTGGCAGACCGTAAATGCGGCACTCCTCCGAGATAAGTGAGGTGTTGAGTGACGAGAACGCTTGGTGGGATTGGTTGAGCGCACTGGATCGGGCTGAAGTATTCACGGTTCCATCTCAGAGCAGGGATTGCCAACTAGACAAGTTTCCCTACTTATCGACCGCATCCCATACACCGATCACCCACGCATCGTAACCGCCATGCTTACGCTGGGGAACAACCCACGCTCGCCGGGTTGTCGCAAGCTACTCGATGATATCTACCGTATTCGCGTTGGCGCTTACCATGTGATCCACAAAATCGACGACGAGCACAAGGAAGTTGTGGTCGGCAAAGTCGCCCGTCGCCGTGAAGATACCTACAAGGTGATAGAAGACCTGTTCTAGATTCCTGTATCTTGTGCCCCTGGTGCGCACGCCGTTCGTCGGTCTACTGCACGCTGAGTGTTCCTCTATGAGGATGAGTCGGCGTCAATAAACGAACTAACTCCTGCAATAACTGAAGAGATAGCAAGCGAGAATGCCATAGAGCTATGGTCTGAGGTCTCGGAGAATTATGGAGATCTTGATGACTATTTGGAAGAATACCGTGCTGGGACGATGACGGCCGAGGCCAAACGGATTTACGAAGCTCTCCTCACGCACGGCCCGTTGGATACGGTGCGGCCGCGCCGCGAGGCGCGCATGAGCGCCGAGAGCGCCAAATCCCGTTTCGAGCGGGCGCTGGTAGAGTTGCAGGTTGAGCTGAAGGTGCTCCCCATCGGCGTGGCCGAGGCCGGTGCCTGGCGATATGCGTTTGTCTACGACATTGTGCAGCGGCATTTTCCCGAGCTGCCGGAGCAGGCACGCCACATCAAGCGGAGTGAGGCCCGCTGTACGCTGGTGTCGCGATACCTCGACAACATGGTTGCGGCAGATCGAAAGATGATCAGTAAGGTGTTCCACGTTCTGAAATGGACACTGACCGAACTGGACCGTACTATAGCAACACTGCTTGAGGAGGATGCAGTTTGGGAAATGCAGGTTAGGGGACTCAAGCACCCGCAACTCCTGTCGTCTCAAGTCCTGAGGGAATTCCAGAAAAATAATCGTCCCAAAGCCAGTTTCGCCAACTCGACGACCGAGGCATAAAGGGCACTGCTATCGCCAGAACTGGAGGTCCCCATCCAACCAGTCCGCTCCAAGAGATCAAAACGCCTTCCAACAGTTATGACCGAGCAGGAAGTGTTCGCAGTCATTGACCACTTATCGGGCACATACCAGTTGATGCCGAAGATGCTCTACGGCAGCGGGCTGAGATTGAGGAGTGCGTGCGTCTGCGTGTCAAAGACATCGACTTTGCCCAACGCCAGACCGTCGTGCGCGATGGGAAGGGAATGTAAAGATCGCGTGACGGTGTTCCCTGAAAGCGTCGTACCGCCACTGCAAGAACACCTCCGGTACGTATTGAGGAATGTGTCACGAGGATTCAATAGGTGCTCTATTTGACCACAGTGACGATGATCGGGGCTATGACAATAGCAGGTAAGAGGTTGCCGGCCCGGATCTGTTTGATCGCCAGAAGCCCCAGCCCCAGGGCCAGCATCAGCACGCCCCCCGTGGCCGTCATCTCGGCGATCATGGGGTCGGTGAGCAGGACACTGACCCATCCGGCACTCAGCGTCAGCGCGCCCTGGTAGACCAGCACTGTAAGAGCCGCAAAGATCACACCAGGCCCCAGCGTGGATGCGAAAGCCAGCGCTGCAAACAAATCCAAGGTCGCTTTGACCGCCAGCAAGGTGTAGTCACCCGTCAGACCATCCTGGATGGAGCCCAGGATGGTCATCGGGCCGACGCAGAAAACCAGGCTCGCGGTCAGGAAGGCGCGACTGAATCGGGATGTGCCAGAGCGGCCCGCATCCTGGGGCTGATCGGATGCGGGCAAGCCGCCGCTTCGCGCAGTCTTGTGCTCCAGCCAGCGTCCCAACTGGTTGAGCCGGTCCTCAATGCGCAGCAACTCTCCGACGATTCCTCCTAGTAACAGACTGCCCAGGACGACGAGGATATTATCGGTTTCAAAGGAGAGTTGGATGCCGATGACAATGGTTAAAAGACCCAGACCGTGCATAATCGTCTCGCGCATTCTCTCAGGCAGGCGAGCGCCCAAGAATGTGCCCAGCGTCCCGCCCGCCAGGACGGTGACGACGTTGATGATCGTGCCTATGCCAACCATTGAACTTCCTTCTGGCTGTGTCGTGAGATGAATAGTGAGATGGTATCACAGGTGCGCAGACACGTCAAGGGCCGCGCCGCCCTGAAGCGGCGGCTGGCGCATCCAGTGCACGTGCGGTATAATCTGCACAACGGGGATAGTCAGAGGTCTGACTCTACCCAGGCAACCGAACCGGACGAGCGAAACGGACGAGTCTGGCGAAGCGCCGTGACCGCGACCGCCGGAGGAATCTGCCTTCGAGGTCGCCCATTGACGTATTGGAGGATCGCACATGCTGGCAAATCAACTACTGGTCAACGGACGTATTCATACGATGGACGCCAGTTGTCCCCGCGCCTCGGCGCTGGCCATTGCCGGGGTTGGACTGGAACAGTCCGCGCGCATCCTGGCCGTGGGAGACGATTCCCCCACCCTGCGTGATCTCCTGGCCCCTGGCGGGGAGGTGCTCGACCTGGGCGGCCGCTGCGTCCTCCCCGGCCTGACCGATAGCCACATCCACTTCACCTGGTACGCCCTGGGCCTGCGCGAGCTGAACCTGGGCGAGGCAGCGACACTGGACGAGATGCTGGCGCTGGTGGCAGGGCGAGCGCGGGAGACACCGGAGGGAGAGTGGATCGCTGGGCGAGGATGGGACCAGGAACGGTGGCCCGAGCGCCGCTTCCCCACAGCCGCCCACCTGGACACTGTCGCGCCGGCACACCCGGTCGTGCTCAGAGCCAAGAGCGGGCACGCGCTGGTGGCAAACTCGCTCGCGCTTCAGTTGGCCGGCATCACCGCCGACACCCCCGACCCGTTCGGCGGGCGCATCGGGCGCGACGCCGAGGGCCGCCCAGATGGGATGCTCTTCGAGGGCAGCGCGATACAGTTGGTCACCGACCTTGTTCCGCAGCCCGGGCCGGAGGAGACCGACAGTGCGCTCCGAAAAGCCTTTTCGAGCGCGTGGCGCGTGGGGCTGACGTCCATCCACGACGTGGACGGCCCCCCGGCCTTCGCCGCCTACCAGCGATTGCACGTCCAGGGTGAACTCGGCCTGCGCGTGGTCAAGTACCTGCCCGCCGACGCGCTCGACTGCATGTTGGAGATTGGCCTGCAGGCGGGCCTGGGCGACGACTGGCTGCGGGTGGGTGGGATCAAGGCCTTCGCCGACGGCGCGTTGGGGTCCCACACGGCGGCAATGCTGGCCCCATACGTGGGGGAGCCGGATAACGTGGGCGTCCTGACCACGGACGAGGAATCGCTGCGCCAGTTGGCCCGCAAGGCGGTGGCGGGGGATCTCCCGCTGGCCGTGCACGCCATCGGCGACCGGGCCAACCGGCTGGTGCTGGACGTGCTGGCCAAGGTTAGCTCAATGAGCGCGAATGGGGGCACGAACGGACTGCGCCACCGCATCGAGCACGTACAACTGCTCCACCCCGACGATGTGCCTCGCTTGGCCGCGCTGGGCATCGTGGCCTCGATGCAGCCGATCCACGCCACGCAGGACTTTGAAATGGCCGACCGCTACTGGGGCGACCGCTGCACCGCCAGTTACGCCTGGCGCAGCCTGCTGGAGGCTGGCACGGTGCTGGCCTTCGGTTCCGACTGCCCGGTGGAGGACCTCAACCCCTTCCTGGGCATCCACGCCGCCGTGACGCGTCGCCGTGCAGACGGCTCCCCCGGCCCGGAGGGTTGGTATCCCCAGCAGCGCCTGACGGTGGATGAGGCGGTGCGCGCCTACACGCTGGGCGCGGCCTACGCCGCTGGCCTGGAGGATCGGCTGGGCTCGCTGACCGCCGGCAAACTGGCCGACCTGGTTGTGCTCGACCGCGACGTCTTTACCTGCGATCCGATGGACATCGCGGAGACACGGGTGGTGGCGACGATGACCGGCGGGCGGTTTATGTACAGTGAGGGGAGTCTGTCTGGAGTGCGTGGATTGACAAAGTCAGAGTATTGACAGAAATGAATGATTTGTGGTACATCATGATCGCCAGGGGACAAAATTCGGCTCCACGCCGTGTGATTGTTTAGCTGCGGCTGAATGATCCTACATCCCCGGCAGGTCTTCTAAAGCCGCCAATTTTAGCGGCTTTTTTTGTGAGTAATAGACCCCATACCCGCACGGAGAGCCGAGTTGGATTTCCTTCTTCTCTCTATAATCCCCTCAAGGGAATATATAGATAGCGCCATCCATATCGCGCTGAATCCTACCATTTGCGTTTTGGTAAATGCCTCTCCATACACCAACACTCCCAGAAGAAGCTGCAATGTTGGGGTGATGTATTGCAAAAACCCCAGGGTAGTGAGGGTAACTCTCTTCGCGCCATAGGCAAACCAAAGGAGGGGAAGCGCGGTGACAACCCCGGCAAACGCGAGAAGGGTGCTGGTCATTGTCCCCGTATGCCCGAAGGATGCAGTGCCCATCCATTCAAGATAGAGAAGATACACAAGTGCTGGGAGGAATAGGAAAGTAGTCTCTAGCGAAAGCCCCGCCAGTGCGCCAAGAGGCGCGGTCTTACTCAATAGACCGTAAAAGCCAAAAGTGATCGCCAGAGAAAGTGCGATCCACGGGAACGAGCCATAGCTCAGGGTGAGGTAAGTCACCCCGCTTGCTGCGATCCCAATCGCTATCCATTGCCAGGGGCGAAGTCGCTCCTTCAAGAAAAGCACGCCAAGGAGCACGTTGATCAGCGGGTTGATGAAATACCCCAGGCTCGTATCCACGATATGCCCTGCGTTCACTGCCCATACGTAGATAAACCAATTGAGTCCCATGATACAAGAGGTGCCCAGGAATGTGATTAGCGTGACGGGGTTCTTTCTCGCTTGTTGCAGCCACCCCCAGTGTTTTTTCCAGATCAACAGTAGCACGACGAACACGAATGACCATACGATTCGATGGCAGAGAATTTCAGAAGCAGGTACTTTCTGAACGGCCTTCCAATAGATAGGAAGAAACCCCCAGAGAGCGTAGGCACTGAAAGCGGAAAGCATCCCTTTTTTCATCCTTGTGAATCCTTGCTACGTTCTCGTTTGCTTCACGGTGCCCTGGTTGATCTTCACAGCAGGACGCCCGTGTACCATTCTCACGATGCCGATTTCCTTGCCACAGCCGGGACAGGTGGGACGGGAGCCTGTCGGCATCTCCGAAACCCCCACGTAGTCTTTTCTGATCTCGTCCAGATAGCATTTTATCAGGCGTCCTCTTCCGCCTTTGAAGTACTTGAACAGGAGTTGACCGCACCTGCATTGCACTTTGATGACGCGACCCTTCGACATGCTGTTTCACGCCTTTGACCGCTTGCACCGCCCGCCGTGCCTTCTCGGCCTGGATGCGCTGCAACAGCACGGAGGCCGGTTCATCGCTGAGGTTTTGCGGCATCAGATTGCATCCCACGTATGTGGGGAAAATGCTGGCTGCCCCCATAGGCGGTGACAGCGAGGCCCATGCTCAGGTCTGTGGGGCACCAGGTGGAA
>Ga0114922_10003409_pt1 | contig 14826 bp, 8 predicted proteins | sample AartaG_FD_100975 | JGI IMG/M metagenome (GOLD analysis project Ga0114922, IMG submission 100975) | Deep subsurface microbial communities from Aarhus Bay to uncover new lineages of life (NeLLi) - Aarhus_00045 metaG | ecosystem: Environmental > Aquatic > Marine > Oceanic > Sediment | place: Aarhus...
AACCAATTTTACAGATGGCAAAATGGCAACGAAACCATGAAGCTGCGTCGACTAGTGGAGCATGAGAATATATAAGTTTGCTGTCAATGGGGAAGCACGCTTTGGGCTCGTGACTTTCGGGAACCACTTAGCAAAAGCGATCGAGAAGACCACGCTTCGGCTGATATCGCCTTCGCACGCGGGCGAATAACATCCTCAACGTCGACAACGCCCCTTAAATCGTCCCAGAATGCGCAGAATGGTAAGCTCCTAAGTAGTTACGCGACCGTAAGTGTTCGGGGAATGTGCTGTTGATGTACCAGCGACCGGTTCCGGGGCGGAAGATGGTGAATTCGGCTCGCCCGTCGCAGTCATAGTCATCGAGGTATCTTCTCTTGAGGTGCATTGCGGCACTCTGTATCATGCTCGTCTACTATTCTTGCGAATAGCAGTCTCTCAATGCGTGACAAAAGAGGTTCAATGTGGAGAGCGGCTTCTCACCTCGATTCACGATCACGAACCGGATAACCACCGGCCTGACGCGTATTGAACGTGCACGGGGTTTCCTGGAGGCTGCAACACTATCCGAGGCTTGGATCCGGGAGATGAGCCAACGGGCACTGATACTTGAGGCCCACCACACAACACATATCGAAGGAACAAAGCTGACCCTCGAACAAGCCGATCAACTCCTAGCGGGAAAGGCCATTCCCGAAGCCGATCCCGATGACGTGCGGGAGTTGCGTAACTACAGGGAAGCGTTCGAATTCGTCTCGGAGTATCTCGAAGACGGCGGACCGATCACCGAAGGTCTACTCCGTGAAATCCACAAACACCTCGTGAAAGGCGTTAGAGGCGAATCCGCAGCTCCGGGTGAATACCGCAGGATTCAGAACTACGTGGTCAACTCCTCAACTGGAGAAAAGGTCTATACACCACCCCCTGCCAATGAAGTACCGATCATGATGGCCGAACTGGTGGCGTGGTTAAACTTCCGACTCGAGATCCACCCAGTCCTGGTCAGTGGAATCGCCCAATACCAACTTGTGCACATCCACCCTTTCTTGGACGGAAACGGCCGGACTTCGCGTTTGCTATCGACACTCTGCCTCTATCGGGCGGGATACGACTTCAAGCGCCTCTTTACTATCAGCGAGTTTTACGACAGAGATCGCCAAGCCTTCTATCATGCCCTCCAGTCAGTCCGAGAAAGCAAAGGGGACATGACCGCATGGCTGGAGTACTTCGTAGACGGCCTCACTACCCAGCTCAACGAGGTCAGGCAACAGGGAGAACAGGTCATCCGACGCGATGCGTTGGTCAAGGAACATGGCCTTTCGGATCGCCAAGGGAAAGCGCTCGAGCACATCCTTGTAAATGGCAGCCTAACCATTCAGGACTACGAGCGGCTCTGCCAAGATGTCAACCGAAGAACACTCCAGCGCGACCTAAGAGTTATGATCGATAAAGGCTTGATTCAGGAAAAGGCGACCAGCCCAACTGATCCCACCAAGCAATATCTACTCGATGATAGCGCTAAGGGATAATTAGCTACGACTCGCTGTGACACCGAGCTGTGACAAGCTGTGACATCTAGCTGTGACATCACGCTGACCTGATGTGCCACTAACAGGCACAACTTGCGACAGGACTTGCGCTCTTGCTCCCGTCGGCTTCTCTCCTCATGTCCTATATGCCCCATAAAAGTCCCATTTCTGACAACTACTGACAAATGAGAATCGCGCTTCAAGAACTTGAAATCCTTGCCTAAGAATCCAATGCTCAGCGCTACTTCCTTGGTGTTGCTCTCGGTGATAGTCTCCGCATGTTGTTGGACATCCTTCTGTGAGGGAGCCCCCCTCGATTAATTACCAAACAGGAGGAGAGCTACGTTTCTCCTTTTACACCACAATACGGACATCACCACCAGGGATATTCGTGTTATTGATATGGTGATATTTGAATGATCAGCTGAATTATTGTTGAGTTGAGAGAGAAGAAATCAATGGCTTACATAACAAGCCGGATTGTGGTTGGTGGACCGGAAGGGGGTCGAACCCTCGGCCTCGGCGTTGCGAACGCCGCGCTCTCCCAACTGAGCTACCGGCCCACCTAATGGGTAGTAAATATGTATCAAGATGTCCGACGTTGTCAATTGTTTCGGCAGTTGACTATTTCTCTAGACTAGCCTCTATCATCTTGTGTTGGGTGATCCTTTTGACTTTTTCGACTCGACTGCGAAGTCTGAACGGATACTTTTTACAAAGGGGAAAGTAACCGAGGAATCTGACAATCTCATTTTTGAATTGCTCGGCAGGAATAGTACGGTTCAGCTCCCACATCATGATTGTATCGTTAGTGACCCCGATAAATTCGGCGACCTTTAATTGGGAGAGGCCCAAATCGAGCCTGCGGGCGCGAATATGGTCTCCAACGGTGGAGAGTCTCTTGGGGTACTTCGGGCTCGGCGGCTTGGCGACTGCGAATTTACGCGGGGATAAAAAGGCAACGCGTCTAGGAGGTCGAGGGTTCGAATCCCTTACCGTCCACCAATTTTTCTCCCCTGCAGAAAAATGAGAATTTTTTTCCATTTCCCGTGAACTTTCCCGGTGGTGATTTCGTTACATAGGGTGCTGCTAGTCAGTCTGGTTTTCCCTTCTATCACTACCGGCTGAGCTTGACCCACTCAGCCGCTTTTTTTTGTACCGCGTACAGCATTAAAGGCCCGCGGAGTTCAGCGGGCCTTTTGTCTTTCGAACAGGTGTGCGCTCAGTAGAGGCGGCTGCCCTCGATGAAGCTCTTGAGCTTGCGGCTGCGGGAGGGGTGGCGCAGCTTGCGCAGGGCCTTGGCCTCGATCTGCCTGATGCGCTCGCGGGTGACTGCGAACTTCTTGCCTACTTCTTCCAAAGTGTGTTCGCTGCCGTCGCCGATGCCGAAGCGCATCCGCAACACTTTCTCCTCGCGCCCGGTGAGAGTGCGCAACACGCGCGCGCACTGCTCTTTGAGGTTGAGCTTGATCACCGACTCGCTGGGGCTCTCGGTGTTGCTGTCCTCGATGAAGTCGCCGAGGTGGCTGTCTTCCTCCTCGCCGATGGGCGTCTCCAGCGATATCGGCTCCTGAGCGATTTTCATCACCTTGCGGACCTTGGAGATCGGGATGTCCATGTGCATGGCGATCTCCTCGCATGTCGGCTCGCGGCCCTTCTCCTGCACGAGCTGGCGGGAGGTGCGGATGAGCTTGTTGATCGTCTCGATCATGTGCACGGGGATGCGAATCGTGCGCGCCTGGTCGGCAATCGCGCGGGTGATCGCCTGGCGGATCCACCAGGTGGCGTACGTGCTGAACTTGTAGCCGCGGCGGTACTCGAACTTGTCGACCGCCTTCATCAGCCCGATGTTGCCTTCCTGGATAAGATCGAGAAACTGCAGGCCGCGGTTGGTGTATTTCTTGGCTATGGAGACGACCAGACGCAGGTTGGCTTCGACCAGCTCGCGCTTGGCCTCGCCCATCATTAGTTCACCGCGCTTGATCCGCAGTAGAGTCTGCTTCATCAATTCGGGATTGCTGTCTGTCTCCTCCTCGATTTTCACCAACTCCTCACGGGCTGTTTTCAGCTTGGCGTGGATCAGGTCGATGTATTCCTTGCCGTAGTCGACGTTCTTCAGCTTCTGCTCGTATTCCTTTATCTCGCGCTCGAGCTTGATGATCCGTTCCAGCGGCTTTTTAATCAGGTCGACGAGTCGGTAGTAAGTGGCGTCGTTGAAGTTAATCGAGTTGATCAGGCGGGCGATTAGAATCCGCTGGCGCGACATCCGCCAAAGGACTTCTCTGGCTTTCCGCCCGCTGGGTTTGAGGCGGGAGTAGCGCTTGCGCAGCTTCAGCCAATCCTCCTCGAGCCAGCCGATCTCTTCCATCTTCCAGATCGTCTCGGAGAGGTAATCCTCGGCTTCTTCCTCGCCGAATGCCTGATCGATGGGCTTCAGGACGGCTGTCGGCTTGAACGCTTCGTTGCGTAGCGCGGCACCTAAGCGAGCGACTTCCAGGGCTACCATACGGGTTCTGTACAACGCCTTGGCAACGATGATCTGCCCGCGCTCGATCTGTTTGGCGATTTCAACCTCGCCTTCGCGGTTGAGCAGGGGGACGGTGCCCATCTCACGCAGATACATGCGCACCGGGTCGTTGGTTTTGTCGATGGGGCTTGAGGGAATCGTAATGGTGGGCCGCTTCTTCTTGCCGGCCTGGTCGCTTTCTTCCTGATCGGTTCCATCGGGTTTCGCGGCGGATTCATCACTGGTTTCAGCGATGTACTTCTCTTCGGAATCGTATACTTCGATTCCCTCTTCTCCGAAGCGGCCGAAGATGTCGTCCAACTCATCGGTGTCTACCAGTTCGTCCGGCAACAGTTCATTGACCTCGTCGTAAAGAAGGAAGCCCTTCTCCTTGCCGATGGATATGAGCTGGTCTACTTCCTCGTAGTGTTTTTCGATCGGCTTTTTTTCGGATTTTTCAGTCATACTTTCTTTCTCCATTCGGAGCGGCTTCAGCCGCCCGGTTCCGACTAATACGGCGAAATCTTAAGATAAGTTCAGTGTTGCGCCTCACTCCTCCGATATTTCTCCAGGGAGATGATTCTCCTCTTCAAATTAACTTTTTCCGCGTGAAGCACGTCTGCCTCCTCCGCGCTCACGCTCTCCAGGTTTTTCAGCCTATCGCTAAGCCTCAGCATTTTCCGCTGCAAAGAAGTGATGGCAATCGCCACAGCACACTCCCAGGCGCTCTCGGGTGATTCGCGGTCGCATTCCAGGGCGAGCGCCGCAACGGCTTTGCGTTCCTCGTCATTGCCCGCAAGATCTTTGAGGGCTGGAATACTTACGGGGGTGCCGGCGGCGTCATTCCTGAGTATTTCCTCCAGCAGCGAGCGGGTGAAGGGGCCGAGTTCCGTGAGAACCACCAATTCCTCGACTGCGGCACGGGCGTCTTTGGGATCACGTATGGCTGCAATGAGCAGCTTGCGCTCGGAGAGAGGCAGCCAGGCCAGATCGTGTACCTCCAGTTTGACGGTCGAACTAATTGGACCACTTCGGCGGCGCCCGAGTTCCGAAGCCACAATGTGTTCTTCGATTCCGAGCGCCCGCGATGTCTCGCTCACCGCGTATGAGCTCTCGATTGGATCGCCGATGCGCTCCAGCAGGGGCAGCAATTCCTCAAGGGCTTCTCTCTTGCCCACCGGCCTGTCGATCTCGTGTTTTGCAACTGTCGACTCGAGGATGTGAATGTAAGCCGGGCGGGAACTCTTCAAGAGCAGCTTGAAAGCTTCCTTACCCTGCTGCTGGACAAAGGAATCGGGGTCCTCACCATCCGGCAACGGCACGATGTTGACGGCGAAGCCCTGCTCCAGCAGCAGCCCGGCGGCGCGCACCGCCGCGTTACGGCCGGCCTCGTCGGCGTCCATGCAGATAATCGTCTTGTCGGCGTAGCGGCGCAGCAGTTTTGCTTGTTCCTCCGTCAGAGACGTCCCCAGCGGAGCCACGGCGTTTTCGAAACCCGCGGTGTGCAAGGCGATGACGTCGAAATAACCTTCAACTAGGATCGCGAAATTGCGGCGCCGAATCGAGCGTGTACCCTTTCGTAGCCCGAAGAGTTGACGGCTCTTGCGGAAAAGCGTGGTCTCGGGGCTGTTGATAAATTTCGGCTCGCCTTGCCCGAGTATCCTCCCGCCGAAGGCGATCAGGCGCCCCCCGGCGGAACGAATGGGAATAATGACACGCCGTCGGAAGCGGTCGTTCGGCTCGACCGCAGATTCCGTCACGAGTCCTGTGTCTTCGAGGATTTTTCCGCTGAAGCGGTCGCTGAGGTGCTTCTGCAGCGCTGTTTTGGAGTCGGGAGCCAAGCCTAATTCGAAGGATTCTGATGCCTCGGGGCCGATCCCGCGTGATGCCAGGTATTCCCGGGCCGCGGCGCCTTTGTCGGAAGCCAGGTTGGCGCGGAACCATTCGAGCGCCGCTTCGTTGGCGTCGACCAGGCTTTCCAGCTGTTCATCCTGCCGGCGTTGCTGCCCGGTACGTACGGGGATCTTGAGGTTGGCCTCGTTGGCCAACTCGACAACGACCTCGGCAAAGCTCATGTTTTCGTGACGCATCATGAACTCGAAAACGTCGCCGCCCGCGCCGCAACCGAAGCAGTAAAACATCTGACGGTCGTTGCTGACGTTAAACGACGGCGTCTTTTCGTCGTGGAAGGGGCAGAGTCCTACGTGGTTCTTGCCGCGTTTGCGTAACTTGACGAAGCGGCCGACGACTCGGACCACGTCGGAGGAGGACCTGACCTCTTCGATGAAATCCTTCGTCAAGTTATACTTTACTGTCATTTCAGCTCACTAATTCCACAACTGTCACGGCGTCGCCGCCGCTTGCGGGATCCGCGGAATCCCAACTGCCGACGTAAGGAATACCGTTGAGATATTCCGAGATTGCCTTGCGCAGCGCGCCCGTGCCGTGACCGTGGATTATCCGCACCCACGGCGTCCCCTGCAGGATGGCCTTATCGAGGAATTGATCGACTTGCGCAAGGGCTTCATCGACGTTCATCCCGATCACTTTCAGCTCGAGTTGGGCCGGGCCATTCGCTTTGGAGGAAAGCACTTTGGTTTCGCCGCGGCTTCTGCGCCGCTCCTTGGTTTTACCCGCCGCGGGAGTCTTCCCGGCCACGACGGCGGAGCGGGGGAGGGCAAGACGCTTGCCCTCGATCTCCAGCATCACGACCCTGTCATCCTGCGGGCTCCAGGCGCGCAGTATGGTTCCGGTCCGTTTGAAGCCGGGCACCTCGACTTCCTGCCCTTCGACCAGCGGCCCACCGTCGTCCGCGAGCGGCTCCGGCTTGCGCCTGCGGTGGAGGCTGAGGGTTTCGAATGTCGAATCCCGATCCTCGCGTGCCGCCTTGGCGGCTTCCCGGGCCTGCTGCCGGCTCTCGGCCAGATTGATCCTCTCAATCGCTTCGGCGAGAGACTTCTCCTGGGCTCGCCGGAAATCGCGCCATTCAGCCTCTATCTGCTTGAGCCTGTGCTGTTCCCTGGCCTCCGACTCGTCGAGGCGCTTAACGTAGTGTCTGCGGGCTTCCTCGAGCGCGTCGCGTTCCTGCTTGACCTGCTCGCGATCCTTGCGTAGCGCGGCCAGCTCTTCCTGCAATTTCCCTATTACTTCGGAGGCGCGCGAACCGGTGCCTCCCATGAACTCTCGTGCGCGCCGCAGCACCGGCTCCGGCAACCCGACTTCTCGCGCGGTCTCGAGCGCATTGCTCCTGCCGGGCAGGCCGTAGCGCAGCCTGTAGGTAGGCCGCATCGTATCGGGATCGAACTCAACGCTGGCGTTGCTCATCCTCTCCTCGGCGTGCGCGAAAGCCTTTATCGCATCGAGGTGGGTTGTGGCGATGACGTTGGCGCCTTCATCGCGCAGTTGCTGCAAAACCGCCATTGCCAGCGCGGAGCCTTCGCCGGGGTCGGTGGCGGCGGCGATTTCGTCCAGAAGGATCAGCGAGGGATTCTGCATTGATATAAAAAGTCGCTTCAGCCCGTGAAGGTGAGAGCTGAAAGTGGAGAGGTGGCTGATGATGTCCTGGTAATCGCCGATATCCGCGAAGACCGTTCTGAACACGGCCGTACGGTAATCACTCGCCGGCACCTGCAGCCCCGCCTGTGCCATGAGAGCAAGAAGCCCCGCTGTTTTCAGAGTGACGGTCTTTCCCCCGGCGTTCGGGCCGGTCACCACCAGCACCTTCCATTGCCCGCCCACGCGGATATCGATGGGCACCACCTTATCGGGGACTTCTTCATCTGAAACGATACCTGTTTCACGCTTCAACTCTTCGAGCCGCTCGTCGAGGAGCGGGTGGCGCGCGTCGCGGATATCAAGGGCCAGATCGCCGCCCTCCTCGAAGGCCGGCTCGATGCCCTGGTAAACTTCGGCAAGCTTGGCCTTGGCCGAAAGCAGGTCGAGCTTCGCGAGCGCCGCAAGCACGCGTGTGACGTCATCCCAATTTTCGAAGAGTATTTCGGTGAGGCGGGCGAGAATGCGCGCTTCTTCCAGCTCGACATCTCCCTGAAGCTCAGCCAGCGAGTTGTTAAGCTCCACGGCAGCCATCGGCTCGAAGAAGAGGCTGTCGCCGCTGCGCGAGCGATCGTGCACGATACCTTTAAAGCGGTTGCGGTGCTCGATTTTAATCGGGATGACAAGCCTGCCTCCCCTGATGGTAACGTAGTCATCCTGGACGTAGTTCGGGAATTCCGATTCATCGAAGAACTGCTTCAAAGCCTGGTTGATCTCTACCCGTGCTGATCTGATTGCCTTGCGCAACCTTGCCAGCTCGGGGCTTGCGTCATCAAGCAGTTCACCGCCGGAATCGACCGACGAAAGGATTTCCCCGGCGATCCACTCCTCGACGTCGAGCTCATCGGCGAGCGGAGCCAACGGATCGACCGCGGTATCTTCGGCCAGGGCGGTTTCGAGCAACTGCTTATTCCCGGCGGCATCCCTCAGCGCGGCTGCAATCAAATACAGCTCAAGCGGCTCGAGCACCGGCTTCAACTCCGGGAAGCGAGGCACCGATACGTCGAGACTGGAAAAATAGCTCAAGTCGAAACTTAGGCCTTGGTCAGAGAGTCGCCGCAGCGCACGAAGGCGAGCGTGCTCCATCCTCAGATCATCGATTGCGCTGATCGGTTTGACGGCTTCTGCTAACTCGCGCCCCATGGGCGTGGAGGCGCAACTCGCCAGCAGAAGCCGGATTTTGTCGAATTCCAGGGCCTGCTCGCTGGCTAACTGCATCTAAGCGGCCATCCGGCTAGGTTTTAATATCAAGATAAGCTAGACTACCTACAGCTTCGCCGAAGATCGGCATCTTCGAGCGCGAGGTTAAGTTGGTTCAGCGAATGACTCGACCTCTGATCCGTAAAATGATTTGGCCGTTCCTGCGGTGATCGTGCCTATCGTCTTCCAATATAAAAAAGACTTACGCCAGACTCCGGTGGTGAAAGGCTTGTGCCAGCCGAGTGGGGGTGTCTGACAGCACCCCTATAATATAGTACGCGAGGCATTAAAGGTCAAGGAAAGTAGCTGAAAAATTAGTAAGTTGCAGCGATTCACGGCTTTGGGCGGTCATGCTAAAGGATAGTCTCTATTACGACTCTTACCAAAATGGAAATCACAAGGGGGCTACTCCGATTGTGTTTCTACTTATTTATGTTTTCCTCCACTCTCGAATTGTATTAAAACATCTTCAATAATTGGCCAGTTGTACAACTTATGTTAATAGGTTATTTTGATTTATTCGATTGCTGTTGTTAGCTGTCGGTTTGGGGGCTGAAAAAGACCGGCAACTTGAATTATTGCAACGATTATGTTATCTTTGGCGAGGTTTTGATGTAAGCATTTTTGCAGAGTGAACGGAGAAATAATCGACATCGAATCTTGATCCGGAGATATAGTAGTGCACGATACTCCCTCTCATCCCTCGCAAACCATCTACAACCGCGACGGTCTTCTGATTCGCACGGACAGCGAACGAATGTCGGCTTTTTTGACTTACGATCCGGCAACATCCAAAACACCGCTCACCCTGGTCATTATCAAATCAGCCTTGAAGGAAGCAGCAATCGTGTTCGGTATAGACGAGGAGGCTCTATCTCAGATAGCCGAGAGCAAAGAGGCTGTCCGCAACAGGATTGTCGCGCGCGGTAAGAAACCGGTGGAAGGTACTCCTCCCTGGCTCGACCATAAATTTCCGGTCGATGCCACCAAGCGGATTGGACAAAAGAGCGAATCGGGGAGGATTAATTTTCGGGAAAAAGGTGAGTTACCGTTCGTCAAGGCCGGCGAGGTTGTAGCCATTCTCATCCCCGGCACGGATCCGATTGCCGGCCGCAAAGTGACGGGCGAGGAGATTCAGTCCTCTGTTCAGTTGGCAACAGGCTTCGAACCTGGCCATGGCGTGGAAGTGCAGGGGGAACGTTACTTCGCCAAGGTCGACGGCGGCCCGCGACTTGACGACCACGGTCGGATCGAGGTGATCGAGACCTGGACTGTCGACGGGGATATCGACAATCACACGGGCAACCTCCGCTTCCCCGGTCCGGTGAAGATAAGAGGAATCGTAAATCCCGGTTTCGAAGTAGAGGCGAAGACAGTTCGTTGTGAAGGTATCGAGAAAAACTGCATCGTCAAAGCAGCGGAAGATATAGTGGTCGACGGGGGGATCATCGGGGCCAATGTTCTTGCTGGGAGGAATATAAGCGCCCGCTTCCTCAATTGCGCCACGGTCACTTGCGTAGGAGACATCGAGGTCAAGCTGAGCTCGATAAACTCGGAAGTAAACACCAGCGGACAGATGCGCGCCCAAACCATAATCGGCGGAACTGTCACAACGCTGAACGGATTGGAATGCGTGAACTTAAGTACCGAGGCGAGCCGCGCAACCGTTATTTTCGGTGTTGATCCAATCAAGCAGCAGCAGGTCAAGGAGATGGTCACAAAAAAAGTCGACATCGAAGGCCAGATAGCCAAGCTTCAGGAAGAACTCGCACCCCTCTACGAGCTTCGGGAGCAACAGGAACAATTGAAGAAGGAAATAGCGAATTTCGGGACCGAGCGGACCGCGTTGACTCGACGTCGTGCTCAGATAGATGAGGCAGACAAGGATTCCCTGGAGCTTTTCGACGGCAGAATTGGGGATTTGGATTCACAGATAAGCGAACGCAGAGGCAAAATAAGTGAAATCGCGCCACAAATAACCGCTTTGGGAAGTTTTGCCCCACAGGAGCGCGAGCTGGCTAAATTGGGCAGCCATCTGGAAGCCATGGACAAGCATTACACACAGCTGCTGTCGGCTTTCGAAAGTATCAAAGTCTCTCCCACGGTTACTATCAAGGGTACCGTGAAGAGGGGAACGCGGCTCTCCGGTGTTCATGCCCAGCTTGTTCTCAGGCAGGAATTGCGCAGAGTGATCTTCCGCGAGAGGAAAATGAGCGAAGCAGATCGTGTCGACAAAAAGGCTGCCAATCGGGGAATTATCAGGCGGCGACCCAAGTGGTTCATCGATAGGGAGAGGCTGTAATCGGCTCCAGCGGAAATCCGGTTCCGCTTACTCCGCCCCTCGCAAGAAACAAAACCACCTCTTAATAGAGATCATGTCGTTTCGGGATCGGTTTTTAGTACCTTGCGCGCGCACTCCGCTCTAACACGATCAAGGATGAAGCTTGTCGGTTGAATCCGAAATCGTCTAGGAGGAAGAACGAGCGTGCTTCTCGCGGGTAGGGTGGCAATGACAGCGAATTGCCGCGAAACTTGTCGTGCTCGAACAGGATTGCTTCGACATCAAATTCACGGTAGCGACTGCCGACGCCGCGGGCGATGAACGCCCATTCGGCTTGGTCGTTAAAGTCCTCGAGGAAATCGATTCTCATTTCAACTTCCTCCAGGCTCTCCGAGAGAGGGTAGAAGCGAGAGGGCTCCGGGTAGAAGCCGCGCAGCAGGCTGTCCTCGCTCACAGGCCCCTGGCCCAACAGCACCCCCATCGGCTCGCCGAAGTCGCGGTCGAAGATTATCATCGAGGACGCCTCATCGTTGAACTCCTGCTCGAGCATGCCGGTCGTGTCGAAACAGATTTTGGCTTTTCCACGGAAATCTCTGTGGTAAAAGAGGATTACACCGACGCGGTAGCCGACTCTTATCGATGATATGCGGTCGTTCATCCCCCAGCCGACGAAGGCAACCAAGTTCTGGCGCATGTTTTCTTCGAGAACGTATTTCTCGCTTCTGCCCCGGTGGTGGGGGCTGTCGTAGATGACCACCTCGAACGCGGCATCGCCGTATTGTTCGCCACTGTCTTCGTCTGTGCCGGGGGTCGATGTCTCAGCCGGCACAGTGGTTATTGATATGGCGAAAACAATCGCCGAAACCAGCAGTAGCATCCTCAGTCTCGGTTCGCCTCGCATTTGTCTGACCTCCATTGTTAATGCCATGAAGATATAATTCGATTCTATTTCATAAAAACTATTGGGCAGTTGGCCCTGTTGACAATTTTTATAGCTTTGCTTCCGAAGATGAGTTTTTTTAGAGCGCTATGTCGCGAGCGGCCGAGGAAAATGATATGGTCTTCCCCGGCTGCCTCGACGATGTTTTTGATGATGTTTCCCTCAGCGGTGACGGCTCGGCACGAAACGCGCTTCAACTGACATAGATTATGCATTCTCTCCAGATGCTTATTCATGAATTCGCGCTCTTTGCTGTTTCTAACAACAGTGAGGAACGTAAGGTCCATCTTTAGGAAGCTGGCTGTTTTAATCGCCAGGAGTTCGGCGCGGTGCGCGGCAGGGGAGGCATCGGTTGCGACCAGCACCCTGTATCGGATGTCGAGTGGATTCTTCACCACCAGCACGGAACTGGTCGAGAACTGCAGCAGCCTGTCGACAAGGAACGAGTGCCGTTCGCCGGCGCCGATAACAAGCACGTCGTATCGATGCGTTCGCATTTCCTCGAGGATCTGGTCGAGAGCGTCTCCCTGGCGAAAGCGGAAGGCGACATTTTCACCGTCGCGCCCGGCCACGCGCATCTCCAGTGCTCCGCCGGCGCCGGGTTCGAGGATGTCCTGGAAGGTGTCGCTTTCACGCTCGGCGTGGATCAGTACCAGGCTTTCAAGGTGATCGCGGGCGGCCTTGATGACTTCCATGCCCGGCGAATCGATAGCCCACTCAATCATTTTCTCGCGAACGAGGTCGGCCTCCTGCGTGAATTCGCGCCGCAATCCCGGCGCGACAAAGAGGACCGTAATGTCAGTGCTGAGGCGGCCGGCCATCAGGGCCGCGAAATGCAGCGTCGGCCGCGACAGCCTTTCCCCTCTCAGGCAGATAAGAAACCTCATTCTAATTACCCCCTGCGGGACAGAGCAGCTGGCAGATCAAGGGCAGATATGTGATGGAATAAATCGCCAGCAACACAATACATACCAGGGCGATTTTCCAGCCATGGCGCAGAAAATCGCGAGCGGGCAGGTAGCCCGCGGAGTATATGATGGTCATTCCCGGGTGGCTTGCGACGCTGAGGAAGCCGAACGCCGATGCGATAGCCGTGACAAATCCCATCGCCAGCGGATTGATATTCGCTAAGGCAGCTATCTTAAGCGTGATCGGTGCCAGCACGGCTACGGCCGCGCCGCTGCTCATAGTGTTGGTCACCAGGGTGATCAGCAAGGCGATGGAAACCAGCAGTGCCGCTCCACTGCCCAGTCCGATGGCGGTCATCATGCCGAGATAAGAGCCCGCTACCCACTCCGCGGCTCCGGTGCGCACCATCGCTGCGCCGATACTCATCGCCGCAGCATAGAGCAGAACAACCCCCCAGTTGACTCCGTTGTTGTAATCACGCCACTCAACCAATCCCAATATCAGGAAAAGTACGGCTCCGATCAAAGCCACGATGCCCAACCCAATGGTGCTGCTGGCAGTCAGCCACAGGATCAGGGTGAACGAGAAGATGGCCAACGTGAGCCACTCCTGCACGCTCATCGCCCCGGCGCTCTCTATTTCCACGCGCAAGCGGGCGAGGACTCGGGAGAGATTGGTTACGCGCGGTTTGAATGTCAGCCGCAGGATCACCGCAAGCACGGGTATTATCAGCAGCAGCAGCGGATATGCGGTGATCACCCAAGCGAGGTAGTCTACGTGAACCGCCGGTTCGATTAGATCCTGCCAGTACTGGATCATGATTGCGTTGCGCGCTCCGCCGCTTGGAGTACCGATGCCCGCGATCGTACAGCCGTAAGCGAGCGAGAAAAGCAGCAATCCTGTCAGCATCCTGTCTTCGCCCTCCCGGTCGCTGACCGCACGGATGACAACGAGACAGACCGGCAGCATGATCGCCGCCACTGTATGTTCACCGATGAGGGAAGCTATCAACGCGGCGGTGACCATCACGCCAAGCGCGAACCTGTCGGTGCGGCCGCCAGCGGCGCGCAGCAGAATATATGCGATGCGCCGGTCAAGTTTTTGCTTGACGAAAGCGACGGCGATCATCAGCGAGCCCATGATGAAGAAGACGCTGTCGCTCATGTAGGATTTGGCGACAACCTTCGGATCGGAGATGCCGAGCAGCACTTGGGATATTGCGATCATCAGCGCAACGGTCGGCAAGGGCACCGGCTCGGTGACGAAGATGACCACGGACCCTACGGAAATAGCGAGCACAAGGAGGCCTTGCCGGGTCAGGCCTTCAGGGACGGGGAGGAGAGCGACAAGAGTACCGACTGCGAAGGCGACGAAGAGCCACTTGCGTTTCCAGAATTCGTACAGGAATGTCGCCATCTGCTCACGCACTGGTTTTATGAACTCCTTAAGGCAAGCCTAACCGAGGCATGACGTCCGCGCAACATCAGTTGTATCTTGATTGCTATCCGTGCCGGAGAGGGGGCGAACAAATAAGCTAAGAGCGCGGCCAAACGGCCGCGCCCTAAATAAATACTGAATTCCGGCAATCAGAACCCTTCGACTTTGATTTCCTTCTCGCTTAGCTCGCCGTACTTGCTGACGGCCTCCTTGATGTCGGATGCCTTGCCGATGAGCACGAACTGGAGGTTCCCGCGAGGGAAGTAAGTGTCGATGATCTTGCGGGCCTTCTCGAGGGTCATCGATTCGACAACCTCCTCGAAGCCGTTGATAAAGCTCTCGTCGTAGCCATAGACAAACATCGAAGTCAGCAGCCCTGCGAGCTGGCCGGCGGTCTCATACCGAGGCGGGTACTGTCCCTTGACGTATGCCTTGGCAGAGTCGAGGGTTTCCTGGTTGATGCCTTCCGTGTGCA
>Ga0114922_10003410_pt1 | contig 14824 bp, 10 predicted proteins | sample AartaG_FD_100975 | JGI IMG/M metagenome (GOLD analysis project Ga0114922, IMG submission 100975) | Deep subsurface microbial communities from Aarhus Bay to uncover new lineages of life (NeLLi) - Aarhus_00045 metaG | ecosystem: Environmental > Aquatic > Marine > Oceanic > Sediment | place...
TCCACAAGCAGGACTGCCCGGACCCCGCCGGGCTCAGCGCTCTGGCCGACATACGCGACCTGGACATAGAAGGCGCTGCCGACGTACACGTCGTGGGCGTGTTCCTGGTTGACGGCCAGTTGAGCGAGGATGACGTGCATGCTCTCGCCCGCGAGCTCTTCTGCGACCCCGTCGTCCAGCAGTACCGGCTCTGTGGGCCCGATCAGGAAGAATGGCCGTGGGCAGAGGGGGGAAAGGTCCACGGCATCGAGGTCAAACGGAAGCCCGGCGTGATGGACCCCGTGCAGCAGAGCGCCCTGAAGGGAGCCCGCGACCTGGGCCTCGCCAACGGGGTCGAGGCCATCCGCACGGCCGCCAAATACCTGATCCGCGGCGAACTGACGCTGGCGGAACTGCAGCGAATCGCGTGGAAGGCGCTCGCCAACGACACCATCGAGGAAGTCCATATCGACCAGCCTGAGGTCGAGTACCCGCTCCGTTCCGTCCGCTACGACTTCGAGCTGGTCACCGTCCCGATCCTGGAGGCCGACGACGAGGACCTGCTCCGCATCAGCCGTGACGGCGTCCTTTCGCTGTCCCTGGAAGAGATGGAAACCATCCAGGAACACTTCCGGCAACTGGGCCGGAACCCGACGGACATCGAGCTGGAGATCCTGGCCCAGACCTGGAGCGAACACTGCGTCCACAAGACCCTCAAGGGTTACATCACCTACGACGGACCAATCCCGGACGGCTGGGAGAGTTACGTGGACGGCGACGGACGGCTGGTGCTGGACAATCTGCTCGGGCAGACCATCGCCAGGGCCACGCGGGAACTGGACAAGCCCTGGTGCGTGAGCGTCTTCGAGGATAACGCGGGCGTGATTGAGTTCGACGAGAACAATCATGTGTGCTTCAAAGTCGAGACGCATAACCATCCCAGTGCAATCGAACCGTACGGCGGCGCCAACACGGGTATCGGAGGCGTCATCCGCGATCCCCTCGGCACGGGCCTCGGCGCCAAGCCCATCCTGAACACCGACGTCTTCTGCTTCGGCCCGCCGGACATGCCCGAGGAGGACGTCCCGCGCGGAGCCCTTCATCCGCGCCGCGTGATGAAGGGCGTGGTCGCGGGCGTGCGGGACTACGGCAACCGCATGGGAATCCCAACGGCCAACGGAGCCGTCTACTTCGACGAGCGCTATACCGGCAATCCCCTGGTCTACTGCGGCAACATCGGGCTGATACCTCGGGACCGCGTGCAGAAGGCCGCCCGGCCGGGCGATCTGGCGGTCGTCGTCGGAGGCAGAACGGGCCGGGACGGGATCCACGGGGCTACCTTCTCCTCCGTCGAGCTCACCAGCGAGAGCGAAGAGGTCAGCGGCGGCGCCGTCCAGATCGGCAATCCCATCACCGAGAAGAAGGTCCTGGACACGCTCTTGAAGGCGCGGGACCTGGGCCTCTACACCGCCATCACCGATTGCGGCGCGGGCGGACTGAGCTGCGCCGTGGGCGAGATGGGCGCCGATACGGGCGCGGAGGCCGAAATAGGGGACATCCCGCTCAAGTATCAGGGCCTCTCTTACACCGAGATATGGATCTCCGAGGCTCAGGAGCGAATGGTCCTGTCCGTGTCGCCCGAGAATCTCGACGCTCTCATGCAGATATTCGAGAGCGAAGACGTCGAAGCGACCGTCATCGGCCGGTACACGGACGATGACATGCTCACCGTTAAGTACGAAGGCAACACGGTGGCGGAACTCCCAATGGATTTCGTCCATAACGGGTTGCCGCGCTTCAGGGGACAGGGCCGATGGGAGCCACCGACCTTCCCCGACCCTCTCGTGAGTGAGTCCCTGGACGGCGCCACGGCCGAGGAGTCCGAGGCCTGTCGCCGTGCGCTCGAAGGCCCTGGAGATTACGCACAGGCGATCGAGCAGATACTGGCCGCGCCCAACGTCCGGTCCAAGGAATGGATCATCCGGCAGTACGACCACGAGGTGCAGGGCCAGACAGTCATAAAGCCTCTGGTGGGTGTGGACTGCGACGGGCCGGGCGACGCCTGCGTCATCACGCCCGTCCTGGACTCTCGGAAGGGACTGGCCGTCGCCTGCGGGCTGAACCCCAGGTACGGTGACATCGACGCTTACCACAGCGCCGCATGCGCCGTGGACGAAGCGCTTCGGAACCTGACGGCTGTCGGTGCCCCCATCGAACGTGCCGCCATCCTGGACAACTTCTGCTGGGGCAACACGCGGCGCCCCGAGCAACTGGGCACGCTGGTGCGCGCGGCACTGGCCTGCTACGACTGCTCGATGGGCTTCGGCGTGCCGTTCATCAGCGGCAAGGACAGCCTGAACAACGAGTTCAACACCGGCGAGGAAACCATATCCATCCCCCCTACCCTCCTGATCAGCGCCATGGCCGTGATGGACGACGTACGCCACGCCGTCACGATGGACCTGAAGGCACCGGGCAACCGGCTGTACCTCGTCGGGGCGACCCGTGCGGAGCTGGGAGGCTCCCACTACCTGGAGCTGTTCGGGCTGCGCGGCCTTACGGTGCCCCGGGTCCGGGTCGAGCAGGCACGCGACATCATGAATGCCCTGAACGATGCGATGCGGCGGGGACTCGTGCGCTCGTGCCACGACCTGTCCGAGGGGGGCCTGGCCGTGGCTGCGGCCGAGATGGCGTTCGCGGGGGCCGTAGGACTGGACATGTGCCTGGATGCCGTTGTCTTCGATGGCCCGGAAGGGCATCGCCTGGACCCCGTGCTGCTGTTCAGTGAGTCCGCCAGCCGCTTCCTGGTGGAGGTCGAGCCGCAGAAGGCTGGCGAGTTCGAGGCCGCCCTGACCGATTTACCCGTTGCCTGCGTGGGAGCGACGACTTCCTCGGCGGCTGTGACGATCCGGGGCCTGGACGGACGTCGACTTGTCGAGGCGCTCCTTAGCCGGCTCAAGTCGGCATGGCAGACGCGGCTGGTTTAGCCGCTTGAAGGGCCCTCGGGCACAGGCTGGCCGCGTGACTTACCGCACAACAGTGGGAAACTGGCCAGAGGCTTACAAAGGGCCGCCGTAAGCCTTCTCGCGCCCGGTTTCGGTCAGTTCCGCCTTGACAGCGAGACGGGGCGTGGGGTAGAATATCGTTTCTTGCCTGCTGTCTGCGCGTCGAGAGGGCCAGCAGTGGTTTAGAAAGAGTCCGAGCAGGCACGGCGCAGGTTGGGCCGATGCCGGAAAGTGTGGGTGCGTTACCCGTTTGCTTCGGCAAGCGTTGCTCGAGCTTGGTGGGCAAGGGTAGAGCACCTTTTTTTTGGCCTCCGGGTGAGTGTCCTATGCAAGGCAAAGAAATACTCCGCCTCGTAGACAGCCTCCACCGCAACAAGGACATCGATCAGGAGGCCATCTTCGAGGCCATCGAGAGCGCGCTGCAGTCCGCCGCGCGAAAACACTTCGGTGCCGAGGAGGACATCACCGTTCAGATCGACCGGGAAAGTGGCGAGGTGCTCGCCATCAAGGACGGCGAACATATCGAGCCCGCGGCCCTGGGAAGGATCGCCGCCCAGACTGCCAAGCAGGTCTTTATCCAGAAGACCCGGGAGGCCGAAAGCGAAACCATCTACACCGAATACATCGACAAGATCGGCACCCTCGTGATGGCCGTGGTTCAGCGCTTTGAGGGCGGCTCGATCATCGTCAACCTGGAGAGGACCGAGGCCGTCCTGCCGCGCAGTGAACAGATCCCGGGCGAGCATTACCAGGCGGGCGAGCGGTTGCGGGCCGTTATTCTGGACGTTCGGAGAATGAACAGCCTCGTCAAGATTATCCTGTCCAGGACGAGCCACGACTTCATTCGCCGCTTGTTTGACCTGGAAGTCCCGGAGGTGGCCGAGGGCATCGTTCAGATCAAGAAGATCGCACGCGAGCCGGGTCTGCGAACCAAGGTCGCTGTGGTGAGCCTGGACTCGCGCGTGGACTGCATCGGTGCCTGCGTGGGAGTGCGGGGAACGCGCATCAAGAGCATCATCGACGAAGTCAAGGGGGAGAAGATCGACATCATCCCCTGGAGCGAAGCGCCCGAGACCCTCATCGCTGACAGCCTGCGCCCTGCCGAGATACTGCAGATCACGCTCGAGGAGGGGGAGGAAACCAAACGTGCCGTTGTGGTGGTCCCGGAGGACCAGCTGTCCTGGGCCATCGGATGGAAGGGACAAAACGTACGCCTGGCCGTGAAGATGACCGGCTGGGACATCGACATCGAACCGCCCGAACCGCTGGAGGAAGAAGAACCGGTTGAGGAGGGTGAGGCCCCTGAGCTGCCCGAGGGGCTGGAGGAAGAAGAGCCCGTTGAGGAAGGTGAGGCCCCCGAGCTGCCCGAGGGGCTGGAGGAAGAGGAAGAAGAGCCCGTTGAAGAAGGCGAGGCCGTGGAGTCGCCCGAGGGGCTGAAGGAAGAAGAACCGGTTGAGGAGGGTGAGGCCCCCGAGCCGCCCGAGGGGCTGGAGGAAGAGGAAGAAGAGCCCGTTGAAGAGGATGAGGCCCTGGAGCTAGCCGAGGGGCTGGCAGAGGAGGCCGCCGTTACCCCGGCCGAGACGGGCGGAGCACTGAAGGAACCGGAGCCTGCAAGTTCGGAGAGCCAGGAACCAGACATCACGCCTGAGGAGGAGGACGTCCTGGCTGTTGAGACGGCCGAGGAGGTGGAGCCAGCACAAGATCAGGACACCGTCGAGGTCGGCGCCCAGATCGAGGCGCTGTCAGAAGGCTCCCCGGCCGCGCAACCCGAGGCGAGCGGACCAATCCAGAGCCCGAATAGCGATTCGGGAGAGACGGACTCCGGCGACGCCTAGGTCTTGCCATGCCGTTGCAGTCGTGCCCGGCGGATTCTGACAGCCAGTAGCGCTCTTGTCGCGGAAGCAACCAATGTCCGATAACGTGAAGATACACGAGATAGCCAAAACCGTTGGCATATCGAGCGGAGAGCTGATCGAGATATGCCAGAAGGCAGGCTATTCCCACATCAAGCACCATTCGAACGCCGTTCCACGCGACGAGGCGGACGAGATCCGCAAGACGGCAATCAAGCTCTACAAGCCGAAGACAGTGCCAGTCCCGAAGGCGAAGCCCAAGCCCGCCCCGCCTAAGAAGACTGAGAAGACCAAGGCCCCAGCGCCCGCGCAGAAAGAACCCGTTCCGCTGACGAAGGACGTCAAGCCTGTGCCGCCGCCCAAGCCCCGGGGCGCGCGTCGGCCCCCCGACGAGGCGGAAGAGGAGGAAGATGAGGGAACCAAGCAAGCGGTGTCTACGAAGCGCCGCAGGCGCCGGCCGCCCAGGAAGCCCGAAGATGGAGAGCACATAACAACGCGTACAATCGTCTTCAAGCAGCAGCGAAGAGTGCCGGAGAAGAAGCGCGAGGAGAAGGTGGAGATGATGCGCCCCGTCTCCGTGCGCGGGCTGTCCGAAAGGCTGGGGGAAACCGTCAGCGACATCATCAAGAAGCTGATGTTCAGCCACGGTGTTCGGGCCAACATCAATGAGGTGCTGGACGACGAGTTGATCGAGCTTCTGGGCCTGGACTATGGCGTGGAGATAACGCTTACCGAACCCAAGTCGGCCGAAGATGTGCTGCTGGAGTCCCTGCCCGAGGATTCCCCGGAAGATCTTGTGCCCAGACCACCCGTCATCGCCCTGCTGGGCCACGTCGACCATGGCAAGACATCCATACTGGACCACATCCGCAACACTCACGTGGCCGAGAGCGAGGCGGGGGGAATCACCCAGGACATCGGCGCCTGGCAAGCCCAGGTTGACGGTCACCCCCTGACCTTCATCGACACGCCCGGCCACGAGGCCTTTACCGCCATGCGAGCGCGCGGAGCGCGGGTGACCGATGTTGTGGTCCTGGTCGTTGCTGCAGACGACGGCGTCATGCCGCAGACCGTCGAAGCCATCGACCACGCGCGGGCTGCGGAGGTCCCCATCGTGGTCGCCATCAACAAGGTGGACAAGCCGGACGCGAGCGCGATGCGCGTGCGCCAGCAACTGGCCGGCCAGGGACTCAATCCGGAAGACTGGGGCGGCGACGTCGGATGCGTGGAGCTCAGCGCGCTGACCGGCCAGGGCGTGGACGATCTGCTGGAGCGGATAACGCTCGAGGCCGAACTGCTGGAGACGAAAGCCAATCCGAACCGCGGCGCCACCGGCGTCGCCCTGGAGGCCAGGATACTGCCGGGGCGAGGCGCCGTCACCAACGTGATCGTGCAGAACGGGACGTTGCGCAAGGGCGACATCGTTGCGTGTGGGAATGCTTACGGCACCGCAAGGGCGCTTTACAACGATCGCGGCGAACAAGTCGACCAGGCAGGCCCGTCCCAGCCGGTCGCGATCAGCGGCCTGAATCGAGTGCCGGAGGCGGGAGACACCTTCCTGGTCGTGGACGACCTGGAGATCGCCCGGAACGCCGCCCAAGAGCGTCAGCGCGCGTTGGAAGTCATGCGCCGGAGGCCCCGGCGCCACGTTACTCTGGAGAACCTGTTCGAGAGCCTCCAGCGGGGCGAAACCAGGCAGCTCAACGTCATCGTGAAAGCCGACGTGCAGGGCTCGCTCGAACCTCTCGTCAACAGCCTGGTCGAGTTGGGCAACGAGGAGGTGTCGGTCAGGATCATCCACAGCGGCGTCGGCAAGATCAACCGCAGCGATGTCCTGCTGGCGGACGCATCGGATGCCATCATCCTCGCATACCGCGTCGCCGTGGACGACAAGGTCCAGGAGATGGCCGCCTCCAGCGGCATCGAGATCGCCCGGTTCGACGTGATCTACAATGTGATTGACCAGGTCCACGCCGCCCTCGAAGGGCTCTTGGAGCCGGGCGAGAAGGAGGAACACGTCGGATGGGCGGAGGTGCGGCAGACTTTCCATATCAGCCGGTACGGCACGGTTGCCGGCTGCTACGTAACGGAAGGCGCCATGCGCCGCAACTGCCGCGTGCGGGTGCTCCGTGACGGGCGGCCCATTCACGAAGGAGCCATGGCTTCCCTACGGCAGGAAAAGAACGACGTCCGGGAGGTCCAGGCCAACCGCGAATGCGGGATCAACATGCAAGGGTTCGACGACCTGGAGATCGGAGACCGGATGGAGTGCTTCACGGTCGTTGAGGTCAAACGTACCCTCTCTACAAGGGCCGCAGGGCAGCCCGTTCAGCCCGGAAGCGGCGCTGGTCCATCGGCAGAAAGATGATTGTTGGCACGGTGGAAATCCGCCTGTCGGTCCGTGAGGCCCGAAGCTTGAAGGACAAGAGGCGCGTCCTCTTGAGCCTCAAGGACAGGCTCCGTCGCAGTTTCAACGTCAGCGTCGCGGAGGTAGGCAACCAGGACGTGATCCAGAGCGCGATCCTCGGCGTGGCACAGGTTTCGAACAACGGCCGTTACACGAACGGCTCCCTCGACAAGCTCGTGGACGCCGTCAGGAGATTCCCGGCTGTTCAGCTCGTCGATTACAGCATTCAGATCCTCTAGGCGATCCTCCCGCCCGCGGTCACAGGCAATGAATCCTCGCAAGCAGAAACGAATCGAGGAAACGCTGCGCCGAGAGATCAGCAATATCATCCTCTACGAGCTGAAGGATCCCGGGGCAGGCTTCCCTACGCTCACCGGCGTCGAGCTGAGCGGAGATCAGCGCTCGGCCAAGGTTAAGGTCGTCGCCCACGGCTCCGATGAGGAGAGGGACCGTACCCTCCGTACGCTGAGGCGGGCCAGGGGCTACATCCAGGGCCTGATCGGCAATCGGCTTGATCTCCGGTATACACCGGTTCTCCAGTTCGAGGAGGACGCCGAACTGCAAAAGGCCTTGCGCGTCGAGAAGCTCATCGACGAGGCGCGCCGGCAGGACCGCGAGTTTCGGGATACTCCCTGAGCGCTGTCGAGCACTCCGAAAGGCGGATCATAGGTGCTTTCGAAGAAACGGCAAAGCAAGCGAGGGGCCGAGCTGATCCGCTTGGCCATTGAGAAACACGGGGAGCTGAAGAACCGCAAGCAAAGGCCCCCTCTGGATCAGCTTGTCCTCAGCGTCTTCTACCATCTGACCAGCGTGCGCAGGGCTACCCGCGCCCTCAGCGAGTTGAGGCGCGGTTTCGTTGACTGGAACGAGGTGCGCGTAAGCCATCCAGCGGAGGTGGCCGCCGCCCTTTCGTCCGCCGCATGGGCACGGGAGGGCGCCGAGCGAATCGTGTGGCTGCTGGGCGGCCTTTACCAGCTCTACAACAGGACGAACCTGAACTTCCTGGGCGACCTGACCCCGACGCAGGCGCGCAGCTGCCTGGAAAGCCTGCCACTGGTGCGCCGGGAGCTGGCCGACGAAGTGCTTCTGCTGAGCCTGGCCGTCGATGTTCTGCCATGCTCAAGTGCCGTCGGCCGCATGTGCCATCGCCTTGGCTTGCTGGAGAACCCCCGGCCGACCCTGAGGAATCAGCGGGCGCTGGCCAAGGTCCTGGATCACGCGTACTTCCCCACGCTGCATCTGTTCTTCTGTGACTATGCTGAGGAAGTATGTCTGCCTGACGATCCCCTGTGCGATAAGTGCCCCGTGGCGCGCCTGTGCAACGGTGCGCATTGACGGGCCCGGGCTCTGCTTCGGCCAGGTGGCAGCGCACCGACTACTGGAGATGACGATGAACACGCTCGTCCTGGGAATCCCGAAAGGGAGCCTCCAAGAAGCCACCGTCCAGATAATGCTCAGGGCGGGCTATCGCCTGGAGGCGAGCGGCCGCTCCTACTATCCCGCGATCGACGACGACGAGATCGAGGCGCGGCTGATGCGGCCCCAGGACATGTCGCGGTTCGTCGAAAAGGGGACCGTCGACTGCGGGCTGACGGGCACGGACTGGGTCGCTGAGAACGGCAGTGACGTCATCACCGTCGCCGAGCTCGTCTACGCGAAGCAGCAACTGGTTCCCGTCCGCTGGGTCATCGCCGTTCCGGAGGACTCGCCCATCCGGCGCGTCGAAGACCTGGACGGCAAGTCCATCAGCACCGAGCTCGTCAACGTCACGCGGAGGTTCCTTCAGGAGCGCGGCGTAACGGCTGAGGTCGAGTTCAGCCACGGCGCCACCGAGACGAAGGTTCCCGATCTGGTGGACGCCATAGTCGAGCTGACCGAAACCGGCGAAAGCCTCCGCGCCAACCGATTGCGCACGATCGACACCGTCATGCAGAGCACGACGGAGCTGATCGCCTCCCACGAGGCGTGGGAGGACCCCTGGAAGCGGACCAAGATCGAGAACCTCGGCATGTTGCTCAAGGGCGCCATCCTGGGCCAGAGCAAGGTGGGCCTGAAGATGAACGTGCCCAATGGCGCGCTCGAGGCGGTGCTCGAAATACTGCCCGCCCTGCGCAAGCCGACCATAAACAACCTGGCCGACGAGTCGGGCTATGCCGTCGAGACGGTCCTGGACGAGAGCGTCGCCCGCTCCCTGATCCCCGAACTGAAGCGCGCCGGCGCCGAAGGCATCATCGAGTATCCGCTCAACAAGGTGGTGCTCTGACCCGCCTCAGGCACCGAGCCGCGACGGTTCCTCCAGCAGCCCCCTCAACGTCTGGAGGAACTCCGCCGCCTCCGCGCCGTCGACGATCCTGTGGTCGGCGCTCAGCGACACCTTCATGATCGGCTCGACGAAGAAGCTGCCGTCCCGCGGGATCACCTGGTCCGCAATCGCCCCCACACCGATGATGCACGTCTCCGGCGGATTGATGATCGGCAGGAAGTAGTCCACTCCATAGGTCCCCAGGTTGCTGATGGTGATCGAGCCGCCTTCGTACTGCTCGGGGATCAGCTTGCCTGCCCGGGCCGTCTCGGCCAGCGATTTCAGCTCAGCGGAGATCGTGGCCAGGCCCTTCGCATCCGCGCTGCGGACAACGGGCACGAACAGGCCGTCCTCAACTGCCACAGCCACCCCCACGTTGCATCCTCGATTCAGCACGACGGCGTCGCCGTCAAGCCGCGCGTTGATGCGCGGGTGGTCCCTGAGGGCGAGGGCCACCGCTTTGACCAGCAGGGCGGTAACGGTGGGCTTATCCTGGCCTGCCTCGGACATCTCCTCTCGCAGACGCATCGCCGCTCGCATGTTCACCTGCCCCACCAGGTAGAAGTGCGGCACCGTCTGCTTCGAGGCGGTCATGCGCTGGGCGATCGTCCGTCGCATGGGCGTGAACGGGACCCTCTCCCCTGGCGCCGGCAGAGGGCGGCCGGTCAGGCCGGACTCGATCGCGGCCAGGACGTCCTCCTTGCGAACGCGCCGGTCCCCTGTCTTCTCCGCGACGCGCCGGAGGTCCACGCCCGCCTCCTGTGCCAGGCGGGCGGCGGCGGGGGTGAAGCGGACGCTCTCGAGGTCCGTCAGGTAGGCGCGGACGTCACGCTCGACGATGCGCCCGCCGGGGCCCGAACCCGCCAGGGCTTCCAGCGGCAAGTGCCTCTCCTCCGCCATCTTGCGGGCCCGGGGCGAAGCGAAGACTCGACCGGGAGGTGATGCCTTCCGTTCCACGACGGCCGGCCCCACGGTGGGCGATGCGGCGGTGGCCCCACCGCCGGGCACTGGCGCTGCCGCTTCTGCCCGAAAAGCACTGAGGTCCTCGGGCAGCTCGTCCTCCTCCTCCCCGATGATTGCGATGAGATCGTTGACGGGGACCGTCCGTCCCTCCTCGACCAGGATCTTCTTGAGCACGCCATCGGCGAACGCCTCGACTTCCAGCGTGGCCTTGTCCGTGGTCAGTTCGTAGAGCACTTCGCCCTTCTGGACCCTGTCGCCCTCTCGCTTGTACCACCTCTCGATGGTGCCCTCCTCCATCGTCTGGCCGAGCTGGGGCAGCAGCACGCGGTGCAGCATGGCAGCCTCCGGATGATGCATGTGCCTGGCGAGAGCGCCTCGGGGCGGCGCTCGACGGCATTTTAAGCCGCGCCGGGCGGCGTTTCAACCCGCGCCCTACCCGCTCGGTTCGTCCCCCGCGAACACGACGCTTCTGTGCATGCGCACACTGGCAGCCAGGCCAAGGCCCGCGTACGTGCTGACAAGGGACGAGCCGCCGTAGCTGACCAGGGGCAACGTCAGGCCGGTGATCGGCGCCAGCCGGAGCGAGATCGCCATGTGCAGCAGGCTCTGCACGGCGAAGACGATCAGGACGCCCCCTATCAGCAGCCGCCCGAACGGCTCGCGGGTCGTCCGCGCCAGTTGTGCGAGCACGAATACGACCAGCAGGTAAAGGAAAATGACGGGCACCGTGCGGACAAATCCCCATTCCTCGGCGACCACCGGGAATATGAAGTCCGTGTGCCGTTCCGGCACGCGACCCAGGCGGTTCAGCACGCCCTGTCCCCAGCCCTGCCCTTTCAAGCCGCCCGCGCTGATGGCAATCGTGGCCTGCCGCGCGTTATAGGCCGCGGGGGTGTCCGGGTTTCGGCCCGGGTCGATGAAGCCCATCACCCGCTCCTTCTGGTAGTCCTTCAGGGCGCCCGGAGTCAGCCACGCGGCCCCCAGCAGCACGCAGCCGCCCGCTGCCAGGACGGCCAGGTTGCGCAGCTTCACCCCGCCCAGAAACGCCATCCCGAAGAACACCGGCAGTAAGATCAGCGCCGTCCCGAAGTCGGGCTGGATGACGATCAGCAGCATGGGGACGACGGTCAGCGCCAGCGGCAGCGGCATGTCCCTCAGCCGTTCCCGCCGGGGGCGCATTCGGAAGTAGTCCGCCAGCGCGATGACCAGCAGATACTTCATCGGTTCCGACGGCTGGGCGTGGAACAGCCCCAGGTCGTACCACCGCCGCGCGTTGTTGACCACCACGCCGAGGAACGGCAGTCCCGCCAGCGCGAGCACTCCGGCCCCATAGAGCGGCAGCGCGATCCCGCGCAGGTGCCGGTAGTCGAACAGAGACAACGCCACGAACGCCACGCACCCGATCCCGGCGAACACGAGGTGCTTGTAGGCATAGGTGGCGTGGTGTGCGCTGCGAATGAAGGCCGCCCCAATGCACGTCAGCACAAGCGCCAGCAGCAGCATGTGCAGGGGCATCCGTTTCGGAAACACGCGCCCCGTGATGTGTCGGATGGACCTCATCGGCGTGCGTCTTGGTCAAGCAGGCCGGCGCCATCGGCCGGCCGGCAGAAGTAGACCTCCGCCTTTCCCTCCATGTCCGGATGCGCCTCCAGGTAGGCCGAGAGCGCCGCGCGCGCTATCTCCTCCTCGCACTCCGGTCGAGCCAGGCCTATGCAGCACCCCCGGAAGCCGGCCCCGCTGAAGCGCGCCCCGTAGACGCCCGGACAGTCGCGCAGCACTTCATACGCCGTGCGCAGATAGGCGTTGCCGCATTCATAGTTCTCGATCGAGCTCCGGCCGGACTCGTTCACCAGTTGTCCGAACGCCTCCAGGTCGCCCTGCTTCCACAGCTCGACGCCCCGACGCACGCGGTCCTGCTCGGCGAAAAAGTGCACCGCCCGCTTCCGCCACTCTTCGGGCAGCAGGTGGGCGTGCTCCTCGAATGCCTCCGGCGAAACGTCTCCCAGCTTCGGATCGGGATGGACCTGGACCCCTGTCGCCTCCAGCAGCACGGCCGCCGCCTCGTCGCACTCGCGCACGCGCTTGTTGTAATCCGTCTCCGGCAGCCGGACCCGCAGCCCGCTGAAAAGGACTGCCACTGAGAACTCCTCCGTGCCTCCGAACGGAATCAACTGCGCCTCTCCACTCTCGCAATCGACGTGCGTCAGGTGCCCGTCCCTGCTGAGCAGGATGGTGGACTGGTCGAGGATGCCGTTGTTCACGCCGATATAGTCGTTCTCGATCACCTGGTCCAGTTCAATGTTCTCAGTCGGCGAGACGTGCAGTTCGTTGGCGGCTTCGAGGGCCAGCAGGTAGGCGACGCCGGCCGCCGCAGAGGAACTCAGGCCGCCCACGTTGTCGTGTCCGTCGACGATGGCCGTCATCCCGCGCTCCAAGGGCCGGCGCCTCTGCAGGGCGAAGGACGCGCCCCGGGCGTAATCGGCCCAGTCCCCCTCGGCCTCTGCGGACAGCGCGCCCAGGGGGACGGCCTTGACGCCCGGGAACTGGTGGCTCTTGAGCACGAGGTGCCGGTCGTCCCGGCGCGCGAACGCAAGAAGCAGCGCCCTGTCGAGCGCCATGCCGGTCACTTCGCCCAGTTGATGGTCCACGTGCGCGCCGAGGGGACAGATGCGGTACGGGCTCCGCACGATCCGCACTTGTTCGAGGGGCACTTTGGCCCAGGCGGCCAGTTCCGCGCGGAGCTCGGCGGCGCGCTTACGTTCCTTCGCAAGTTGTTCCTGTTCGCGCATTTCTCGGAAGCGGGCTAAAGGAACAGGACGGGGTCTCTTCGGCACAGCTTAGCCCTGGCGTGCCTCCGAAGTCAAGACGTGGGCGCCCGGCCTTGCTGGACTGCACCAGGCTTGACGGGCCCTTTGGGCATGGCATAGAATCACACCCGTTATGGCACGGAGTTGACGGGGGTCAGGGGTATGGGCGGAATCATGTGGTCCGTCATCGCTGGAGCAGCGTTCGGGGTGTTCGTTTCCCGGCCGGCGGGGCTCTCCTTGCCAGGCAAAGACACAACGAGCGCCCGGAGTGGCCGCGTCAGACGGGGGTTCCTGTATCTTGCGGTCGTACTGCTCCTGTTTGCCGGGCTTATCCTTCAGTTTGGCACTACCGTGTTTTTTGTGGGGCTCGGCGTGTTCTGGTTCGGCTTTCTCGCCCTCTGGCTGGCGGCCATTATCGTGTTTTCTAGGAAGACGACAGGGGCCCGCAATGCGCGCGTGGCCCGGGAGGCACTGCTTGTCTGGCTGCTCCTTTTCGCCGTCTTCGTCATTGTCAGCGTTCCCGGGGGCCTGAGGGCGTGCCTGATCACTGCAGCACGCCCCTTCGCCGGTGAAGCGGCGGCCCAACTAATCGGCAGGGCGGGCCTTCCCGCTGTGTTGTGGGCAGCCATTGCAGTCTTCTACTTTCACCGGATCAGGTGCGGTTACGTGCTGCGTCCGGCTTTCCCGCTGCCCTTCAAGGCCGAGCCGGAGGAAGTCCAGCGCCGCGCGAACGAGCTTTGGGACCAGCCGCCGAGCCCCAGGGCGCGCCTGGTCCTGGCGACGACCGCCGCCCTGCTGTTCTGCGCACTCGGCTGCTATGGTTTATGGGACCGGTTCCGGTCTGAGACGCAGTTCGAGGAGCAACGGCGCGCAGAGCACGCAAACTACTTCCGCCAGTCAGCCCGGTACGGCGTCACTAAGGTACTGTCGGTCTACCTTGAGATGGGGGTCGACGTCAACGCGGCCGGCGACAATGGGTATACGGCCCTGCATGTCGCCGCTATCGCGGGCCATGCGAACGTCGCAGAGTTCCTGCTGGCGAACAACGCCAACGTGAACGCAAAGAACATGCACGACTACACGCCTCTGCACTTCGCGGTTCTGGAGGGCCATCAAGAGGTTGTAGAAGCCCTGCTGCGCGGCGGGGCGCACGTCAACCCGCGCGACTGGGAGAGCAAGACCCCCCTGCGGCTTGCGCTAGACAAGGGCCACGAGGAGATCGCTAAGCTACTGCGCGAACATGGCGGAATCGAATAGCCGCCAGGGGGCGGCAGCCCCCGCGGCAGGGGCGCCACTGCCCCGCCCCCAGCTGGCGTGGCCCTGGCCTCAATCAGGCTTGACGGGCCCTTTGGGCATGGCATAGAATCACACCCGTTATGGCACGGAGTTGACGGGGGTCAGGGGTATGGGCGGCACCATCTGGGCCATCGCGGCCGCAGTCGCCTTGGGGCTCCTCGCCATCTGGGCCCGGCCCGTCCTGTTTGCCAGGCAGACGAGCGCCGCACGGA
>Ga0114922_10003411_pt1 | contig 14821 bp, 13 predicted proteins | sample AartaG_FD_100975 | JGI IMG/M metagenome (GOLD analysis project Ga0114922, IMG submission 100975) | Deep subsurface microbial communities from Aarhus Bay to uncover new lineages of life (NeLLi) - Aarhus_00045 metaG | ecosystem: Environmental > Aquatic > Marine > Oceanic > Sediment | place...
AGGCTGTGGTTATCATTAAGCTCTTCCGCTATTTCTCTTGCCAGAAGCTCCTTTTTTTTTAACCTATATTTCCCCGGTATAGGATATTTCTCTACCATACTGTTATTGGAATGTTTACCTTTAAAACCGGTGTTTTTATCGTTTCCAGAGTCTTTAGACTTTGTATAGTTACATTTTCCCCCATCTTTTAAGGATTCTTCTATTTTTATCCTAATATCGTTAGCATTCTCTTCATCTTCTGCAATTTCTTCTTTGGTCTCTTCTCTAGAGTTTTCCACAACCTCTTTGCTGCCAGCCTTATTAACGTTATTTAAATTAGTGTTTTTAATACTGGTATTGTTAGGGGTCACCTCGTGACCTAGGGGTAGGTCACCACATAACCTAGGGTAGGTCACCACATGACCCACCCCCTTTTTATCTTTGGTTTTTGGATTTAATAAAGTATATAAATTAGAAGTGTAACAATTTTTATCTTTACTCTTTCTAAATTCTTTTTTTAATAAACCTTTTTGTACTAAAGAATTTACTACATACTTTGCTTTACTTCTGCTCATGCTCCCCTTTTTTGCGATTGTCTCGTAACTGGGAAACGCCTTATTTTCTCCATTAACATACCTGGCTATAACTATATAGACAGTTTTCTCATAGATAGTTAAATCTTGCCGGTCCAGCAGATCATTTTCAAGATAAAACCAATTTTTTACCCGGCCATCTCTTAAATTATCTTTGCTCATCTTGTAAGACTTTCTGTTTAAGTCTTTATATAACATAAAAAAGCCCGGCATTATACCGGGCTTTTATCTATATAACTTTTATTTTCTTTCTAAAGGCAAGAGCTAAATCAGCTGGATTATTTCTGGAATTTATAAAATCCTGTATCAAATCCTTATGATTTTTTAGGCATGCGCTAGGTGAACCGCCTCCGCCATTCGCCCCGAATAAATAGATTTTGCCTATATACCAATTTTATAAAATTAGGAAATTATAAGATATTATCCATCAAGCATATATCAACCGGCCTTTAGGTTCAGGAATCTTACGGCCCAGTTCCTTAGCAGTTTCAATCCACTCCTCAATTATTTTAGTAATATTTTCAAGAACCTCTTTATATGATGATCCATCTGCCATACATCCCGGTAGTTCAGGTACTTCTGCGATATATGCCTGGTCCTCACTACTCCAATAAATAATAATTTCATATTTAAACATTATTCACCTCTAAGTTTATATTTTAATATAATATTTCTTATCTGTTTTACTTGATAAGGTTTCGCTTTGTATTTTTTTTGTTGTATGTTTAAAATCTCCTCTATGCCCTCTTTAAAAAAAATATGATGGCTACCTTTTATCCGTTCTTGAAAACCCATGTATTTTAACACACTACGCAACTCTGAAAAAGAGATATCTTTATCTGAAAATCCACTTAGAATTTTAAGTAATGTTTTCTCAAGCTTAGATAGTACATATTATACTATAATATTCAAATTTTATTAGAAGGAAAAATATTAAATAGCATGTAAATGACTAATAAAATTCCCTCGATTTTCATGAGACATTTGACCTACGATAATAATTCTCCCTTTTTTTTAGAAAGCTTTAGTAGAAACTCGATGTTTTTATCCCTATAATCATAAATAAACTTCCTGCCTTTAGATCTTAAAATTCTTCCAACATATTGTACTAATTTACCTTCAAAGGCAAAAGGATATACCAAGAATATACAGCTCAGATTTTCTATATCCAATCCTTCTCCCAATAACTGGAGTGAATCTTCTGCATATATCAAAGGAGAAGGATTATTTTGTATTTTTGGGCACCCGTATTACTGGCGGCAAATCCCATGATAGGCCTATGGGAGGAAAGCTTGTTGATGATTTTGTGGCCATCGTAGGAAAGGGTAAGATAAAAAAACTAATTTTAGACAGAGCATTTCTAGATGGGAGATATGATATCAACTTTTAAAGTCAAATACGGTATTGATACGCTGATACCCTTAAAGAAAAATATGGACACATACCTGGATGCTAAAGGACTAGTAAGACTTGAGAGTAAGCCCTAGAAGAAAGTAGATGAGACTACTTCCTGCTATATGGCTAAAAAGATAAAATCTTACCAGGGATACAACCTAGATCTTAATGTGATACTTGCAAAGACAAAACAAAAAAATGGTAAAGTAAGGCTGTGGTCGCTTGCTACTACTAAAAACTATCACAATCCCTGCTGTGCCGTAAAAAGATTACAGGCTCCGGTGGCAAATCGAAGAAAGATATAAGCAGATAAAGGCCAGCTGGCTCGACCAGGGATTTAAGAGTACTGATTTTAATCTGGTATCAGCTCATATAATATTTACACTGCTGGTTTACTCTCTTATTCAGATCTATCTAAACATAGAAAAACTAAATGACCTGGCAAACAGGACCATGGAAGCATTAGGGTATGAGGAAAGTCTTGGAGATAATGCAACAATTATGTATGCTGACGGATATTATGCTGCCCTTGACAACGATGAAGGACTCTATTATGTAGCATTCCTGGAGGGTGAGCCTCTAAAGAGATTTAGAAAATGGATAAAAGAATTTATAGGTTAAAAATATATAATACGAGATGGTCCCTAACAGATTATCTTGATTTCAACCCCATTAAAAAATTAATTTCTTTTCTCATCCTAAGATAGGTATCCTAAAAATCCTGCTAAGTTTTAATTCTTTTGATAAATATTTTTTCCTACCGATTAAAAGACAATTTTTACCCTCAAATTTGTAATTCTTCTAAATCTTTTAAAATATTAAACGAATTTCCCGGCTGTATAGAGATTATGGGGCTCTAATGTCTGAATCAAAGATTATAATTAAAATATATATTTGTTTTTAAGAATGGTTATGATAGAATTATTTTGCGCAAGCGCTTACTTAATATTTATAAGTTCTTGTAATAGGATAATTTAATGGTTAATTATAGTGACATAGCAAAACTGGCAAAGGTATCTCCGACAACAGTCTCACATGTAATTAATGAAACCAGATTTGTCATGCCTGAAACAAAAAGAAGAGTACTTGAGATAATGAAAAAACTTAAATACCAGCCTAACCTGCTTGCTAGAAGCCTTGCAACTGGAAAAACACGCACTATCGGGCTGGTTATCTCTGATATTAGAAATCCATTTTACCCAGAGCTTGTACAGGGTGTAGAAGAATTGGCAGTAAAAAATGATTATAATATATTTTTATGCAATACAGATTATGATATCGAAAAAGGTTTAAAATCTATAGGAGCTTTAATTAACAGAAAGACAGACGGAATAATTGTCGCTTCCAGTCAGGTAGACAGTTCTATAATAAACCAGCTTATGGACACAGATGTAAACTTTATACTGGTAGACTGGGGGAAAAGGAATGTAAATGTGGATAGCCTGTATCTTGATTACAGAGTTGGTATGGCAGAGGCTATGGCTCATTTAATCTCTCTTAAACATAGAAATATTTATTTTATTAGTGGTCCGAAAACATTAAAAACAGCTAAAATAAGAATCAGGAATTTTATCGGTGTTATAGAGAAGCACAGCGATGACAATTTAAATTATAGAATATTAGAGGGAGATCACAAGATGGAAGGTGGTTTCAGGGCCGCACAAAAAATATTGAAGGAAGAAATACTTCCGACAGCAGTTGTTTGTTCAAATGATCTGACAGCTATCGGGGCGATGAAAGCTTTTAAGGCTGGTGGCATTAAAGTTCCTGATGATATATCTATTATTGGCCTGGACAATATAGCGTTGACTGAAATAGTTTCACCTGCGTTGACTACTATAGGACTGGAAAGATACAGAATAGGCAAGACTTCAATGGAGCTTCTGTTGAATAGAATTAAAGATAAAAAGTTACCCAAACAGACACGGACCTTTAAGACGAAACTTATTGTAAGAGAAAGCACGTCACATAGGCGAAAGGAATAATTGATTTACTATAAATCACAGACACTTGAAGCAACAATATGGGCCGAGGGTCTTGCGGCAGATTCTGCTGATCCGTTGATATCCTATAACAGTGGGCCGTTGGAAGGTAGGGCTGCTGTCACTGTCAATAGGGTAGGAAGGGGACTCGCTATTTACGCAGGTCTGTGGCCCAATGAAGCAGTACTTGATTCACTAATCAGTTGGCTCTTACCACAGGCAGGTATCAAGCAGCTGGCGCATGTACCGGGAGGTGTTCTCACCTATCGCCGAAAATATTCTGAGTATGACTACCTTTTTCTGCTGAACTTTACAGATGTACCTGCCATAATCCGTCTCAGCATTGATGATGCCGCCGATGCTTTCACAGACCAGCAAGTGGGGCATAAGGTGACAATCGCTGCGCGTGATTTACGGCTGTTGAAACTTAAGGTAATATCCTAAAGGAAGGCTATTAAATAACTTAGTATTATTAAAAGAAGATATAGAAATAAAATGTAATATGGAAAAATTGAACATCACCAATTGTTTTAGAGAGTTGAAGGATCTATTTTTTGAAAGATTTGCAGAGAGTCATCAAGAGAAAGAAGATGCTTTTGAAAAGAAAGATCTTGTAAATATCCTGTCTCCCGGAAGAGTAAATATAATTGGGGAGCATACAGATTACAATTTAGGACTTTCTATAAACGCTGCTATTAATAAATATATATTTATAGCAGGGTGTGAAAATAAAACAGATTATGTAGAAGTTTTTTCAAAGCATTTAAATGATTCCAATAAGTTTTTATTGGGTGATATTACATTTGATAAAAACGCACACTGGATAAATTATATAAAAGGAGTTTTAAAAGAATATATCCAGCATGGTCATAAAATTGGCGGATTCAGTATGGTTGTTGACGGCAATCTGCCTATTGGTGCCGGTATTAGTTCATCTGCTTCTCTTGAGGTTGGAGTCGCAAAATTTATTGAAGAGCTTTTTAATTTAAAAATCGATAAAAGAGAAACAGTAGAATACTGCAATAGAGCAGAAAATAGTTTTGTAGGTGTAAACTGTGGATTAATGGATCAATTTTCTGTCGCTTATGGGAAGAAAAATTACGTAATTTATCTTAATTTTAAAGACCTTTCTTACGAATATATTCCTTTTAGTCTTGAGGATAATCTGGTTTTAATTATTAACACTAAAGAGGAAAGAAATCTGGCAAATACTGGATATAATAAAAGAAGAAAGGAATGCAATGATGCAGTTCGATTGATAGCCGGAATAGTAAAAAATAAAAATATTAAATCCCTCTCAGATATTAGTTTAAACTTACTATATGAACTGGAAGATAAGATGGATGAAAAACTTTTTAAAAGAGCAAAGCATTTTGTAACAGAAAATAATAGAGTCTTATTATCAAAAGAATATCTGTTAAAAGGCGACATTGAAAAATTAGGCCGGGTATTATTTGAATCGCATAATAGCTTAAGATATGATTATGAGGTATCGACTGAAAAACTTGATTATCTGGTTGATGAAATGAGTAAAATTAAAGGGATTTATGGCGGGAGGTTAATGGGAGCAGGTTTTGGAGGTAGTGCTATAAGTATTGTTAAGAAAAGTGAAATTGATAGCATTACTGATATAATGGGTGATAAGTTTTTAAAAAAATTCAATGTTTCTCCTGAATTTATAGAGTGTTCGTTTTCAGACGGGGCAAGAAGAGTAAAATTTTAGGATGATACAGAAAAATGAAAAAAGAAAAAGTAGAATCAACTAAAAAAAGAGGAAGAAAATCCGGGAGTAGCATGGGAAACGGGAAAGGCCGGTCATCCAGTAAAAATAAATCTTTGCTGGACAGAGAATGCGAGAAAGACTTGAACTTGAGGAAGAGAGTAATAATAAAAAATGACGGCAGGTATTTGATATATTATGATTTTTGAAAAAATAAAAACATTAGATAAAATATTGGAGGTAAAAAATACTCGAACTGCGGTATAACCCAATTAAGAATGAACTGGTAGCTATTGCAACTAAAAGACAGGCGAGGACATTTCATCCTCCAAAAGATTATTGTCCTCTTTGTCCTACAAAAAGCAGTAAAATTGAAACAGAGATTCCAGAAAACGATTACGACATCGTTGTGTTTGAAAATAAATTTCCCACCTTCGATAAAAATCCAGACAAGATAGACAGTAGAAGACTAAATATTGGAAGTGATTCACCGTATAATTTAAAAGAGTCTGAAGGTATCTGTGAAGTTGTTTGCTATACTTCAAACCATGATCTGTATTTAGAGGATTTAACTTTAGAGAAGATAAATAACCTGATAAATGTGTGGAGAGACAGGTATTTAGCTCTTGGTAAAAAAGAATTTGTCAAATATATTTTAATTTTTGAAAATAAGGGAAAGGAGATGGGGGTTACTCTTTCCCATCCGCATGGACAGATATATGCATTCCCATATATACCACCGGTAGTTTTAGAAGAATTGAGATCTTCAAAAAATTTTTATGTGAAAAATAAAAAATGTCTTCATTGCAAGATAATTGAAGAGGAATTCAGAAATAGCAGTAGAATAGTTGCCAGCAATAAAGATTTTGTTGCGTTTATTCCTTTTTATGCCAGGTGGCCGTATGAAGTACATATTTACTGCTTAAGACATCTGGGGAGTTTATGTGAATTAAATGATATAGAAATAACGTCTCTTTCCAGAATAATTAAAGAGCTGATAAATAGGTATAATAAGCTATTTAATTTTAGAATGCCTTATGTAATGCTAATTCATCAAAATCCCACCGATAATAAGGATTATGGTTATTATCACCTTCATTTCGAGTTTTACCCGCCATATAGAACAAAAAATAAACTAAAGTATCTGGCAGGATGTGAGCTGGGGGCAGGAACATTTATAAATGATACTTTACCGGAGGAAAAAGCTGCTGAATTAAAAAGTTTAATATTGGAATAATAAAGAACTGCCGGTAAAAGTATCGGAGGTAAAAAATCCTCATTGGTGATTTGCCATTTCTTAAACCGCAAAGGCAGGTCCAGATTATTTTTCCTTAAGAATTTACTATTGGTCAGGACTTTGCTTGAACTTCCATCAAAAACAACCTGTTTATCATTAATAATTATGCAGCGGTCTGAAAAATCATAGGCCATGTCCAGGTCATGGGTAGCAATGATAATGGTCTTTTCCATGGCTTTTATCAGATCAATGAAGTTATTCCTATTTCTTGGATCCAGATTGCTGGCAGGTTCATCCAGGATAAGGATGCGGGGACTGTAGGAAAGAACAGTGGCCAGGGATACCAGCTTCTTCTCCCCAAAGCTTAAAAAATGCGGTATTATCTCCTATACCCCACTCATATTTATTTTTCTAAGACTTAGCCTTACTATCTCTTCTATATAATCCCTGTCCTTAGCTTTTGAATTATCTTTTTTATTCAGGAAATTTACCAGGCCGAAAGCGACATCATCAAATACCCTGGTGGAAAAAAGCTGGTCATTGGGATCCTGGAAGACAAAACCTATATCTTCGCGAATATCATAAATACTTTTCTTATCCAGCTTCTTTTCAAAGATATATATTTCTCCGCCCCGGTATTTTTCATCAGCAAGGCCTGCTATATTTAGCAGAAGTGTCGATTTTCCCGCACCATTGGGGCCGATTATGGATACCTTTTCCCCTTCGGTAACCTTGAAGTTAATTTTGTCCAGCACCTTATTAAAAGTGGAACTACCCTGATCCAAACGGCTGCTGGAAAGGTATTCGCAAGAGAGATCCTCTATTTTTACCGCTGATGTATTTTTCATTAAAAAACGCCAAAGGGCCATATATCAGACAACTCTGACCAATTCGACTATTTTTATAGATGCAGGGATTATAATAAATGTAATAAGAAATACAATACTAGGGCTTGAAGTCTTTACCGTCTTCTCAACAATATGGAATCCACCCGTAAACCCCCTGCTCTCCATGGATTTATAGATATTCTCTGCCCTGTCAAAAGATTTCCCATCAGGTAGGCAAGTTTCCTGTTAGCAGTATAATATGACTTTTTAAATACTCTGCTATTTATAGCCACCTGCCCCGTCCTGGATTCTTCTCTTATAAGAAAAACATAACGGTACATCAAAAATATAATAGATACCATTATTTTGGGCATCTTTATTTTTCTAAATCCATAAAATAATTCTTTTTCCTCGGTTGAAAGTATCAGGGATGAGACAAGAAGGATTGAAAGAAAAGACTTTATGAGTACTGTAAGAAGTCGGTGATGAACCTTTCAGTAATTGGGATTCTTATGATAAAAACATCAACAATATAGGTGTAGACAAACTGCTTGCCGTATATCAGGAAGTTTACGATTCTTATAAAAAATAGGACACTCAAAGCAATAGTAATATCCGGCTGTGGGAGAATTTCCTTCCACAGCCGTTTTTTATTTTAAGGATAAACTTATCCATCACTTAAATCATCCGGAGCGGAAGATTATGGCCTGCCTGGAAAAATTGGGCCACGTGCTGTCTGAATAATGAACAGAAGTGAATTCTTATCACGTCCGGGACTTCACACCAAAAAAACCGGCTCGCCGCACGCTTGATACACAGGAACTATCAGTGTCTGTCCGGATATAATCGTAAACAATTTTTTAAAGCAGCTTTTTATTTTTCGTCTGATTCCAGTATACGAACATCACCTGCAGCAATATCCAATATCTTTGAAACCGCTTTACCGGATAGTAGATCTGTGTACTGCCCTTCCCCTAGTTTTACTCTTCCCGGGTTAGCGGTGTGATTGATTACAAACGTATACTCCCGGCCATCTCTGTTTCGTACGGCAACCTCAATTCCATCTGATGCATCCAGTGACGGTGTTACTCCCTTCTCGACACATACGTGACTAATGAAATCCTTAATGAAGCGTGAATCACCTGCTGTTGCCAGGTAATAGGCAGCACCTTTTCCGTAGTCATATTTGGTCAGACATGGTTTACCGGCATAAAAATCATTTCCATATACGGCTAGCACTTCAGCTCCTTCACAGTGGATAATCCCACACAGCAGATTGCAGGAATAATTCGTTTTCTGAGGACCTGCATCTCCAGAATTATTTGTAAAGGGTTGTTTGAGTACTATAGTATTGGTCTTGTCTGGTGGCAGCGCATCAATTTCCTCCGCTCTGATACCCATGACCGGGCGCAATAATCCAGGTAGACCATTGGTGGTAATCAGATCATTTTCATCAACAATACCGGAGAAAAAAGTGCTGACCAGTGTTCCGCCCTCTGAAACGAATGACTTAAGATTTTCCGCCGCAGCTTCAGTAATCATATAAAGAACCGGTGCAATTACGATGTCATATCCGCTAAGATCGGCTTCCGCGCGTATAATATCCACAGAAATGTTTTGTGAGTAAAAGGCGGCATAGTAAGCATTCACTTGTTCAAAATACTTCAAATCACAACTGGGACCGCTGGATAATTCTACTGCCCACCAGTTGTCCCATTCAAAGATGATTGCTGCCCGGGCTTTAGTGGTTGCCCCAATGAAGCTATTTCCCAAAGTCTTGAGTTCTTTTCCAAGTTGAGTCATTTCACGATATATTCTGGTGTCATTGCGACTATCGTGCGAAATAAAAGCACCGTGAAATTTTTCTACTCCGCCACAGTTTGCCCTCATCTGGAAGAAGAGTACTGCGTCAGAGCCATGACCGAGTGCCTGGTAACTGAGACGGCGCACTTCACCAGGACGCTTCAGCACATTATAAGGCTGCCAATTTTGCTGATTGGGACTCTGTTCCATCATAAAAAAAGGTGCTCCATCCTTAAGTCCTCTCATAATGTCATGTTTAAGCGCTACGGTACTGAGATCGTCAGACGGTGAGGGATAACTGTCCCATCCAAACACATCCAAATATTTCGCTATTCGAGACTGGTCGAGTTTTTTAATGAAACCGGTACTATTTGTTGTTGCAGGAACGGCTGGACAGATACGCTGTATAACCTCCCGCTCGTTCTGATAGCACTCAATGATCGAATCGGTCATGAAACGCAGATAATCAAGAGACTTGGTTGGACTATGTGTGTCATCATCATTTAATTTACTCGGCACAGTCACCTCATCCCATGAATAAATCGTATGGCCCCAAAATGCCAGATTCCAACGTTCATTGAGTTTATCCACAGTAAGGTAGCGGCGTTCCAGCCACTTCCGGAATGCTGATGCGCATGTATCACAATAGCACATTGTCCCGTATTCATTAGAAATATGCCACATAGCAAGGGCTGGATGTTCTTTATAACGACTTGCCATTTTTTCGGCAATCGCTGCAGAAAATTTCCGATAATTTAAACTGTTTGGGCAGTAGTTAACACGTTTACCGTGAGTACGTTTTCGTCCTTCAATATCAACGGGAAGAATATCGGGATAACGGAGTGACATCCAGGCAGGTTGGGCAGCTGTAGGTGTTGCAAGGCATACCTTCATCTCATTTTCTGCAATCATATCAAGGACATCATCAAGCCAGGAAAATTTGTACTCATTCTCAGACGGCTGAAGTTTCGCCCAGCTGAAAACCGGCAGGGTGAGAAAATTTACTCCTGCGTCCTTCAGAAGGCTCATGTCCTTATTCCATACCTCCCGCGGCCATTGATCCGGATTGTAATCACCACCAAATGGAATAAAATCAAAAAATCTGTGTTGTTTCATGATATCTCCTTGTTCCACAAACATGTTTTGACATATCAGGGCAATCTGTCCAAAAATTCTGTTGCAGAAGCACCACATTTTCAGAATTATTTGTAGAGCTCTTGATAATTATTTATTGTATTCATATGCAGTTCCATTGGTATTTTTTTTCATATATATAATACCAAAAAAATGGAAGCAGCATTATTTATTTTTAAAATTTCAAAATCGCAGCCGTTTAATATCATCCGGTTTATCGAATAAATCTCACAAAAAACATTTGTTATAGATACTTTCATATCATTAAAATGATGTAATTATCTGCTCGATCCCATCGTCAATCCTTCAATAAAATAACGTTGTAAGAAAATAAAAACGATGACAGTAGGAATGGCGGCTATTAAGGAGCCTGCGACCAGGACATTCCATGACGTGTAATACTGTCCCTGCAAGGTTGACAGCCCAGTGGTAACGGGTTTCAGGTCATTATTCTTCAATAAGACGAGGGCCCAGAGATAATCGTTAAAAATCCAGGTGAATTCCAGGGTTCCGACTGCTGCTATTGCCGGCAACGAGAGGGGCAAATAAATACGGCTATAAATGCCAAATTCGCTGCAACCGTCAATACGGGCAGCTTCCGCCAATTGGGGAGGAACGGTCTTCATGAAGTTTCGTAAAAAAAAAGTACAGAAGCCTAATTGAAAGGCCATATGGATCATGATCAAGCCAAAATAAGTATCATAAATTTTCAAGACATTACTGATCCGAAAAACTGGCATTATCAGCAACTGGAACGGCAGCATCATGCCTGCGACAAAGATAATGTAAATGAGAAAATTACCTTTAAAACGATAGCTTGATAATGCGTACCCACATAATGAGGATAAAAATAGAGTTCCTGCCAGCGCCGGGATAGTAATAGCAAAGCTGTTAAAAAGGTATTTACCCAACAGTCCTCTTGTCCATGCCTCAGTAAAATATTGAAACGAGATACTCTTGGGAAGTGACCAGAACCCGTTAGTAACTAAATCATCCATGCTGCGAATAGCCGTCAAAACTGCTCCAAACACCGGCAAGAGCCAGATCAGTACAAAACCAAGCACGAAGATAAACAGAACTATTCTCAGAAATGATGTGCGCGGTTTTTTAGAAAATCCGGGTTTTTCATAATTTGCAGAATATGCCATGAGTTATTTTCCCTTCTTCTTAATCCTTTTTCTTATGTGAAATCCTTGTAGATATTTATTATCTTTCTGATTTCAGAATTTGGCGTAAATAGATCACAATAAACATGAACATGATCAAAAAGAGGATGACGGCAATCGCTGCGCCATACCCCATACGATAATTTTTAAAGGCTTCGATATACATAAAATTTCCCAACACATTGGACGAATTATACGGACCGCCTTGAGTCATGATATTAACCATATCAAAGGCTCTTATAGAACCAATAATTGTTACGACGATTACAATTATTGTTGAAGGTTTGAGCAGAGGGAAGAGAATACGAAAAAACAAATCCCACCCTTTCGCCCCATCTATCGAGGCAGCTTCCAATACGTCTTTCGGGATTCCTTTTAATCCTGTCAAATACAGTATCATAACATAGCCACTATGCCGCCAGACAGCCGCCGCAATGATGCAATAGAGTACCTGATTCGGGTTGCTCAGCCAGCCCCCTGTAAGTCCTTTTAACCCAACTGCTGTGAGCGTAGTATTAAGTAATCCTCCGGCTGGCTGATAAATCCATCCCCAAATTAAACCAATCACTGCAGGGGAGAGGATCATTGGAGAATAGATGGCTGCTTTAAAAAATTTTTCTCCACGAATATTTTTATTCAGAATAAGAGCTATTGACAGACCAAGCGTTACGGGAACGATAATAAAAATGATGAGCCATTTTATGTTATTCATCAGAGATTTGATGAATACTGGATCATCTAACAGCAATCGATAATTATAGAATCCAGAAAATACAGGACTGGACAATCCATCCCATCTGGTAAAGCTCAAATACATAGTATATATCGCCGGGCCAATCACCCAGATGATATATAATATTAAAGGAATCCCTAAAAATAACCAGATAGTACTCTTTTTTTGGATCACAATATAGCTCCTCTTAAGGAGTATCAAATCTTGCTTTGATCAATATAGCGATATAGCCGCCATTCTAAAATAAACATCTACGGGCTTACGCCCGTAGTATTTTTTTCACAATTCAAGCTGCACTTGTCCGCTGTCTTCCCTGCCCTGTAGCTCAATATATTTTTGTATAGTTTCTTCACTAATTCCAACCGTTGATACAAAGTAGCCTATCGACCAAATACCTTTTACCCCCCCCTAATATACTTTATCTAAAAACTTAGAAGTGCTTCATCATTGCTTTTCCTGTATTTGTTTTTATAAGTCTTACCACACTGCTTACCGACATCTTTGGTTGTATTGATACCATGATATGCATATGATCTATATTAGTGTTAACTTTAATTATATCAATTTCAGGATGAAATCTTTTTATCTGTTGCACTTTCCGTTTTAAGTATTCTCCCATTCCTTTGGCCAGTACCTTTCTTCGGTATTTGGTCTATATCACTATGTGATATCTTGTGTAATATACTGTATGGCTCTGCTTTTTGTATTTCATGCAACCGCAACCTATTATAACAAAGACACCGGAGCGCTTCAATCTTCGGGCTTACGCCCGAAGTATTTTAAGCGGAATAAAAATACCTTGCGAAGTGTTGTACACTTCGCAAGGTATTAATGTCATTATTTCATTATTCTTGTTCTTCGAAAATTCTCTGTCTGTCTTCTTCAAGTCTCTCCAGGAGCTCCTGAATTTTATCTGGATTGTCCCAAAATTCCATGAATACATCCATACCTTTATCAGCTATTTCAGGTAGTGTATCGCGATCATAGAATTGACCTAAAGCATCAACGCTTTGCATCTGGGTAATACTCTTTTGTGTTAAAGGTGGATATATATCCAGAGAAACATCCTTATTTGTCATGATTCTTCCGAGTTTTTCAGCCGTAATATTCTGAGCTTCCAGTGATGCTAAAAATGTTAAGAATATTTTTGCATTTTCTACATTTTTCGCTTTTGCCGGAATCATATAACCATCTGTTGGGGCATCCTCACCAACCGGTACTGATGGATCAATAATCGGAAACTGGAAGAAGTCCATATCAGGTTGGATATCCTCAGGAATACTGTTTAAAACAAACTGTCCCATCAGATACATCGCTGATTCTCCCTGTGCCAGAAACGGTATAGCTTCCTGCCAGGAATACGAAGCTGCATTCTCTGTAAAATATCCCCTATCCACAAGTTTTCTCCATGCCTCAAAGACCTTCAAGAGTCGAGGATCGGTATATTTTTCTGTACCAAGCATCAGTCCCATGTGGAATTCTGGTCCATTGATCCGCATGTTCAGATAATCGAACCAACCAGCCGCTGTCCAACGACCCTTTGTCCCAATCGTAATGGGCGTGATGCCATTTTCTTTCAGGGTGGCGCAGACTTCTAGGAATTCTTCCCAGGTCTTTGGTTCAGACAGATTGTATTCCTCAAAAATTGATTTACGATAATAGACGGCCCATCCATAGTAAGCTTCCGGTAGAAAATACGCTTTGCCATCCTTATAACTAATACTTTGGAAGGCTTTGGCAAATTGGTTAGCTAAATCGGCTTTTTCCCATACATCCGAAATATCTAAAATCAACCCTTTATCCACAAAATACATTGCCCGGTTTCCCGCAAACCATGTAATCACATCGGGTGGATCATCTGATGCCAACCAAAGTCGCACCGAATTTTTAAATTCTTCAGTGGCTGTGGTATTCAATGTAACATTAACATCAGGATTGAGTTCTTCAAATTTCGCCACAAGCTCCTCAATCACTGCTTTCTGCGCAGGCTCACTCCGAAAGCTGTTAAACACTAATTCCCCACTTGCTTCTTCTTTTACTTCTTCTTCTTCTTCCTCTTCTGCTACTACTTCTTCTTCTGCTTCTTCTTCTACTACTACTGCTTCTTCTTCTGCTGCTTCTTCTTCCTTACATCCTGCAAGTGAAAAAGTTGCTATCATAGACACAGATAGCATTACTATTAATAACCATAATAATGTCTTTTTCATTTCTCAATCCTTTCTCTTAAAACTCCTAGTTATGAATTATAAAAA
>Ga0114922_10003412_pt1 | contig 14818 bp, 4 predicted proteins | sample AartaG_FD_100975 | JGI IMG/M metagenome (GOLD analysis project Ga0114922, IMG submission 100975) | Deep subsurface microbial communities from Aarhus Bay to uncover new lineages of life (NeLLi) - Aarhus_00045 metaG | ecosystem: Environmental > Aquatic > Marine > Oceanic > Sediment | place: Aarhus...
CACACGTGCCCGAAGGGCTGCTGGACAAACGCCAACTCGCCCACGCCAGGGCTATCCTCCCGCGCAGCATCTGGCTGATGGAATACGGGGCTTCGTTCGTGGCCGATTCGGATGGTTTTTTCAGCCGTAGTTTGATCGAGGCGTGCACCACATCGGAGTCCCGGCCGATCGACACGCCGGACGGTGCCGTAGCCTTCACGCCGCTGATGCGCGGCAAGCGCGGTCGCAAATACGTCATGGGCATTGACCCCGCGGCCGAGCGGGACAACCTGGCCATCACCATGGTCGAGGTGTGGCCGCACCACGCCCGGATCGTCCACTGCTGGGCCGTGAACCGCAAGGAGTTCGATCGCCGCAAGCGACTTGGCGCCGTAACCGCGCGCGACTACTACGCCTACTGCTGCGCGAAGATCAGGGAACTGGTCGGTCTGTTCGCACCAGTGCGGATCGAGATGGACAGCCAGGGCGGCGGGCCGGCCATCGCCGAGATGCTGCGCAACACCGACCTGCTCGACCGAGACAAAGCCGAGAAGCCCATCTACGAGGTCATCGATTTCGACGACCCCAAGCACACGGACGGCGAGACGGACGGCCCGCATATTCTTCACTTGGTCAAGCAGGCCAACGAGTGGAACGCACAGACCAACCTGTTCCTGCACAAGGCGTTCGAGACCAGGACGCTGCTCTTCCCGGCGTTCGATACCGTCAGGATGCAGGCGGCCTTGGAGATCGAGAAGGTCCTGAACGTGACCATCGACACCTTCGAGGACTGCGTGGCCAACATCGAGGAATTGAAGAACGAACTCTGCACCATCCAGATGCAGCAGACCGCGACGGGTAAGGAGAAGTTCGACACCCCGCAACGAGTCAGCGCCGGCACGGTCGAGGGCCGTCCGCGGAAGGGGCGTCTGCGCAAGGACCGCTATTCGAGCCTGATGTTCGCCCACCGCTATGTCCACGACACGACGGTGACGCCGGACGTACAGATCGACTACGAGGACGTGGCCGGGAACATCGCCATCACTCGCGCCGATCCGAGTGAGGGTATGTACCGCGGGGCCGGTGTGAACCGCATGCGCAACGCTGACTGGAACCGACAGGCGCCTCGCACCGGCGCGGTCACGGGCGACGACCACGCAAAGGACAGGCTTGCGATTGCGGACCTGCCGATTTGGGCCCCCCACAGGGGGACTTGTCCCCGGATTGCGGAAGGATAGACAAGCCGCCTCTCGGTCGGTCCATAGTTATCGCGCCGCCTCAATAGTCAGTGGCGGTTCGACCCGGGTGATGCTCAGGCGGGGGCCTTCTCCTTCCCTCCGGGCCCTGCTCTGGCCCTCGACGCATCTGAGGTTGGCCCAGAGGCCGGCGTAGGGGTCGCCGCCGAAGTCGGCGTTGCAGTTCCACGGGTCGTCGCGGCCGTAGCGGTCCTCGGTGTAGCCGACTTCGGCATCTTCGGCGATGATCCAGCCGGACTCGGGTGTGCTGAACGTGGCGACCATCCAGACCGTGTCGGGGATCGTGACAGAGGGGCCCAGCGGATCGACGACCAGCGTCCAGACGAAGCCGTCGTCGGGGATGAATGGCCAGGTGAATGTGGTGTCGGGGATCAGCGTGCCGCCATTTCCCGGGCAGTCGGTCCACAGCTCGACGGTGACGTCAAAGTCCCCGCCGCCGTTGCCATAGACGCGGAGGTCGAGATAGGTCAGGTCGCGGGCGCCGGTGCCCTCCAAGGTCATGTCGTCGGCCAGTTGCAGGCCCGCCCCGGCTAGGGCCACATCGGTCATGGGGTCGATCTCGTTTCTATATGCTCCGAGCACGGGGCCGCAGGTTACCGTGGCCGCGTACTCCCAGGGACCCGTATCACAGGGCACGCCCTCGAAATCCTGCGGAGCGACGATGAGCCAGTAGGTCCCCGCCGCGACGGGTGAGCTCACCGTCACGATGTCGCAGGCCTCGCCGCTTGCGGACGCCAGGTTGGTACCCGGACACCCGACCGTGCCATCCACGATCCACAGCCTCAATGGGAACTCGGCCTCAGCGGACCAGGTGATCTGGGTGGTCTGCGTTACGACCAGCTCGTACCAGTCAAGGTCCCGCCAGCCATCCTCGGCCCAAGCCGTGCCGCAGACCGCCTGGTCGCACGTGATCGGCTGGAAGACCTCCGGATCGTAGTTGCACCCGCCGTTGTACATGTCGGGAGAGTTGCACCACGGCTCGCCCTCGTCGAAGTCGCAGGTAAACGGATCGGCGCAGGGCTCGTCACAGGTGACGGCCGCGCATGTCGTGTCGTCGCCGAAGTACGTGCCCGATGCGGCGGCGCAGGCAAGCGGCCAGACCTCTGCGCACTCGCCGGACAGGAAGCAGCACGCGCCGGTTACCGAACAGTCCACCGTGGCGCAGGTCGTCCCGTCACCCACGTACAGATCACCCAAAACGTAGCACATCGAAGGCCACTCCACGCTGCAACTGCCGTCGTCGTAGCAGCAGGCGCCGGGCTCCGGCTGGCCATCGCGCGGAAGGGCTCGCTGGAAGGCGGCGAAGTCGGCCAGGTCGAGGTCGCCGTCCTCGTCAAAGTCGAAGGCGGTCAGGCAGTCGGCGGGGTCGGTCGGCGGCGTCGCGGCGGGCGGCGCGTCCGGACCGCCCATACAGTCGGCCAAGACGGCGAAATCATCGAGGTCCACGTGCCGGTCGCAGTCGTAGTCGCCTTTGACGTTGGGCACCAGCAGCCAGGGGTAGCACCGGCGCGGAGGCACGAGCCAGCCGGACGAGGCATCGACGTTTCCAACGATCCAGCCGTTGTCGTTAATCGCCTCTGGGAGGCCGCTGGCAAATGCGCCTGACGTCAATGGGCTCAGGTACAACTCCCTCAGGTCGATCCACTCGCCCCGCGTGTAGAGGAGCGCGTGGATCTTAAAATCCCAGACGGCGTAACCCACTGCGTCCCCGCGGTCGTTCACGTCCAATGCGCGCCCGGGACCCAGCGAGGTCATCGTGCCGTCGAACCAGCCAAAGGCCTCGAAGTCAACGGCGCCGCCCACCACCACGCCCGCATTGTTGAGCGCCCGACCGGTTACCGAACCGCCGGTCGGGTGCACGATCTCCTCGAACGTGCCCTCGGGATGCTGATACAGGAAGGTCCGGGTGCCCGCGCCGCCGGGATAGGTGCGGAGGACGGTACCGGCGTTGTTGACGCCCCTCGGCTGGCCAAAATCGTAATCGTCCAGGATAAGATCCGGCGGGTACGGCAACTCGACTAACGTCCCCCCCTCCTCGATGAGGTGCAGCACGTGATACTTGTACCCCCACTCAACCGCGCCGCAGGCCAGCGTTCCGGCGTCATTGGCCCCGGTGAGATCGTGGCGGTACGAGAGCGGCAGAGACGGCGGCTCGAGGATGGTCCACTGGCCGTCAGCAAACATGGCTGGGAAATGCTTCACATAGGGCCAGTCTCCCAGTGGAGGAGGCCAGAGAACCGAGCCAAAGAGGGCGCCGTCGTCGCTGATGGCGACGCCGCGGCTTGACAGGTAACCCTCCGGCGGGTCAATGCTGGTCAGGACTCCGTTTGACCACACGACGACACGCGCCCCATCTCCGACACACGTGATGATCATGCCGGCGTTGTTGACGTCGAAGGCCAGGCCGCTTGCGCCCTCCCGCCGGCCGTAGAGGTCGTACAGCGTGTAGTCCAGCGTGCAGCGGGAGATGGTTACCGCCGCCGGCAGTGTGGCCGACTGGCCCCAGGGATTCGTGACCGTTAGGTCCCAAAGGCCCAGGGCGGCCCCGCTGACGGGGAGGTCGACGGTGACCTCGGTGGTGGAGGCGAAGCCGCAGCAGTGAGCCGGCGGCGTGGCGGGCAGGACGTAGCCCTCGACATCGGGCTCGCCGGGCTTGACCAGCTTGAGCATGGTGCCCTCGACCAGGCGCTCGCCGGTGATCACCGCGCCGTAGATCGGACCGCAGTTCTCGGCCTGGGTCACGGAAACAGCATCGAGGGTCGGGCCCGGGCAAGGACCCACGTAGAGCCCGGCCGGGAGCGTCGCGGTCTGGCCGTCGGGATAGGTGAGCACCAGGTCCCAGGCCCCGGCGGCGACGCCGCCCAGGTAGAACCGGGCCTCGAAGCCGGTGTCGCCGTCGAAGCCGTTCAACTGGCCCTCGACATCCGGCTCGCCGAACATGACCAGCCTGACCCGGGCGCCGGGCACCAAGTCGGCGCCGTCGATCTGGGCGGTGAGCCAGCCGCAGTTGTCGGCCGGCGGGTCGAGCGGGTATATGGAGTAGAGCACCGGCGCCGGGAAGGGCCCCAGGTCGGGCTTGAAGGCCAAGTCGTGCGGCTCCTCGAGTTCGCCGGAGCCACCGATGGTACGCACATACTCGCCCGTCCCACGGTCGTACTCGCGGACGCACGCGTTTCCCCCCATATCGCTCACGAAGAGGTTGCCGTTGGGACCGAAGGCCAGCCCCCTAAGCCATCCCCCCAGCCCCCCGCTGCCAGGCGCGACGAACGGCTCTAAGGCCTGGCCGGTGATGCCGTCGTACTGGCGGACCACACCTACAGAATAAGAGATTATGTCAGCGACCAGCAGGTTGCCGGTGGTCGGGTGAAAGACCAGGGTCATGGGTTCGCCCCATTCCGTGGCGCTGCCATCGACGAAGACGCGGACGAAGTCGCCGGTCTGGCCGTCGTACTCGATGACGCCAGCGACGGCGCCGGGTTCGTAAATGTTGTCGCTGATGACGAACAGGTTGCCGTTGGGCCCGAAGGTCAGGTCCCAGGGTCGGGCCAGCCCGCCGCTGCCGGGGGACACGAACACCTCGGGCGGCTGGTCGCTGCCGGGATCGAACACGAGCACGTTAGTGCCAGACTCGCTGGCGATGAACAGCCGGCCGTTGAGGCCGGGCTCGAAGGCCAGCGCTTCGGGGTCGTAGGCCCAGACCCTGCGGAGGTATGCGCCCGTGTCGCGGTCGAACTCGAAGACCGCTCCGGTTGATTCCGCCACCAAGTCGCGGGCCATCACGAACAGGTTACCGTTGGGCCCGCCCCAAGCCATGCCCCAGAGCCGCCAAGCACCCAGGAAGTCTCGCCCGCCGCCGACGAAGTTGCCCACCATCTGGCCGGTGCCGGCGTCGAACTCGACCACGAAGCCGTCGGCGTCGCGCTCATCGGGCACGTAAAGGTCGCCGCCGACGCCGCACTCGTTGAGCGCCAGGGCGCCGGTCAGCGTGCTGGACTGCCCGTCGGGGTTGGTGATCACCACGTCCCAGGTCGTCCCTGCAACCGCATCGGTCAGATTGAAGAGGGCGTGGATGAACACGGTACAGGGGCAGTCTGGGTGCACTAGCGTGCCCTCGATGTCCGGCTCGCCGGCGCGGGAGAGCTTGACCGTGACGGGGTAGACGAAGCCGGTGCCATAGATCCTGTGGAGAGATCCCTCGCTGCCCGCGCAAGCGACCGACGGCAAGATCCAGGCGACGCCCGGCGGGCAGCAGGTCACCTCCAGGGCCCCGACCAGCGTGACCGTCTGACCATCCGGGCGCGTGACAACGGCGTCCCAGAAGCCCAGAGCGACACCGGTTAGGTCGAAGTCCGCGACGATCGTGGTGGCGGACTGCACGTCCACGCTGGTACCGACAATGACGTACGGCACACCAGCCTGGGTCAGGGTCACCGTCGTGCCGGGCATGAAACCTTCGCCCGTGATCATGGCGCCCGCCAGCATCCCACAGTTGTCAGCCGACGCCGGCTGAAAGTCCGTCACCACCGGCGGCGGGCAGGGCAGGACCTCGAAGGCGTCCACCAGCGTGGCGCTCTGCCCGTCGGGATAGCTGAGCACCAGGTCGCACCAGCCCGCGGCCGCCTCGCTCAGGTCGAAGTTGGCCGTGAGTTGGGCATCCGAGCGGACGCCGACGATCGCCCCCGGCAGATCGGCCTCGCCCGTTTGGGTAAGAGCGAGCTGCGCCCCCCAGGCCAGGCCCGTGCCGCTTATGGTCAGACCTTCCACCGGGAAGCAGCCTTCGCCGGAGGCCGGCGTCAGGTCCGTGAGCTGCGGCGCGGGGTAGGGGCCCGCGAGCCGCTTGAAGGTGCTAAAGGCCGAACGGCCCGGCGGGTCGACGGCGAAGGTTCGCACCAACGTCCCGGTGCCCCCGTAGAATTGCAGGATGCCGCTATACTCATCCCAGCCGGTGTTGACATAGAGGCTGCCGTCCGGGCCGAAGGTCACGCCGTAGGGACCGGCGATCCAGCCGCCCGGGCCGGTCACCGCGAACGTGCCGAGCCGCTCGCCGGTCGTGCCGTCGTACTCGATGACCTCGCCCGTGTCGGTGGCGGACACAAACAGGCTGCCGTTGGGGCCGAAGGTTACGTCCGTTGGATTGGCGAGCCAAGCGTCATAAGTGAACGGGCCAATGAAGGCGCCCGTGGCTCCGTCATACTCGAGGACCTCGTCACCATTATGGTTGGCGACGAAGAGGCTGCCGTTGGGATCGATGGTGAGGCCGCGGGGGCCGGATAACCCGCCGTCGCTGATCACCTGGACAAAGTCGCCGGTGGCGCCATCGAACTGGACCAGCTCGTCGCTGTTCATGCTGGACACGAAGAGGTTGCCGCCACGTGAGAAGGCCAGGCCCATGGGGAAATCGAGACCATCCCAACTGGCGAACGTTCCGATTAGGGCCCCGGTGGCACCGTCATACTCGATGACCTCCTTCGTGCCATTGCTGACCACGAAGAGGTTGCCGTTGGGCCCGAAGGCAAGCCCCGTTGGCATGTCCAGCCCGCCGCCGCTGGCGAACGTGCCCGCCAGCGCCCCGGTCGGCCCGTCGAATTGCAGAACGCGGTCGCCGGAGGCCTCCGAGACGTAGAGATCGCCCACGGCGCCGGGTTCGCCGGCCAGGGCTGCAGCAGGAACGAAGAATAAGAACACCAACGCGGCGGCCACCAGCCAGCGGGAATGCCAGCGACGGCGCCGGCGGGAATGCAAAAGAAGGGCCCGTTTGGCCCTTCCGAGTCCGAAGGGCCAAGACGTACGCATGGCCAGCTCCTTTTTGCTGCGGCCAGAGCGGCGGCCCGAAGGGTCCCGCCGGCCTGACCTGGGTTTGGGCCCAGGCAGCTCGACGGACCTCCCGCCGGCTGGCAACGCTGGGCCATCAGAAAACACCGGAAAATGCAACGGCCTGGCCCGGCGCCAAGCGCCGCGGCCAGGCGGGAGTGGGAAAGCCGCCGACCCATGGCGACGAACCATGACGGCGCCGTGGCACCCAGGTGATCCTAGCCCCTGCCGCCGCCCTAGTCCGACATCCCACATCCGACATCTACCATCCGTCTGTCTCTCTCCCGGAAGCCCGTCCCATTTCGGATTGCGGACCCACCAGTGGGACTTGTCCCCGGATTTCGGATTGCTCTGTGCTCTCGGCGGCCTCTGCGGTTCCGCCGTTTTGCCGGTTCTACCCGGTGGCACATTGGGCGATCCGCAACCGGGCGCCCGCTCCTCCATCTACCGGTACGGGCCGGGGGGGCCGATCTAAATGACGGATTTGCCCCTTTTTTGACGTACGCCGGCGGGCCGGCCACGAGGGCCCCCACCCGATCCTAGGCCCCTTCCCATGTCGGATTTCGGACCCACCAGTGCCCACGGGTGGGACTTGTCCCCGGATTTCGGAAGAGACCTGGGTGGACCCACATTCGCTATTCGCTATTCGCTATTGGCTGGCTCTGTTGCCTGTTGCCTTGTGCCTAGTGCCTATTGCCAGCCTTTCCCATTCAGATATCGGCCGCCGGGCCGTACTACGAATTGGGGCTGTATCACCCCAGGCTGGCCGCCGACAGCTTCCTCCAGCCCGACTGGGGCGAGGCGGCCTGAAAGTCGATCCCGCGGAGGAGACCGTGGTACAATCCAGTGACAGGACCGGCCGACCCGTCCATGCCCATCACGGCATGACCCCGGAGCCGCACGTCCCGCGACCCGGCCTGTGGAGGTCACCGACCGTGCTGCAGCCCCGAGGATTTCCCGATACCCGACCGTCGCTGCTGGCCGCCCTGCGAAAAGGCGAGCCGGCCCAGTCGGCCTGGCGAAACTTCTTTGCCCGCTACGCCCCGGCGGTCTACCGCGTGGCCCGCCGCCAGGGGCTCGACCCGCACGACGCCGACGACGTGGTCCAGCAGGTGATGCTGGCTCTCTCTGCCCACATCGGTGAGTTCAAGTACGACCGGGACCGCGGCAAATTCCGCCAGTGGGTCAAGACCGTGGCCGCCAACAAGGTCCGCGACCTGTACCGCCACCGCGGGGCCGCACCGGACCGGGCCCGCGGCGGGGACGTCGAGGTCTGCCCGGACGACGGACCGACGATCCACGACCTGTGGGAGCAGGAGTGGAAGGCCCAGGACATGCACTACTGCCTCGACCAGGTGCGCGAGGAGATCGCCCCGCGGCGGTTCGAGGCGTTTCGGCTCTACGTGCTGGAGGGCGTGCCCGCCGAGCAGACCGCCCGGCAGACGGGCCTGACCCGGGCCCACGTCTACGTCACCCGCACCCAGGTGGTCAAACGCATCCGCGAGATGATGGGGAAGCTGGAGGAAGAAGAAGGCAATAGGCAATAGGCAACAGGCAAGAGGGAAAGGCAACGAGGCAACAAGGCAACGAGTGATCTCGGATGTGGGATGTCGGAGAGGCAAAGAGGCAACAGTAGCTGGACAGTGACATGACTCCTCACGAACCGCAATCCAATCCGCAATCCGAAATCCGCAATCGTCAATTGGCCTGTCCTGGCGCCGAGCGCCTCGACGCCTTCGTCAAGGGCCAGCTCTGCGAGGCGGAGACCGAGGTCGTCGCCGCCCATTTGGATGCCTGCGACGACTGCTGGCGACGCGTGCAGTCGAACCCCACCGAGGCGGCCATGGACGACGACCTGCGCTGGGCCAGCCGGCTCCAGGCTGAAACGCAGGTAGACATCAACGTGCCACTGGCCCGGCTCAGCGAGCACCTGCCGGACTACGAGATCGTCGGCGAGATCGGCCGGGGGGGCATGGGCATCGTCTACAAGGCCTACCACCCCAGGCTCGACCGTATGGTGGCCCTCAAGGTGCTGCCGGCCCTGCTGGGCGCGGTGCGGCCCGATGCCATTTCCCGGTTCCGGCGGGAAGCCGCGTTGGCCGCCCGGCTCAAGCACAACAACATCATCGCCGTGTACGACTGCGGCGAGATCGACGGCACGCTCTACTACACGATGGAACTGGTCGAGGGGCCGTCGCTGCGTGATGTCCTGCAGGAGATCAAGGAGACCGGGGCGATCGACGTCGTCGTGGGCGAGCCGACGACGGAAACGTCAAAAAGTCGAAACGTCAAAACGTCGAAAGAGGGAGAAGCTGTCAGCTCTCAGCCAACAGCTATCAGCCAGAAGCACGGCGATCCCTCGGTACCTTCTTCTCAATCCGCAATCCGCCATCCAAAACCCAAAATGGCGATGACCCAGGTCGGGTCATCGACAGTGGCGGATCGGTCGTATTATCGCCGCGTGGCGACGTGGATGGCCGAGGTGGCCGAGGCCCTGGACTACGCCCACGGGCGCGGTGTGATCCACCGGGACGTCAAGCCGTCGAACCTGCTGCTGAGCGCCGACGGGCGGATCATGATCTCCGACTTCGGCCTGGCTCGCGGCAGCGGGGTCGAGACGCTGACGGCGACGCGGTCGCTGATGGGAACCTGCCGCTACATGAGCCCCGAGCAGGTGGACGAGAGCCGCGGCCCGATCGACGCCCGGACGGACGTGTACGCCCTCGGGGCGACCATGTACGAGCTGCTGGCCTTCCGGCCCATGTTCGCTGGGGCGGGCGACCGCGAGGTGCTGGGCTGCGTCCTGAACAAGGAGCCCACGCCGCCCTGCAAGTCCGTGCGCCAGGTGCCACGCGACCTGGGGACGATCTGTTTGAAGGCCGTCGAGAAGGATCGCGACGCTCGCTACGCCACGGCCCAGACCATGGCCGACGACCTGCGTCGCTGGCTGCTGGACCTGCCCATCCACGCCCGGCGTCCGTCGCTGCCGGCCCGGGCGGCCAAGTTCGCACGCAGGCGCAAGCTGCCGGTCGCCGCAGTCGCGCTCTCCGTCGCGCTGCTGGTTGCGACGGCTGGTTTGGCCGCGCGCCACGTCGGCCTAAAGCGCGACGCAGAGCGCCTGGGTGCCGCCGCCCGGTCGACCCAACATCAACTCGTCATACTTCAGGCCAGAGGCGACCTGGAGAACGGGCGTCTGTCGGCAGGCCTAGCGAAGGTGGATGCGGCACTAGGGCGGGCGCCGAATTCACCGGATCTCCGGAAACTGCGAGCGGAAATCCTTCTTCGGATGAACCGAAACGATGAAGCGATCGAGATCCTCGAACGCGTGCTCTCGGGTAAACCCGACTACTGGCCTGCCCACTACATTCTGGCCCAGATCCACAGTCCCAGGAAATCACCGCCAGCGTACAGACAACCTGCAACCGACGAGCAGAAGGCCGCCTTCCATCGCGAGCAGGTCGAACGCCTCATGCCCGATAGTGCCGAGGCCTATTACATACAGGCCCGCCACGAACCGGACCCGCGCCGGGCCGTGGCGCTGCTGAACCAAGCGCTCGACCTCGATCCCCTCGTTTTTGAATATGTCTATGACCGATCGCAACGATATGGACAACTCGAGGAGTTCGAGGCCATGCTGCTCGACGCCGAGCGGTGTGTGGCTATGCGGAAAGACTGGATGATCTGCTACGTGCAGCGGGGTCTGGCATTCCAGTATCTTGGACGATTCGACGAGGCCCTCCGAGACTTCGACCGGGCCGTCAAGCTCGATCGACGATGGCCGGTCGGGTGGTACAACCGGGGCATCGTCAAATCTGACATGGGCGACTTTCGAGCAGCCTTCACCGACTTCACCGAGGCGATCCGATTGGACTCTGAATACGCAAATGCCTACGCCGCTAGGGGGCGGGCCCGGGCAAAAATGGGAGACCTGGATGCCGGCCTCTCTGATTTGGATCGCGCGATTCGAATCGATGCGGCTCATGTCGATGCGTATCTCGAACGCTCGTTCTGGTACGGCCAGATGGGGCGCTTTGAGGACGCGATCGCGGACAGCTCCCGCGTCATTCAACTTAAGCCAGACAATCTAAACGGTTACCGAAACCGTGCCACGGTCTACAGGGAAACCGGGCAACACGAGCGGGTGGTCGCGGACTGCACGGCCTACATCAAGCTGAAGCCGGACGACGGCAAGGCCTGCCGGACACGGGGTGACGCCCACGCTGCAATGGGGCAATTCGCGGAAGCCGTCGCAGATTACACGCGAGCGATCGAACTCGACCCCGACCATGCCCGGGTGAATCGCGGCGTTCGGGCGTCGGTCTATATCCAATGCGGACGATTCCAAGATGCAATCGAGGACCTGACACACCTGATCGGCAGCGGTCCTGCGAACGCCGTGTTGCTGCTGCGACGCGGAATGGTCTATGAGCTCGGCGGCCAGGCCGAACTGGCTCTCGAGGATTACCGGCGGGCCATGTCTAACGGTGGGCCGGTAGGTGAATACGCCAGGCTTTGGGGCTGCCTCCTCCTGCGCTCCACCGGTCGGAACAAAACCCTAGCAGGTGGCGGTGTCCGGTGCGACCCGGCTGGGGATGACAACCTTTGGGTCTGGCAGCTCTTCAGCTTCTTCGCTGTGGAGTTGTCGCGCGACGAACTGCTAGCCGCAGCCGTAACCGACGACGAACGCGCCGAGGCCTATTACTACATCGGCCGCAAGGCCGTGTTGGATGGCCGACCGGACGAAGCCGCGGATGCGTTCGCCAAGTGCGTCGCGCTGGATCGCAACGATGTCCTGGAAACCGACTTCGCTCGGGCGCTGCTTCGCCGACTGGAGCAACTCAGCGGCTCCCCTCAGGACGTTGCAGCCAGCAGTCGAGCTCCGTGACGCAACGGAGCGTTCCCCCACCCGATCGGCCCGCCGCAGACCCCCTGAGCCATTCCCGTCTGCCTAGTCTGGAAGTTCAGGCTGTTGCCTGCCACCGGGTCATCGCTCGCCGCCCCGCCGCGTACCCGGTAGACGCTCACGTTGAGACAACTTGGGTTCGTACCAACGAATCGCTCCTGGGTTGCGAACTGCGACGTTCTTTCTTCCGGTCAGGGCATTCGCCGGGCTGCGGCCCGGCGGTGCCATTGGGCGGGAAGGTTGTCGCAGGCCTGAGAGCTTGATGAATCCGTCGGGCCCTTCTTTTGGGCCTGGGAGTCCCGAGCGTGCCCAAGCCTTCCCCCGAAGAGGAATGTTGTCTGGCAGTATACGCGGCGCTCGTGGAAACGATCGCCAAGATGCACAACCCCACGGAATCCGACGTGCAGCGTCTGCTTGAAGCGCTGCGCACGGGGAACCCCGAGTTTGACCGGGCGATGAGCGAATTGGCCGAGACGCTCCACCTCATGGCCCTCAGCAAGCCCTATTCCCTCAAAGCCCTCCACAAGCCCTGTTTCCGGTACGACTTCCCCCCGGACCCTGGCCCGATCAATCTCAACTAGCGCGTTCTTGACCCGCCCGTCCTGTCACATTTTTCACTGGGGCCGCCGGCACTTGGTGTATAAGCAGGTAGCCTCGAAGACTTTTCAGGTTGGCTACACCGACCACGGGTTCGAGCGGTTTTTCTGCACGCCCGGCTTCGCCGAGGGGCTGCGTCGGTTCGTCAAGAACGTAGGGAAGTGAAGTCATGGCGACGTTGGGCAGCACGGTCCCACTTTACGAACACGGTTACAATTCGGTGGCCAGCGGCGTCAGTCTGCTGACCTCGGGCCACGTCTCGGCCAACGATGATTCCCGCTTCGTGTCGACCGGTGTTTCTGGTGATCCGTCCGGCTACCTCCACCCGGACGATGTCATTCTCTACCACCCGTGCGACGACCGGAACGAATGGACGACCGGGCAGACCTGGGAGGGTCTCGGCGATTCGGCCACTTCCCAGGTAGGCAGCGGCTTCGCCCCGGTCGCCGGTGATCTGTTCGGCGTCGGGCCGGAATCCGAGTTCAAGGGCACGGCAATCGCCCTCTTCCAGGGCGGGGCGCCGGTAGTGCATCTCAGCCCGTCGTCCGCCGTTGTGGCCTATGTGGTGGGTGGCGTCTTGTACGCTAAGGTGGGCACCACATCAGGAAGCACGCTGACCTGGGGCGAGGAATCGGCCTATGCCTCGAGCGGGAGTATTCACGACATAGCCATGACGGCCTTGAGCCCTTCGAGCGTGGCCGTTGCCTACACGCAGGGCAACTGGAACGGTCGAGCGAGGATCGGTACCGTCTCCGGTACCACCATCACCTGGGGCGATGAGGCCAGTCTGCCCGCTACGGTCACGCAGCCAGTGATAATCGACATTGAAAAGATGGGGGCCAGTGGCCTCGCCGTCCTGTTGAGGAGTGCGTACGGTGTTTGGCCCGTTGCAGAGAGGAATCGAGGGCGAGTAGTAGCCCGGCAGGTTTCCGGGACAACCATCGCCTTTCCGGACTCGGAAGTGGTCCACACCGACTATGGCCACGATGCCGGCGCGCCGGCGATTGTCGCGATGGACGATAGTCGGGCCGTGCTGTTCTACACGCAGTTGGGGGCGTCTGGGACGCGGCTCATTGAGGTCGTGGGCACCGGGATCACGCTGGGTCCGGCGCATAGCCACGACGCCCACGCTGGTACCTGGACGACGAGAATGGCGCGGCTGGACGGTACCAGGTTCGTCGCATGCGCCACGGACTCGAACGGTGGCGCGGACGATCCGTATGTTCGGATTGGGGAAGTATCGCTAGCTACGTCAGGCATCAGATTTGGACCGGCCATTCAGTTTGGCAACCGTTCCACGTACTATGACGTCCAGGCGGTAGACGCGTCTTCTTTCCTGGCCGTCTACGGCGAAAGACACGCTCAGCCGGGACCGGGACGAGCCGTAAAGGGCTTCGTAGCCGACGATCTTTCGATCACCCTTGGCGAAGAGACCATCTGGGCCAGCGGCAATGCGATCGACTGCCACGTGAGATTGTTGCTGGCGCCCGGTGGTGGCGACGGGATCGTAACGTATGCGGATGAATCCGATGGCGAGCACGGAAAGGCCAAGCGTCTTACCCCGCTTCTGGAAATCGACCTGGCGGCTCCGATCTCCGCCGGGTATCCAACCGCGGTCGGCGCTTCGGGGATCACCTTTGCCTTCTGGTACCACAACGTGCAGGCCGGCGGCGACACCGAGATCGTCATCGAGCGGACCTACGACATGCGGTTCGGTGGATCGTCGGGCATCACCCAGTTCGGCAACCTGGTGTGGGACGTTGGGCCGGGCAGCGACAGCGGCAGCCATTTCCTGGTCGCCGACTTCCGCTATCAGGGCGGAAACGTCTGGACGCTGAAGACTTCGCTGGACGGAGCGGCCTGGGTCGATCAAGGGTCCGGCAGCGGTGCCGGTTTCGCACCCATCTCCGGCCCGGAGACCACGCCGCAGGTGGCCGCCAGCGCTATGGAGAGCGACCAGTGGATCGACGAAGTAATCATGTGGGCGGACACGCCGGAGTTCACCGGCACCGACCTGTCGATCCTGCACAAGCTGGGCAGTGAACTCGGCAAGGGGATGAACCTCTTTAATACGATCCTGGCCGCCGAGGCCCCGCTGTACGTCTTTGGCATCCTGGGGAAATCCGCCGGCGGAGGCGACCTGCGCACGCACGGCCATATCGCTGCGTCGGGCGAAATCGACCTCCACGCCTTCGGCATCCTGGGACGGGCATCCGTCCAGGCCCCGCTCGCCGTTGAAGGAGCGCCAGGCTCCGGGGCCGGGCCCGCTGCC
>Ga0114922_10003413_pt1 | contig 14817 bp, 8 predicted proteins | sample AartaG_FD_100975 | JGI IMG/M metagenome (GOLD analysis project Ga0114922, IMG submission 100975) | Deep subsurface microbial communities from Aarhus Bay to uncover new lineages of life (NeLLi) - Aarhus_00045 metaG | ecosystem: Environmental > Aquatic > Marine > Oceanic > Sediment | place: Aarhus...
AATGCAATAAGTCCATCGGTAAACTCCAGTTTGCCTAACTTGAGGTTTTTAATTGTGAGGATCTGATTGCCCGGGGTTGAAATTGGAGAGAGGCTGGTAAGTATAACAGAACCGGCGATGCCTACTGCTTTCAACTCGTAACTGTTGCTCGAGAGCGAGGTGTTAGCAGCAGTGATTTCAAGCCTGGGCGTGAAGTGTCCCGCCCTCCAGTTCAAATCAGCCTCTAACGATAAGTCGCCGCCGGCTATAATGCCAGTGGATGCGGCCAGCATCTTGACGGCAGCTTGTTCCTCATCCAGATGCAATTCATCACAGACAGCCTTTAGCGAAACTGAGGGATGTTCTTCATTGAGGTCCAGATTACCCTGAATGCTTAATATCGCCCCGTTTTGAATAGACCACTTTGACTGAAATTCTCCGTTCAGACGCTCCAGGTCAAACGACCCCGAAACTGGCTTGATCCCCTCTTTATCCGCGGCTAAAAGTACCTCCGATTTCTCATTTAGCAGGGCGGCTTCATCGAATGTGAGAGTCGTCTTTATGATTTTTTCTTCGGTGCCTTTAAGGCTGGAATCAACGTTCAGTATTGCATTTTGCAGGTCCAAAGACAATCCTTGATAGCCGGGATAGTACTTGATTGTATCGACTATGAGCTTGCCGCCCGCTTCGTCTTGCTCCGGGGAAAAGGATGTATCAAGTGACAGGTGAATGCCGTCCAGCTTCGCTAAAAGCCTGTTATCTTTGGCCTGAACTTCGGTGCTGTCAGTGCTTGCCTCGAGATTGATACTTGTAGTGAGGCCGTTTTCGCTAAACTTGAAATCGGCTGTATTTTTGTCATCGGCCTCTTTCAAGTTTAAGCTGATTTTCCCGAGCTTTGTGTTCTCAAAATTGGCTCCGTTGAAATTCAGGCTGCTGTCCGGCAGCAGCGAGATATGAACCTCTTTTTTGCTGTAATTGCCCCGTAACTTTAGAATGCCGGAGAGGCCCTGCAATGCCAATCTACCGTGGTTTATATTCAAAGTGCCGGGCTCCAAAGTTACCTGAAGGTTGGTGAGGTCAATATCCGGTTCTTTTGAGACAGTGGTTGATAGCAGGCCGCTTATATCCATTTTGCCAAGTCCGGAGACATCGAAACCCTTAGCAGCGAGCTTCCGTGCGACTGCCTCAGGAAGTTTTCCTTCGAGCTCCCAGGCCACCTCAGCCTGGTTCATTTGGGTGTTTTTTGCGATGAACTGAGCCGGGAGTATGGCGGAGAAGCTTTTGAGATTCCATTCTTTTCCCTGAGCCTCGCCCGAAAACAACAGCTTGTCCGAGAATTTTTCCAGGTTTATATGAATATTGGATGCGGGGGTTCCGGCGTATTCCAGTGATTCGGCACTGAGTTTAGCCGTGATGTTTTTTAACAGGGACAGCCTTTCCAGCTCGACTTCGAGCTCGCAGTTTACTCCTTCTGCATCGAGAGGTAGCTCAGCCAGGGTTGTCTTGCACCATGCATTGCTCAATGATGCTCTGAGCCGGGCATTTGCGTTGCTTGTTGAAATATCCCCCTGCAGTTTAAGGCCTGTCTTTCCGGCTAATCTGGCCGGTATAGAAAAGCCTTCGCGAGGCAATGCTGTCATCAGGGCTTGTAAATCAATGTCTTGCTTTTGTAAGGAAAACGCGAGAGATTCGCCACGAGTATAAAGAGAAACTTTCAGTTGCAGTGGGGTGCCCTGGAAGTTGAGGCGGAGGTCGTGCATAATCCAGCCTGCCCCGTTGTTGAAGATCGTGCCCTCGCACGGGATGCAAATCTGTTTTTGCGGCCAGTCAATGGTTAATGTGCATGCACGCAGCTCGATAGAATCAAAGGGAGCTTCCGTGGTCTGCTGACTGCTTTTCACTGAGATTTGCGCCAATTCACCAGGCTCGATTTTACCGTTCCTGATGCGCAGAACAAGCTGGCCTCCGGTAACTTGTACCTTGTTTACCCTGCCCCGAAGCAGCGAGCCCAGGGAGTAGTCGACAGTCAGGGCTCCAATACAGGCGCAGCGCTCCTGCCCCAATTCAATATTAGACAATTCGGCGCGGTTCAAAGAACAACTGCGAACCTCTAAGGCAGCCTCTGACAACCCGATCGCAGCTAATCGGGAGAGAATCAGGTGCCGGACAATGCGGGGCAGTACTACCAGTTGTATTGACAAGATTATGATGACCAGGATGATTAAAGCAAGGACGTATCGAACTGACTTTTTGACCCACTGCCTCATAGCTCAGCACTTTCTGAAGTCGAAATATGCTTACAACGGACTTTCACGGCCGCAAAGTGTGTCGCTGCATGGAAGATGCCCGCAATAACTTTTTTGACATTCGTCAAACGGAGCAGGAGGGATTCGAACCCCCGTTACCTTTCGGTAAAACGGTTTTCAAGACCGTCGCCTTAAGCCGCTCGGCCACTGCTCCGGATGTAACAGTTTCCGCTCTCTCTAATCCTAATCGGTTCAAACGCACCATTTTGAGCAATTTTACAACTATTTTATGCAGAAAAGCCGATTTTGCAAGAAATTTTGGTAGAATTGATGCCTACATCGGTATTTGGAAAAATATTTTTAAAATATTTTACATTTTTTAGTTGACATTGCATAGTATGCATAACATAATATGTAAAACAAAGTATAATATAAGTCTGTGAAATCTGTAGAATCTGTGGTTAGAAAAGGAGATTTTTATGAAATTTGAAAGTCAACTATTAAAGGGGATTGCACCGGTGGTCGTTCTGGAGATTCTCTCTCGCGGGCAAATGTACGGCTACGAGCTCAGCCAGGCCATCGAGCAGCGAAGCGGCGATATCCTGACCCTTGGCAAGGGAACGCTGTACCCGCTTCTTTATAATCTGGAAGCAAAAAAACTCGTCAAGGGCAAGTGGGAGAATAATCAGTCCAGCCGGAAGAGAAGATATTACTCCATCACCGGCAGGGGCAAGGACCAATTGGCAAAGCAAAAAGCCCAGCTCAAAGAGCTGACGGCTGGCCTGAATCTCGTCTTCGGCGGGGCACTTGCGACAGCATGACCTGTATTTAGCCCGCAGTTTTAACTTGGTGTTTGTACAACGAAATACGAACAACAGTATGCGAGGTCAGCATTATGTCAAAGGAAAATGATAAAAGTGATTCACAAAATCTTCCCGCCAGTACAGTTGAGTTTATAAAGCAGGTCTTAAAGAAGATGCGGTATCGCCGCAAAGTTCGTCGGGATGTGCATGCCGAACTGGCAGCGCATTTTGAGGATGAATTGAAAGACTGCAAGACTGATGAAGAGAAGGAACAGAAAGCTCAGCAGTTAATCACCGACTTTGGTGATCTGAAGTTGCTCGCAATTCTTTTACGCCGGGCCAAAAAACGCTGCCGACCCCTCTGGCGAACAATTGTCGCAAGAACCTTTCAAGCCGTCGGCGTGTTAATTTTGTGTTTTATTGTTTATGTGGCCTGGTTCTTGTCTGGCAAGCCGGCTATCTCCACTAATTACGTTGCCGAGCTTAACAATATGGTTCGACCGGTAGCTGACGAATCTCTCAACGCTGCGCCTTTATATATTAAGGCAATAGAGCTGTATGAAAAAAGATGCGATGATATTGCCGAGCTTAGGTCAAAAACACAACCGACTCCTGAAGAGATGGGACCTATAGAAAACGACATGCTCAGACTTTTGGGCAAAAAATACGAGGAAGTTACTTCCGAACAGAAGAAACGTATAGAAAAATGGCTGAATGACAACAATGAAATCTTCGAGCTTGTTATTGCCGGCGCGAAGAAACCCTACCATTGGCAAACCTACGGTGGACGTGGGGATACGATGGAAATGATGAGCATTGTTATGCCTAAACTTTCCGGGTTCCGCAGATTGGCTTTTGCTTTGCGCTCGAGGGCTCAACTTCGTGCCGAGCAAGGCCGATATGAAGATGCTTTTGCTGATATGAAATCCTGTTATCGACTCGGCCAACATATAAGAGGAGACAAAACCCTGGTTGAGCAGCTTGTAGGAATTTCTATTGAAGCATTAGCTGTTCAAACTATTCGGGACATTGTAGGCGGACATGAAATCGACTCGACGGTATTGGCGGACTTTCAGCGTGATTTTGAGCAGATTATCAACGACGAAAACTTTGCAATAAGCTTCAAGGCCGAGAAACTGTGTATGTATGACGAGATACAAAGATGTTTTACCTCTGACAGGTTCGGCAAAGGCCATTTGTATCTGCCGAGATTCAGAAAGATAAGCGATTTGGCCGGTGGTTACGGGAATGAAGAAGGCGTCGGGGATTTGATTGTAGCTGTATTGTATTCAGCACCATATCTTTTCGGCCATCCGAACAAAGAGGAAACTTTGAAGTCAGTGAACGCACTTTATGATTATTTTGAACAGTTGTCTTTGAAAACCGCTGTACAAAGGCACGCAGAAAGCGATGCCATAGATGATAAGTTTAAGGAGCTTGTTAACGGCAACTTTTTTCTGCGCACACTTACCCCGGCTGTTAGGAGGGTCATTGAAATAGGTAATCGACCTCCTACTGAAGTTGGAGCTGCTTTGACAATAATTGCAATATTAAGATACAATGGCGATACTGGCCGGTATCCACAGAACTTGAATCAACTGGTTACCGCTGGTTATCTTAAGCAATTGCCGATAGACTCTTTCGCCGATAAGCCGCTGTCTTACAGAAAAACTGATGACGATTTCATTCTCTACAGCGTCGGCCCTAATTTTACCGATGATGGCGGTCAATACAGCAGGGACTCAAAGGGCCGAATTAAGAATTGGCTGGACAATGGCGATGCGGTCTTCTGGCCTGTGCCAAAACCGCAGCCTAAGTAATAACGGCAGTTCAGAATTATATAGCCAGGAAAAATTCTGCAAAAAACTCTCTACGGGTGGCATCCTCAAAGCCGAAGGCTTTGGGGATGGTTTGTTGACGAGCATCGAGTATCGAAACAAGGAAATTCTTGAAATTCCATTTCAAACGCCGTATCATATCCTATACAGTTTTTTAAGATAAGACAGGTAGAGTGTGCAGAGCACACCAGTCAAAAAAAGATTTTACAGGAGGTAATTATGAGTTCTTCAAGATGTCCATTAAAGTGCAATTGTAATCACAGTCTTAGTCGGCGGCAATTCATCCGCGGCTCAGCCGGATTAGTGGCAGGCTCTGTTCTGTTGCAGGGCTGTAATTCATTGATGAAAGAGCCTATGATAACACAGAATCCCATCCGCGCGTGCGGGCCGGCCTCAAAATATGTCCCAACAATTAAGGCAGCCTTTGTGCGCCGAAAAGAAGAGTACGGAATGTGGTGGCCAGGCGCGGTCTACGATGGCCGGGCCGCAAGAAAAAAGTACACTGCCCAATTGGTGGAGACAGCCGGGAAGCTTGGCGTCAAATTCGATTTGCGTTCTGAACCCATTTATAACGCCGCTGAGGCTGACGCCTGGCTGGCAGAGGCCAAAGCTGCCAAGCCGGATGGCTTGATGGTACTGCTGCTGGACCGCCAGCAGCACGCCTGGCCCACTGCTCACAAAGCGGTCGATACCGGAATCCCGACGGTTATCTTTTCGCCGTTAGGCACGTCGTTTACCACCAACACAGTCAGTCTGGCCAATGCTCCCGGTTGTGTGATTTATGCCACAAACGATTTTAGCCAGGCTGCTTACGGGATGAAGATGCTCTCTGCGGCGGCCAAGATGCGCCGAACACGCTGCGTTGTGATAAGGGGTCGGAGTCGGTCGGAAGCGCCCCTTGCCGATACAGGCATTACAATGCGAGTTGTACCGGCAACGACATTTATCGAGCAGTACAACCAGACCGCTGACAGTAAAGACATCCTGGCGATGGCCGATGATTATATTCGTCGTGCTCGTAGGCGCACAGGAGCGACCCGGCAGGATGTCATTAATGGTGTTAAGAGTTACTACGTGGCCGGTAAGATTCTCGAAAATGAGCAGGCCGATGCAATAACGATGGATTGTCTCGGTGCTCTTGGTGGAATCAAAGTGAGCCTGCCCTGCATCGCCTGGTCGCGGATGAACGATGACGGCATACCCGCAGCCTGCGAGGCCGATTACGGCGCGGTCGCCTCGCATATTATAACGCAGTATTTGTTCGACCGTCCGGGATTTCAGCAGGACCCCGTGGCTGACACCGCCGACGATTCAATAATCGGCGCACACTGTTCGTGTCCGACGAAGCTCAACGGTTTTAGTTCCGGGCCTGAGCCGTTTGACCTTATGCACCATCACGGCAACCGCGATGCGGTGCCGCGCACTCTCTGGCGTAAAGGCCAGCGGGTTACGAGTATCGATTTACTACCTGGTAACGAGAAACAGAACCGTAAAACAAAAATTCTCATTTCAGCCGGTGCGGTCCTTGAGAATATGGATGTGCCGCCCAGCGGCGGATGCGTCGTATCGGTCAAAGTCAAATTTGACGGCAATCAGGAAGTATTGAGCTTCCCCGGCTTCCACCAGATATTCTTCTACGGCGACTACAAAGACCAGATGAAAGATTTCTGCCAGCTTTGCAAGTTTGATGCGCAAGTGGTTTAGGGATTATTTGGCCGGCAGGGGGGCAGTGGTAAATATTTTCAGTTTGTCTACAAATAAAAACCGAGCAAGCTTTATTTCCCTGCTCGGATTGAATGCGACGAAAAAAGTCTTTCGCGAAAGGATGTTTTATTGGCCTTGGCTTATAGTTCGCTGGGCTTTGCGCATACGTCGGCGGTTCTTTTCTGAGGGTTTTTCATAATAGGCCATTCTCTTCATGTCCCTGATTAGCCCCTCTTTTTCGCACAGCTTTTTGAAGCGGCGTATCATTGATTGGACAGATTCGCCTGCCCGCGATTTAACTTTCAGCATAAAAAAACATACCTTCCCGTGCTTCTTATATCAGAAGCAATCACAAAACAACAATATACTTAATTCGTCAAAAATTGTTCGTTTCATTACTCTAAACCAGATTTTACTTTTTTTCAAGTCAAAAAATGTTAGCTAATGGTTTTTGCGTAAAAAAAGGTCTTTTTGCCCGATAAAATCCCGATAATTACCTTAAAAGTCTCTTGTTTTTCCAAATTTTCAGGATTTCTTGAGAAATATGGGCGAATATGTTAAAATAAAACAATTAAATTAAACTATTCTCTGTGTCATTCCCGCGGAAGCGGGAATCCACGTTATCACCACAGTTTTGGATTCCTGTTTTCGAAGGGATGAAAGGCTGTGTTATGCTCCTGTCAAGGCGGCAATTACGCCAAAGTTTGGCTGTAAATCGGTCGTTTTGAGTAAAAAACGGCGTTTTTGGAGGTATATTGTAGTTGGAGAAATTGCGTCAGACCCTGAAAGTCAGAAAAGAGCGGGCGATTCTGGTCGCCGCTGTCCTCCGTGTTCCTAATGGGCCGGACGATTTGGCTGAGCTTACAGCCTTGGCTGAAAGTGCCGGCGCCGTTGTCGTGGACAGATTTCAGCAGAAAATCCGCAAGATAAATCCCGCCACCTACATAGGCAAGGGTAAAGCCGACGAGCTTGCTGGCAGAGTCAGGCGATTCAAAGCAGACGTTGTGGTATTTGATAATGATCTATCCCCCGGTCAAATTCGCGAGCTTGAAGAGATTATCAAAATCAAAGTCCTTGACCGCAGCGAGCTGATTTTGGACATATTCGCCACGAGGGCGAAGACTCGACAGGCCAAACTCCAGGTCGAGTTGGCCCAACTGGAATATACATATCCCCGATTGGCCCGTATGTGGTCGCACTTGGACAGCGTAGCAGGGGCAGGCGGGGGAACCGCTGCTGGTACTGTCGGAGGTATAGGAACCAGAGGCACCGGCGAACAGCAGCTGGAAATCGACCGGCGATTAGTCAGCAAAAGAATCACCGAGCTAAAACGCGAGCTTGCGAATATCGACAAGCGCAGGATTCGCGAGATTAACGCCAGAAGAGGATTGTTCAAAATCTGCCTCGTTGGTTATACCAATGCGGGCAAAAGCACGCTCCTGAACACGCTCACCGATGCGGGGGTCTTTGTCGAGGACAGACTCTTTGCAACGCTGGACACGCGAACAAGAAAATGGACGCCGAGAAGAGGCGCTGATGTGCTGGTGAGCGATACAGTTGGTTTCGTGAAAAATTTGCCGCATCAATTAGTCGCCTCGTTCAAGGCAACGCTTGAAGAGGCCGTCAATGCGGATTTGCTTCTGCATATCGTGGATGTGGCCAGTCCTGATGCGCTGCAGCAAATCGAATCTGTAAATAACGTTTTGAAAGAGATTGGCTGCGGCCAAAAACCGATTTTGGAAGTGTTTAACAAAGTTGATATTGTCAGAAGAATCGGCGACCTTGAGATGCTCCAAACGCTCTATCCCGATGCGGTATGTATATCAGCCAAGACAGGCTACGGCCTTGAGAAGTTAAACGAAGCGGTCGCCACAAGGTACAGAGGCACTGAGCTTATGCTTCGGGTTGCCAGCAGCCAATCGAACGGCAAGGTCCAGAGTTTTCTGCGGGCGCACGGCCAAATCTTAAATGAGCAATACAAGGACAGCTCCGTTCTGATTGACGCCAAGCTCGGCCGAAACCAGCTCCCCGACCTGAAACGACTGCACCCGGAAAACATTGTTATAATTGACTAATGACGATTGACTATTGATAAGTTCGTGACTTGTGATCCGTATTTAGTGATATGTATTGAGTATACCCGTGGTCTTTTGTGGAATTTGTTCTTGCCCCGCACCAATTTAGGTGTGAATCTAAGTTCAGTTGGTGTGGGGCTTAGGTGCTATTTTATGCTTAGAGCCTATCCGAATAACCGGGGCGTTATGAGGCCGAGCGAAAAGTTCGAGGCCAAGGCAGCAGGCCAAAAAGGCTCGGAGGCGTGGTTTTCTCCACGTTGAGAACGTTTTTGGCCGACAACGCAGGCATCGAGCTTCCCCTGGGGATAGAGCGGGTTATTCGGATAGGCTCTTACTCTTCTTTGTCTTTTTTACCGTCCAGCAGTCCACCAAGTCCTTTGAGAAGGTCCTCGGGTTTCTTCAGGGCATCTTTAATTTCCTCAGGGACTTTATCGCCGAGCTTTTCGTCGATTTGTTTTCCGAGCCGGCTGTCAATCTCGTTTGCAAGTCTTTCTTTTCCGGCTTTGACCAGGGCCTGTTTGAATTCATCCGTCAGGCCCTTGACATCAAATACGAGACGTGGTTCGGTAACAGGGCCGACAACCCGTATTGTTGTTTTGAGCTCTTTTAAGGCATCGAATGCCTGGGAAGTTGTATCGGAGCCTAAACCCAAGACTCCTTTTCCCTGGCCTTTAGCCTTGAAATTGCTGATGGCAATGTCCATGGTCAGGTCAAGTGATTCATTCGTTGCCGTCCCGCTGAATTGACCTGAAGCAACGCCCGATTCGAACATCAGGCCTGCGTTGCTGCTAAGGCCTGTTTGTATTTTTGACAGGTCGAAGCTGTCAAACTTTCCGGTGAGCTTTGGGACCTGGTCTTTTGAGCCGAAGTCTATTGTTACGTTAATAGAGGCAGGTGTATCGTGTGAGTTCATTTCGAATGTGATAGGCAGCCTGGCTGTCTGTGGGGAATCGTTCAGGTTTGTCAACAGAATTTTGCTGTTGCCAAAAATCAGTGAAGGTATTTGAACGTTGTCAAGTATGGCTCTTTTAGCCAATATTCGAGGCGAGGCCGACACCATAGCCCGAGCTTGAAGATAATCAAGATATTTTTGCGGTATTTGTTTAGGCTGAGTCGCTGTTTTCTTGCCATCGGCCTTCGGCAGCCACTTGCTGAGTTTTTGCAGCTTTTCTTTAAGGGCTTTGGCATCTTTGAAATACGTATCGAGCTTGTTAAAATCGATATTTTCGAGCTTAAAATCACACGGGTCAAATATGGCGGGCTTTTCCTGGGTATCAGGTTCGGCAATACTGCCCGGCGTCGAGCGCTTCTGGTTGAATTTGATATTGGAAAGCTCGACTTGCTCCATTACAAGTTTACCCAAAGACAAATTGTACAGACTTGCATCTGCAGCGACTTTCTCTATTGAGACTTGATTGTTTTGGGGATTCTCCGGGTCAGTAACCTGTATTCCCGAGGCTGAGACGGAACCTGTCAGTGCAGAGAGATTGAGCTTCTCGAGATTCACTTCGGCTCCGTTGGCCTGTGTCATTTTGCTGGAGGCATAATCTTTGATTGTGCTGTCTTTGATTAAATTTGTCGCTATCACCGATGCGGCAAGGACAAGAACGGCCAGAGCGACTCCGGCCTTTCGGACATACTTTGTCTTTGCTGTGAAGAGCGACTTGGCGTCTTTGGTGCGTTTGCCAATCAGCAGCCTGTCTAAGATACGCACCCAGCGATTGGAATACCATTTTTTGAATTTATCAGAGCCATCTTCGAATTTTAACAGCTTACGGCGAAAGCCTATGACAGAGCGGGCCATAAGCAGTCCGGCGATAGCGCCTATAACCGGACCAAGGACAACAGCACCGGCAACAGAGTATCTATTGAAATCGGTTATTCCTATCACCGGCACTGATTCCAACAAGCGCAATATAAAAGACAGATAACTTTGAATCCACGCACCCACATGATACAGGACTGGTGCCGCTGCGAAGCAGAGAGACTTGGCTAATGCTCCTGACAAAAGGAAAAGGCCGGTGTGTATATTCAATACCAGCACCACGATTATCAGCCCTGTGTGAAGGCCGGACCAGCCCGGGACAAGCCCGAACCAGAAACCCAGCATTATCGACAGGAAGATAATGACAGGGGAAACACCCCCTCGGAGTACCGCGATAAGTTTACGTATGAATTTTGGAAGAATCATATCGACACCCCTTTCTGATAAGTAATGCACTTAGTTCAATATTCACATTCGCCGGGCGATTGTACCACATCAAAAGGAAACGCGACAACTGAAATTACAGCTTTTTTTCCCCAATGTACGCAGGCGTATCGAGTGCCTCAATTCTCTTTATACTGATATTTTCAACCGAATGCGCAGGTACCTGAGACGAAATCTCAGTTGACATTGCAAAATCCAGAGGGCACAATGTGTTGGATATCCGGCGACTGTCGTCCGGTCGTTTTTGAACTGTTTAGAATAAGGAGAAGAAAATGCAGAGCGTACTACCCAAAACCATTCTGAGTTTGGCAATCATTGTAACAATAGCAGGCTGTGGGCCCGGTGGGAATCTAACGGTCGTTGAAAAGCGGCAGGTCGTGATGGACATGGAAAAGGAAACCCTTGAAAGATTGTACAGAGAAGCCCCCCAGACCAAAGAGAAGATTGCGAAGGCCGCCGGCTACGGTACCTTCAGTAATGCCAATGTCAATCTTATTCTCGTGAGCGCCGGAGGCGGTTACGGTGTGGTTGTTGATAATGCAACCGGGAAACGTACCTATATGAAGATGGCATTAGGTGGTGTCGGCATCGGGTTGGGCGCAAAGGACTATCGTATAGTTATGATCTTCAAGGACAAGACCACGCTCGATAATTTTGTCCGGAGCGGCTGGGATTTTGGTGCTCACGCAGATGCTGCGGCAAAAGCCGGCGAGACGGGAGGCGAGCTGAGCGGTGAGGGGGATATCATTTCCGGGATAGAGGTATTCTCGATGACAGAGTCCGGTCTGGCTTTGCAGGCGACCGTGGCTGGTACCAAATACTGGAAAGATAATAAACTCAACTGACAGTTGTCGTTCATTCTGACGGTGCCTCACAAGCCACTTAAACGGCTAATCCGCCTTGGCCGCGGTGATGGTCGGAACGAAATACTCTGTTTGTTCAAAACTGCTTCTTAGATATAGGCAAGCCAAATAGATATTCGATTATTCTTTTTGGAATCTCGTTATTGGCCGACCGGTATCGGCCCCTGTCAATGCTCATCTCCTTTCACATCCCATAATTACAGGTGGGTGATTTGCCTTCACTAACACAAGGAACGTTCTTTCATCGTAAGCGCCCCCCGGGTCTGTTACACGAATATTTACATAATGCAGCCCTGTATCATTCTCTGTTGTTGTCCAGCGCCAGCGATAACGATATATCCTGCTTATTCCGAGCGAATCATTGGGATCGTAACGTTTAAAATATGGTTTAGGCTCAATGACTATGTTCTGGCCCGTAGTAACGGAGATAGTTACCGGTTCGCCTTCAGGCTCAGTTACCTTAAAATGATTTTCATAAGTTGTGCCGGCAGGAATTACTGCATAGCCAAACGGTTCACTTAGACATAAATTGGGGTCGTAATCGAAAGGTACTGTATTAGGGTCTAAGGCTGATGGTCGTGGGGGCTGATATTTAAACACAAGAACACACAACAAAACGGCAAGACCTATCGATTGCAGCTTCATTACATATCTCCTTCTGTCTGTGGGGATTGCTTCAAGTAATAGCCGCTGATTATATTAGATTACCAAATCCATATTAAAATTGCAACTGCAGCTTTTTTCATTGCTAAGAAAAAAGCCTTTAGCCCTGATTTAGCCTGCCCTGAGCGTAGTCGAATGGGCCCAGAGTGAACGTACTTGAAGGGACAAGATTGTTGAGACCTTCAAATTTAGTGCTTCGATTTACGCGATACGCTTCACGAGATACGCAATACGAGCTTCGAGTATCCAATTTTAGCTCACTCCTCACTATCGACCGGTGGCAGCCTCAAGCGCAGTACCTGCTTCCGCGGGCACAAGCTTGGGGATGGCTCGCTGCGTTCGAGACCCCGGTGGAATAAATCTCCCCCTCCCGGCACAACCAGATGAGCGTCACTCAGAGCCAAGGCTGATACAATCAAAGGCTATTTTTTCTCCGTTACTGTCTTTATTTTCTCATCCAATTCATTAGTGCTGAATCCCTCGGCGATGACAGCGTGTACTTTATTAGCCAGAATCGACCACGGCAGTGACCGGACGCCCCAAATGAAACGTGTTTTTTCCTCATCGGATTGAATCATTCCGACCGGGTAAGGAATATTGTTTTCCTTGATCCAATCATCAAGTACGCTTTGGTTTACCTTCGAGGCATGGACAGCAATGACGACAACATTTTTTGCCTTCAATTCATTTGCCTTTTTACTCAATTGTATAATGCAGTTTCGTGATGGCCGTTGCTGCATATCGAAGAAGCAAACTAATACGATTTGCCCTTTTACCTGCTCGGGAGCAAAGTCAGAGATGATACTTTTTATGTCGGGCAAAGGCTTACCGACTAAAGAAGGAGGTTGTTTCGGTACAGGTCTGCCGCTGGAGTCCCGCTCAGCAACGACAATTTTCACATCCGTTGCACCCCCTTTGGCTTGGATGCGGCCATGCAACTGTCGAGGAGCTCTATCTCTGCTGTTTACCTGGATTCTAATTTGGCCGGGACAAACGTTCTTAATGGTAAACTCACCCTTACTATTGGTGAAAGTCTCCCTCGTCGGCTGACCATTTCCATAAGCATAAACTCTAATATTGAAGACAGGTTGGTCGTTCTCATCAACCACAATACCGGAGATCGAAAGGTTTGCAACCGCCAGAACCAGCGGCTCCAATTCCATGAGATTACCAACGGCTTCGCTCGTATGGGCCTGGACATATCGCTGCCCGTATCCTTCAGCAGTTGCATTAACAGAGTACCTGTAACCTACCGGAATTGCTCTGATTTCAAAATTGCCTTCCGGATCTATTTTTGATTCTTCATATCTACCACCATAGCCCCAGTCTGATACCCAAAAAGTCAGAGAGAGCTTTGCGTCGGGAATTCCTCTGCCTTCAATATCAACGACCTTTCCGGACATAATTACGCCCGGAGTCAATTTGACATCAAGAGTCTCTGCATCGTCATCAAGCTCTATGGCCGCGGCAAGATTACGTTCTTTGTGCCTGACGAGAAGATATGCCGTCTCTTCCCTGGAGCTGGATCCGGTCATGGACGTTCTCCTTGTTCTGAATGTAAATGTTCCATCGGCATTTGTGGTCGTCTCTGCTCCAAGCGATGGCCGAGTAGAGATCACAGCGTCCGAGACCGGTACACTTTTTTCATCTCGCACGAGACCTGTAATTCTGCGTACGCCGGGTGGGCTGACTTGCTTACGTGGTCGACCGGCGGTTTTTTCATCAAAATCAGACGCTCTTGCCAGCGGGAAATCGATCACGCGCCGGCTTTCATCGATCTTAAATTCTTCCGATGTCGCCGGCTCATACCCCATCGCAGAGACCTTGAGTTGCAAGGCGTCAGACCGCACCTCGTCAAGTTTCAGTTCGTATGTGCCTTTGTCAAAGGACAATGTGTTGCCGGTGAAGTTTCTATCACCCACGATTCGCACAATGGTTACTTCGAAATTGGGTATCGGTATGCCGCTCTCGGCGTCAGTGACTGTACCGCGCACGCGCAAAGCACGCTTCATCGTAACCACAACCTCCTCCTCAGACAGTGCCAACACATAGTCTCTTACTGCGACGTAGCCCTCCTTTCCGACCGTAAGGTTAACGTCGTTTTTCGGCACGTTTGGTACTTGAAATTCCCCCTGCTCATCAGTATCCTTCAGCCAAATCCCATAGGATGAATTTTCCGGTAGTGGTTCGACTACGGTCCAGGCCCCCACAATGGATCGACCTTCAGTGTCCACAACACGGCATGTTATGCTCCTACCGCGCGTCAGGCGAAATTCCAACGGCTCCGGATCCGGTTCAATGTCTATCGCTTTTTGTGCAGGCGCATATCCCGGCGCCTCAACAACGACTGTTGGCACCTCGCCATAGGTATCCCGATCCCCTGAACAGACAAATCTAAAACTTCCGGTAGGATCGGTGATCGCAAAGAAAGGCATGG